>Ga0209512_1000618_pt1 | contig 55266 bp, 39 predicted proteins | sample frozenSSSSmetaG_FD_184142 | JGI IMG/M metagenome (GOLD analysis project Ga0209512, IMG submission 184142) | Glacier valley bacterial and archeal communities from Borup Fiord, Nunavut, Canada, to study Microbial Dark Matter (Phase II) -... | ecosystem: Environmental > Aquatic > Freshwater > Ice >...
TTGGGCTGTTAGTTTCACCTCGTATTTGGTTGTTTTTTTATTCATCCCTAGAGTCTACTACTCTTATGAATGATTAGCAATCAATTCTAGTTTAGGTACTAGTTTCTAGCAAGTCGTTGCTGCTTAACAATTCTAAATCTATCAAAACCTCTTCAGTGCCAATTTTGCCTAATGCCTCAGCAGCGAGATATGTAACATCACTAACTTCATCGTGTAATGCCCTGAGTAACGGTTTAATTGTTCGCTCTATTCCTTCAATATCCCTGAATGTACCCAGTGCTTCCGCTGCGGCTCCTCGCACTCGGTAGCTTTCATCTTCTAACTTGCCAATAAGTGGGTCAACCGCTCGGCTATCGCCATGATAGCGTAGAGCATAAGCAGTCCATAATCGCACACCGTCATTTTCATCTTTTAGCAGAGGGATTAGGGGTTCTACAATTTCTTCATTAGAGCCGCAACTTCCGAGGGCGTGCGCCGCATGACCTCTAACATCAGCTACTTCATCCTGCAGTGCTTCAATTAAAGGTTGTACGGCCTGTTCCGCGTGGAGATTACCTAATGATATTGCAGCACTGGCACGTACAATCTCATCCTTATCCTTTAAAGCGTTGATCAACGCCTCAACTTGATTATTAACAGGTAGATCGCCGAGAATAGCCGCCGCCCACGAACGTACATTGGCATTTTCGTCATTGTTTAGAAGACTAATAATTGGGTTAATAGCTCGCAAATCCCTCACAAAATCAAAAAAACTAACAGCACAATAGCGAGTGATGGGATTGTGACCCTGAAATGATTCTATAAGGGGTAATACGGCTTCTTCACCAATTTTGACCAAAGAGTGAAAGGCAGCTTGGTAAACATCATCATCGGGGTCTGACAAAACACTAATTAACGGGGTAATAACTTCGTTTTTATCTTTTTTTACCCGTCCCAATGTCTCCGCCACCACACGGCGAGTTTTGCTGTTTGGGCTTTGAAGTTTTGCAATCTTATCTTCTAAATACTTATCCATTCAAGTTCTTTGTACTAACGGGCGGGTTTGAACCCGCCCCTACCAAGAACTAAAACCCAACAACGAACAACTAACTTTTGACCCCTTCCATCGCGTAGTGGGCGTAATTAGCGGTACTATCTACAATCTTGATAAAGGTGATAGCTTCAGTTGGGCACACGTCCACGCACAAACCGCAACGGATGCAGCGTTTTTCGTCCAGCAACATCCCGCTAAACTCCACTTCCTGTTCGCGCTCCAGTTCGGGCAGCACTCCGGGCTTGTTACCTTCCAAATCCTGGGCCGGAATCATGTAAAGCACATCGTAGGGGCAGGCTTCCACACAGAGACCGCACAGAATACAAAGGTCAGGGCTAATATCAATATTGGTCTGGCACAACAAGCAACGGGCCGCTTCAATAGCCCCCTGCTCTTTGGTCATACCCAACTCGACCTCTTCAAAAGGATTCTTGCGTCGTTGACCAATTGGTAAAAGAGCCATGTGCTGCCGTTTCAGGCCGTCATAACCATCCTTGAAAAGCGGACGGGTAGCCTGGAAAACATCAATCTTTTGGATTGGCACTTTATTGGTTTTGAGCCACTGATCCATTTTCTGGGCTACGGCGTGGCCTTCGCCCATCGCGTGTACCACGTCATTTGCGCCAGTGAAGAAGTCACCCGCAATAAAGAGTTTTGGCACGCTGGTCAGATAATTTTTGTCGCGGTCAAACCAGGCTCCGCCCTTCGCATATTTAAGCTCAGGATATTTCGGGTTGCGTTTTGGCCCCATCAGGTCGTGAGCCCAATCCGGGTCAACATCCTGACCAAAGGCCACCACTACCGTGTCACACTCGTAAATATACTCGCTACCCTCGACCGGAATAGCTTTGCGCCGTCCGTCCGGGCCGGGTTCGCTCAACTTCATGCGTACCATTTCGATACCCTTAAGTGAACCGTCGGCGTTGATAGCAATTGTTTTAGTCGAAACCAGCGTTTTGATTTCGATGCCTTCCGGCTCCATCAGCTTGATTTCTTCCTCGGTGGCACTCATCTCTTCCAGAGTACGACGATAGAGCATGCTGACCTTCTTCGCTCCCAGCCGAACTGCCGAGCGCACGCAGTCCACCGCCGTAAAACCACCCCCCAAAACCCCTACCCGGTTGCCAACCTCCGGGTTTAACCCCCGGTTATATTCCATCATAAATTTCAGGCCGGGAATGACTCTGGGGTGATCCATACCTGGGACGGGCTTGTTATCCCAGGTTCCAAGCGGCTTTTCTTTGTAAGTTCCAGCCGCCATCAGCACCGCGTCATAGTTATCGAGCATGTCACTCAACAAAATATCCTTGCCGACGTAGGTATTGAGTTTATACTCCACACCCAGAGCCAGGATATTAGCTTCGATCTCAGCATCGGTAACTTCGCGGGGCATCCGATAGTCAGGAATACCGACCCACATCTGACCGCCCAGTTTCTCCAACGCCTCGTAAATCATCACACTGTGGCCTGCTTCGGCTAAATCACGCCCTGCCACCAACCCGGTTGGCCCACCGCCCACAATAGCGATTTTGGTAGGTAATCTTCCGGCGGTTTTTTCCAGTTTACGGGCTTCGTTAAAACCAAAATCTGCCGCTACCCGTTTAAGGTCGCGGATGGCAATTGGCTCATCAATTAGACAACGGCGGCAAATTTCTTCGCAGGGGTGGGTGCAGATACGGCCCATTACTCCCACCAGCACATTGCTATGCCGATTAATTTCGTAGGCTTCGCCGTATTTACCCTGACTGATTTTTTCTATATATTCCGGCACATTGGTATCTACCGGGCAGTTAAATTGGCAGTTTACATTCTTTTTGAGCCAGGAAGAATCCCCGGCAGCTACTTCAAATTTATTACTCATGCTAATTTCCTTTGAATCTCTATGGGTTGCATTCCCCGCCGCTTGCGGCGCAACCTTATTAGGGAAAAGTCCCGTTTGGTCAACAATTGGCTTAATACCCCGTCGCTTGCGGCGGGGTGGCTTTATTTTTCCGACAACCAACGACCAACAACCGATAACTATTCCGTGTAGCCTTCTTTGCGGGTGTACCAGATAGGTACGCGGTTAAGTTGTTTTGCGCCTTTCAGACCAATTTCTGGACGATTGGCTAACACTTCAGACTTGCCGCTTCCAAGCTGCACCGTCGTGGTATATTGCGATAAGTATATGGTATTCGGCTCGGCGGGGCAAACACTTTCGCAGCGACCACAACCTGTACACTTGTTTTGGTCTATAGCATAAACGTAAACTTCTTCGGGATAACGGGCCGTTGCCAGAATATCACTTTCAAAAATAGATTTAGGTTGGGTCGGGCAGACATCTATACAGTTGGTACAGCCAATACATTTGGACTCGTCAATTGTATAACGGGTTTTTTTGGGGACAAAGGCCAGGAGCCGGATGTCAGTGCCGTTATAGTGGTTAAAATATTTTTTTACAGCCATGTCACATTAATCCTTCTGAGTTTTGGCTTTTAGTCGGCGAGCTAGGCGCAAGAACTTACCATTGTACGTTAATAGGGATACTTGTCTGAATTTTAACAGTTTTGCTAATCGCTGTCTGTAGTTCTAGCTACGGCTGTTTTTGGCTTTGCAAAGCCTTAAAGGTTGTCAGTTGTCAGTTATCGGTTGTCGGAAAAGAATTAACAAGGATGAGCAGGATATACAGGATATTAAGAATTGCTGAGTTAGGAAAGCCCTTAAACTCAAAACTCATAATTCAAAACTTTCTATTCTTGCTCCCTGCTTCTTTATTCTTTATTCTGACTCCTGCTTTGCCAGATGTGCTATGTTATAATAAGCTTGTCCGATAATAGACACGATTAATCATAGCAGGTTGGTGTGGCAAAAATAAAGAGCTTCACCACAGCGTAATCGTTTTTTCACGCAAAGCTAATCCTGGTTAGCTTGGCTAGATAGCAGGTTGAAACTGATGAAACGCTTGGTAATTTTAGGGGCGGGTTATGGCGGCTTGGCGGTAGCGCAACGGCTGGATGCTCTGACACGAGGGCGCGGTCAATGGGAAGTAGTTTTGGTTGACCATCGCGACTATCACTTGATTCAGGTGCGCGTTCACGAGGTCGCCGCTAATAGTATCCCTGCCGCCCGCGTTAAAGTGCCGCTTTCGGAATTGCTAGATGGGCGCAATATCAAATTTACCCAGGCCCGTATCGAAAAGATAGACCCGGTTGCCAAACAGGTGCAGACTTCCACCGGGCCAATTAGCTATGACCGCCTGGTGGTTTCGCTGGGTAGTGTCACCGCTTTTCGTGATATTCCCGGTTTACAGGAGCATGCCTTCCCCATGAAGGATTTGGAAGATGCGGTAGCCTATCGCAAAGCGGTCATTCAGGCTTTCAAGGAAGCGGCTAAAGATGATGCCGAGCCCCTTCGCAAGAATGACCCCCGCCTGACTTTTGTTATTGGTGGTGGTGGCTTGACCGGGACGGAATTAGCGGCTGAAATGGTGGATTTCTGTAACGATTTATGTCAGCGTTTCCCGGCGGCTCGCAAGGCTTATCGGGTAGTGCTGGTCGAAGCCGCTGACCATCTCTTACCCCAACTTAGTCGGGCTAATGGCGAATATGTTAAAGAGGAATTGCGTTTCAAAAATGTCGCAGTACTCACTGGCGTTTTTATTGAGCGGGTTGAACCAGGGAAAGTTTACCTGAAAAATGGCAAGGTGCTGAGTGGCAACGTGATTTGTTGGGCGGGTGGGGTGCAAGCTCCAGCGATTATCCGCGAGAGTAGCTTTGAAACCACCAAAGATGGGCGAATCCCGACTGACAAGTTTTTGCGCTCTACCCAATTCCCCGATGTTTATGCCCTGGGAGATTGTGCCGCGATTCCCGATCCTCGCACTGGTAAAACTGTGCCGCTTACCGGGCAATACGCCGAGCTTGAGGGCCATTATATCGGGGAGAGTTTGCACAATGAGGAGCGCAATCAGCCGCTAACGCCCTATCATCCCTTTACGCTGGGCACTTCGATTTCGCTAGGGCGGCGTGAAGCTCTGACCCTGAGCGGCCCCCTACGCCTGACCGGGTTGCCGGGTCGTTTGGCGAAGGATGTTAGTTACGGCAAATACGAGTTTGCTATCCGCAGCAACTTGCCCGTAATTGTGCCGTAGGCAGGTAATTTAACCTAACCCTCTAGCCCCCTTCCTGATACAGAAAGGGGGAACAAAACAGATTTACTTGATTTTAGATTATACATGAGCCTAAGAACAACAACCTTTATAACTGATTTCATTGTGGCTGGGTGCGCTATACTGGCTTTGATTGTGGTGATTCCGGCGGCTTCGGCGGCTAGTAATCGTATCCGTCCTGGTTGGCGGGCCTGGGTCTGGCCGTTAGTGTTTCTTTCGTTGGCGGGTAGCAGTATTTGTGGCGGTTTTGCTACTTTAGCCAAAGATAACGAGGACGCACCGCTAGTCCAGGTCACGAATCTTTTGCTTGGTCTTACCCTGCACTGGATTATCCTTAACTCTTTCTATCGGGTGTTGCCTGATACCGTCGCCCGCCTAATCGCCCCTTCTGTGTGGCTGGGTTATGCTACTTTTGTGGTCGCCCGTTTATTCTCTAACTCCTTTTTGGCGGTAACAATCTACGAAATAATTTGCGGCGGAATTGTAGCAATGGCCTATATTGCGGCCTATGTCAAAGACCGTGACCGCGCCGCCGACGCTATCCCGATATTGATTGGGCTATCCCTGACTGTTTTGGGCGTATTAATCAACACTTTCCCCTTTAGTTTCGACCTCATTATTCTTTCTATCAGCAACGCGATTCTTTTCCACTTGCTTCAGGCTGTTGGGGTAATTTTCTTTATGTTCGGGGGAAATTCCAGCTATAGCGTAAAATACGCCGCCGAACGCCGCCGAGAACGTGAACGCGAACTGATTCAAAGCTAACAGCTTTCAGCCTAATTAAATTCTACTCTAACCCTATTTCCAACAACAGCTTTCTATAGTATAATCAGGTAAGCATTTATATTCAATTTGGCAATGGAGTCGTACAATGGATTTTCAAGAAATGAAACACTCTGCAATCAGAGCAACTGTAGAATATGTTAAGCATCATAAGAATTTCAATGGGTTAGGCAATCCAATCCCGCTAACGTGTGTGGAATGTGAGGATTACGAACATTGTTATAATATTGGAATTAGATTTCAGAAGACCAAAGAAATTCATATTTTTGAAGCTTTTGAGTTTGAGTTGGAAACTGATTGTTGGGATATAAGATGGATTTCCAAGCAAGATGCTCACTTAGGAACAGGTATTATTGAACCCTCAGAGCTAAAAATAATTTTTGCTCAGGGTAAAGAATTATCGAAATGGGGTAAAAATCATTTGAAGCTTTTAATAGCCAGCGACTATGTAAGCTAATACCAAACTTAGCTAGATAAAACTAATTGTAGGGGTGGGTTTATAACCCACCCGTCAGAACGCCATAAAAATAAGGGAAAGAGCTATGGAAAGTAATTTAAGTGTAACTGAAAATCAGGCCGAGCAGTTAGAAAACGCGCTGGAACTGCTAAAAGCTATCGCCTCACCTACCCGTTTGGCGTTGCTGGGCGTATTAGCGGCGCGCTTGAAAGAGGTTTTGACTGTGACCGAGTTGGAAGAGTTGAGCAAAGTTCCGGCCCACCAACTCGAACGCGACCTACGGCAATTAGCCGATGTAGGTTTTATCCGTATCGAAGAATGGCTGGTGGAAAAGCCCGGACGCGAACCTGTTCCCGCCAAAATAACTTTTAACCCCGATTTTCTCAAACAGCTACCCCTGATGATAAGCGAACTACACAAACTCAACACCCAACTAAACCCCCCCGCTCCAAAAGGCCCACAGGACGAGCGCAGCCAGATTTTAGCCCGCTTTATGAAGGACGGAAAACTGGTATCATGGCCCGCCCAATTCAAGAATCAGCTTTACATAATAGAAGAAGTGGCTAAAGTGTTCGAGGCGGGGGTTAATTATAGCGAGCCTGAAGTAAATACTATCCTGAAGAAGATTTACGACTACGACTACGTAACCCTACGGCGTTACCTGGTTGACCTGAAGTTCTTGCAAAGAGCCAACGGGATTTACAGCGTAGTCGCACAAAGTAACGAGTAGTGAGAAACGAGTAACGAATTGAAAATATATTCCCCCTTCCATGAATCAGGGAAGGGGGTCAGGGGGTTAGGTTTGTTGCATCTGCCAGAAAGTGAAACCCTGCACCGAAAGGGCCGCCGGGATTGCCAGACCAAAAGCCAGGGCTATTCCGACCTGCTCGATTACCCCGGCTATCACCACAAAAAAGACCACAAAGGCGAAAGTGCCCGTTACCACTCCCCGCAGTAACTTTATCGCCGCGCCCCTGCCCTGAAAATGGTGGGTAAAGGTGGATAAAATAGTGGCATAAATCGGGAAGGGGGTTATCAGCCCGCTTAGTTGGGGGCCAAGCAGGTTGGCTACCCCGGTTATTAACAGCACAAAACCGGTAGCCAATACCATCCGGGCTGGAATTTCCCAACTAGGAGATTTCAGGATTGTTTCGGTGGGTTGGGTAGCCGGGAATAATCTAAGGGCGATAACAAGCGCGGCAAAAACCGCCAGTATGGACACAATTAGGGGCACGGAAAACTGGTCTAAAATCAGGGTGAAAACAAAAAAAGCGGCCCACCCGCCTAATATACTGCCTTGCCAACTCCATTTGAGTGATAGCCAGCTATAAACCAGACAAAAAGCCGCTACCGAGATAATCCCAAATAAAGTAGCTTGAGCGGTGATGGCGGCAAAATGGCTACCCTGCTCTAACGCCAGGAACAAAACCACCGGGCCAGAAGTAAGCGGCAACCCCACCAACCACCCACCAATTGAGGGCCCCCAGCGTCGCCCCACGTAACTTACTATTCCGGTCAGGGTTGGAGTTAAAAATAACTTTAGTACGAAGGTCGTTAACATAAAGATTTAGCTTATACCAGATTTGATGCTTTTGTTGAGGAAAGGGTAGGCTGATAACTCTCCCGAACAGGGCAGGCACTTTTACCATCCCCTAACCCCTAACCCCTAGCCCCCGACCTACATTTCTTCGGGAGCAGTCATACCCATCAAGCTAAGGGTTTTGCTAAGGGTGGTTTTCACCGCCCGCACTAGCAGCAAACGCGCCTTACTCAACGGCACATTTTCAGGGTCAATAACCCGGTTATCGTGGTAAAAGGCATGGAAAGTCCCAGCTAAGTCCTGAGCGTAGAAAGCTAGACGATGCGGCTCAAGGTTACAGGCGGCCCCTTCTACAATTTCGGGTAAGAGGGTTAGTCGCCGAATTAGGCCCAGTTCGGCCTCGTTACCCAACAGCGTTATATCGCCATCGTCCCATAACCTCAAACCCTTTTCGGCGGCCTGTCGGAAAAGGCTGGCGCAACGGGCATGGGCATACTGGATATAGAAAACCGGGTTTTCGTTAGATTGTTTGACCGCCAAATCCAGGTCAAAATCAATCTTTGTATCAGGACTACGCCCAATCAGGTTAAACCGAATCGCGTCTGGCCCGACCTCGTTCATAACTTCGGCTAGAGTTACGATATTCCCGGTAGTTTTTTTCATGCGGGCCCCGTTGACCGTCACCATCTGCATCACAATAATCGTCAGGTCGTCGGGATTAAGGCCCATTGCCCCCATTGCGGCCTTGAGGCGGGGAATGTGGCCCTGATGGTCGGCTCCCCAGATATTGATAACCTTCTCGAAACCCCTGACGATAAACTTATTGTAGTGATAGGCGATATCCGAGGAAAAATAGGTTGGCTGCGAGTTAGAGCGAATTAATACATTATCTTTTTCCTGGCCCAACGCGCTGGAAGCAAACCAAACTGCCCCTTCCCGCTCAACCACATGACCGTTTTTTCGCAGAAGTTGCAAAGCCTGGTCTACCTGCCCATCCTCAAACAGACTTTGTTCTCGGAACCAGGTATCAAAATTTACCCCTAGCTTTTCCAGTCCAGTTTTAATGTCGGCTAATTGGGCTTCAATACCTAATGACCCAACCCTAACCCGGCCTTCTTCTGGTGGCAAATCCAGAAATTTCTCGCCATACTCAGCTATCAGCATGCGGGCGGCAAATTCGGCGGTGGGATAACTATCCGAAGGTGGGCTTGGGGTTTTCCCCTGTAATTTTTGATAATAGTACCAACAATTCGAGTAAAAAACGTCCATCCGACTGCCTGCATCATTGACGTAAAACTCGCGCTGGACAATGTAACCAGCCGCCGCCAGCACATTCGCCAGGGCATCCCCTAAAGCCGCCCCCCTCGCCGCCGCAATGGTAATCGGCCCGGTAGGGTTGGAGCTAACAAACTCAACCTGTAATTTTTGACCTTTACCCAGATTTATATCACCATAGGTCAGACCCGCCTCGATAATATCCGTAATTTGACTGGTCAACCAGGCTTTGCTCAGGCGGAAGTTGATAAAGCCGGGAGCAGCCACCTCAACAGCCTCAATATAATCGGTGGGCACAAAATACTGTTTAATGGTTTCGGCAATCCGCAGAGGGGTAGAGGTTGGAATGGAGCGTTTTAATTTAAGAGCTACATTGCTGGCATAGTCGCCATGCTCGGTTTTATCCGGGCGTTCCAGGGTAATTTCGGGCAGCACTACCTCCGGCAAAGCCCCGTTAGCCACCGCCATCTCTATCGAATCTTTAATTAAACTGGCTAACTCATCCTTAATCAAAACTTTGTTCCTTACTTTTTACCGACAACTGACCACCGACAACCGACAACTACTTCGCGGCATTATAGCAGAAAGCGACCCAAAATTCAGCCCCCAGGTGTTCACGCGATGTTAACATTCAATCATTGACAGAGAGTTAAAAAAGCGTTATGATTGCCACAATTATTAGACAAAAGCTTGACAAGTATTAAATATAACCTTTGCAAGTGAGCGAATGGCCTTTTCTACGGAATACACCTGCCTAGCTCAACAAGTCCACATCCACACTCATAGCACAGAGGCCAACCGAAGTCCCGGTTGGCTTCTCTATTTCAACCCTGAAATATATTAGGATTTGATTAGGTTCTTGCTGTCCCGAACAGGCGTTATTGACTTTTAACAAGCCCTATGATAACTTTAAATCATAGAAACGGATTAGTGAAAATTTCAACTACGCGAACCGAAGGGCATACCAGACACCTCAGAGGAGCTTAATCATGGCTATTATGCAGCCGCCTTCTTCCAGTAAATCGCTCAAGGAATATGAAAAACACCGAAAATCTCCTAATAAAGCCAATCTAAAATTTTATTTCGTCGGTTTTGCTATCGCTGCTGCCGCCGTTTTTATTGTTTTTAGCGCGATGCAGGGCGCAACCGTATATTATTATGACCTTAACGAAATCCAGGCTAAGATTTCGTCCGGCACACTGCCTACCGAGCCTTATCGGGTAGCTGGACAAGTCATCGCCAAATCAATTGTCCCAGGCGAAGGGAGCAACCTTACTTTTGAGGTTTGGGACTTGAAACTCAAAGACCCCACCAAAATAATGAAAGTGGCCTATTCTGGGGCTATTCCTGATACTTTTAAGAACGATGCTCAGGTGACTGTCACCGGGAAGTTCGACCCGACCAAGCAAATATTCGTGGCAACTGAAATGCTTGCCAAATGCCCTTCCAAATATTCAACAACTGCCAGCTAACAGGAGTTGTGCATGTCTGGTCAGACTTTTATGGTTAGTGAAAAGGCCGGGCCTAACACTAACCATTTTCTATTCTGGAAGAAGAATAAAGAAGCAAGGAGCAAGAAGGGGAATTCGTAGGGGCGTGGTTTGTAACCCGCTTGACTTTTAAATATTGGTCTTAGATTTTCAACCGACAACTGACAACCGATAACCGACAACTGTTAGAGGCATTATGAACCAGATTGGCTATGTATCATTATTAGTGGGCTTTGCCGTCGCGCTATATGGGGCGGTCTCTTTAGGGTTGGGGGCGGTCAAAGGCTACCCAGAACTGATAAAAAGCGGGCGACGGGCGGCCTGGGCAACCTCTGGTTTGATAACAGTTGGTTCAATCTGCCTAATCTGGGCTTTGCTTACCGATGATTTTGGTCTGAAATACGTGGCTGAAAACAGTGCCCGCCCGATGGAGTGGTTCTACAAAATCGCCGCGATGTGGGGTGGGCAGGAAGGTTCGCTACTGCTGTGGGCCTGGATGCTGGGCGGCTTTATGGCAATCGTGTTATTGCAGACGCGCCATGCCGCCTATCGTCAGTTTGGCCCCTGGATATTAGTGGTAATGTTATCGGGGGCAGCCTTCTTTCTGGCAATGTGCGCCCTGGTGACAAATGTTTTTCAGCCTAACGCGGTTATTCCCGCCGATGGGCGCGGCCTGAATCCCCTGCTCCAGAACCCCGGTATGGTTATCCATCCGCCCATGCTTTATGCTGGCTATGTTAGCACGATTGTGGGGGCGGCTTTCGCTTTTTCGGCTCTGGTGGTAGGGCGGTTGGACAACACCTGGATTCGTTTCAGCCGTCGCTGGATTCTGACTAGCTGGATTTTCCTGACGGTTGGCAATTTTTTGGGCGGGCAGTGGGCCTATGTAGTTTTGAGTTTTGGGGGTTTCTGGGCCTGGGACCCGGTTGAAAACGCCGCGATTATGCCCTGGTTTATCAATACTGCCCTGCTGCACAGTATGATGATTCAGCAACGGCGCGGACAATTCAAAGTCTGGAATATTTCGCTGGCTTTCCTGGCCTATGGTCTGTCGCTTTTTGGCACATTCCTGACCCGTAGCGGGATTTTAAGCTCGGTACACGCCTTTGGAGAAAGCACCCTCGGCCCATACTTTATGGTCTGGATTGCGGTGCTGTTAATGATTGGCTTTGGTTTCTTGTTCATGCGACTGCCCCAGCTTAAAAGTGAAAATAAGCTGGACGGCCTAATTTCCCGTGAGACCAGCTTTCTGTTTAACAACATTTTGTTCTTCCTGTGTGTGGCTTTCATCATGTGGGGTACGCTTTCACCCATTGTAAATCAGGTCTTTACCGGGGAGAAAAAAGAGATTACCGCCGATTTCTACCCTAAAACGATGTACCCGGTGTTATTTGGTATTCTATTATTGATGGGTATTGGGCCATTAATAGCCTGGAGACGAGCTAACCTGGAAACTATTGCCCGGAGCTTCTGGATTCCGGCGGTGGCGGGTATTAGTTTTGGACTTATTGCTTTTGGCCTGGGCATGCACAAATTTGAGGCTTTTATCGGGATTAGTATTTGTGTGTTTACCGCCACAACTATCGCCCTGGATTATTATCGAGGTATCCGCACCCGTCGCAAGCATGGCGATAAAAATGTGGCAGTTGCCGTTAAAAATATGACTAAACGCAATGGGCCACGTTATGGCGGCTTACTTGTCCATCTCGGCATTCTGGTGATTGCGGTAGTGATTATAGCCAGCAGTGTTTATCAGGCCACCGTAGAATATGTAGAGCTAAAACCGGGCGAAAGTGTCACCATCAAGGGGATTAGCGAGTATAAACTGACCTTTGAGAAGGCCGCCGCTATCAAGAGTCCGCTTAAAATTAGCTACCCGATTACCATGTCAGTGCTGAAAGATGGCAAACCTGACGAAGCCGTTTTACCTTCGGTAGATTATTACCCCAGCATTGACCAGAACGTGACGGTAGTTTATATTCGGCCTAGCCTCCTGGAAGATTTGTGGATTACCACTGGCGACCAGAAAGTCGGCGCGGATAATAAAATCGAAAGCTCTGCCTTCCATATCCTGGTGCGCCCTCTGATGATGTGGGCCTGGCTAGGACTGGCTTTCTGTATTGCTGGTCTGGTGATAGCGATTTGGCCCAATACTAATGAACAGGTTACACAAGTTACTCCCAAGTCGCGCAAAGTACCAGAAAAGTCACGCCAGAAGGAAACGGTAGAGGTATAGTATGGGCAGAATTTTGCTGGAAACGGTGGTAGCCCAGACTAAAACTACTCCTAACGATAGCGGGGCTATTTTTGGCTGGCTCCTGGCTCTGGCTCTGGCGGTAGGGGTGGGGATATTGGTTTCGCAACCATTGTTAAAGTTGGAAACCGGGAAGAAGCGGGTGCGTGTCCGGCAGATGAGTGATGCTCAGGTTGAGCTGGAAACCTTGCAGGACAAAATTGCTGCCGAGAAGATGTCGCTGGAAGAACTGGAATTTGATAAAGAGTTGGGGATTCTTGCCCCCAACGACTATGGTTTGCTCAAGGAGCGCACCGCTAATCGGCTAAGAGTGCTGGAAAGTGCCGTTTTTGAGCGCGAGGAAGAAATTTCCGAGGCCGAACGGGAACGTCGGGAAAAGGTGGCGGCTCGTCGCAAAACCCCACAATCGGCCCAGGCTACTCAGGTTATTGAAGCCGAAGAAGCCGAAACTACCTCCCGCGCTACCGAGACCAAACGTAAAAGTACCCACCGAGAGGCTTTGCATTGCAGCGAATGCGGTACGGGTTTCAAACCGGGTGACAAATTTTGTAGCCAGTGCAAAGCCCCCTTGCCGCTTATCTGCCTGAATTGCGGGGCTGAAATTCTGGAGGACGAGGCGAAATTCTGCTCCCGTTGCGGTACAACTATCACAAGGTAGGACTGGGTAAGAAGTTGTTGGTTGTTAGTTGTTGGTTGAAATCTAAAATCCAATATCTAAAATTTTCTGAACAGGGCGCGGAGACCACGCCCCTACGAATTCGGAACAGGGCTACCACGCTTGTCACCCTGAGCTTGCGAAGGGTCTTGCAGATGACAATTAGACTCTTCACTTCGTTCAGAGTGACAGTCCGGGCGAACCACCAAAAAATCTGAAATTTCTGTGTTCTCTGTGTTTCTGTGGTGAATAAAACTGGAATTCATTAATTGAACGTTGCGACAACTTTGCAGGATGCACGCCCGGTGATGGTGCGGGCGCATAAGCTGGTGAAAAGTTTCGGGAATCGGCCCGTGTTACGGGGTCTGGATTTGGAATTGCGCCAGGGTGATTTCGTAACCCTGCTTGGGCCAAACGGGGCGGGTAAAACCACCCTATTGCGGATTCTAGCGACCCTGGCTCGTCCTACCAGTGGCACGGTGGAACTGGCGGGTATCCCGCTTAACGAGGCGAAATCCTCTATTCGGGGCTTGCTAGGGGTTATCAGCCATCAGACCTTTTTGTATGAGGATTTGAACGCCTACGAAAATTTGCGCTTTTACGGCAAGCTCTACGAAGTGCCGAATTTAACTGCTAGAGTGGAAGAAGTTTTAAACAAAGTTGGACTGGAACAACGGGCGATTGACCGGGTGCGTACCTACTCGCGGGGGATGCAGCAACGTCTTAGCATTGCGCGGGCCATTTTGCACAATCCACCAATTTTGTTGTTAGATGAGCCAGACACCGGTTTAGACCGACAGGCCGCCGATATGTTGGGGGGCTTAATCCGGGAACTGGCAATTGATGGGCAATCGCGTACGGTACTAATGACTACCCATAACCTGGAACGCGGGCTGGCAATGAGTGACCGAATACTGATTCTGGCGGGCGGGCGATTGGCAGCGGAGCGTTCTTCCAAATCCCTTGCGCCGGAACAGTTGCAAGATTTTTACTACGATACTGTATCGCTGGGTGGGGCGCGTTAATTGCCAGGATATTTGCGAAAGGTCTGGGCGGTCTACGCTAAGGATGTCCGGGCAGAACTGCGTACCAAAGATATTTTTAGCGCAATGTTTGTCTTTAGTCTTTTGACTACGCTGGTTTTCGCCTTTGCCCTCCCTGCCAAGCTGCTAGACCCAAAAGAGGTCGGCGGGATTGCGCCGGGGCTGCTGTGGGTGGCTTATACTTTTAGTGGAGTGTTGGGGCTAAATCGCTCTTTTATAGTCGAAAAAGACAAAGGTTCGTTGGAAGGGTTGCTGCTGGCCCCCGCCGATAGGGGCGCAATCTACCTCGGCAAAATGCTCAGTAATTTGACCTTTATGCTACTGGTGGAAACCCTGATTACACCAATTTTTGGAGTTTTGTTTAACTATTCCACTTTTAATGTGTGGCTGATACCAGTGGTTTTGCTCGGTACGCTGGGGTTTGCCGAAATTGGCACGATTTTTGCGGCGATGGCGATTAACACGCGGGCACGGGAAGTGTTGCTACCAGTTTTGTTCTTCCCGATTATGTTGCCCGTTATAATCGCCGCCGCCAATGCTACCACGGCGGTGCTGGCAAATCGCCCTTTTGATGAGGTTCTGGGGCAACTCGAATTTATGGCTGTTTTCGATGTTATTTTTTTGGTTCTGCCAATTCTTTTGTTTGAGTTGGCGGTTGAGGAATAAATATGGCAACTTTCGCGAAATATAACGCTACTCGTCCGGCTAAAACGGGGCTGGGCTTTTCGACAATCATCATGTGGTCGTTGCTGGTTAGCTGGCCCGTATCGCTACTGTTCGTGTTATTGGCGGGTGACGATGCTATCCTGAAATACTCACAGCGTATCTTTTATTACCACCTACCCTCAAATATCGTCTGTTTTATCGCCTTTTTCATCTACTTTGTGGGGGCTATCGGCTATTGGCGCACGCGCAAACGAAGTTGGGATATAGTGATGGTCGCCGGACTAGAATTAGGCATTTTCTTTTCGGTGATTGGGGTGGTGACAGGTTCTATCTGGGCTCGCTACGCCTGGGGAACTTTCTGGACATGGGACCCCCGCCTGACTACGGTTAGTATTATGCTGGTGGTTTATATCTCCGGGGTTATGTTACGTGCCGCCATTGACGACCCCACCCGTAAGGCCGCTTTGACCGCCGTTTTCGGAATTATTGGCTTTGTGAATGTGCCACTGGTCTTTTTCTCGACGCGCTGGTTTCCTAAAGGGCAACACCCCCTGATTTTTTCCGAAACTAGCAACGGCTCGGAAACTACTATTGGCCTTGACTCTTTTATGTATGTGACGCTGGCGGTTTGTTCGGTCGCGGTTGGCCTGTTATTTACCTATCTGTTAACTGAACGGATGCGCCTGGGCCAGATGCAGGATGAAGTGGCGGCTCGTCGTTTGGCTCTCGAAGGAGGAGAAAACTAGAAATGTTGCAATTAGCCTCGGTTTTTTTACAAACTACCCCGCCGCCTACCGCCGAACAGGTGAGTAGTGGTTTGGGTTATGTTATCGCGGCCTATGCGGTGGTATGGCTGGTTATCTTCGCCTACCTTTTCACTATCCACCGTCGCCAGACCCAGCTCAAACGCGAGATTGAGCTTTTGCGAGAAGAAGAATTGCAAGCCGCCAGTAGTAAACCTATCCAGGAAGTCGCTCCCGCCGAGGTAAAAGCGGGTGTTCGGCAGGAACTCGGCTAGTTCCAGGTGGAAACATTAAAAGAATATAAGAATTGTGTTAGATTCTCAGATTTGGCGTAACTTTATGACCAACTCAGGCGTATCATATAATGAGAGAAACAAGTGAGGGCCGCCTGGTCTGAACAAAACTCTCGGTTAGCTGTCTACAGGATGGTTAATCTCAAATAGCCTCAAAAAGTTACTCTTCTTATAGAGAAACTCCTCCTACACAAATAATGCGAGCACAAACGGCATCTGGTTAACTGCACAGGTGCCTTTTTTTTGCCCCGAAAATCCTCCGTCTAACTCGCTACAAGATAACAAACTTCGGTGGTCATTTTGTTAGGGTCTTTGTTCCAATCTCCATACACTTCCCAACTAAGGCCAGTAAGAGAATAGTGGTTTGCCTTAGACCAGTCTTGAACTGCATCGTGAGCCAAGCCTAATTGGTAGTAGGGGCCGATATGAAGGGTTGTGGCGACTGTACCCTGTGGGGTTGAGGAGCAATTTACCTGACCATTTCCCTCAAAAGCACCCGCCACCTGCACCCCCACCTCTAGTACAAATTCATTTACTTGACTCCCAAGAGGCTTGTTCTGGTCATTGTGATAAACCATAACATTATGACCAGCTTTCTCGACTCCAGCGTTTTTTATAAACGTGTATATCTCACTTTTGGTAAGAATCTCCCGGATTGTTGCACCAAGATTTTGCCGATTGACGGTGGCGCGGACTACGGCTAAGTATTGGGATTCCACCTGAGTTAAACTAACATCATATTTCAAAATAGTCTTCCTCCTTTGACTCTGAAAGAATGGTAATCTCAGGAATGGGGTGTAGCGAAGCTCTTTTGATTATGCCTCATTCACTGGTGCAAGAATGATATTCACACCACAACTAAAGCATCTCGTATGATAAAAAAGAGTGCCATATAGAGGTTAATTACTGGATATGACGGGGTAAGTCCATTTGGTCGTGTAGTTATTGAGGTATGACTTCGGGCGTAGGTTTGTGCCCTGCTTCGGCGCGGACCAAGCCCTCATTCCATATTTCATCTTCCAGTTCCGGGGTATAGGGGACACCTTTGCCCTTGCGCAAGCTTTGTTCGCCCTTACGCACGGCAACATAAAAAGGATTTAGTATTGGTTTTTCCATTTTGCAAGCACCTCTATCGCAACTTCATAGTCTAATTCCACCGCTTTCTCCATATCCTGCCGATCCAAATCTCTTTCACCCAAAAGGTAATAGGTCACACTTCTTGAGAAATAATATTCGCCGTTATTGGGGTCAAGCTCAATCGCTCGGTTTTTGTCTTCCAGAGCCAATTCGTACTCATCTAGCACGTGGTAAGTCGTTCCTCGTGCGTTGTAGTATTTAGCATTATCAGGCCCAAGCTCAATCGCCCTGTTACTATCTTGTAAATCCAAATCATATTGCCCCAGCGAGTGATAAGTATCGCCCCGTGCGTTATAAAACTCGGCATTATCAGGTTCAAGCTCGATAGCTCGGCTATAATCTTGCAATGCTAAGTCGTACTGCCCTAGTTCATGATAAATCAACCCGCGTGAGTGGTAATATTGGGGATTGTCCGGCTCTAGCTCGATTGCATAGCTGAGTTCTTGCAAGTCCAAATTTTATTTTTCCAATTCAAGACTCAAAATTCAAAACTACCTGACCAGTAGTTTGAGGCGGTCAGTGGCGCGGGAGGCCCAGAAATCGTTGGCGGAGGGCGCATCGCGGACGGCTTGCTGGTAGGAGAGCACGGCTTCGGGAGTTTTACCCATTTTCTCGTAGACCTCGCCCAAGTGGAAATCGGCCTCCACATATTTGGGGTTTAGTTGTAAAGTGGCCTGAAATTCCTTGATAGCTTCATCATATTTGCCCGCGCCCGCCAGCCCGATAGCGTACTTGTTGTGGGCGGCAGGGACTTGAGGGGCGCGGATAACTGGCTCTTTCCAGGCGGCCAGGGCTAAATCCTGCTTACCACTGGCGGCGTAAATATCGCCCAGCACATGATAAGGGTTAACCTCGTTGGGGGTGAGCTGCACCACTTTCAGTAACGACTCGGCGGCCTTGTCAAATTCGCGCCGTTGATAGTAATAAACCCCCAGATCGTAATTAGCCTGGGGACTGGTAGGGCTACGCTTAACTTGGTCTAAAAGACGGCCTAACTTGGGGTCGGTAGTAATGCTCTGGATTGGGTTGGTGCTGGCACTATCAGGGTCAACCACTCCTGAGCGACCCCGCGCCGTAACTTTCAGCACCGTCACCCCTGGATTTTGATAGGCCAGTTCCAGCAACCCTATACTGACCATCTTGTCGAACTTGGCAAACCCGGCATCGCTCATCAACGGCTCGTAACAGGTAGCGTTGGGGCTACGGGTCTTGTCGCCATTCTCCCCCGGCAGACAGTGCCGGAAGACCTCGGAATCTCGCTCAATCGTACCCAGGTGAATATAGGTAACGTGGTAATGGTTAATCAGGGTCAGGGCGTTCTCGATGTCGGCGGTATTGTAAATCTCGCGAATATTGCCCGAACCGCCCCCGTTGAAACTGCGCTGATAAACCTGATTATCGTAGCGTTGCTGCGTTTCGTGGTGATCCCAGCCCAGCACCGTTGGTAACCCGGTATTAATCGAAATCCAGCTACCGTTGCCGCGATAAGGCCAGATACTTGATTGTAATACTACGGGCGTACCTGAAATATTGTCATAAAATTCATGCAAGGACTTGGCCTCGTAAGTCATATCGAAGGACTTACCAGACGGCATATTGGGCATCCCCGACACAGAGTGCAAATTATCCAGGTAAGCCCGCCCGTCCAGCGAAAGGGGCGGCAAGGGCTTTTCTTCGCGTTCGGCAATCCGGGTAGGCGTTACCAGTAGAGCGTAAAGCGATACAAAAACAATTAACAGGGTTGCTATACCCACCCAACTCAGCCGGATAAACTGGCGAACTATCCCTGCTCGCCGAGGTGCGTCGGCCCAGCGTGGTGCAATCCAGGTCGTCCAGAGTACATATCCCGTAAAAGCGGCACTAATCGCCAGCATCGTCCAGGCTTGATACCAGAATTTGAAGATAGAGTTAGCCCGTTCGCGGTAGCTGTTGGCAAAATCGTCCGCCAGATAAACCACTTCCATTGTGGCGATAATACTAAACGCCGCTAACAGCAACAGCATGATAAAGAGGCTGGCGGGGTTGCGGGCTTCGGCGGATTGTTTGGGATTAGGGTCAAAGGCCCGTCCGAAAGTCAGGAAGAAAAAGCCCACTACCATAAAAGCCATCAGGGCAAAAGCCGCCCAGCGTGGCCCGGTGTGGGTTAGCCCCGGCCCTGCTTCCAGGCACAAGGCGGAAGTATAGTCGCACTTGATGGTGATAGGCAAGACGAATGTTATCAGGGTCACTATCGCCGCCACCGCTAACACTATTACTGCGGGTAGGCTAAAGCGATTGAGCGAAAAACGGGATTGAGGGGCAGGACGCTTGCCGCCACCGAAACCACTCCCGCCAAAGCCAAGATTACCTCCGCCGTCCGCCCCTGCCACCGACAAAGCCAATTCGGGTCGTCGGATAAACGAGGTTTCCTGAGCTTTCCCCGAAATTACGGGTTCGTCCAACTCTTCCTGGTTGGTGAAATCCGGCTCGTAATTTTCACTGCCGCTATCGCCGCTATCAGGGCTAATTTTATTGCGCTTCCAACCCAACCACCGCCCATAATTCAGCAGCATAAAACTCAGGGTAAAGAATAGCGGCAAGGCCCAAAAGAAGATAACCTGTCCGGGGTCGCTATAGAGATTGGTCAGCTTAATATCACTATAGAGAGCCTGATATTTGCTGAAAAAGTTTCGATAAAGCAGGAAATAAGCCACTCCTAATATCAGCCCGGTCGCCGCCCCGGCCACCACCAGTTCACCCAACAACACCAGGGGTCGGAAGCGCGGGGTTTTGGCCTCCAGTTCATCTTCGGAAGTGACGGGCGCATCCGGCCGGCGGAAAAAGGCCAGGAACAGGGCCATAAAAATTACCAGACTATAGGTTGGCAAATCCCAGGCATTGGTCGCTCCAATAAGGCCGATAATCACCGCGAAGATAAGCGGAGTTAGTAGGGTTCTATCTACGGCATACCACAGCCGTAAACCCTGTTTAACTATCAGGTTATGATTTTGGTCGTCATAGTCTGCCCAGTTAACCGAAATAATATTAAGGGCCAGAGCCAGCAACACCAGCGTAAAGGGCAAGGCAATCAGGTGGGCGTGCAGGTCAGCATACAGAAAACTGAAATAGGGGAATTCGTTAATAGTATCCGGCACTACCCGCGTGCTACGGAAATAGTCATAAGTCATAAGCTTGTCGGCGGGGACAGGGTAAATTTTGAGGCCGTTGACCCAATCCACAAAAGTTTGGTTATGCTGGAAAAGCTGAACCAAACCGTCCACGTTTGCCGCCACCGCCAGACAAAAAGCCCCAAAAACTCCCGCCAGCATTGGCCCGACCTTGCTGGATTTTTCAATTTCGGCGGGGCTGCTCCCCTCACGGTGCAATCGCCAGCCTTTGTACATCGCGGCGGCATTGTAGGAGAGGCAAAATCCGCCAGTAAAGACAAAGGCGTAAAGCAGAGGAATTGCTAGATTAAAAGCGATGGCAGAATGAATCCCGGTGAGCTTAATCCAGGTTGTAACCAGATACTGCCCATAATAATAGTAGTTCAGATAACCGTCGCTGAACCAGGGATCGTAGGGTGGCAGATAGGCACTTTTGAGAATGGCATTAAGTTGGGCAAATTCCATCGGTTTCTCGCCGCCAAAGAAGGGATGCCACAAATCCGGGTTGCCCAACCGAATCAACACAAAAACCCCGAAAGCCAGCAGGAACAGTCCTTCTTCCAGAATAATCAGGCGACGGTTACGGGCGAAAAACTCAAACATATCCTTGCGATAACGCCACCACAACCAGCCGCTGAAAACTGCCGTCAGGATTAAGCACATATAAACCGTAGCGACGGTGTACATAAAGAAGCGCGTGCCCACCACCAGAAAAATGACTAGAGCTAACAGGGCCGCCCCAAACGGTTTTGCCAGAATATAGCCCCGGTCTGGCAAACGACGACAGGCCCGCATCGCCACTGGCAAGCCAATTAAGCCAATAACCTGGGCCATCAAAAACCACAGAACTACCCCTAAACACTGTTGATCGATGGCAATTTTATTCCAGCCGTTATCATCAATTACGGGCTGCTGGTCTACAGGTTTATCCAGCAACAAACTTTTGCCCACATCCACCCGTTGGGCTGCCCCGGTGCTTTCCAGTACTCCGTCGCTAGATTTAGAGTCAATGACGGGTAGATCGTTTTTAGCGGGGTAGCGTTTGGGAACCCAGGCCGCGTTGATCGCAGGAGCAAATAAACCCCGCCACTCCGTATCGGTTAATTGCTGCTTTTTCTTGAAAATATAAACTTTAGGGTGGTCATAAACCGAGAAGCTTTCGTCGGCACTGTCGTCATTAATCTGCCAGCCAACAAGCGGCACGGTGGGATACTGGCTGACGGTTGCTGCCAAACTAAAGCCTAAATCGCCCTTGAAAAGCAAGTCGTACATCTGGGTGGTGACGGGATAACGCCAGGGTAGTTTGGGAATAGTAGCGTAGAGGCGGTTGCTGGCAAGCACGATATAATCGGTGTCGCGCAGCTTGTCGGCCCAATAGTTCGCCATATTCTCGTTTGGGCCGTCTTCGTAGCTGTTCCAGCCTGTCAGGGTATAAAAGCTGGAGAATTTCCCCTCTTTAGGTAACGATACAGGCAGCGATTCGTCCCAGGCTTCATAACTCAAGCGCGCCCCTGCCGGGACGTTCTGATAAATCCATTCGCTGGCACTTACCCGACTATGGGGGTTGCGGTAAATCTCCGAAAAACTGATAGCCCAGACCGTCGCCCAGCCAAAAATAAATAACGCCACCAGAAGGATGAAGGATGAAGGATGAAGGATGCGACTTTTGGGGGATAGGGGATAGGGGATGGGGGTCGGGGAAATTGACCCTTCCTCGTAGGGGTAGATCTCTGTGTCTACCCTGGGTGCTACGGGGTTAGGTTTGACCCTCAAATACAATACTACTAACAGGCGGGCGGCGAGAAGCAAGGCCAAAGGGGTGATGGGCAACAGGTAGCGGTCAAACTTGGCCTCACCCGTAAACGTCACCAGCATGTAGGGAATTAGCCAGCTAAAAATAATTATTTCGGCTTTGAGACGCTTGTTAACCGCTTGCCACAGGCCATAGCCCAGGCTAATAACCGCCAACACCCCCAACGGAATCCCTAGACCCCACTGAATCCAATTGCCAAACTGGTAGAGGAACGGTACGGTGTTAACATACTGGCGGGTGTAGGGTAAGTCGGCAATACCCCGCGCCATCGCATTTTCGGTTAGAACCCGGTCTAGCCAGGTGCTAAAATCTATAAATGCGTAGGGCATAGCCACAAACCAGACCGCCAGGGTGGTTATCCCAGCGATTATCAGGTTGAGCAAGCTGCGGCGCAACAGGCGCGGCCCTAAACCTACCTCACCATAAACTGGTTCTTCGTCTGGCAGCGATTTCAGGCGGGGCTTCCCGGCAAACTCGCCACTTTCCCCGGCCTTGCCATATAGCCCAAAAAGCAGACAGGCCGCCGCCACTACCGCCACCAACGGCAAAGCACTAACTTTACAGGCAAGGGCTAGACCAAAGGCCGCGCCCAACCGCACCGCGCTCCAGCGTGAGCCGCTCCGCATATGCCCAAAAGCCACGTAAATTGTCAGGCTGATAAAAAAGGTCAGGGCTACATCAAAGGTCAGGAAGTGGGCCAGTTGTATGTCCAGCACCGAGACCGCTAAAAAGGCCGCCCCTAACAGGCCAATCGCATCGGCGGCATTGCGGCCCAAACTTGGCCCAAATGCCCGTCGTCCGGTTAGAAAAAGCAGTAAGATTGTACCTAAACTAAAGACCACCGACAGGAATCGTCCCACCCACATCAAATGCTGGTAATCATTCCACTCCGCCCCACCCACACTGGCAGCTACCCACCCCGAAAACTTTATCAGGTACATTGGGAGCGAGCCGTAAGCGAAAAAGCGGGGATTAAGCGGACTAAAACTGGCGTTCCAGAAATTTATCGCTTTGGCGGGAATGGGCTGGTCAGGCGGCACAACGTTCGGGGCTAACTGGTAGCTCTGGCCTTTATCTTTGGCATCAAGATAGAGTTTGGTTTCGGTTTCGTTGGTGGGGCGCAGATTGGTAGCATCGTTCGGGATAAAGAAGCTCAAACCGCCGGGGGGAAAGCTGACTGGTTGATGGTCGGCCCGATATAAACCGTTGATGGGAACGGTATTAAGGCTTTGTACTCCGCCCAGGCTACCATAGTCAAAAATAATCGCCCGTTCGTCGGGGTGAAAATACTGGCTGTCGTCCCAATCCAGGCGTTGGAAGCGGAAGGCCGCCGCCACCACCAGAATCAACAACAAAACCGACCATACCAGCACTGCCCGGCGATTATTTTGTAAGAAGTTTCCCATTCAGTATAATTGACTTTATCGCTAATCAGAAAAACTCTGGTAAGGGTCGCACTCCCCCGACACCTGAAATAACAACGACAATACCATAATAAAGGTTACTTATTAAGGTTAATTTTAACTTATGCTGGGCTCAGACGCAATATAAAAACCCGCCCAAACCCAAAATTGGGCGATGTATCCCAATATTCAAAACTTATGAGCCGTAGCTAACCCGGTAAATTGCTCCAGCGATGTCGTCGGTGATATAGATCGCGCCATCCGCCCCCACCATTGGCGCAACCACCCGACCCCAATAACCGTCTTTGGCAGGATTAATCCAGCCTGTTGCAAAATCTTTGGCCCCTTGCTGCATCTTGCCGGGACGAGTTGAGACAAACCGAATGCCATCGCCATAGACGCTGGAACGCTCGCCAGGGAAAGAACCATGTTGCACCACGAACAGCCCGGTACGATAGACCTCCGGGAACTGGGTAGCGTTGTAGAAAGCCAACCCCAAAGGCGAACTATGGGCGGGTAGAGCTATCAAAGAGCGGTCAACGCTATTCTGGCAGAAATCAGCCTTGCCTGCCCCAAAATCGGGATCTGGCAGGGGTGGGTTATTTCCCACACAGTAAGGCCAGCCGTAATTCCCACCGTCCCGAATAGGGGTTAGTTGCTCTGGCGGCAGGTTATCACCCAGGCCGTTGCGCCCGTTAACTGTGGCCCATAATAGGTTGGTTTTAGGGTCAAAAGCGATACCCACTGCGTTACGCAAGCCGCCCGCGTAAAGTCGTCCGTCCGTACCATCGGCGTTATATTGCCAGATAGAAGCCCGATATTTGTTAGTCTCGATACATATATCACAGGACGAGCCAATCGAAACATAGAGCTTGTTATCCGGCCCAAAAGTGATAGTGCGAGTCTGATGCCCGTTTAGTACCCCCGTCTGACCAGCCGGCAAGTCGTTGATAATCGTTTCGTAGTTACCCCGCGCTTTCAGGTCGCCCGACTGGTAAGAGTAACGAATAACTTTGGTTTCGAGGGCCACATAAAGATAGCCGCCATAAAAAGCCAGCCCATGCGGGTAGGGAGCTAATCCCTCGGCGAAGGTGTAAATATTATCGGCAATGCCATCATGGTTATTATCGGTTAGCACTTTGATGTTGCCAGGGTAACGCTCGGTGAAAAATATATCGCCGTTTGGGGCTAAAGCCATCATGCGAGGGTCAGTAAGCCCTGCCGCAAACACACTTATTTTGAAACCCGCCGGGAGGTTAATAGTGCGCTCGGTCTGGAAGGGCAGGGTGCGATATTTATCTGGCACAATCAATTTGGTAGGCTGATTATTGGCGGGAGCGTCCGGGTAAAAAGCCCCACCCGTTAGCTGATTGCCCAACAAACCCAATTCTACCTCGTATTCCGTCCCTTTGAACTCAGGATGATATTCAAAGCGGTTGCGCTCGAAATATTGCACCACATAAGTTTTGTTATCTTCGGGGTTAACCTCGTAAAACTCCTCGCTGGTAGGATAGCCAAAAATTGCCAAACCGCCCCGCGTGTCCCAATATTGTTTAAAACTGTTACGGAGAGTATGCCCGGTCTGGGGGAAATAATACTCATTGGGGAGATTAGGGTCGGTGAAGTATCGGAAAGCCCCTTCGTTGCCACGCCCGATTGTCACCTGATTGCCCAACAAGCCCAATTCCACCTCATATTCCGTTCCCTTGAATTCGGGGTGATACTCAAAGCGATTGCGCTCAAACCACTGCACCACATAAGTTTTTTGGTCAGCCGGATTGACCTCCAGAATTTCGTCGGTCAGAGGGTAGCCAAAAATAGACAATCCGCCATGAGCCCGCCAGTATTCCAGAAATTTACCCTTGACCGTATGGTTTGTGGGTGGGAAAAATTGACTGTCGTCCTGAGCAGCTACTGGCTTAAACTGGCTGAAAAGTCCAAACAAAAGCAACCCGGTAAACAAAAGCGAAAAATATTTTAATTTATTGTGATTTTTCCTTAGCATCAAAAGCCCCTTTCTACTGTTTTCATTGAAACTCATCTTTAATTATAACGAAGAATAGGGGCTGGGGTTGTGTGGACGACTCAATAGAAAGAGGAGCGAGAATAGGAAAGGCTATGAGAGATTATTAACTCTATGAATGAACTTTGACAAATAACCTATAAAGAGAGCGTGTATTAAATTACGCGGGACTAAAGCCACCGCGCTAAGAGAGCCTGTGTTCTTAACTTGCTCTTTTAGCCCGGTGATTTATTGCCGGGCAGCCCAAGACTATTCACGGGTTTATTAGTTAAGTTTCATTTATAGGCATAAAATTCCCCTTCTGAATCAGGGAAAGGGGTTAGGTCAATATCCGATTTTAGATTTTGGATCTTAGATATTCGATTTCAAAAAACTATCAACCTCAGCGCGAGAGGGCATCGCTGGAATTGCGCCAGCGCGACTTACCACAATTGCACCTATCGCCGCCGCCTGTCGGCAAGCCTTTTCAATGCCAGCCTTGTCCTCAAAATTAAAATCGTTGCGCCAGAGTTGGTCTAGTAGCCCCGCCAGAAAGCCATCGCCCGCCCCCACCGTATCCACTACCTGCGCCGGGAACGCTTCCACAAACCCCTCGGCATTAGCGGTGCGATAGTAACACCCGGCACTGTCCAGCGTCACCACGATTAGTTTGAACTGGTCATGCCAGATTAACTTTGTACCTTTTGAAGGGTCGCTCTCCCCGGTCATAAATTCGAGTTCATTGCGGTTGAGCTTGAGGATATGGGTAAATTCCAGGGGTTTACTGACGGCGGCACGGGCGGCCTCCCGGTCACTCCAGGCGGTGGCTCGCAGGTTCATATCATAGGCCAGCAGCACTCCCGCCTCAAAACATATGCTAAGAGCCGCCATTACCGCGCTCCCCGATGGCTCGGTTGCCAGCATTAACGAACCGAATTGCAGCACCTTTGCCTGTGAAAAATAGGTTTTGTCCAGGTCGGCGGGCTCTAGCAAAGTGTCGGCGGAAGGGTTGCGATAAAAAAGGTATTCGGCCTCATGCCCCCTATTCCAGGTAACAAAGGCCAACCCGGTATTAGCTCTTGTTTCAAAAAGCAGCGAGCTGGTATCTACCCCGTTATCTGCCAGGATTCCCTGCAAAAAATGACCAAAAAAGTCATTACCGACCTTACCTACAAACCCGGTGGGACAACCCAGACGGGCAAGCCCCACCGCCACGTTAGCGGGTGCGCCCCCTGCCGCAAGTATTAATCTTTTACTCGCAATAATACTTTCCCCAAGTTCGGGCGGGGTGAAGTCAATCAGAGCCTCTCCCAGACAAATAATTGCGGGGCTTGACATAATATTAATCCTCCTCTGAAGTTAGCCACATGAATTGGTAGGGTTGGAGTTCAAGTCGCTGCCCGGACAGGTTTAAAGGGGGTTTGCCAGGTTGACTTGCATCGCGAATTGTACCTATTATGCCGTTTTCCGCTAGAATATTCAAATTTATAGCTTGAGGAGTTTCCCCAAAATTAGCCACCGCCAACAGCCGCCCACTAACCGGGTCTATCCGCAGGAAGGCAAAAACATGCTGGTTGTCCGTCCAAATGGGATAGGCGGGGGCGGCTCCGTGCAACTGGGGAGTTTGTTGGCGGGCGAGAATCAGACCTTGCATTGCGGCGAAAATCCCCCCGGTGACGGTGCTGTGGTCATGTCGCTTTTCGGTTAGTTCCCAGGGCATGGCTGGACGATGCATCCAGCGATTATCTTTGGCTTTATCAGGGTTTTGCAAATAACTCTGGTCGTTGAGCAAGCCTAGTTCATCACCCATATAAATCAGGGGAATCCCGCCATAGGCAAAAATAACGCCATAGAGCAGCATTATCCGCCCTACCGCTAAATCAATGGCTGTTGGGTCATGCTGTTCCAGAGCTGTTTCGAGACCAGCCAGCGAAGCGGTCATTCCACTTATCCGCCCGTCAAAAGTGACAGGATTAAACTGGAAAATTTCGCCCCGTGAGAACGAGCCAGGGAACTTGCCAGAATAAAATTCGTTAAGGAAACGCCGATGCAAAAAGCCATTCTCGCCCACTGCCGCCGCATTTTCGTCGGTGACGGCCCAGCCAATATCATCATGCAAGCGGACATAGGTTATCCAGGTTGTGCCAACCGGGGTGGGCGGCATCTGGCGCAGAGTGTGAGTCATCAGAGTCACTTTGCGGCTGGCAAGGGTACTCCAGAGCAACACCATCAGCGAGTTATTATAGGCTAACTCACATTCTTTCCCGGTGTGGCGACCTGTACCAAGATAATGAATCAAGTCTTCGGGTGAGACAATCGCCTCGGCCTTAAAGATAGTGCTAGGCGAAACCACCCGCACCAACGCCCGGAAAGCCTGTAATATTTCATGCACTTCGGGCTGGTTCTGGCAATTTGTCCCTTGCCGCTTCCACATAAAGGGCACGGCATCCAGCCGCAGGATTTCCACCCCTTTATTAGCCAGAAATAGCATATAATCCAGCATCTCGCGGAAAACTGCCGGGTTAGTGTAGTTCAAATCCCATTGATATTCGTTAAAAGTTGTCCAGACCCACTTGCCATTCTCCGCCATCTCCGGGTAATAGGTGAAATTGCCAGGAGCAAAATCGGGAAAAACTTCGGGCAGGGTTTTCTCATAGGTATCGGGCAGGCGGCGGTCATCGAAAGTCAGGTAATAATCCAGGTAGGTAGGGTCGCCCGCCATCGCTTTTTTTGCCCATTCATGCTCTTTGGCGGTATGATTTACCACCAGGTCAATGCACAGGCTCATATTATTAGCCCGTAACTCGCCCGCCAGCTTTGCCAGGTCGTCCATCGTCCCAAGCGCAGGATTGACCTGTTTGTAGTTCATTACGGCATAGCCGCCATCATTCATGCCGGGGCGCGGTTCGAGGAGGGGCATCAGATGGATATATGTCAGGCCCAATTCGCTCAAATAGGGCAAGTGCTGGCGAACCCCTGCCAGATTTCCAGCAAAAAGGTCAACGTAATAAATCCCCCCCAGCATCTTCTCGCGCTGAAACCAATCCGGGGTAATTTCGCGTTCAAGGTCAAGTTTTTTCAAGGCTTCGGGTCGGGCGGCGTAGGACTCAACCAGCAAGGGTATCAAAAGGTCAAGCTGGCTCTCGAAATCGGGGCGGTTTTGATACAGACGGGCGTATGATTCGTAGAAATCAGCAAAATAACGTTCCAGGCGGACTAAAAAGAGGTCAAGGTCGCGCTCCAGCCATTTTTTAGTCGTTGCCCGGAGAAGTGGCTCAAGTTTATCGCGAAAACGACAAAAAGCATCACGGGTGGGTGGGCGCATATAAAAAACGTTGGGCATCGGTTTGTATTTTGCCTCCTCCGAAAAAAGGTTCTAGGTTTTAAGCGTTAGGTTTTAGGTTTATTAATTCTCACCACAGAGGCTCAAAGAATACAAAGGAAACTTTAAGTAACTTGGTGGCCTGATGGTGAGTAACTTTAGTTCAAAATAGCAAATACTGTGTAATGGCACATTTGCTTATCAGGTTTTAATTGCTAATACCTAGCACCTAATACCTAACACCTATTTAATACTGACTAATTGTTTTGGGGCGGTAGTGGTGTGTCGTTCGATTAGTTTTGTATCCAACCGAATCAGTTCCGGCCCTTTTTGAGGATTCTCCACCAACTCCATCAGCAGGGCGACCCCCATTTCACCCATTTGCTGCATTGGCTGTTGGATAGTAGTAAGTTCCAGAATTTCGGACAATTCAATTCCATCAAAACCGATTACCGAAAGGTCATCCGGCACTGCCAGATTGAGGCTACGGGCGGTTTCCAATACGCCAATCGCCTGTAAATCAGAAGCGGCGAAAATTGCGGTAGGTGAGTTAGTCAGGCTCAAAAGCTCTTGGGCAGCGATACGTCCCCCGGTTCTATCCCATTCTGCAGTCACCATTAACTGCGGGTCATACATTATCCCGGCTTCTGCCAGAGCCCGATGTACCCCAATCAGGCGGTCATTGGCCTGATTAAACTTGAAAGTACCCTCGGATATGCCATTAATAAACCCAATCTGGCGGTGTCCCTTTTCGATAAGGCTTTTAACCGCCATATAAGCTCCATCCACATTATTTACAACTAATGAGGTCAGGAAGGGGCTGTAAGCATCTACCAGCACGGCGGGCAAACCATTTTTGATAAAAGTGGGGGCCGCTACATCGTCGGGGGTCAGCGAAACTATCACTAAACCATCCACCCGGCGGCGCATCGGTAACTGGCTAAAATAATGGTCGCGCTGACTATTTTCTTCGACATTATAAATAACCAGTTCATAACCCAATCGGGAAGCAGCATTAGCCAATCCCCGCAACACTTCCACCGAAAATGCACGGGTAACGAAGGGAATAATAACGCCAAGCGCGCCCGTCCGCCCGGTAATCATTGAGCGGGCAATCGGGTCGGGGGCATATTTTAATTGAGCAATAGCTTCCAGCACTTTCTGACGGGTAGAATCTTTAACCGATTGGCTATTATTGAGTACCCTGGAGACAGTACCCACCCCCACTCCGGCAGTGCGTGCTACATCATAAATCGTTACAGCCATGCTATTTGATGTCCATAAGTTTTAGCTAAATTTAATTATTGAGGTTCCCAGCGTGCATAATGGAATGGAAGCAATTCCATTTATAGTAGATAGTGCTAACTAATATTAGCATGACTTTTCACGGTTGTAAAGGCCAGCTAAAATACGCTAATTAATTACCGAGTAATATGAGAAATGTTTATAGCTCTGCAAAGCCCTGAATGTTTTACCAAAACGTTTTGGTAAAACGGGTCTTAAAAGTGGTTCAAAATTGCTTGAAAAAAACCCCTCCAACAAGCCGTTAGAGGGGTTTTGAAACGCTTCCAAATAAATAATCAGGTTTTAATGCTGTATAAATTTCTGGATACGGGCCTCATATGGTTGCAGATAATGATGCAAGTCTACAGTAAAAATATTGCCTTGATTGTCAACGGTTATACCTACAATCCAATGAAACGCTCCGTTAGCCTCGCCTCGCGCTTGCCAGTTTGCTAATAATTTACCAAAAGGGTCAAACTTGCGGATACCTGGAAGAACGTCTGAACCGTTAGTAATGTAGATATTATTTTGGCTATCAAAGGCTACCAGCGATGCCACCCGTGTCTCTGGGCCAATTGATTGATCAATAACCAGCAGGGAATCAAACTGCCCGTTATTGTTAAATTTCTGGAGTCTATAGCCATAGTAATCAAGCACCCAGAGGTTATCGCTATTATCTACTGCCAGCCCGCCAGGTTGGTTAAATTGCCCGTTGCCAATCCCTTGACTACCCCATTTCAGCAAAAACTTGCCGTTGGAGTCAAATTTTTGGATACGGTTGTTGGCAAAGTCAGCTACAAAAACATTGTCCTGACTGTCTACCGCCACCTGGGATGGGCCATTAAACTGCCCATCGCCCTGACCCTGGCTACCCCATTTCAGCAAAAATTTACCGTTAGCGTCAAATTTCTGGATGCGTTTATTTCCAGCGTCCACCACATAAACCGCCCCTTGCTTTGACACGGCAAGGGCTGTTGGGGTTTGAAACTGCCCATCACCGCTACCCTGGCTACCCCATTTGCTAATATAACGGCCCAGATTATCAAGTTTGTAGATACAATTACAGCTTTTGGAGGCCAGATGTAAATAATTCTGACCGTCGCCACTAAGAGCAGTGGCCTCTTTGAAACGGTCAGTCTCATTACTTTGATTGCCCCAGACGGTTATAAAGTTACCGCTTGAGTCAAACTGTTGTATTCGGCTATTATTGGTGTCCGCCACAAAAACGTGGCCCGCCGCATCGGTCGCAAGGCCAACTGGACTTAGGAATTGACCATTTGCGCTGCCCACACTACCCCATTTACCGAGGAATTTCCCAGTATTATCGAATTTTTGCACTCGATTATTCTCACTATCCGCGACGTAAATTATATCTTGTTTATCTATGGTCAGGCCAAAAGGATAGAAAAATCTACCATCCTCGCTGCCAATTCCACCAAACAAGGCCACTGGCACGCCATTTTTGTCAAGTTTATGTACTCTATCACTATAGCCGTTGGCTTCGGTAACATAAACATTCTCCTGGCTATCTATGGCAATACCATAAGCGGAGGCAAGCCCTGAACCAAATTCTCCGATGAAAATACCCTGGCTATTAAATTTCTGAACGCCACCTCTAAGCCAATTAGTCACATAAACATTATTGGATTTATCAACGGCAATGCCAGAAGGAAAGTCAGATAAAAACTTGTCCGCGCCCCACTTTAAGAGGAAATTGCCGTTTGCGTCAAACTTTTGGATGCGATGATTCCTTCGGTCAGCCACATAAATATTTTGTTGGCTATCAATCGCCAGCCCACCCGGACTGTCAAACTGTCCGTCGCCACTGCCCAGACTGCCCCAGGTTAATAGCGGGTGGTGGTTAGTATCATATTTAACCACCCGATTGTTTTCTATATCAACCACATAGAGGTTGTTTTGGTTGTCAGTAACGATGCCAAGCGGGTGATTTAGCTGGACAGTGGCATCATTACTTTTCCAGGCATATTCGATTTTGGTTCTGGGAGTTTTGATTTGATTGCCCAGCAGCCCTAATAAAATATTGTAGGGCGGCTGATTTTCGGGATGGGCCTCAAAACGTGCCCGCTCGAACCACTGCACCCGAAATATCATGCCAGTTTCGGGGTCTACTTCGTCGTGTACCTCGCTAATCGGGAAGCCAAAACGCCTGACTCCACCATTTTTTAACCAGTAGTCCAGGAAATCAAAATTCAGGTTGTGTTTGGTTTCGTTAATGTACCACTGTTGTTCTTTGGGCTTGGTAGGGTCGAGCGGTAGCGGGTTAGTTGGCTGAAAATCGGGGTCGGTTTGCAGAGCCTCGCGCCGCAAATCGTTGCCTAATAACCCCAGCAAAATTTCGTACTGAGTTCCAGCATTTTCGGGATGTAGTTCAAAGCGATTGCGTTCAAACCATTGAGTTAGAAAAGTACCGCCACTTTGGGGGTCAACTTCCATTTGGGCATCGGTTATAGGGTAGCCATAGGTGGCTAGACCGCCATTAGACCGCCAATATTCCAGAAATTTCCCGGTTACATTGTGGCGCGTTTCCGGGAAATATTGCGAGTCTTCCTGGGCATTGGCGGGCAAAGAGCTAAAACTATTCAAAACCAGACTTGCCATAAAAACAGCAACTAAAATTACATTGCGGCGAATCGCCATTGACTTGTCTCCCTTTAAAGAGTAACGGGTAACGAGTTAATGGCTGTCATAAAAAAATTCGTAGGGGCGTAGTCTCCGCGCTCTATTCAGGGATTTTGAGTTTCCCTAACACCTAATAGGCACATGTGCCAGAAAAAAATAATTTTAACCACAGAGACACAGAGGCACAGTTGAATTCAAGTAATTGTTCTCGTATTGATTATTCTGAGGCAAAGGCAAAGCAAGTTGTTATAGAAACCCTCAGCGTCACTTCGTACAGGCTGACAATTCGGGTAAACCCCGACAATTTTACTTTTAAAGCTGTGTCTCTGTGCCTCTGTGGTGAATAATTTAAGCTCATTCTATCTGGAACTTTGTAACTAGCACATCTGCCTGAAACCTGACAGCTACCAGCTTTGATATAAACGGGGAAAATGGGGAAAAGTTTCTATAGAGTTAAATTTTCAGCGACCAGCCCGTAAGTTCGAGGAAACGGGTTTGCAAGGTGGCGCGGTCAAACTCTAGCGGGCCGTCCAGCTTAATAACAATTTCATGACGGTCACGATGCAAACTCCAGCCTTTTACAAAAAGCTGTGGGCTGATTTCCTTAACAAGTTTTTCGGTGAGTTCGCGGAGGACTTGCTGGTTGGGTTCAGGGTTGATACGGATGGGCCAGCCCGTTTGTTGTTGGGCAATATCAATAATTGCTTGATTCTTCTCGCCAAACTCGCGAGTAATAAAACTCAGCTCGATAAACTTGCCGTTAGGCTCTTGTTTAAGACTCTTGCGGAAAAGGGGTATTAGTGCCTCATTGAAAATTTGCTCAATCGCGGCAAAGGTCGCATTGATTTCGAGCCGGGGCGCATTATTATCTTCGGCAGGGGCTGGGGTTGGGCTGATCAGACCGGGCAGAGTTACTTGCAAAGTATAGCCCGTCTCGTTTTTGAAGGTCTCGGCGACAGGCGCAAGGTCTGGGGGTGCGTCTGGCCTACTGTATTCCAGTAGCACCCGCACCTCCCGCGATTCTCGATAAACCCCCGGCGTTTTGGTCAAGCCAAACTCTGCTGGAATTATACGGCGGACGGCGGCGGACAACGCCCCCTGATGGGTTTCGGGGTTAAGCTCCACTGTCCAGCCCGTTTTGGTTTTAAGTTCCTCCAGTTCGGCGATATATTTTTGGGCCGCGGGCTCCGGGAAGTTGAAATATAAAACCAACTTGCGCTCCGCCGTAACCGCCCCCTTGCGATATAGCCCGGTTACGGTGGGAAAGAGCTTATCCACAACTGCCAGAGCCGCGTTTTGCTCAAGGGGTAAATCAGACTTTTTAGTTTCGGCTACTTTGGGGCTATCTTTCGCCGCCATCTTCGTCATCCGATAGAGGAAGGGGCGGCGGGGGTCGGGGAAAAAGCCGCTTTCCTTTTGCGTCAGCAAGTTGCGTAGCTGGGCATATTCCTCGGCGGTTAGCTCGCCCTCCCAGGTAGCATTATCGCTGGCCTGTAGCCAGAAGTGGGCAATTTCCTGAATAGTGAAAGCATGGTTTGGGGTTGGGCTGCTCTTTTTACCCTTTGTTAAGGTTTCGACAATTTTCTCGCGGATGGCGGCTAATTCCTCGGCAAGGACGGGCAATTTAGGGCGCGTTTCATCTGTTGATTGGGCGGGTGCGGTTTCAAGTGGGCGTTTTTTCCCGACCTTGCGCGGCGCAAAAGTCAGTTCGTCACCCGCGCTAGGCAAATGGATTCGTCGCTCTTTAGCTTGCATTAGCAATTCACTTAAAGCCTCCCGCGCCCCGCCCGCCCCATGCACCAGCACCGTTTCCTGGGGGTCGAGTTGTTCAATGAGGCCAGCGACCTCCCCGGCATCCACGTGGGCCGAGAGGCTGTACTTGGCAACTTTACAGACAACCTGCACCGATTCGCCATCCAGCTTTAATACCTTTTCTTCGGATTTGGTGGCCTCCGCCAGTGATAGCAGGGCGCGTCCGGGGCTTTCCTCATCCTGATAGCCTGTAATATAAATCGCGCTTTTAGCCTCGCGGGTAATATAGTGGGCATAAAAAGCACTTGGCCCGCCCGACAGCATGCCGCTTGAGGCCACTATCACCCCCGGCGTACCACTTTCGGCTAATTTCAAGCGTTCTTCGGGGGTATTAATCGCGGTAAAATCTGAATCTTTGACCGACGCGCCACTACCAAAAAATGGATTGCCCCGTGCCAGAATTTGCCTCCGCAAGGCGTTGGCTAAATCGTAGGGGTGCTGGGTATAGACCCCACAAACCGAGCGCACCATTCCATCCACCCACACCGGGAAGGGCGCAACTGCTTTTCGGGTCATGGCGTTTGCCAGAATTAACAGTATTTCCTGGGCCCGCCCCACCGCAAAGGCTGGAATTACTACCCGCCCACCACTTTCAACAATTTCTGCCACTGATTCAACCAGCCGACGTTCTTCGGTGGCCCGGTTGGCGTGCATGCGGTTGCCATAGGTGCTTTCGACCATCACCACCTGGGGACGGAAACGTTTATCCACCGAGACGGGCGGCAACATTCCCCCTACCGTTAGCTGGGGTGTCACCGAAATATCGCCACTGATAAAGGCACTCTCGCCGTTAGCCGCCTGTAAACCGAGACAGGCCGCCCCCAGAATATGCCCCGCCGGGAAAAATGTTACGGCCAAATCTCCGCCGAATAGTTTGATAGTTTGCCCCAGCTGGACGGATTGAAAACGGCTGAACATGCTGTCCACAATCTCGCGATTATACATAGGGATTTCGCGGTCAACCTCATAGCGGTTTTTCATCAGGTTAAGGGCATCGTTAAGTAATACACTGACAATCGCCTGAGTGCCGGAGGTGGCGTAAATCGGAATATTAGGATAGGAACGATGCACCACTGGCAAAGCCCCGGTGTGGTCGGTGTGGGCATGCGTTACCAGAATGGCCTCAATCCCGCCAAAGTCGCTGATGCGGGCTAAATCGGGCAAGGGGTCGGGCTGCCCAATCCGAATCCCTGCATCCACCAGGATTTTGTGCCCACCTATTTCCAGTAAAGTACAGGTTGCGCCAACTTCTTCCGCACCGCCCAAAGGTATAAGTTTCATTTATTTCCAATTCCTAGCAGTTAGCTATCAGCCGTCAGCTTTAGTGGGCCTTATTTTAACACAAATTTGCTAAAATAAAGCTTATACCTGCCGAAGCTTTTTGTTAATGGCTATAAGTAAGATGCTATAGATGCAAGCAGTAGAATAAGTAGGGACATTCTATAGTGCAAGCCGTCACAATGTGCTATGATGTTGATGATTTTGGACGGTAGAAGGTTCTATAAAATTTATAGGGGTAAGGTATGAGCTTGGAACAGCAGATTGGCACAGCAACACAGCCTTTGCGGGTAGCAATTATTGGGGCAGGCCCCGCCGGGTTTTATGCGGCTGAGTCCCTGTTCAAACACACCGAATTGAATTGTCAGATAGATATGTTCAACCGCTTCCCCACCCCCTTTGGTTTGGTGCGGGAGGGAGTAGCCCCCGACCATCAGACTATCAAATCCGTAACCCGCATTTATGACAAGATTGCCGAGAACCCCAAATTCCGCTACTTTGGCAATGTTACCTTTGGCTCTGATATTTTACTGGAAGATTTACAGAAATATTATGACCAGATAATTTTTGCTTTTGGGGCTCAATCTGACCGCCGCATGGGAATTCCTGGCGAGGACTTGCTGGGCAGTTATCCCGCGACTATTTTTGTGGGCTGGTATAACGGTCATCCCGATTACTGGAATCTGGATTTTGACCTTTCCTGTGAACGGGTGGCGGTAGTCGGTAACGGTAATGTTGCGATGGACGTGGCCCGAATTTTGGTGACAAACCCGGATGAACTGGCAACCACCGACATTTGTGATTACTCGCTTGAGCGGTTGCGTCAGAGTAAAATAAAAGAAGTAATTATGTTGGGGCGACGTGGGCCCGTACAGGCGGCTTTCACCAACCCCGAACTGAAGGAATTTGGCGAACTAGCGGGGGTAGATGTGATTGTCCACCCTGCCGACCTGGAACTGGATGAGACCAGCCAGGCCGCCCTTGCCAGCGATAAAAATGCCACCCGCAATGTTGAGACCCTCAAAAAATACCTGAACAGAGAACAAACCCCCGAACATCGCAAAATTGATATGCGTTTTTTGGTTTCGCCCGTTGAGATTCTGGGTGAGGATGGCAAGGTTAAGGCCGTCAGGCTAGAAAAAAACAGGTTGGTGGCTCAGGCTGATGGCAGTGTTAAGGCGGTTGGCACCGGGGAATATGAGCTAATCGAGGTTGGCATGGTTTTCCGCTCGGTGGGTTATAAAGGGGTAGCTGTGCCGGGTTTGCCTTTTGACGAAAAAAACGGCACTATTCCCAACAAAGCCGGACGAGTTTATGACCCTCAAACCGACCAATTAGTGGCGGGAAGTTATGTGGTTGGATGGGCCAAGCGCGGGCCAAGCGGGATTATTGGGACAAACAAGCCCGACTCGGCAGCAACGGTAGCTTCAATGGTGGGGGATTTACTGACCCTTACCCCTATTCCTGACGAAAACCGCGACCCTGAACTAATAGTAGAGCTTTTAAAGGTTCGTAAACCTGATTATATTACCTACGCCCACTGGCAACTCATTAACAGAGCCGAGGTCGAACGGGGAGTAGCACAGGGTCGGCCCAGAGTAAAATTTACCAGCGTTCCCGAAATGCTTGAGGCTTTGAAACAACCTGATACAGTTTAGAACTAACTACCCCTCATCCCAGCCTTCTCCCCTAGAAAGGGAGAAGGAGTAGTTTGTTCCCTCTCCCTTGTACTCAGGGGAGAGGGTTAGGGTGAGGGGTTGCTCACTATCACATTAAACTTCTTATTCGAGGAAAAATTAACCGTCCCCTTCACGAAATCCCACACCTGTAAGCCAAACAGTCCTACCAATAGCAGGTTTCGCAACAGAATTACCACCATCGGTTGCCAATCTACCGCTACAACTCCCAGCACCATAAAGGGGAAGGCAATAAAACTGAGGCTCAGGGCAGCGAAATAAAGCCAGATTTTTGGGCCGCGCCAGAAAGCCACAAATGGCAGCAGCCACACCAGATACTGAGGCGATAAAACTTTATTACTGAGAATAAACCACAGAATAGCGATTGCGCCCGCCTGTAACATCCAGTCTACCCGCAGTCGCCGCCCCCCCTGCCGCGTGGCCCACCACAGATAGGCAAAGAACGCCAGTAACCCGGCAACAGTCAGCAGGGTGGCGGTAGTAGCTAAGGTCTGCCCCCAGGCCGAGGCAAGGTTAATCGAGCCATGGTCAACTGAAGATTTGATATTGGTTAGGCCGAAAACGCTCCCCAACCAGATAACGCTGGCAAACAGACTCTCAACCTGTACCCCCCGTTCTCCATGATATTTCAGGAAAGCAAGTAGACCCGGCAACCCGGTTATCACAAAGGGCAGCACCGTCGCTCCCATCGCCATCCCAAAGCCAACCACTGTCCGCAGGGCAAAATCGCGGTCACGTTTCCCGCGCCAGTAATAAATCAGGATTATCGGCAACAAGATGGCGGGAAAAAGTTTGGCGGCGGTGGCTAACCCTAACACTACCCCACCCCAGCCCGGTTGTCGCTGTTTATAAAACAGATAAAACGAAAGCGTTACCAGAAAAGTGGCGGAAATATCAAAGCGGCGGAAAACATACAAACAAATCAAAATAGTAGCGACGGTGAAAAAGGCTAATCGCCAGTTCAAACGCGCCACCGGATAGAGTGTCCGCAAAAGTTGCCAGACCAGCAGCAAAGTACCTACCGCTAACAAAAACGATTCTGCCTGGAATAGCAAAATGTAACGTTCGGGGTTATAAGCCCCAAAAGAGTTAGATATTATGGCGGGAAGAATGAAAAAGATTAGCGAGAATGGCGGATACTCAATATTAAAATCGCGGTAGGGGAGGCTACCACCAAGTACCCGGTTGGCGTACTGGTAATATAACTCTACATCGTCCCCGGTGGGCATTATGTTATTAAAAACCGTAAAAACCAGAAAAGCAACACTAAGCGCGGCTATACTGGCGGGAAGCATCCAATCGCGTTTGAGGTCATAACTGGGTCGAAACGAACGCGAGCTTCCCCGTGTCTCGGAAAAGCTGGTGGTTTGCATATTAATCTCTCTAACCTGCTGTTGACCATGCTGGTCAAACCACTTCTGTTTAGTTGGCCCGATGGTTAGCCCCAGTGCTACCCCAGGCAAGTAAAAATTATCACAATTAACTTTGGTCAATATAACTAAATTGACTCAGGGTGTCAATTCGTCCTTTGATCTATCTCTGAAAGGGGTTAGGTTTTAGGCGTTAGGTTTGTCGCTACAAAGCATTGGGCAAGTTTTATACCACAATAATCTAAAACCTACTGTGACCCGTGACGTTGGCGGATTTTGGCGATGGCAGTTTGGGCGGCTTCGCTAATGGAGCCACCCCAGGTAGTGGTTTTGAACTGACCCGTAGCAAAAGAATGGAGTAAGGCCAGGATTTCGCTGTTGCCAACGTCACCCAACACTGATACCACCGAATAGACCAGATTGGGATAGGGCCATTTAAGCATTTCGTAGAGTTGGGGAACGATTACCGGGCCAACCTCCCGCAAAGTCGCTACCACCAAAACGTGCATTTCCAGCACATCATCCTTCAAAATGGGGATTATATAAGGGATAATAATAGGCCCAATATGCGCCAACCCACTGATTACGCTGTTTCGCACCTGGGCTTCGCGGTCTTTAAAGGCGACCAGCAAGGGGCGGATAGCGTAAGCACCATAACAGGAGAGACCACTGGCAGCCTTGCTACGTACCTCCGGGTCGGCATCCTTCATGGCCCGCACAAAGTAGGGAAAGCCGCTGGGTAAATGGGTAGTCGCTAATTCTCCCACTGCCCAGGCTCGAATAGTGGGGTCGGGGTCGTCCAGATAGGGCAATAGAGCTTCGGGTTGAGCAGGAAGGATTTGGGGGGCTCGTTGTTTATTTTGGGAGGGGGTTACAGCGGCAACTTCCAGTTCCAGAATGCGTTCTTCGATTTTTTGCTTGCCGCGCACCAGATTAGCCCGAACTACCGGGTCTTCAATTTGCCCGTTAAGTTGCCGTTCAAAATTGGCTAATAGCTGATAACTTTTAGCGAGACGATTAGAAATATTGGAATTGAATTTCTCGGTCATACTATCTGCTTTGCTCCAGGCTATCTGTTTTAGTGATTGTAACGGTAGAAACCCGCCAAGTCAATTTATTTTACGCGACAAATATGAACAAACGCGCTATAATTAGGATATTGTAATGTAAAGCTACAGGATTAGGTGCAATGGCTGACGCTGAAAACTCTGAACGAACTATTTCCCCGCGTGGTAAGGCCGATGAACGGGCTTTTGAGGCTACCCTGCGCCCCCGTCGTCTGGCGGAATATATTGGGCAGCATAAGGTTAAAGAGAATCTGCAAATTCTGATTGATGCCGCAAAAGCTCGCAAAGAACCCCTTGACCATATTTTGTTTTATGGCCCCCCTGGCTTGGGTAAAACCACCCTTAGTAATATTCTGGCCTCCGAGATGGGGGTAAATATTCGCGTAACCAGTGGCCCAGCGATTGAGCGGGCGGGCGATTTGGTGGCAATCCTGACCAATCTCAAAAAAGAGGATATTTTATTTATTGACGAAATTCACCGTTTAAACCGCACCATTGAAGAAGTTTTGTACCCGGCAATGGAGGATTTCGCGGTAGATTTGGTGACGGGCAAAGGGCCAAGTGCTCAGACCATTCACCTGCGTCTGCCCCGCTTTACCATTGTGGGCGCAACCACCCGCTTAGCCCTGCTGACCTCGCCCTTGCGCGACAGGTTTGGGGCGGTTTATCGGCTGGATTTTTATGACCAGACTGCCATGGAGCAGATTGTCCACCGTAGTGCGGCGATATTAAAAGTGCCGATTGACGAAGAAGGGGCCTCAGAAATAGCCCGCCGTTCGCGCGGCACTCCCCGCGTGGCTAACCGTCTACTAAAGCGGGTGCGGGACTATGCTCAGGTGCGGGCGGAGGGGCATATTAACAAAGCGGTAGCGGCAGAATCTTTAACACGCTTGGATGTGGACGAACTTGGTCTGGACGATGGCGATAGACGGGTGCTGAACGCGATTATTGATAAATTTGATGGCGGCCCGGTGGGTATCGAGACCCTGGCGGCGGCTACCAGCGAAGAAACTGACGCGATTATGGATGTCTACGAGCCCTATTTGTTGCAGTTGGGCTTTCTAATCCGCACCCCGCGTGGTCGGATTGCCACCCAGCAAGCCTACGACCATCTAGCCAAGAAGCCGACTAACCGTGCTCGCGAACGGCTAGGATTGTGGGCTGATGAAGTGAAGCAAGCTGCCCCCCGTCAATCCAGCCTATGGGATAACACTTCTGAGGAACAGGTAGAGAAGTAGGCGGTTGTCAGTCGTCGGTTGTCAGAAAGAAAATTAAAAGGGAGTTTTAATAGTAGTAGTGACTTTAGGTGTTTCTTCATGCTTATGCGGGACTAATACCTTGAGTACAGGGCACAGGGTCATAACTACTTTCAAATCCTTAAAAATTCTCTGTATTTCTTGCCCCTCTGAATATCTTTAACTCATAGATATCTTAATAGACCAATGTAAAGTCTGGATTAGGGAAATCAAAATAAATATTAAGCGTGAGGCGTTTTTGTAAAATAGATTCTACCTAGACTAGCTCGCGCAGTTCGAGATTGTCTAGAATTTCGGCTCTGGTGCGGAGAGCGGGGCGCAGTTCGTTTTTGGCATAGAGCCGTAGCTGGTCGCCGTTATGAGGTGAATTGGGCTGGGAGGAGTTGCCGTAGGTGTTCAGGACTTTTGCGCGCACCGGGTCGGAAAATTCAACGGCGGCGATATAGGTATCCCCCGCAATCGGGGCAAACCGCCCACCCTGACTTGGCAGGAAAGTGAGTACCCGAAAAATTCCCAGGTCGCCAGGGCCACCACTGGCGGGTAAATCAATACTACCGCGCTTTAAGCGGAAAACCTCACCCCAGGCAATATCGAGTGGTACACCCTTCGCCAGAACTTTGGTGGCGGAGGTCGCAAGGGTAGTTACGGCGGATTTGGCATTAGCCAGACCACGCGGGGTGTCGGTGGGGCTTTTCTCGCTCCAGCCACTGGTAAAAGGGCCGCCAAAGGGGAAATCAGACAGCCCCATATCCTGCACCCACTGATAAAACAAAACTGCCCCCTTGCTGGTAGCGTCGGTTTTTCTGTCCCAGCTTGCCAGAATATCCGCCGCTTTTTTGGCAAGGTCGTTGCCGGATTGACGGGCGGCAGGGATTAGCTCATCCAAAACCCGGTCGGCCAGTTCTACATGGGTGGAAAATTTATCCTCGACAAGTTTATCAAAAGACATCGGGCTGTTTTCCATCAGCATATGAATACCACGTTGCTCCCGGAATAATACACCCTTTGGCGAAAGGTAGGCGGGGAAATCAGCAGGATTTAGCACGGGCGGAACAGTGGCGTTCCAGGGCGGACTATTAGAGTTTTGTACCCAGCCGTTGGGGGGGTCTACCACACGCGGCAACTCATCATAAGAGAGGATTTTTGTCCAAACATTGGCGGAGGTGTCGCCCGGCACAGCCCCCAGCCAGGAAACCCAATCGCTTTTGGGACGGACTGGCTCTTGCCCGCCGAACAGGTACAAAATATGCCCATCCCGGTCAGCGTAAAGCACCGTGAACATCGGTAGTTGCATTTTTCTCAGGGCGGTTTCAAATTCGCCCAGATTTTTAGCGCGGGACATGTCCCACCACTGCTCGAATATGCCAGATACCGGGAATTGATCAACCCCTACCACCCGAAGGGCTACTGGTTTCCCGTTGCGGGTTATTACCGAGCCTTGCACGGTGCGCTGAATAGTCAGATTTTCTTCGCGCAGGCTACCATCGTCCTGCCGCACTTTCAGGGTTTGGTTGTGGGTTTCAAACTGTTTCACCTGCCCATCGAACCGATAACCGCCCTCCGTCAGCGTCAAATCGTATAAATCGCAACCGTCGTGGGTATTGACGGTAAATGTCCAGCCTAAATAATTGTTAAAGGCTATCCCCAAAACTGGCATCCCCACCAGAGCCGCCCCATACGCTTCAATCCCTGGCCCACTTAGCTGAGCTTCGTACCAGGTGTATAAATCCGACCAGAGCAAATGGGGGTTTGCCAATAACATAGCCTTGCCACTAGCTGAGTCCGAAGGGCCAATCGCCCAGCCATTCGAGCCAATAGTGTTAACCGAAGCCGCCGAGCCGCATTGTCCCCGGTTGGTGGCGATAAAAGTAAATAGTACCCGCTCGGTGTGAGCCAGTACGTCCACCCCGTCTACGGGCAATACTACTTTTAGTTTGGCATCCAGTTTGTCAGGGTGTTGTTGGGCATAGTTGTTGATACCAGCCGCAAAAGCGTCCAGAGAGGCGCGTAGGGCGGGACTCTGGGTGGAGTACCATTCACGGGCGCGTTCCGGGAAACCCATTGTCCAGACCAGTTTGTCTTGTTCAAGGTATTGTTTGCCCCAATATTCGGCAGCTCGGCCCCGCGCCTGTCCGTATAACTTTAGTATCAAATCACCGTGACTTTGAGCCTGAGCCCAACCAAAAGCCCGAAACAGGGCGGGTTCGTCTTTGGCGAAGATATGCGGCACGCCCCATTTATCCCATAATATTTCGGCCTGATTTGGGGCCGGAATACTGGTGGCGGAGGTTGCAGTTGTCGAAGTAATAGCCGCAGGGGTTGGGTTGGGTTGTGGTTGGACGGTGGCGGTGGTAGTGGTGATTGGGGCAGTCGGGTTAGGGTTAGAAGTGGCTGGGAGCTGGGTAGCGGTTGGCAGAGGCGCAGTATCGCCGCAAGCCCCCAACAAATAAGCCAGTAATAGGCTGACTACTAATAAGCTCCCCCGGCTTTTGAGAGTCATCAGACCTATGGTGGTGGGTTTTTTTGCCAAAGTTTTTGCCATATCAAGGGGATTATACCTGATTAGGTATAAAATAAAAAGGACAACGGTTATTTTAAACTAACCTGTTGTCCTTTGAGTGGAGACTAGCCAGGATAATAGTCCTTGAACCTCTGGCTATATTTATAGATGTATCCGGCCCGGCAGAGGGGGGAACCGTCAAAACTGTCGAGCAGCAACAGTTAGGGAGTTCACCCACATTTGCCCTGACCAGACCCCAAACTAACCTTAACGATGTGTCTAATCCGGTGCGTATTAAACCCTTTCGGTTGATACTAATATATCGCATGATACGTGAGTTTTGTGTGAGAATTTAGCCTTTTGTTATGAGGAAAATATGAGGATTTGAACAGAAGTCTGAAGGATCAGAAAGAAGAATAGAGGAGTAAGAAGCAAGAAATTTGTAGGAGCAGGCTCTGTCCTGCGATAATTCGATAATCCCGTAGGAGCAGGCTCTGTCCTGCGATGGGTTATCGGACGGCGGAGCGTCCTCCTACGAATTTCCCTTCGACTTTAAATCTTAAACCATCCGTAAGTCACGCACATGGATTTCGATTTTTTTCTGGCCCTGCCACTCGTTTTGTTCCAGGTTAAAAGCAATGTCCAGCATATCCCCTGGCCTTAAATCCGCCGCCCGCCAGCCCTCCCGAAAGGCAATCGCGTCCACCGTTTTGAGCCGTTGCACATCAAAAAGACGTAGCCGCAGATGTACCCCCTCCGTACCAACGGGGCGAGCCTCGCGCAACTTCAGGCCATAACAGGCGTAGAGTGGCGGGGAATTTTCGCTACCAAAGGGAGCTAAAAGGCGACTTTGGGTATAAGCGGTATCTATTTCGTCCAGATTTACCAGCATATCAATTTCCAGGTGAGGATGCAGGTCAGCCTCAGTCAATTTAGCCTCAGCCTGAGCCAGCAACCGCCGTTCTAGTTCCGGCAGATTGGCGGTAGCAACCGTGAAACCTGCGGCTTGGCGATGCCCACCATAACGGACTAACAGGTCGGCGCACTCGCTGAGAGCCTCGATAATATTAAAAACATAGGGGCTACGGGCCGAGCCTTTACTAAATTCCGGGCCGCGCTCCAGCACCAGCACCGGGCGGGAATATTCTTCCGCCAACCGCCCTGCCACCAGCCCCACTATCCCGGCGGGCCATTCTTCGCCACTTAACAGAATAAGTTTTTGTTTTTCGGCAAGGCGTTGCGAGACCACCTGCCCTCTGGCTTCCTCCAAAACCACCGCTAGTTTGCCCTGGCGTTCCTTATTCTTCTGGTTTAGTTGCAGGGCGATTTCGCGGGCCTTCTCCAGCGACTCAGTGAGCAATAGCTCATAGGCCAGAATCGCATCGTCAATTCGTCCGGCGGCGTTAATGCGCGGAGCTAAGCCAAAGCCGATAGAGGTGGTATCAAGGCTTCCCTGTTTATAGCCCGCCGCTTCGGTCAGGGCCACTATGCCGGGACGAGCGGTTTTGTTCATAGCTTTCAGGCCGCTTGAAACCAGCACCCGGTTTTCCCCGGTCAAGGGGGCAATATCCGCCACTGTGCCCAACGCCACCAAATCCAGCAGGTCATTTGGCCTCAAACCGTTAGTCTTAACCCCATCTTTGCCCAGGGCGCGCACGAGATGGAAGGCCACCCCCACCCCTGCTAGACCTTTATAGGGATAGTTACAACCGGGTTGCCGCACGTTCAGGATTGCCAGAGCGTCAGGTAAAATGTCGGGCGGGCGGTGGTGGTCGGTGATAATCACATCCACCCCTAACTCGTTCGCCAACTCCACCTCGGCGTTATTGCTGACCCCACAATCCACCGTAATAACCAGCTTCACCCCCTGCGCTTCTAACCGCCGCAAAGCCGAGGGATTAAGGCCATAACCTTCGTCCACCCGGTGGGGAATACGCGGCACAACTTTCGCGCCCGCCGCCCGAAAATATTGCACTAGCAAGCTACAGGCCGTCACGCCGTCCGCGTCAAAATCGCCATAAATCGCGATAAGTTCTTTTTCACTCAAAGCCTTTTTGATACGGTTTACGGCCTTATCCATATCCTTTATCAGAAAGGGGTCGGCCAGACTGGGAAAAGAGGCCTGGAAAAAATAGTCAATCGCGGCGGGGGTCTGAAGGTTGCGGTTATAGAGCAGTTGGGCGGTGAATTTGCCATAGCCTAATTTGGCAACCTCTGCCAAAAAATCGTCAGGGGCGCGTTCCCTAACCGACCATACCCGCGAAATCCGGCGAGTCGGTAGTTTACCTGAACTATTTTCAGATTTTGAAATAGTTTCCATAAGTTTTTCACTATTGTTCCCCCTTCCTTTACAGGGAAGGGGGCTAGGGGGTTAGGTTAGCCTAAAACGGCAATTGCAGGAAAAAGACCAGCAACAGAGCCGGGATTAAAACCACCACCAGACTGCGCTGCCAGTTTAGCAAAGTGCTGAAGCGCACGCCAATCACCAATAGCGACACCTGATAGATTAGAGTACCGTAGGTTGATAGCAACAGATAAGGGTTAGTTTGGTCTTCGGTGCTGGGGTCGTAGCGCACCCGCCCTAATTCTGGCACAAAGACCGCCAATAGCAACAAAAATATCGTTATTAACATCGCTAGTTGGGCAAAAGTAGCCACCGCAAAAAGGCTATAAAAGTTAGTTTTAGCCATTTGCTTGAAAAAGAGCCGGGCTGTCACCGAAACCGCCAGGGCAAAGACCGCCGAAAAAGCTACCCGAATCAGCGTATTAAGCAAAAATGGCACAATAAAACTTGAGTCAATGGTGGGTAGCACATCGCCCTTAGTGTTATAGGCACTTACTTGCTTGTCACTTAACTTGGCCTCAGCGGTTGGGTTATCGCGCAAGAAAACATACTGAGCATCGGTCAGCCGAGTCGCCAGGTCGTCTTTATCGCCTAGCTCATTTTTCTGAGCTTCGGTTAGTAACAATTCGGGCTTAGCCGACTTACTGAGCGCGTCCTGCTGGGTGCTGGAAAGGGGAATTTGCCCCTCCCGCGCGTTGATAATCTGGCTGGTCTGGTAGCGGCTGAGTTTCAGATTGCCGTTCACCACGTTCTGACCCCAGCTTAGAATGCTAAAAGCCTGTAGCAAAGTTACTATCGCAATCAGGCCAATAAAGAGAAAAATCCCCTGAACATAGGGGTAGGTGGCAGCGACCCGCCGCATCCCCACCATTGGGCGAATTAAGACATCGCGAGCGTTCTCCCAGAGGGCGGCGGGTTTTACCAGCTCGGCCCCACAGCTAAAACACTTCTCATCCGCTACCGGGTTTGGTTCGCGACATTCCGGGCAAAGCACCGTTGGGCTACCGTTGCGTATCTCCTCATAAATCTTCATCGTGTAATTATATTCCTATCCCCTTACCTCGGACATAATCCGGGCAATATCTTCCTGGGCAGCACTATTTATTGGTAACAAGGGTGGGCGCACCGGGCCACCATACTGCCCGATTTTGTCCATTGCGAATTTCAAGCCAGCCACCCCATATTTTGAGGTAACGGCGGCGTTAAGGGCCAAAATTTGTTGCTGTGCCCACTTAGCCTCAGCCGTATGCCCAGCCTGTGACATGTTGTAAACATTCAGACAGTTTTCGGGCGCGACATTCGCCAGAGCCACTACTCCGCCCGCTGCCCCCACCGCCAGCGAAGCCAGCAGGAACGAGGCTGAACCCGCCAGCACCGTAAAGTTTAGCTTGCGGGTTTGGGCCAGATTTACGATTTCGGCAATCTTCACGATATTGCCGGAACTTTCTTTCAGGCCGATAATGTTGGGATGAGCCGCCAGCTTTATAATTGTTTCGACGCTCATATCAATTCCGGCGTAAGCGGGCATATTATAGAGAATAACCGGGATGGGTGAGGCATCGGCGACGGCGGTAAAATGGCTAATCATGGCCTCCCCGGTCATCGAGGGCTTGTAATAGGCCGGGGTGATAACAATCGCCGCACTTGCCCCGACCTCTGCCGCCGCTAGCGTTAGCCGGATAGTGGCGCGGGTAGACTCCGTGCCCGTCCCGGCAAGCAATAACTTGTGGGAAGGAATGGATTGACGAGCGGCTTTGATAATCTCCAGCTTTTCGGCTTCGTCCAGGTAAACATACTCGCCGTTGCTACCCAGAATGACGTAACCCGCCAATTCATGAGCGTTCAGCCGACTAATATTTTCCTGCAAATGGCTGGGGGAAATTTCGCCAGCCTGGTCAAAGGGGGTGGGGACAGGCGGCATTACCCCCGCCAGATTTAGGTCCTGGTTAGCCATTTTTAGCCTTTATTACCTTTCTACTAGCTTTCTTTGCTCTCGGCGTGCCCCGCTACCGCCTGACCATGCTGTACCTGAAATTTCTCGACATAATCTTCCCGGATAGGGCTAAAGACATCCAGAGCCACACAGGGGGTCGAACCAGTAGCCCGCGCCCCGTGCAATACGCCGCCGGGAATGACGTAGGTGTCACCCTTGCGAATTAATCGCCCATCTTCGGGGTTCAGGCTGCCCATATATAGGGTTAGTTCGCCTTCCAGCATTGTGCCAAGTTGCTCATGGGGGTGGCTGTGGAGCGGCACTACCGAACCCGGTTGAAGAGTCACGAAACTCATCATCGCTTTTTCGCCGCTCACCAGCTTGAGTTCTACCCCACCAGCCAGCTCTACTGCTTTGACTTCGTCCAGCGGATAATAGCCCGCTTGCGCCTTTACACTTTCTTGAATATTTCCCATTTTTCTCCTCCTTCGGGATAATCTAAAATCTAATATCGAATATCTAAAATCAGGGAACAAACCTAACCCCCTAGCCCCCTTCGACTTTAGGGAAGGGGGAATAATTATTCTTTATTCTGGGTAGACACAGAGGTCTACCCCTACAAAAATTCTTTTTCTTTATTCTGGCTCCTGAATCCTGAATTCTGACTCCTTTTCATCCTTCGGTTTTCCAAAACGGAATTATAAAAGCCAGTAGCAGCCCCACCCCACCACTTGCCCAATCCAGGGGTTTAAGCGGGTTGAGTTGTAGCTGGATTTGGAAATCGTTCCAGGTAAAAAACTGTAGTTTGTTCAGCCCCACCAGCGTGCCATAAATACATAACCCAAAGACAATTGCCGCCGCCACCAGAGCCGCCAGTTGCATTAGCAGCCCGTGCCGATTATCGCCACTGAGCCGGGTACTAAAGCCCACCACCAACCCCACCAGAATAAAAAGGAACAGCCAGCTATTATGGGTGAAGTTGGCTAACAGGGTAAGGATTGCCGCACACACTAACCCGGCTAATATTCCGCCAAAAAAACCATAGGAGGCATGTCCGCTATCGCCCCTCCGATTACTTTCGGTTGAAGGCTGAGGCCGGGGACTGACAACTTTCCGGGCTTTAGTTGAGATGGGCGCAGTTAGGGGGGGCTGCTCGATTATTCTGGATTGGGTTAAAGCCTCTAAATCCATTTGCTGACGAGCCGGAGTGACGGGCTCAGGTTTACGGGTCACATTTTCGGTGGACGATTTAGTGCCAGTGGGTGGGGTCTCAGGCCGCGCCTCGGCTGAATTTAGCGGCGGTGGAACTGGCACGCCGTTATTCAACCAATCCGGCAACTCTGGTTGGGGTTGGCGGCTCAAGGCCCCCTTCAAATTAGTGGCAGTATGCAAAAGCTTTCCACAATTAACACACTTAACACTTCCCTGGGGATTTTGGAACCCGCAATAGACACACCACATAGCCTTACCCGACACGATTGTTACAATCACCCAACGGTTACTTTTTTGAACTGACTTCCAGAGTTTTCGCCACAATCTGGATAAACTCAGCCGCTTTGAGACTAGCCCCACCCACTAACGCCCCGTCAATTTCGGGCTGACTCATAAATTCTTCAATATTTTTGGCAGTCACACTGCCCCCATATTGAATCCGAATCTGCTGGGCTACCTCTGACGAATAGAGTTCAGCTAGAATTTGACGAATGACCGTTGCTACCTGATTAGCATATTCGCCGTCAGCCGCCTTCCCACTGCCAATCGCCCAGATTGGCTCGTAGGCAATTACCACTTCTACCGCATCTTCTGCCGCCACCCCATTCAGCGCCGCCCGCAGTTGCCCGGTCACAATTTCGTTGGTTTGCCCGATTTCGTTATGGGCCAGATTCTCACCAATCGCAATAATCGGTACAATATCGTGGCGGATAGCGGCCTTAACCTTGCGATTAACATCCATATCAATTTCGCCGAAAAGGTGGCGGCGTTCGCTATGCCCAATAATCACAAAATCACAGATATCGCGCAACATCAAAGGCGAAACTTCCCCGGTAAAAGCTCCGTGCTCCTCCCAGTGCATATCCTGTGCGCCCAGCCAGATATGGGTTTCTTCCAGCAGCTCAAGGACGGGATAAAGAGCCACAAAAGGCGGGCAGATAACTTTATCCACGCCATCCAGCACTTCCAGGTCTTCCAGCATATCATCAACCAGCGTCAGGGCTTCGCCTACGGTCTTGTTCATTTTCCAGTTACCCGCAATAATCGGGGTACGTTTCCCCTTTTGTTGCAACCGGGCGGTCTGATTGAGTACGATAACCCTATTCATCAGTGCTTGATTCCTCCAAATTTTCCCCATTTATAACTCTGCAATAAACATCCGATGACGGAGTATCCTCCTACGAATTCCCCTTATCTTGCTAGTGCAACAACACAAGCGTTAATGTGTCAGGGGTGGTCTTGTTCCTTCTCCCTAGCAGGGAGAAGGTTAGGATGAGGGGTGAAATCTTGGCCTACCTCTGAACTCAAGAGCCAACTAACTCGAACCCTCACCCCAACCCGTAAGCTGGCTTCTCCTACCAATGGGAGAGGGGGTAAAACCTTCACCTACCCAACCCTTAGACACGATACATCGTGTCTCTACAATGTAAGGGGGTTAGGTTTGTTCGACTACCTGTCGTTTAGGGCGGCAACCCCCGGCAAAATCCGCCCCTCCAGAAATTCCAGGCTGGCCCCGCCGCCGGTACTGATATGGCTCATTTTATCCGCCAGACCGCTTTGCTCTACTGCCGCCACGCTCTCGCCCCCGCCGATAATAGTAGTGCCATCCACCTCAGCTAGAGCCTGAGCCATCGCGGTTGTGCCTTTGGCGAAGGCTGGAAACTCAAAGACTCCCATCGGGCCGTTCCAGATAACGGTTTTAGCCTCTTTGAGATAATTTTTGTAGCTGGCAATCGTATCGGGGCCAATATCCAGAATGCGCGTCCCGGCGGGAACTTTGTCGGGGGTAGTCACTTGAAAATTGGCATCCGCCGCAAACTTATCCGCCGCTAATACATCGGTAGGCAGGACGATTTTTGCCCCATCCTCCCGCGCTAAAAGCTCCTTCGCCACTTCTACTTTATCGTTTTCTACCAGCGAGTCGGCCACATCGTAACCTTTGGCCTTGAAAAAAGTATTCGCCATCCCGCCGCCGATTAACAGACGGTCAACCTTAACCTGACTTAACAGATTTTCGATTACGCCAATTTTGTCCGAGACCTTTGCCCCGCCCAGAATAGCTACCAGGGGACGGGTCGGGTTGGATAGCGCACCACCCATAATCTCAAGCTCTTTTTGCATCAAATAGCCCGCCACGCTGCTGGAAATATAGTGGGTTACGCCCTCGGTGCTGGCGTGGGCGCGATGGGCTGTGCCAAAAGCATCATTGACGTAAATATCGCCCAATTTAGCTAAACTTTGGGCAAATTCCGGCCCATTTTTTTCTTCTTCGGGGTGGAAACGTAAATTTTCGAGCAAGGCTACTTCGCCCGGCTGGAGAGCGTTAACCGCCGCCTCTACTTCCGTCCCAATACAATCGTCCAGTTTTTTAACGGGCTGGCCCAGCAATTCCGCCAGATGGTTGGCGATGGGATTTAGCCTTAACTTCTCGTCTATCCCTTTGGGACGACCCAGGTGCGACATGAGTATCACTTTTGCGCCCTGTTTAACCAGATAATGAATAGTAGGCAAAGCCGCCCGGATGCGGGTGTCGTCGGTGATTTTTCCATCTTCCAATGGCACATTAAAATCTACCCGTACCAGGACCCGCTTGCCCTTTACTTCTACATCCTCAATTGTTTTCTTATTCATCATATTTTCCGCAATATACCGGGCGACCAGCAGGTCGCCCCTACGAAATAATGTACCGGGCGGTTCGCGAACCGCCCCCACGAAATCTTGTTCCCCCTTCCTTCACAGGGAAGGGGGCTAGGGGGTTAGGTTACTTAGTCGAAATACTCACCCACATAGTTAACCAGGTCAGCTACACGGCAACTATAACCAAACTCGTTATCGTACCAGGCCACTATTTTAATCAGGTCTTCGCCAATTATCATTGTGCAGAGACTGTCCACAATCGCACTACGCGAGTCACCCTTATAGTCGGTTGATACCAACGGCTCGTCACTATAACCCAGAATATCGGCCAGACCACCTTCACCGACCTCAAGCTCGCTGGCTTCAAGTAGGGCGGCGTTGATTTCTTCTCTGCTGACTTTCTTCTCAATCTGGGCCACAAAATCAATAATCGAGACGGTGGAGGTTGGCACACGGATGGCGAAACCGTCAAACTTACCTTTTAGTTCCGGCAGAACCAGCGATACGGCTTTGGCAGCTCCGGTGGTGGTAGGAATCAGGTTAATCCCGGCGGCACGGGCGCGGCGCAGGTCTTTATGGGGTTGATCCAGAATTACCTGGTCGTTGGTGTAGCTGTGGACGGTGGTAACAAAACCCTTGATAATCCCAAACTTTTCCAGAATAACCTTAGCGACAGGGGCTAGACAGTTAGTGGTGCAACTGGCGTTGGAGATGATATGATGTTTTTCGGGGTCGTATTGGTCGTGGTTTACGCCCATCACGATCGTAATATCTTCACCAGTGGCGGGGGCACTGATAATAACTTTCTTGGCTCCGGCGGTAATATGGGCCTGGGCTTTGTCGGCACTGGTAAAAAGCCCGGTGGACTCTAGCACCAAATCTACCCCTAGATCTTTCCAGGGCAGCAAAGCCGGGTCACGCTGTTTCAAAATCTGAACTTTATAATCGTCAACCTGAATGAAATCCTCACCCGCCTCAATCTCGGCATCAAAAATTCCGTAGTTGCTATCGTATTGCAGCAAATAGGCCAGAGTTTTAGGGTCGGTCAGGTCGTTGACCGCCACCACTTCGACCTCATCCTGATAAGTTTCCAGAAGTGCCTTGTAACTCTGGCGACCAATTCGACCAAATCCGTTGATACCCACCCTTATTGCCATTGCAAGCGTCTCCTTTCAGCAAAATCCTGCTCTTGCAGTCATTATATCCAAAGCCCAAACTGGGAATAAACCCGCAACATTTCGCCCTTTAAAACATTCTATCTATGTAATGCACAGCGTAATAAATCTCCTAGCGAGCAGTGTTACGCCGTTGATTATAGCACGCCCACGCCTCGCAAGCCAACAACGGTTGTCGGTCGTCAGTTGTCGGTTGTCGGTTGGAAATCTAAAATCCAAAATCTAATATCTAAAATTGGGGGAATTCGTAGGGACACGATGCATCGTGTCCAGGGAGTCGGGGGATGGGGGAATTCGTAGGGGCGGGGCAACCCCGCCCTACTGGTCGCCCTGCATCTCATTCGGAAGGGCGGTTCGTCCCCCTGAGTACAGGAGGGACAGGCGAACCCGCCCAATAGAAGATATTCACAAGGCTAGGCAGGATGAACAGGATATAGGGATGGGGGATAGGGAATTTTGTGTAGGAGGCTGCTCCGTCATCCGATGGTTATCACAGGACAGAACCTGCCCCTACAAATGGGTTTCAGGGCAGGCACGGGGACCTGCCCCTACAAAATTCCCCGACTTCTAACCAACAACTAACAACTAATAGCCAATAACTATTCCAGCGTTTGCGTCCTGAATGAGCTTAGGGTAAAATAAACCACAAATAAGTACGCTCAGGAAACATTTATTGCCAACGTCGGGCAGTATAGGCGATAAGAAGAAGATGCGAAAAGAGGATAAAGCTACCCTTGCCATATAAAATATTGATGGTTGCGCCGACATCATTTTTTTCGGACACTGGCTGTCATGTGCGTATCCTGGAAGAAGCCTGGATATTACAAGAGGCGGGTCATAAAGTCACAATCTGTACCTACCACATGGGAAACCCGGTGGAAGGTGTAAACCTCCAACGTAGCCTCGACGTACCCTGGAAGAAAAATGTTCAGGTTGGCAGCAGTCGTCACAAAATCTATTTTGATATAATGTTAGGTCTAAAAGGGCTGCAAACGGCCCTGCGGGAAAAACCCGACATTATTCACGCCCACCTCCATGAAGGGGCTTTTATTGGCTGGTTTTTGAAGCTGCTAGGGCTGGGCAAAGCACCCCTTATCTTTGATTTTCAGGGGAGCATGACCAGCGAGATGCTCGACCACCATTTTTTGCGACAGGAAGGGCCTTTTTATAATCTGGCTCTGTGGCTGGAGAAATTTATTAATCGGCTACCCGACCGTATTATTACCAGCACCCATAATAGTGCCAACATTTTGCAGGAAACCTTTGGGGTCGCCGCCGATAGAGTGGTTACTGTTCCTGACCGGGTAAACAGCCGCCGTTTTCGCCCCCTCGATACCCCCGAAGGAAAAGCTGCCGCCGCACGCTTAAAAGGCGAATTAGGTATTCCCTTAGACCGCAAAGTAGTGGTATATTTAGGATTACTAGCCCCCTACCAGGGGACTGACCTGCTACTTCAGTCCGCCGCACAATTAAAGGATGAAGTACCCAACGCCCACTTTTTGATAATGGGCTACCCCGGCGTAGATAGTTACCGGGAGTTGGCGAATTACCTGGGTCTGGAAGGGCGCGTAACCTTTCCGGGACGGATTCCCTATCAGGAAGCGGCCCGTTATCTGGCATTAGGGGATATAGCGGTTGCCCCCAAGATGTCGGCGACGGAGGGGGCGGGTAAAATTACCAATTATATGGCGATGGGCTTGCCAACTGTAACCTTTGATAGCCCCGTCAGCCGAGAATTGCTGGGCGGGCTGGGGGTTTACGCCCGCTATGGCGATGCCCAATCGCTGGCCGAAAATATCAAGAGCTTATTGCTGAACGATAGTTGGCGGGAAACATTGGGGCGGCAGGTGCGCGCCAAA
>Ga0209512_1000621_pt1 | contig 55079 bp, 50 predicted proteins | sample frozenSSSSmetaG_FD_184142 | JGI IMG/M metagenome (GOLD analysis project Ga0209512, IMG submission 184142) | Glacier valley bacterial and archeal communities from Borup Fiord, Nunavut, Canada, to study Microbial Dark Matter (Phase II) -... | ecosystem: Environmental > Aquatic > Freshwater > Ice >...
ATAACCCATTCTCTCCGATAAGATCTTCCGGCTTTTTATAGTCTCCTAATAAAGCATCGATCAGCTCATTGGAAAAAGGGCCTTGGGGCTTGCTCTTGCGTGCGGTCATTATTGCTCCTTTAAAAAAGTGCAGTTTCCTGCTTAATGACCGTTTACACAAAATTATTTATACCCCCCGCCGACACACACATTCCGGGAAAAAGCAGCGTTAATTCCTGAGAATTGCCACTCTTCTCAACTACGTTCAGTGCCAAAACACATATCCGATATTGACGCGACCTGGCATGTTTAGCTAATTTGCAGAGACCGCCGCGATTACCGCCAAATTACGTGCCAATCCAATCCTTGCCGTTTTTTTCCACCCAGATCCAACCCATTCAAATTTTCCTTACACGACGTTAAAAACTCTTGGTCGGTAAGTAATACAGTGTCTTCTGATAAAAGACTTTCCTTTAAATAAAAAAAGCCATCCTTTGCCACATAACAGGCCTTAACTAGCCCCCGGTACAGCCCTACGTATTATCCCACCTTGCAACAATGACCATAAACCCGATATACTCGCCTGTTTACTAAACATGGGGGCAACCCTAATTTATTTACACCAATGAAAACTCCCAAACGAATCCTTCCTTTAGTTGAAGAAGGATTAATCGATGAAGTCATTCGTCAACTGATGAGCGGTAAAGAAGCCACTGTTTATGTGGTGCGCTGTGGCGACGAAACCCGGTGCGCCAAAGTTTACAAAGAAGCGAATCAACGTAGCTTTCATCAGGCTGTCGCTTATCAGGAAGGCCGGCGCGTCAAAAATAGTCGTCAGGCACGCGCGATGGAAAAAGGATCGCGCTACGGTCGCAAAATGGCAGAAGAAGTTTGGCAAAACGCCGAAGTGGATGCCTTATATCGATTGGCCTCTGCCGGCGTGCGCGTGCCAACACCGCACGTGTGTTTTGAGGGTGTCTTGTTGATGGATTTAGTGACAGATGCGGCAGGGCATGTAGCGCCCCGCTTAAATGATGTAGAACTTGATCATGAAAAAGCACTGAAATTTCATGCCATGTTGTTACGCGAAGTCGTATTAATGCTATGTGCTGGCGTAATACACGGCGATTTATCTGAATACAATATTTTGGTCGATGAACTCGGGCCCGTCATTATTGATTTACCTCAGGCAATTGACGCCGCAAGCAGCAGTGTCGCCGCAACCATGCTGGAACGTGATGTGACCAATCTGACCAATTTCTTCGGCACATTTGCGCCTGAATTAATTGGCAGTAATTATGGAAAAGAAATTTGGAATTGGTATCAGGCCGGTTTATTAACGCCAGAAACGCCACTAACGGGCAAAGTTGCCTTACCTACCAAACCAGTTGATGTACGTGCGGTTATTAATGAAATTGAACTGGCCCGGCAAGAAGAAGAGAGCAGACTTCGGTATCAAATGGAAATGCAAAGTCAATAGCTGGCCGCTTCGTCAAGCGCGCACCTGAATACAGTACAAACCCCAAGGGCACTCTGCAAACCGCTGATCGAGCGGTTTCTTTGCAATCTCTTCAATCCGGTCTGCGTCATAAAGTGCGAATAATGGCCCTAATCCGCCGACGGAAAGTAAATTACCATCTATTCTTGTCGCCAAAATAAAATTGTATTCCCGCGCTTTTGAAAAACTAATTTCAGGAGAATAACCATCAAGGCCGTGCAGCAAAATGGTGGCACCGTTTGGGTTTGTAAATCCAACTTCAACCAGCACGTCAGCTAAAAGCGGCCCGCTTAATTTATGTACGCGCGCATCGTATTCCATTGTTGGGCTAATCGTTTTTGATGGAAGTTTTTCAAGATCAGCCAAAGTAAAAGTGAACGCGTTTTTAAATTTAATTCCGTGCTTCTGCATTAGCTGATCTCTCACCGGATCCAATTTCCCGCGATTAGTACGTAAAACATCGCCGGTAATAGTCAAGATCGTTTGCTCAGCTTCTTTCTGACTACTTAATGCATTTGCACTGTTGGCCGAACTACCCCAAACACCTGCCGTGGCACCAACCAATAGTCCACTTGCTTTTTTTAAAAATTGACGTTTTTTCATTTCAACATTTCCTTTATTGCGAGTTACATTGGCATATCTTCTGAGGTCAACGTAAAGCCGCGTGGGTTAAATCCAAAGTCTCGCTCAGCGTCACTATGATCAAACGCCATATCATGATTCATTCGTTCTGCCATCGCACTTGACCATTGTCGATAACGCGGCACACAACGGACTATACCAACTGCCACAGCAAATATCCAAAGAGGAGCAGAAAGTATGCGTGGCCGCTTATCCATCGCTGAAAAAATGCGTAACACCATTTCACGATAAGTAATGATTTCAGCGCCTGAAATATTGTAAGCACGGTTAATCGATGTTGGCGTTTGCAGAACGGACAAACAAGCGCTGGCCACATCGTGTACATGAATTGGTTGCCGAAGACCAGATGCCTTGTCAAATAATGAAAACAGGCCAAACCGGCGAATAAATCGCGCAATTTCGCTAATATTTTTATCTCGTCCCAATCCATAAATTAATGTCGGACGCAATATTATCCATTCAATGCCCCGACTTTCAGCCCAGGCCTGAACACACTCTTCAGCTTCTGCTAAATGCGCAGCTAAAAGTTGCTCATTGGGATCCGTGGAATTATTTTTGGTATAACGGCTGGTTGAAGAAAGCACGACTACCCGGCGCGCATCATAAAACTCAAGTAATTTAAAGTGTTCAGGAAGCGCAGTAATTGGTGCTAAACAAATCCAAAACGGAATTTTATTGTCGGTGGCGTTTGCCTGATTCTCACAACTAGCCGGGTTTAGCTTTCGCCATTCGACATTGCTCGTCTTCCTCTGAATTTCACGACGCGAAAATGCGAACACGGATCCACGATAAATTGCTAACTGCTGCAATAAGCATGCGCCGACAAAACTGGTTGCGCCCAATACACCCACCTCGCCCACATGACTTTGATTTATATCCGGGTTCATCATGCGTGTCGCCGTTTAGAACGAAACACGCGCTTCACCCGTTTCGTTGAATGATAAGTAGCAACCATACCGAAACGTAACCAAACGCCAACTACAACCAAACCCATTAGCGCACCGGGGTATTGCGGTTTAAAAAATTTACGATAAAACCGGATCATCCCTTTATGTTTGTGCCATTCAACAAATAGTTTTCTGTCTTTACTACAAACACCTGCTGCATGCGTTATTTTTGCGTTGGGCACAAAAAGAATTTTCCAACCTTTTTTTCTGAAGCGCATACACCAGTCTAAATCTTCACAATGCAAGAAGTAACCCTCATCCCACTCACCAACATCGTGCATCACATCACGGCGCACCATCATGCAGGCGCCTGAAATGGCCTCCACTTCGACGGGATGTTCGGGTAAAGGTTGCTTATGCAAATGAAAGTCATAAAACAATCTTGGCCAACGCGATGCAAAACGTGACAGGCCAAAAGCGCGTACAAATGACCGCCAGGGAGTGGGAATTGCACGGCGCCCACCCGCTTGCTCGGTTCCATCTGCATTCACCAACAAACCGCCTACCATGCCTATTTGTTCATCCTTTTCCATGATGCCTAATAAATTATTGAGAACTCCGGGACTAAAAGTACAGTCAGGATTTAAGAATAATAAAATGGGAGCGGACGATTTCTTGAAACCTTGATTACAAGCGGCGGCGAAACCACGGTTGGTGGCATTTTTAACGAGATGAATTTTGGGTAATTCACTTAGGAACGCCAAACTGTTATCACTTGAGGCGTTATCCACGATGATAATTTCAATTTTTAACGGACAATTCAACAAAGAGTCAACGCATCTGCGCAGAAACTCGCCAGCGTTGTAGTTAACAATGACTGCTGAGATAGTTGGATTCATTTGTGAGTTTTAACTGAATTTAATTTTACTGTCGGGTATTAAGTTTCGCCCAAATTTTCTGGCGTAAAAATTTTTATTAAAATAACTCAGTATCAATGACAAACTTCTATTTTGACTTCGCGACCACATTATCGAACACTATAAAAACGCAATTAATATGCCCTAAAGTACCTATAAGCCCGATAGACGGTTCTTACTATAAGTCGTCGAAAGTTGAGCTGACGCTCCATCCATAAACCCCACTCATCAGCCGCCACTACAAACTTATTTGCTGCTTTTGCAGGTAATAGTGTGTATTGAATAGCGTCATTTAAAAAGTGACCAAGATGTTTCAGGGAGTGAAAAGATTCAAACTGCATCCGACCCAATTTGCTAGCTTTTTCTAACTCAGCTGAAGTGACCGATTCACAAAAATTCAACAACTCTTCTGGCTGCCGCCAACTAAAAGCACCCGGATAAGCCAGATCTATGCCACTCAATACCTCAGAAAAAATATGTCGGTGTAGCGCAACAGGGATTCCCGCTCCCATTGCCTCTATAAGAGTTACACCTCCTCCATATGGTATAGAAGCGATATACAAGTCAACCTGGTTCTCTTGCAACGCTTTCCACACACTGGGAACCCACTTAATGTATACAAACCGATCTGAGGCGATACCATAAAATTTCAGACCTCGCTTAATTTTATAAATTGCCCAAGGCGTTAGCTGCCCGATATGAATATGTCTGCCGCCAGTGGCTTTCAATAATGATGGCACTAATTCAAGATAGCTCACAAAATAAGGCACTTCAATTTTGTTCCATCTGGCTGCCGTACAAGTGACGAGTTGACGGAAATGTAAAAATGCCAAATCCGGAGATCTGTTTCCTTTATCCTCAGCGGTTAGTGGGACATATATATTATCAATCCCTAACTTTTCCCTGCAATGATGATAGCCCATCGGGTGCGGATCAATATGCTTGAGATGCGATAAATAAACGCCAAGACAAAGATGGTGATCACCGTGGTGGTAAAAATAGGCATCCAGCTCCATTTCTGGCTGCAATGCCGCAGTTGCCACACTATCCTGGTGCTGATTAAATAAATAAACTTTCTTCGGACTCAGTCCTGTCAATCTTTTCTGCAGCCAGGTTAACCGTTGCAGATAATCGGCTTTAGGAGCCTGTTCCAAAACAAGGTTATTTTGTTTGTTGAGTACATTGTTAACATAATCAAGATCAGACTTACCTTCCAACCCTGTCAATAAAATGACATGCTGCCCGCCTTCTTGTGCCTGAATAAAATTCTCAATGATGCGGGTATGTCCGCCAGACTTTTGCAACTTCGTAACGATGTAAACAAAAACAGGTTTTTCTGATTCAACTACCGTCATTTCATCTGACAGGTTCAAAAGATTAATATGACCAATACGCAGGCAAAGTTCATCCAATGTTTTTGAACCAAAAACTTGCGATGTGCACAAAGGCTCAGTAACGATCCGCCCTACAAAATCATGAATTAACTTCAGTGCCTGAGAGAGTTTGTTCCTACGGATTAAGGATAAAACCTCCTCCTTCAACAAACGAACAGAATCAATTTTCTTCATTGTCAGGCAGATCGAAATCCATTCAAGATTTCAGAAATAATCTCCACGTCCGAGCCAGTCAGCGCGGGAGACATTGGCAAACTCAGCACTTCATTTGCCAACATTTGTGCGATAGGTAGTGGGAATTTTTTAAAATCTTGATAACAAGCTTGTTGATGTGGGGGAGTTGGATAGTGAATAACAGTGGAAACACCTTGCTTTTCTAAATACGCTTTTAGTGTTTCTCGCTGTTTATTACGAATAACGTAAAGATGCCAAACCGGTTCTGCATAGTCCGGTATCTGGGGTAATACAATTTCTGCCGCATTCAGTAGTGTTGAGTATTGTGTTGCTATTTCTCTTCGCTTTTCGTTCCACTCAGTTAGTTTTTGCAATTTGACACGCAGAAACGCGGCCTGCATTTCATCAAGTCTACTGTTATATCCGAGAAGTTCATGTTGATATTTAACTTTTGAACCATAGCTGCGCAACTGTTTTACTTTTTCAGCAATGACGTCATCGCTGGTCAGCACTGCACCACCATCGCCTAAAGCACCTAAATTTTTTCCGGGATAAAAGCTGGTACCAGCTGCATGCCCAAGTGAACCTGCTCGCCGCCCTTTGTAACGCGCACCCTGTGCTTGTGCTGCATCTTCGATTACGATCAGCCCGTGCTTTTGAGCTATTTCATTAATCGGATCCATATCAGCAGTCATGCCGTACAAATGAACAGGCATGATGGCACGGGTACGCTTGGTGATCGCAGCACTGATCAGAGAAGGATCTATATTGTGCGTATTCACATCTGGCTCCACCGGCACTGGAGTTGCGCCACATTGGGTCACCGCTAACCAGGTGGCGATAAACGTATTTGAAGGCACGATTACTTCATCACCCGGGCCGATACCATAAGCGCGTAACAGCAAATGAAGTGCATCTAATCCATTACCTACGCCGATGCAATGTTTAACTCCACAATATCCGGCAAATTCCTTTTCAAAAGCATCTAATTCTGAACCTGTAATGAAGCAACCTGAGTCCATCACTCTACGATAAGCCTGATCAAGAGAATCTCGAATGGAATGATGCACTGCGCCTAAATCCAAAAAAGAAATTGGTTTCATTTGTCTATTCTCTTAGTTGCATTGATGAATTCACTGTATTCACGGTAGTAGTCCAATTCATCGTAATAATCTGAAGCCAGAACCATGCATACTGCGCCGGAAGAAAAATTATCGATCTCTCGCCATATCATTGGACAAATATAAAGACCGTTATAACTACGATTCATATGGATGGTTTTTTTCTCACGGCCATCATCAAGGTGAATATCAAACGAACCAGACATAGCGATAATCAGTTGATGTAATGCTTTATGAGCATGCCCGCCCCGCTCCGATCCACCCGGCACATCATATAAATAGTAGACACGGCGTATATCAAACGGTATGTGGCGATTTGCTTCAATAAAGGTCAAATTACCCCGGGGATCATTGACTCGCGGCAAATCCACCATGCGACATTGATTCACACTCATATTGATCCCTATAAAAAATATCGATGATATTTCGGACGTACAACCTCATACGTTTTAAATATCAACAGTAATCACCGCCAACTCAAGAAAACTCGTTTATCCACTTTAAAACTACCTCTTCAGGATAACCTCGATGGAAATGCTTACGCCATGGATAAGCGCTCGCGCCAGAGCCATCTTTAAGCTTAAGCTTGCCAGTCTCGCAAATAAACTTTGCGGGTGAACCGGCAACCACAGTGTCCTCATCAACATCACGCGACACCGAACTATGAGCCCCAACCAGGGCTCCTTTTCTCACTCTGACTCCAGGAAGAATAATCGACATGGTGGCAATAGCTACAAAGTCTTCAATTACTGGCCCCATGAGAACTGCACTCGGTGGATGCGGATCATTTGTGAGCACAACGTAAGGAAAAATCCAAACGTAATTTCCAACGTCAGAATGTTGACCGATATGCACATTGCTGTGAAAGCGCACATAGTCACCGATCGAACAATGACCTTGAATATCACTCAGCGTACCAATTTGGAAATTTTTTCCTGCTATCGTTTTTTCGCGTACCGTCACACGATGACCGGTCAAGAGCCGCTCCCCAAAAGTTGAGCCTTCATAAAAAATACTATGTGACCGGATCAAACCGGAATTGCCTATAACCAGGGCCTTACCTTCTGCCAGCGCAGTAGGATGACCAATTTCACAAAACGATTCAATAACAGTGTCATCACCAATAACCACGTTATCGTGGATGATGGTGTATGGCCCCACTTTTACGTTATTCCCTAATTTTGCTTTGGGTGAAACAAGAGCTGTTGGGTGTACAAGTTTCATGAATTCTCTTTCAATTTTTTTGAAATTTCATCCAAATTAACGGTAAAGTCAGAGTGAATTCCAGATGCGGAATTAACCATCTCACCCAATATATATCGAATAGTTTTACCGGAAGCACAAGCCATGTTTTGCCAGTACCAATAACTCGTATCGGGATATTTACTAATCAAAATATAAATCTCTGTCTCAGGAGCGGCGAAAATGATATTCGCCAATGCGGCGCCTGACGAACCGATAATCACTTTTGCGTGAGAAAAAAGTTGCGCCTGCTCTAAAAAAGTGAGTTTTTCTGGTTCGACAATCAGATAACCCAACTCAACCAGTAATTTTTCCAACATCAGGCTATTCGCCACTTTTCGTATACCTGAATTACGGCGCAGATATATTTTTTCTGGCCAATCTTTTTCTACTATTTTACCTGCGACAAAGGCCGCAATTTTATTACGGACAATATCAAAGGCATAGGGACTAAATAGCCCATGCGAATGTCCGGAGATTTTGTTATTGCGTCGCTCGAATGGCACATAACCTGTTACTGAAGTAATCAAAAGCTCGTTAACCTGAATTGCTCTTCCGGTTGGCAACGTAATAATGTCACGCTCTGAACCAGTGATCAGGAACAACGATTCCATTATATTTTTATGCAAGTCATCATTTACTACGATAGGAATAGCGTTAAATTTTTCTTCCGCACAGAACGTAGCAATGCGCGGCAATACTTCGGTCAACCAATGCGCATAGTTAGGTGCGCACGCATCGACAAAAGTGGCAGCCATTGGAAGTACTTCCGGCACGTCATCATGTAGCAACCAACGAATGTGGCGTTTTCTACCGTTGATCAAATTACGCCCGTGAATTTCTTCGCTGGTATAGTCACGTCTAAAATCATACAAATCATGGCAGATCACTTCTTCGTTGGCCAACACCAGATTGGTTCCACCATAGATCATTCCATCATTGATTGTAGTGACATAAATAGAGGGAAAATTATATCGGGCGTGCGGCGACACTAAATAGCCTTGATCGCTCGCCGGCAAAACTTGAGGTGTTGGGGTTTCAACCGGAGCAATATCCGTTAATTGAATATGACGAATCACCTTCGATTGTGCAACCTCACTTAACTTGACTAAATGACGCCAGCGCCCTGCCGTTTTATATTGTGTTAAAGCGACATGATTGACATAAAGCGGATAAAAATGACGCCACATCCAAATGGTTATTCCACGTAAAAACGGATGTCGCTTAACATGAGTGACATAAAACTTACCTATCCAGGTTGCCTTTAATCGAACAAGATTATCTTGTGATTTTTGCTGAGCCTTTTCAACTGCACGAACTTTGGGCACTCCCCATAACTCCTTATTATCTTGTGATATTTGCTGAGTCTTTTCAACTGAGCAAACTTTAGGAACTTCCCATAACTCCTTAAATGGGAAACCTGATCCTCGTGTATCTAAATGCACAAGGAGATACTCTATTAGCCTCTCTTGATGAGCTATATACTCACGTAATGTGCGAATAGTCTCAGCTGAATCAGACTCCGCAACTTCAAGGGAAGAATCATTCATTTCTTACCCGCCAAATAACGTTCCACTACGTCATCCTGTTTTCCATCAGCCACCAAATTACCGTGATCAACCCAAATGACACGATTGCAGAGTGACTTAATCAACAAGTGGTCATGGGAAACCATAATCATGATGTTTGCTTTATCGATCATATCGTGCATCCTTTTTTGAGCCTTAACCATGAATGCGGCGTCACCTCCGGCAAAAATTTCATCGAGCACCAAAATATCAGGATGCATTGCTGTAGCCAATGAAAACGCCAGCCTCATATACATACCTGTGGAGTAATATTTAACTGGGGTGTCAATAAATTCTTCCAGTTCTGCGAAGGCAATGACTTCGGGTTCAATTTCTTTCAATTGCTTTTTGCTGTAACCAAGAATAGCGCCGTTCAAATAAATGTTTTCGCGTCCTGTAAATTCAGGATGAAAGCCAGCGCCAATTTCAAGTAAGGGGGCAATACGCCCGTTAACCGAAATATTCCCATCAATCGATTCATAAACCCTGCATAAAGCTTTGAGCAAAGTGCTTTTACCCGCACCGTTGTGACCAATAATACCGACCCTCTCGCCAGCCTTAATGTCAAAAGAAATATCTTTAATTGCCCAAAAATCAGAATACGCGGCTATCCGGTTTCGTTTAAAAAAATTAGCAAAAAATCCTTTTAAGGACGGAGACCGGTCGTGATAAATACGAAACTTAATCGACAGGTTTTCAACGTGAATACTTGACATGTCTACTCACAGTCTAAAAATAATTTTTTTCTCTTCGCGGAGAAAAAAGAACAAACCAATTGCCATCGCAGATAAGGCAATGACAGTCGCCTGTAAAACAACGCCTGAACCCGGCAAGACACCTTGAGTCAGCGGTGCTCTGAAAAGCTCGATAAATGGCACGACGGGATTAAATTGAATTACCCATCCAAATCTGGCAGATAACGCTTCCGGCTTGTACAGGATTGGAGTTAAAAAGAACAAACCTTGCATCACAATAAGAATGACATGCTGTAAATCGCGAAAAAATACAGTCGCGATTGACATGATGAGCCCCACACCTAAAGCAAATAAGAAAAGCAGTAAGAAGGCCACCGGCATAAATAACACCGACCAGGACAGGGAGCCGCCTATGATGAGAATAATGGCAAATAACGCCAGAAATGAAAATACGCTATCCACTAACAATGCGAATGCAATACTTAAAGGAAAGACTATCTTAGGGATATAAATTTTTTTGATTAATCCTTCGTTATTGATGAAGGACGAACCAGACTGTGAGACGACGGAACTAAAAAAATTCCAGGGAATCATGCCACCGAACAAGAAAACGGCAAATGTCTTTAAGTCGGCTTTGAACAACGAAGAAAACACTATCGCCATAACAGACATCATTAATAATGGGTTAATGAGAGTCCATAAGTACCCAATAATTGTGCGACGGTAGCGCAAAATTAATTGCTGCGCGATCAGCTGCGCCAGCACATTACGGCTCGCAAACAACTCAGGTAAAAATGCCCTGAATTTAATATTCATCATAGTTTTGCCGGATTTGTAAGAGGAATTATAAAAGGATTGAAAACCATTAAGTTACGCAGAATACTATTTCCTCAAATGCCTTCCCTTGTCGATTTTTCCTGACAAGTTGGCTCCCCCTGAACGCCACTGACTAACAACAATTGGGTAATTCCAACTCGAAGTTACGTCCGAAGTTACGTCATTTACGGAATCCTGACACACCACTCGCTTTCAGTCACTGGAATGCATATTTAGCCCTAAAGAACCAAGGAGCTAACGTTTTTAAAAAAACCGATCATTATAATTGAGAACCGCAACCAAAGTCTCAATTATTGTCATTACCAGCAGGGCTTCCGCACGAAGACTCGCATTTTTAAAAGCTAAGCCGATGTGTAGGTTGGGCTAACGCTTTATCAGCCCAACATCTGCGCAGAATGTTGGGCTGATAAAGCGTTAGCCCAACCTACGTGAGAGCCACTATTTATCATGGCCTTCATGCGGAAGCCCTGTCATTACCAGTCAAGTCAACGTACCGCTATTTGGTAGCCGGATATTTCCAAATTTGAATTTTTTGATTTCCGAAGGGATAAGTGGCCGCTCCACAGTACTTGTAGCCTGAGGGGAAACCGTTCAGTAACAGCGGCAACGGAGGAAAACCTCCTGTGTCTTTCATATTTAAAGCTAGCACAACCGAGCGTAATTCCTCCGGATGCGATCTCTCAAGCACAAATTCAGCTTGTTCTATGTTGTTCAGCCAGGGGGACATTACTGGAATAGCTTGTAAGGCAAGTGCTACCCCGGGGAGGTTATACAAACCCAGGAAAGGCGTTCCTGGAACTATGTTGCAGTTTTGGGCGGCTGCTTTAATATTTGTCAAAAACTGATGGGTTTCCGCGTCAACTTTTACAACTCCCAAGTTGCCTATTGCAAATCCTTTGTCTTGCTTTATGAGGGGGTTCACCATGTGATAAGGCAGAAAACCACTTGTGACGATTTGCAGTGTAAGGGTCGCAACGAAACAGAACCCAATTAATGAAATGGGCATTCTGCTGAGATTTTCTGGATAGCGCGAGACCATCAGCACGCCAATTAATGCACCCCAGGGCGCAAGTGAAATGATGACCTGCGTGAACAGGGTGTTGCCCGTACCCATTGCTACTGAATAAGGCAATAAAATTAAACCACCAAATAATAAAATTAAATTTCGGTTTTTTTTCCAGACTGGAATTGACACAATCACAGCCATAAACAGCATGGCAACTATTGCGAAAGGAGGCGTGAAGGAGGCGTGCTCCCCCCATCCGCTAAGCAAATATCCACCAAATAACAGGGAAGCAAAAAGTAAACCAAGACCTAATTTGGCAAAAATTATGCGGCGGGTCTTTGCGTATACAGCAAACGATAATAAGGGGAGAGAAAAAGTAATTACGGTTGCCAAGATATTTTGACCAAACTGAGTAACATATCGGAACAACCGGGCATCTATTGCTTCAGTTTGAACTGCCCTGAAGAGTTGCATGCCCTGCTCAACAGCTTGTGCTGCCTCGTTAGTTGTTGTGTTACTTAGCAAAGCAACGCCGACCAAGGCAACTCCGCCGCATCCCATCGCCACCACGCCGCCTAGTTTGCAGATGAATGAACGCTCAAAGAAACATAACCACAAAAATAGAAGCGCCAAAGTTGAGACTCCAGCAGGAGCCTTGCAAAGCGCCTCCACCCCAACTGCACCGCCTGCCATTGTAAAACACGCATATTTCTGCACAACGTTAACACGACTCAATCCGAGTAAAATTAAACCTGCCGCTGCATACGCACCCGCAGATGCCAACAGGTTATAGCAGGGTGAGAAATTGATGCTGGAAACGTAAAGCATTGCGCTGACAACGGAGCTCGCAACAACTACATACTTCGCTTGAAAACGATCTTCAATTACCCCAAAGCGCAGACAAGCCGAGAACGTCCCGAGTGCGAGCAGTATTGAAGTGATGAGCAAAATAACCATGCCTGCTGCTCTGAACATCGCCAAACTTCCAGTGATTTGCCAAAGCCAGGTTGTAATCCAATGTTGGGCACTGATGTATACCTGTTGTGTACCAGCATGAATAGCCAGCAGCAGGTAATACGCTTCATCGGTAATCTCGAAACCTCGATCCAATATCCAAACACAATAAAGCGTCACAATGACGGCAAGAAAAAAAACTCCCCTGTTGGCTATGCGCTCGAATCTCCATGGCGAGTCCGATGAAATATTGGTGTAATTGAAGTCAGGCATTTTCATAGGGAGGAGGTGCAATGACCAATGCTTAGCGGTAGAAAATTAAAGGTAACGATCAATAGAATTATCATTATGGGAGGCTATCTTTTTAGTAATGCACAGGTTTCCATAAACTGTAGGAGACTTTCACACCGTAAGGTGGAAGGTTATTTACCGTGCCGATCTTCTTATACTCTTTTGGGAAATCAAGTCCCCTACTGGAAAGTAAATCCCTCGCATCTTCCGCATCTATATTTATCAAAATAAGAGATTTTCTGAGCCTCGTGATATCTGCAAACTGAAGCGCCAATTTGCTGTAATCCTCAGCGGCTTTAGAACCTGTTAGAAATGCCGGATGACCTGGAGATCTTCCACCCATAGCAAACACTATGCTGGAGAGATAACTGATAGCGACAATATCGTCACCATGCTGAAACCCATTTTGCTTAGCAATCGAAGTTAGTCCTTGCACAAGAGCATGCGTTTGCGTATCGAGTTTTAGTGTTCTTAGGGGAAACCCTACATCGGTTGGCACCACTTGCTGGTTTAAACTAGTAGGGATTTGTTGGGGGTTGAATATGCTCCCTTGAATGATTTGGCTGGTAGTAAATCCACTAATTATCACAATGCAAAAAGGCAATAGCCAATTATTTTTCGACCTGTCAACGAGGGTGAGGAGTAACAAAAAAATGGCACCGAACCAAGGTACCGAATAAAAGCCTGTTACATTAAAAATCGGGTTTGCCGTACCGACAGCACTTGCACTAGGCAAAGCAATTAGCAATATCAATATTATTTTGTTGTTTTTGCTTATGTATGTACGGGCTCCTTTGGCTATCTCTGTACCGCTAAGAACCATGGTTTTGTCTCGCCATGATTTATAAGAAACAATAGCCAGCAATAGCAAAACCCAAGCCAAATGAAAAACAACATAAAACGGAATGGTTTTATCTGTAGTTATTCTCTCCTCAATGTGAATACCTGGATTTATTGACAGAAAGGTTGCCACAACTAATGTTAAGAATAACAAACCAGAGTTACACTTTTCGTCAATATTGTTGTTCTTCCTACGCAAGAACGAATAAACAAAAATGCTCAAAATTAGGATGTAACCAGGCCAAAAAATTTTTACGGCAGAATAAAACAAATTAATTATTTCCGAACTATAAAGAACGATTTTTAACTGCGGAATGTGCACTCCAAAACTTTGGTAAAGTGCCCACCCTTCCTTAAACATTCGCCATGATGGCTCGGGGGGGGGGGAAGAACCAATAAAAAATGCCCGGAAAACCAAACTCCAACACCAAAAAACATGGCAATCGAAATTATCGCTTTTTGGCGTACGCTAATTGATTGATATAAGTAAATAAGCAAGCAATAAAGCAAAACAAGACTAACGCCGGTGGTGAGTTTGTTGAAGAATGCCAACCCCAGGCTCAATCCCGTTATAGAAAAAATGACCAAAATTGTTTTTTTGTTTTCACTCCATTGGCTGAGGAGCGACAGCCCCAGCAACAGTGTTCCAGCAAAGATATTTACAGCTATTGCAGTTAAGGTGTAATTGTTAGGTGTTGCAAAAAACCGTTGGTAGTACAACATCGCCCCCATCAATACAAAAGCGAGCGAATAAGATCGAACGAATTTAATTTCCAATGACTTACTGCTTAATTTGAAAAACCGATCAAATCCAATCCAAAATATAAAAGCGGCAGCTAAAATTAAAACCATTCCGGCCAATCTGAATGCAACGGGATCATAATCAGAAATTCGGAATAACAGCCCCGTGTAAACATATACCGCAGAAACATTTTGTAATACATCTTCGGGGAATCGCGCACTCAAAAGGTAAACTCCCTCGTCGCCCAACCCCAAACTCTTATCCATAGCCCAGTAAATCGTCGCAATAGAAGAAAGCAGCATCAGGTACAAGGCGATAAGAGCAATAGTATTCGCAGACCGTTCTATTTTTTTGAGCACTAATTTTATAGTCATCTATTTTCCGACATTTATTTGGCGTATCGAATGCTCCACCGTTTAGCGTAACTTCCAAATGTCATGATCTGGTGCTCATGAGGAAGCACGCAACGACCAATACTTAGCAGTAGAAAAATTGAAGATCACAATTAAAGGGATCAATAGCATCTGAACATAGAAAGGGTCAAAACCGGTGCGCTCTACGATATAACGCAAGAGCAGCATGTTCAACGCTATTGAAGAAGCACTCGCCAGAAAGAATCTAAAGAATCTGGCCTTGAACTGAATTTTCTGCTCTGGTTTGAACACCCAGGCAAAATTCAAGGTATATGAAAAAAGCATACCGACAACCCATGCCGTACCTAGCGAAAGTAAGTAGTTCACTGACCAGATTTTTAACATCGTAGTGAATATAATAAAAGTGAGTACGAAATTTGCAGCGCCAACAAGGGTAAATTTTCCCACTTCTATTTTTAATTTATGCATTGTTCGCCCATCTGACCTGGTGGCACTGGCCACGCGAAGTTAAAGCTTATCCGTGCTTCCTGGCCACTATCACCAATGTTCCCCCAAAAGGAAGCGATGCTCCTACTTTGATCAGGCCTTCATCAATTCGCATGAATAGGTCGAAGATCGCATTTAAAATCCTTGGGAATTTGGTTCGCTTCTCGAGAGCATGTTCATCCGATTTCGACTGATCACGCCTCTTGTCAAACAGTCTGGAAATCAACATTAAGGGGAAAAGCACAAAGATGAAGGATGTGGCGTAGTCGATTTTAAAGCCATTATCGGTAAGTTTAGTTGCCAATTCCTGCCTGGAATATCTCCGTTTATGTTTGACGATCTCGTCCAAATTACTCCACAAGAACATGTGCTGGGGGACGCTTATTATCAAGGCTCCGCCTTTAGTAAGCATCTGGTTCATATTGGATAGGGCGGCATTATCGTTTTCAATGTGCTCTATGACGTCAAAAGCAGTAATGATATGGAACTGTTCATCAATTTTCCCTTGTGTTACATCGAATTGAACGAAGTCAACACTTGGTAGGTTTTTCTTGGCATACACAAGTCCTTTTAGGTAAATCTCTGACCCAGTGATCTCTAAATTGTCATTTTGAGCGATTTGTTGGATGAAATCACCTGTGCCGCACCCTATCTCCAGAAATTTCGTCTTGCCCGTCGGCACCAAGTGGCGCAGGACAAGGCTTTTGAATAACCGATTCCTTGAGCTAACCCAAAAGCTGCTTTCGGCATTTTCATCAGTCAGGTCAAACCCGTTGCCTGGGTAATCGGTGTAGGTGCTGGCGACTTCCGGGCTATAGCACTTTATTCCATCGACCATCGTGTACTGAAGGTTGGCGCTCACAGAAATTTTTCCCTGACAACATAGTTCGGTCTTTTCCGCACTTCCTCGTTTATCCGCCACACATATTCTCCAATTACCCCAAGCATTATCATGATCATTCCACCTATCAGAAGAGTGACGATCATCAAGGGAGCCCAACCTTGAAATGGTGTTTCGCCACGCATCCAACTAATAGCAATAGTGACGCTATAGAGCAAACCAAGCAGGGACGTAATTACCCCAACGAGGGAAATAAACCGGATCGGCAAGTAAGAAGCGTCCAGCACCGCATCCAAAAAATTCTTTAGTTTTTTACCGAAATTGTATTGCGATTTACCGATCGTTCTTTGCAGGCGAACATAGGGGATAAAACAAGTGCGATACCCGGTCCATAGCAAATCTCCCTGAAAGAAACGGTGCCTTACATCAATAGCATTGAATTCATCCATTACCTTTCTATCCATCAGTACAAAGTCGAAACCACCAGGCGGAATTTAGGGCAGGGACATACGTACTACCCCATAGGCCAGGCGAGAAAATAGTTTCGCCACCCACGTATCTGCACGGTCTGTCCGGTAGCAAATGACTGTCTCAGCCCCACCTTCCCACTTCTCCACCATCTGTGGGATCAATTCGACCGGATCTTGCAAGTCGGCCGAAATATTGATAATCGCGTCACCCGTGGCCTCTTTGAAGCCGGCCAACATGGCGGCCATCTGACCAAAGTTCCGGGTGAAGGTAATCACCTTAACCCGTGAATCCAACTCCCTCAGACTTAGCATTTCTTTTAGTGATCCATCCGTCGATCCATCATCCACAAAAACAATCTCATAGTCATGCTGAGGGAGATCACTGGCGAAGACTGACTGGATTTTTTCATGCGTTTTGGGAATCGCACCTTCGTTGTGATAGGCCGCGACGACAAATGAGATCTTCATTTCTTTTCACCCTGCTCACACATCAGAAAAATACTGGAGCACAGATCCGGGTACTGCTGCCCCAGCTTGTAGCACCCGTCCAGATATTCTTTGGAAATAATGTCCGTTTGAAGCAATCGATCCCACTGGAAGTTCGCCAGTGCCTTGAAGAAGATTCCGGAGCGGTGAACCACCTTCAATCCGGCGGCAACGGCGTCGCGCTCCAGTGTGTCCAGAGTGTAGGTACAGCGGTGTCCGTGCTCGGCCTCGGCGGTAGTTACCGCCGAGTTGTGATCAATCAGCCCCATCTTCACCGCGATCTGCCTTGACGGGGCATTGGCATTCGGGCAAACCAGAAAAAACCTGCCGTTCTCGGCTAACCATTCATCGTTGATACGCCTCAACACCAGCAAAGGATCGTCCAGATGTTCCAGCACATGGGTTAGCACGATGTTGTCATAGCGTTTTGGCAGAGTTGCTGTTTCAAAAAGCGAATTGACGAATTTTACTTTCTCCCCCAGTTTCTTTTTGGCTCCTGCGATTGCGACATCCGATGCTTCAACACAAGTGACATCATCGAAATAAGGCAGGAACCGCCTGGTAAAATCTCCCTTGAAACTACCTAGCTCAAGGAGGCTTCCCTTATTGAAGAACGGCTCAAACGATTTGACCATGTAAGGATGCATTACATCAAAGTCGAAACCATAGGCGTACTTTTCGCTTTCAGCGTTGGCTGCATCGTTTAGTTCGTCGTTGTAATTTCTCTCCAAATTCATACATCATCCCAATAGTTAGTTTTTTCTATTAGCTCAAGATAGTCCTGCTTAGTGACGCCGACCACTATCTGGTCCCAATACCGGCCTTTCCTAAAGTAGTAATTTCGTCTCCGCCCTTCTTCTTTCCAGCCTAACTTTGCTCCACAATATGCGGAGAGCGAGGGTTCGTTGTACTCAATCATTGAACCGTCCAACCTTTCGAGATTCATTTCTTCAAAAGCGTAGCGCATCGTAGCCATGATGGCGTCAACTCCGTAACCTTTGCCACGGTAATTTCCCTCGCCCAATACCAGTCCATGCCATGCATGACTATTGCGCCAATCAATCTTTATGATGCTGGAAATGCCGATAATTCCAATATTTGGAACATCAACGACAAATCGCTGATTGAGGCGATCATTTTTCAGATTCTGAAACCATGTCTTGTGGAAATCCATGGAACCGGGGAAGTGCAATTCGCCTATGCCATCTTGAGTAACCGGATCGTTGGCCCATTTTTGCAAAAGTTCAAGATCTTTTTCCTCGATCGCTCTTAATGTCAGAACTTTTCCTTTGATATTCATTCATCACTCCACTGAGTATGTTTATTCATTTGCCAGCTTCGCCAAACCAAAGCCGAAACGACCAAACTCATTCCCGTTATATAACAAGTAAATTTCACCATTCATATCGAAAACATGCGGATAACATTGCATGCCTGAATCCCACCCCGTATCAGATAGATCAATCCCCACATTCGCATCTTCCCGGGTCCATTCCCTTAAGTTGTCTGAAAAAGCGTAGCCGATTCTGTAGGCGCGGCTGCGGTTTTTTCTAAAGTCGTATGACTCCCTGTAACAAAAAAACATGTGATATCTGTTTTTGATTTGTATTACGGTAGGCAACGCCTGGCACTCTTGAGCATTTAATTTGTCGCTGATGAGGCGTCGCCCTTCTTTTTGCCAGGAAATTCCGTCGATAGAAGTGGCATGTGCGATCTTATATATGCGATCAGGCAGCTCGCCTGCGATATGAGTTATCCACTGAGTGCCATGGATATACCACATGTGATAAGTGTCATCGAAAATTCTGACATATGCATCACCGACCAAAAAAGGTTCGTGCAATGAGGCAGACAACACCGGACCCGCTCCGACCTTTTGAAAACTAAGACCGCCATCTTCGCTTATTGCCAAACCGATTGAGGCGTCGGTAGAGACACTTGCTCTTCTATTCCAACCTGTGGTGTAGGCCAGTATCCGCTTGCCGTTGCGCACTACATTGAACGGGAATATACCGTGCTCATCAAAACATCCCAATCCCCCGAGTGGAATAATATTCTTCTCCGACACCCGGAGGATTTTCTGAAATTTTTTATCGAAATCAACGAAGGCGACGTGACTTAAATATTTCCCGTTATCGTCTCTTACTCGTGTAGTGAAATACACTCTGACAAAATCATCAAAGACCAATGTCTGGGGAGATTGCGCAAATTCGACACAGCCATTTGGCAAAGAGTGTTCGGTAGGGTCAAAGATTTGACCTAGTTTTATCCATTTCATAGTTGAAGCTACCGTCTATTTTGCAGAAATTCATACCAAAAAAAAACCAGAAACAAAGTCCGGTCGGAGGCATTACATAGTGAAAAATGATGCTCTCACGCTTTATATTTCTTCAGCCTGGCCAGGCCAAAACCGTATCGGCCAACCTCATTGCCAATGTAAAGCATATATACCTGCCCATCGACCTCAAAGACATGTGGATAGGCTATCGATTGATCGTCCCAGCCCTGATCCGAAATATCCAGACCCGCCCTGGCGTCGTCTCGCACCCAATTCACCAGGTCGTCCGATACTGCGTATCCGATACGATAGCCTCTATCGTTGTTTCTGAAATTCAGGCTGTGCTTATAACAAAAAAACATGTGGTATCGATTTGCATAAAAGAAGACGTCCGGACTTGCCTGGCATTCATCTAATTCCAGCCTGTCCGCAATGATGTCTTTACCGCTCCTTACCCAGTTTAGCCCGTCAGTCGAAGTCGCCATCCGAATTTTATAGACGGCTTCAGATCTTCCTTCGCACCTTTGCCATTTAGTACCTGCCACGTACCACAAATACCATTTATCACCAAAGCTCCTGATCTTAGGCCCACTCAATACAAAGGGTTCATTGATATCACAGGTTAGTAACGGCCCTTCACCCAGCCTGGTAAAAGTCGCGCCCTCATCGTGACTTATCGCCGCACCGATCGACACTGTAAACGGAATGGATTCGCACCTCGTCCAGCCTCCGTAGTAAGCCAATACATCGGCACCTTTTCGGATGACTGAAACCGGGTATGTTCCAAACTCATCGAATGTTCCGACCCCACCCAGTGTCAAGATCGGATGCTTAGCTACGCGTATGATTTTAGACAGATCACGTCTGTCAAAGTCCACGTAGGAAGAGTAACTGACATACTGACCATTTGCGTCAGGCGACGGACGGCAAGAAAAATACACTCGGACAAACTCATCAAACACCAGCGTGGCTGGTGCTTGTGCGAACTCCTTCAACCAGTCTCTATCTGACACACTTTGCGGCGTAAATATTCTTCCCTGTTTTTCCCATTCGAACATCGTTTTTCAGCCTTACTCAGCACGGCAAATCAATAATATTTTTTTGTCGCAATCGCCAACAAGCTAGCGCACAGATGGGGAACCTCTTCTCCCAGCGCATAAAATGTCCGCACCACCTCTTCGCCTAAGCCAATCATTTGTACTTCTGAAAGAGGCTTTAGATACATCCCTTTCATTGACAACACTTTTAATCCTGCCTGGTTGCAGTGATCCGTTAGCATATCGACGGTATATAAACGCCTGTGACCGACTTCATAATCTTTAGGAGCCATTTGATCATAGCTTTTCAATAAACCCATTTTGTATCCTGCACGGCGGTTCAACGACATGCAGTTTGGGCCGGAGATAAAAATCAGACCCTCATCTTTTACAAGGTGAGACAGTGCCGTTAGGGAGGCAATCGGATCTTCGACGTGTTCGATTACATTCAGAAAAAAAACGAAATCGTATTTACGCTGTACCTTGAAATTTTCCAACAAGATTTTGTGGCATACCACATCAGGCACTCTACGCTGCAACAATTCGATGTTTCTTTCAGAAGGCTCGATAACCTCGAGGTCACGGAACAGGCGAGCTAGTTTTTCGGTGGACAGCCCGCTTCCGCAGCCGACTTCCAACGCACTTTTACCTTCACAGTCGTACCGTTTGATGATGTCGATCTCACGTTCGATCATCAACTCATCCATGTGGTCTCCCTTTTCGTAGAAAGGGTTGAATGAGTCGAGATGCTCAATTTCTTTTTGGTTCATAAGTGCTCCGAATGAGTTGATTCTTCCCACTGCTTCAATTAGTTGTTGCTTGCAACAACCTCTCTTAATAACTTCAACCAGTTTCACGATTAAAAGAGGCTTAAAAAAACACATATCAATAAATTGAGTCGGCCGCATTTACACGATACCGTCTCAGCAATCTTCACAGTGGGCGTGTTTTTGCCAAGGTACGCGAGCGAATTTATCTGGAATGGAGAGAAAATTATTTCAGGTAAACAGCAATGCGAGCTGCTTCCTGATTGTTTCCGCCCTCAAGATTCCAATCCTGCTGTTTTCCGTCATATCCGCCAATCAACTCGAATTGAGTTAATTGTGATTTCACGACATCAACAGAGTTGAACATCATCACATCGATAATCGACAGCCACGGCACGAACTCATTGCCGAACTGCCTATATTGAAACGCCTTCGACCTTATAAATCTAAGATCGACGCGATTCTCCTGGAATACTTCATCTGAATATAACTCCATGCCACCAATCGCATTGACGTAACTGCTAGCACTAACGGCCTTACATAATGCAAGTACCTTGTCTTGATTTTTCAGGCTATGGTCAACCGCAACCTCCGAAGCAATTTTAATTTTTGTCTTAATGTCTAAATAATCGCAAATTTTAACTATCGAATTGCATACAAAATGGAACAAATTTACATCTTCATACAACACGATTTGCTCAATCAATTTAAATGTTTGCTCGTAATAAGGGGCACGTCGGTAGGCATTTTGAAATTGGCTCAGTAATTTATTGCGATTGAAATCTGCATCCAACACGCGCTCACCTATATCCAGAGAATGCGAATCACTTTTCAATGGCAGAGTGAACAACACATCCGTGTCATTCTGCAGCATTCGGTTGCGATTAACCCATCCTTTTTTGGTGTACTTAATGTTGTCGTACACAATGAATTTATCAACAGCGGCAATAAGTTGGAAGTATCCGATATAAGGAAAAAAGTAAGGCTGCATAATTGCTAGCTTCATATAACATCCCTCACCAAAATATAAAACACGTTATTGCTCCTTAATAAATTGCGCAATCTCTTCAACCGTCGATATCTCCAGGTCTGGATAAATTGGCAAACAGATTATTTGTTGAGCTGCTGCCGAAGCCACTGGCAAATTATCCCTGTGGGCAGAAGGCAAACCGCGATACATGGGAAAATCAGAAATTAAAGGGTAAAAATAACGGCGAGGGTGAACGCCTGTCTCCTTGAGTTTCTCGTACAGCGCATCCCGGCGAATTGGATAATCGGCTTGTACCAGAATAGGAAAGTAAGCATAGTTGGCTCTTTTTTCACCTGCATCTTCCAAACAAAGAATGCCTTTTACTCCCCTTAAACAATGTCGATAAGCTGTATCAATTACGTTGCGTCGCTCCAAAGCCTGGTCGATATATTTCAACTGCAACAAACCTAGTGCAGCACTGAATTCATTCATTTTGCCGTTGATTCCAGGAGCGACCACCGTCACTTCGCCAGCATGACCAAAGTTTTTTAATTGATCAATACGCACTTTAGTTTTGAGATCGGGGCAAACTATCGCGCCCCCTTCAAACGTATTAAATACTTTAGTGGCATGGAAACTTAGCACCGACAAATCGCCATGATTGAGAACGCTGCCGCTATGAAGTTCCACACCAAAAGCGTGTGCCGCGTCATAGATTACTTTCAGATTATAGTTATCAGCTATCCTTTGGATGCCATCAACATCACACGGATGTCCGTAGCAATGCACCGGCATGATAGCCGTGGTCTGTGGCGTGATGGCCGCCTCAATCTTTGCCGGATCGAGATTCAGCGTACGCGGGTCGATGTCGGCGAACACCGGCTTAATACCATTCCAAAGCAAAGAATGGGAAGTCGCTACAAATGAATACGGCGTAGTGATAACTTCACCTGTAATTCGCAATGCTTGCAAAGCAGTAACCAGCGCAATGGTGCCATTGGTGAATAAACAAATGTGCTCTACACCCAAATACTGACAAAGTTCTTTTTCCAATTCCTGATGGAATTGCCCGCCATTGGTAAGTACTTTACTATCCCAAATTTGTTTCAGGTACGGTTCAAACTCTTCTAAAGGAGGCAAGGTGGGCCTGGTAACAAAAGTAGTGTGTTTTTTCATTAAAATTCCCTACCAGTATGTCGTCGTTCATGCCTATATGGCACAGTGCCTCACGAATGCGTGCCACCGGGATGTGATAATCAGAATGTTTTTGATCTTTGGACAAAGCGTAATCGCCACATACACAAAGTGACTGATATCCTAAAGCATCCATAGGCCCCTGGAATGTGCCCCAATTGAATACATTCGGCTGAATCAACACCAATAATTTTGTACTGGTGTCAGCAAAGATAAGGTTCAGCAGTGAAGAGCCATTTGGCGCAACAATGAATTCTGCTTGCTGGAACAAATCAATCTGCTCACTTACCGCCATTTCCTCAATAAAAATTGTTTCAAAACCCAGTTGCGATAAATCCGCCGCAATTTCATCTTCATTGAGCAAGCGCCGCCATTTCATGTTTTTTCTGGCTAAAAAAAGTCTCCGGTGCTGAGGCTTTTTAATTTCAACCGCTACATCAGCACGCAAAAAACGTAATGCCCTTGGAGACAATCCTGGAAATTCTTGCACTGGAATATCATTGGGGAATGTTTCAACTGGAAAAAACGCAAATGAGGGAGCAACCAGCAAACGTTGACAAAGAAGTGATTCGTTTGCCTCCAACAGGATGAGTGGATTATTAACAAGCCGGCGTAGATGATCAAAATGGCTTTGGGGCATATCTTTATCGACAATAATGGGCAACGCGTCGAAATCGGGGTGCTGCTGAAAAAACTGTAATTTTGGAAGAAACTCCGGCAACCAATGACCGAAAGCATTTGACGCCAGGCCCGCCAGGAAGATACCAGCCTCAATTTCCCGTGTAGCGTATTTAGTAAAATTCAGAAGCAACTTGTCTGATTCTTGCGCAAGGACCACTGCTTCATAGGCGAAACTGACGCAACGCCCGAAACGTGAATGCCCCGCGTTGTCGTTGAGAGCGGTCCCATCAGGAGTAAAAATAATGCTGGAATTACTGAAGATACGGGCGTCTTTTATTTCTGCTACATAGGGTTTGTTCGACAATGCAAATACCGTATCAGAAGCAAGCGGACTGCCCCAGATATGAGGAGCTTTAAATGGAATTTCTTCCACCTCGCCTGCTTCAAGTAAGGAAAGCCCAACCTTTTTCGCCCAATCCCGCACTGCACTAATGGGGGCTACTACAATATTTGTTTCACTTCCCATCTGGCGACAATGTGAGGCGTATTCTGCTGACGCAAGCTCAATGCCTTCTGATGTTGCGATGGCCTCTATCCACTCTCGCATAGTCTGTTCGTCGTTTGGGCGAATGGCAACTGCCCGCAGCAGGAATTTACATGCCTCTTTTTTTCGACCAGTCCCCTTCAAAGCGACTCCAGCAAGAAAGTGGAACATCCAAAAATCCGGGGAAAGTTCTGTGGCTCGTCCAGCTATTTCAGCCGCCGCTTCCAATTGCCCGCTTTGCTGCAAGTTATAGGCCACAAACTCTATTGCGTCGTATTGAGGGGGATTCTGTAACAAAAGCTCACGGCCTTTTTCCAGAAGCGTGAACCAATCCCCTTGCTCTTTTAGTAGAAGGAGTGTTTTTAAGTGATCCGGTTTAATCTGAGCTATCTGCTCTGTATGTTCGATTTGCTTTATGTGCTCTGGCTGCTCAACTTGTTCAATTTGATCATCTTGTCCAGGTTTTCGATCTTCATGCTCTCGGGTAAGGATTCTGCCAATGCTAAACCTCCGTAAAACTCTACTGAAAATGTTCTTTATAATTTTTATCTCCAAGAATTATTTCTATTTCACTATTCACTATATTGCAGCAGCCGAATTGCCATGGGACGCTAAGCAAGTCAGAGAAACGTAATCAAGCAAAAAAAGACAGGAACAATGTCCTTGTGTTTATGACGTGCGATTTTGCGTAGATCCCGATTCATATCTCTGTAAAGCTTTTTCCTTGCTGATCTTTCATCGATAAGACTGGCGTACCTTGAATAGGCCAGTCGATAGCAAGGATTGGATCCTTCCAGTTAAGACAGCATTCAAATTCAGGGGCCCAATAATCAGTCGTTTTATAAAGAAGCTCAGCAGTTTCAGACAAGGCCATAAAGCCATGTGCAAAACCTTCCGGTACCCAAAGCATTCGTTTATTTTCTGCTGACAACTCCACAGAAACATGCTGGCCAAATGTAGGCGAACTACGCCGTATATCCACTGCCACGTCAAAGATAGTGCCTAGCACCACCCGCATCAATTTTCCCTGTGGTTGTTGAATTTGATAATGCAAGCCACGCAGCACATCTTTAACTGAATGGCTGTGATTGTCTTGCACGAAATGGATATCGCGCCCGATTATTTCTGCAAATTGTTTTTGATTAAAACTTTCAAAAAAAAAGCCACGTGCATCACTAAACACCTTCGGCTCAATGATGAGTAGATCCGCTATAGCAGTCGGAATTACTTTCACGGCTGAACACCTTCTTTTAACAGTTGCAACAAATATTCCCCATAGCCATTTTTCGCTAACGGTTGCGCTAGCTTTTCCAGCTGACTCGCATTGATAAAACCTTTGCGATAAGCGATCTCTTCCGGACAAGCTACTTTTAATCCCTGACGATGTTCGATGGTTTGAATAAAATTGCTCGCCTCCATCAAACTCTCATGCGTTCCTGTGTCTAGCCATGCGTAACCACGGCCCATGATTTCTACATTAAGTTGTTCGCGTTCCAGATAGATTCGATTTAAATCGGTAATTTCCAATTCGCCTCGCGCGGATGGTTTTAAACCGGATGCTAAATCTGACACCTGGTTATCGTAAAAATATAAACCTGTTACCGCATAATTGCTTTTTGGTTTGGAGGGCTTTTCTTCCAGACTGGTTGCATGGCCTTCTGTATCAAACGCCACCACGCCGTATCGCTCCGGATCATTCACGTGATAGGCAAACACGGTTGCCCCACTGTCACGCTGCGTAGCTTGCTCTAATTGAGCATCCAGGTTGTGACCATAAAAAATATTGTCACCCAATACCAATGCACTGGATGCGTTTCCAATAAATTCTTTTCCGATGATAAAAGCTTGAGCCAAACCATCCGGGCTGGGTTGAACGGCGTATTGAAAATTAATCCCCCATTCATGTCCATCATCCAGTAATTGCTGGAAACGCGGAACGTCTTGCGGTGTCGAAATAATCAAGATGTCACGAATTCCGGCCAACATCAACGTGCTGAGCGGATAATAAATCATTGGTTTGTCATAAACAGGTAACAGCTGTTTTGAAACTGCTTTTGTTACCGGATAAAGACGCGTGCCAGAACCGCCAGCCAAAATAATACCTTTCCGTTGTATGGTCATTTTTTCTCACTTATTTCTGTCAGCATCCGGCGAATGCCGCTTTGCCACGAGGGTAGATTCAGGTTAAACGTTGTTTGTAATTTTTGCGTATCAAGACGTGAATTACCTGGGCGCGGAGCTGGCAACGGAAAAGCACTCGCAGGTATTGGCTTGATTGCATCGGGCGCCACCATCACCTTAAATCCAACTTTGCGTGCCGATTCAATGACAAAACGAGCATAGTCAAACCAGGTAGTCACTCCGGTGGCGGCAAGGTTATACAAGCCGCTGACTTCTGGTCTTTGCAACGCTTGTTGAATGCAATGCGCTGTAACGTCGGCCAATAATTCAGCACCGGTCGGTGCGCCAAATTGGTCGTTCACTACATTTATTTGATCACGCTCTTGCGCCAGACGCAGCATGGTTTTAGCGAAATTAGCACCATACGCTGCATAGACCCAACTTGTACGAAAAATGAGATGTTTGCATCCGGTCTCGCGGATGGCCACATCACCTTCTAGTTTGGTTTTACCGTAAACATTAAGCGGATTAGTGCTATCGGTTTCTTTCCGTGCCTGATCACCATTGCCTTCAAATACGTAATCCGTTGAATAATGAACTAACCATGCACCGCTGCGTTTGGCTTCTTGCGCCAATAAAGCAGGGGCTAATGCGTTCAAGCTACGCGCAAGTAGTGTTGCAGTTTCGGCTTGATCAACTGCTGTGTATGCAGCAGCATTGACGATGATGTCGGCGGCGATGGTGCGTATTGTTTGGGCGATGCCATCCAGATTAGTAAAGTTGCCGCAATAATCTTCACTATCGACATCCAATGCCACTAACTCGCCCAACGGCGCAAGGCTGCGCTGAAGTTCCCATCCGAGCTGGCCGTTTTTTCCGAAGAGCAGTATCTTCATGCAGAGCGCTCGTGATAATTTTTTTCAACCCAGGCACGATAAACGCCCGATTGCACATTCGCCACCCACTGTTGATTCTCTAAATACCAATTCACCGTTTTACGTATGCCGGAGTCAAACGTTTCGGCTGGCCTCCAACCTAGTTCGCGCTCTATTTTGCTGGCGTCTATCGCGTAGCGACGGTCATGTCCGGGCCGATCCGCCACTGTGGTGATTTGTTCGCGATAGCTCTTGCCGTCTGCCCGAGGACGTAATTCATCCAGTATTGAACAAATAGTGTGCACAATTTCTATGTTCGGTTTTTCATTCCAACCACCGATGTTATACACCTCACCAATCCGCCCTGCCTCCAACACCCGGCGAATGGCGCTGCAATGATCCTTGACGTACAACCAGTCACGAATTTGCTGGCCATCGCCATAAATTGGCAAGGGTTTTCCAGCCAACGCATTAACGATCATAAGCGGGATAAGTTTTTCCGGAAAATGATACGGGCCATAATTATTAGAGCAATTGGTAGTCAGCACTGGCACACCATAAGTGTGATGATAAGAACGCACTAAATGATCGCTGGCCGCTTTACTTGCAGAGTAAGGGCTATTGGGTTCATAGCGATGCGTTTCGGTAAAAGCAGGCGCATCTTTTTGCAGCGAGCCATAAACTTCGTCGGTAGAAATATGTAAAAAACGGAAATTTTGTTTTGCCTCACCGTGCAGGCCAGTCCAATAAGCACGCACCGCTTCTAACAAATGAAAAGTGCCGACGATATTCGTTTGAATAAACTCTTCTGGCCCATGGATGGAACGGTCAACGTGACTTTCTGCCGCAAAATTGATAATAGCGCGCGGCTGATATCGCCCCAGCAAATCAGCCACTACGGAAGAATTAGTGATATTAGCCTGTACAAAAATATGGCGGCTATCGTTAGTGAGTGAGATTAAATTTTCACGGTTACCAGCGTAGGTAAGCGCATCTATATTAATCACTGTTTCATCGGATTGCCCCAGCCAGGCAAGAACAAAATTTGAACCGATAAAACCTGCCCCGCCAGTTACTAAAATCATCTAAACACCTATATTATTTATCTAACCTTACTTGTCACAAGGCTGTCATCATTTTGAAACCGGAGAATTATAAATGAGAACCATGGCCGCAATCGCTATTATCGGAATCAATAATTTTGCGGCGATTTCGAATTACCCGCTGGACCGTGTTTAACCCTCATCCCACTCATGGAAAACTACTAATTTTTAACCAATAGTCGCGCTGGATTACCCACAACGGTCACACCATCCGGTACATCTTTGGTGACGACAGCACCCATACCAACAACCGCTCCGGCTCCGATCCGCAATGATTTCTTTCCGGTACCTTCACGAATAACAGCGTTTGTTCCTATATACGCAAAATCGCCAATATGTACTCTTCCATTACACCTCACGCCGGGCGCAAAAGTAACGAAATCACCTATAACGCAATCATGCGCAACATAAGAATAAATATTGGCCTGAAAATAGCGGCCGATTGTTGCATTTGAGGTCACCATGGTATTGGCACAAAAAACCGATCCTTCGCCTATGGCATTGTTATCAAGAAAAATTGCTTGCGGGGCGTGAATGACGATGGGTTCTGCACGTCCGGCCACTTTCTGCACCATCGCTGCTCGCACCCGGCCATCTCCGACGGCAACGTTAAAACACTTCTGGCCCGGTAATGACAAAAAAGATTCCAATGAAATCAAGGGATATCCATTCACCATAGTCGATTGTGGCTCCCAGGTTTCAACAAAATAAACATCAATTTCATCTGGCGAAATTGACCATTTTTTGGCAATGCATTCTTTTACATAGGGCATAACTTCCCGGCCAAAACCGCCGGCACCTAGCAGACCAAATATAATTTTTTTCATACAGTCTATTCTTTCATCCAGGCTGCGATGAAATTTATAACGCGATTGAGTTGCTCATCCGATACAGCCGGATACAGCGGCAAACACAGCACTTTAGAAGCCGCATTTAGTGCGACAGGTAAATTGCCAGGTTACATTGGGTAATCAGTAATCAAAGGATAAAAATAACGCCGCGCATAAATGCCTTGTTGTCCCATATTTTTTTAAGATAAGGAACAAATTCAGCTAATGGCGGCAACAATGGTTGGGTGACGACAATGTCGCTTTTCTTGTTCATAATTTCCAGATTTCCCGGTTGACCATTAAACCCTGTTGGCAGCTGCCATAAGTTGATTTACCTGGCTAAACACAAAAACTCGCCTTCATTGCCAATGGAAAACAATTATAATCACGGGTTTGGTCCGTTGCTGAGATTATTTACCGACCTGTTTTTTAGAGCTTATTTTTAGAGATCAATAATGCCGATTTATGCGTACCGTTGTAATGAGTGTGGCTTTTCCCAAGATATCTTGCAAAAAATGTCGGATCCGATACTCACCGTTTGCCCATCTTGCGGCAAATCCCAATTTAAAAAACAGGTTACTGCCGCTGGTTTTCAGTTAAAAGGCTCTGGCTGGTACGCCACCGATTTTAAAGGTTCCGGAAGCGCGCCATCCGCTGCGCCGGAAGCCGCAAAACAGGAATCTAAAGAAGCTGGCTCTGCTGAATCAACGACGAGCTCAGCGACGTCAACCAGCTCAGATTCGACAAAAACGCAAAGTAGCAGCCCGGCAGAATCCGGTAGCTCCGCTAAAAATTCGCCGGCTGAATAAAATAAAACCTGAAAATACAAATAGAAAAACACCAAGCTAACTATGTTACGAAAATATTTTATTACCGGCTTGCTGATATTAGTGCCACTGGCAATTACCTTATGGGTAATTCAATCTGTCATTGGGTTAATGGATCAGTCACTATTACTACTGCCAATCGAATGGCGACCAGAATCGTTGACCGGCCACAATATACCTGGCCTTGGCACCATACTCACGTTACTGATTATTTTTGTTACCGGCTTGCTGGCGCAAAATTTTATCGGCAGTTACGTCATTAATCGCTGGGAAGCATTGCTGAACCGCATTCCCATTGTGAGTCCCATTTACTCCAGCGTAAAACAAGTTTCCGACACGCTTTTTTCCAGTGATGGCAATGCGTTCAGAACCGCCGTCTTAGTACAATATCCGCGTCAAGGCACCTGGACTATTGGGTTTGTTACCGGCACGCCCAGCCCGGAAGTTCAACGCTATTTAAGCGGAGAATTTGTCAGCATTTATGTCCCGACCACGCCCAATCCAACCTCGGGCTTTTTTATCATGCTCCCAAAAGCCGACACCATTGAATTAGATATGACGGTGGATGTTGCGCTGAAACATATCGTTTCTATGGGTGTAGTGGTTCCTGAACACTACCCCTGAACAAAAAAATCTTAAAACAATCCATATCAGGTTGAGCCGGCGGAATATAAGCCCCGCATCAGCCCAACCCATTTTTACATTTAAACGGAATTAACATTATGACGATGCGAACTCATTATTGCGGTCAGACAACCGAAGCCCTGTTAGACCAAACCGTTAGCCTGTGCGGCTGGGTACACCGTCGTCGCGACCACGGCGGCGTTATTTTTATTGATTTACGCGACCGCGAAGGTTTAGTGCAAATCGTTTGCGCACCAGAACAAGCGGAAGTTTTTGCGGCTGCGGAACACATCCGCAATGAATTTTGTCTGCGTGTTACCGGCGTGGTCAGAAATCGCCCCGAAGGCACTATCAATCCCAATTTAAATTCCGGCAAAATTGAAGTGTTGTGTCAGGGATTAGAAATATTAAATGCGTCGGTCACTCCGCCGTTTCAACTGGATGACGAACATTTATCGGAAACTACCCGGCTGACGCATCGCGTTTTAGATTTGCGTCGTCCACAAATGCAAAACAATTTGCGTTTGCGCCATAAAGTCACCATGGAAGTGCGTCGTTATTTAGATAACTTGGGCTTCATTGATATTGAAACACCCATGCTGACCAAATCAACACCCGAAGGCGCGCGGGATTATCTGGTTCCTTCCCGGGTGAATGCCGGCCATTTTTTCGCCTTACCGCAATCACCACAATTATTTAAACAATTGCTGATGGTCGCCAACTTTGATCGTTACTATCAAATTGTCAAATGCTTCCGCGACGAAGATTTACGTGCGGACCGTCAACCCGAATTTACCCAGATTGATTGTGAAACCTCGTTCTTATCAGAACAAGAAATTCGCGACCTGTTTGAGGAAATGATTCGTTTGATCTTTAAAAATTGTTTATCCGTTGATTTAGATAAGCAATTTCCGGTCATGGATTACAACACCGCCATGCGCTTATACGGTTCCGACAAACCAGATATGCGCGTTAATTTGGCCTTTACCGAACTCACGTCGGTAATGAAGGATGTGGAGTTTAAAGTTTTTTCTGATGCAGCAAATTCGGTTGGCGGACGCGTGGTTGGGTTGCGCATTGCTGGCGGCAGCACGATGCCGCGTTCAGAAATTGATGCCTACACGCAGTTCGTTGGTATTTATGGTGCGAGAGGTTTGGCCTACATTAAAGTCAACGACGTGGCGGCTGGCCGTAATGGTTTGCAATCGCCCATTGTTAAAAATTTGCATGATGCTGCGTTGGCGCAAATCATTGAACTAACCGGCGCGCAAGATGGCGATTTAATTTTCTTTGGCGCCGACAAAGCCAAAATCGTCAACGACGCCATGGGTGCGTTGCGCGTCAAAATTGGGCACAGTGCATTTGGTAAAACACACGGTTTATTTGATGATGTGTGGAAACCGTTGTGGGTGGTTGATTTCCCGATGTTTGAATTTGACGAAGAAAGCGCACGCTGGTTTGCTTGCCATCATCCATTCACCGCACCCAAAGACGGACATGAAGATTTATTGGAAAGTGATCCAGGTAACTGCGTCGCCAAAGCCTACGATTTAGTCTTGAACGGTTGGGAAATGGGCGGTGGTTCTATCCGTATTCATAAAGCCGATGTCCAAAGTAAAGTGTTCCGTGCGTTAAATATTGACGCGGAAGAAGCGCAACTTAAATTTGGATTCCTGTTAGACGCATTGCAATACGGCGCCCCCCCACATGGTGGCCTGGCGTTTGGTTTAGATCGTATCGTTACAATGATGGCGGGTGCAGAATCGATACGCGACGTAATCGCCTTCCCTAAAACTCAACGTGCACAATGCTTGTTGACACAGGCGCCATCTGCTGTGGATGAAAAACAATTGCGTGAATTACACATTCGGTTGCGAACTATGGAACCGATTGTTAAAGCGTAGGCAGGGATTACATACAGGGTAATCGCATGAAGACCGTGATAAATAGCGGCACTCACGTAGGTTGGGCTGGCCTTTAAAAATGCGGAGCTTCATGCAATCACCCTGACCCCGCAAGTTTTCGCCATTTTTTGTCAAGTAAAGGCGATAAAATTCACGTTTATTTAACTGTTTGGCGATTAAACACTAAAGCATGTTGCACTTCAAGCAATATACATTAATTCAACTAATATCTAACGATTTCAGACCATGCCTAACTCCATATCTTCTTCCTCATACAATGCCAGTTTGAAAACCTCTTTGTCCATTGATGAACAGTCAGTGGAGCGAAACAAGATTGCAGAAAGAGGCTTAACTATTTTTGAAAAAATCGAGCGATTTATCGAGCGATTTATTGAGTATGTGGCAGGACCGATTTATGAAGACAATACCTTTTCTTCTCCTCCTGGTGAAGAGCAAAAGGAACGCGCAAGAACGACGGGTGTTTACGATGAACTCTCGAGAGCTAACCGGGAGGAAGTTAAACTTCAAGCTTCTAACAACTATGATGATTGTGATCTGATTGAGGTGTTAAATATTTACACGACCTTATGGCGAGGTGGTAATACCGAGCTTACTTATGATAATGAGGAATGTTTTTATAAAATAAAGCAGGCTTATGGCGAACAAATTGCGTTATTTATCCAAGGGAAAATAGCGTCACTTCTTAGTAAACTGTTTTCTGGATCTCTGCATCAAGACAAGCACAAAGAGCTTTCTTCGCATGCCCAAGATTGTTTTTGCCGTATTTATTCTGAGTTTACAGATATTTATTTTTACAAAACGATTTCTGATGAAGATAAGGAAAAATATCGTCTTTGGCATCTCAATGATAATAATAGTTTTGAGAGCGCAAAGAAATTCATTGATCCTCTCCGTGAACGAGCCGTGTTTGCTCACATTATGGGTTTACTTTCGATTGATTCCGGCGTCCCGCATGATAGTCAGTCCTACGTACCATCCCCTGCTTCTGAAACTAAGCCCGAGACAAAATCAGTCAGTAATTTGAATCAAAATAATTCGGTGAGAGAAGTTCCCACAACTTCTGACCTTATTTCGGCTGAGACCATTAAGCCTGCGCAACGGCAACTTAATCAAGAGGTGAGCCAGGGAAGCCCTAATTTGTTACGAGCAACGGCTCAGTTACAAACTAATGTAGAAGTGAGCAAACTGGAGCAGACGACTGAAGATGTCAAATTATTCAGCTTATTTAACGAATTTGAGGAAGAACGAAACCCCAGTCAACAAGTTAGTTCAGTGAAAACAGAGCCTTCTGACGTCAGTACCTTACCTATAACAGAGCAACATTCTGATGTTACGAATAATACAAAAGTCGCTTCCTCAATAAACGAAGGTGCCGGGCTGGTGCCTCATCAGCAACAAAACCATTCAACAGAGCAACATTCTGATGTTACGAATAATACAAAAGCCGCTTCCTCAATAAACGAAGGCGCCGGGCTGGTGCCTCATCAGCAGCAAAACCATCCAAGTGAACAAGAAGTCATCCCAAGTCCTTCTAATTCAATTTCGCCAAAAGCCCCAGAGCGACAGCAATCGGGGATGAATGACATAACCAAAAAACTTTTGAAGATGATGGATGATGGATCAAAAATGGTTCCTGTAGAAGCTCTAAGCGAAGAAGAAAAGGAAAAATTGACTCACTCAATCAGCACCAATTTGGATAAATATGTGCAAGGCATAAAAAAATGTGTTACTGCGCAAGAACGCATCAAGGAATGGGGAAACGAGTGGATACCATTTGGCACCAGGGGAAGGGTAAGGGTTGCTGTGAAGGAATATTGGGCGGCATATAAATTAGGTGTCGATTTTGCTGCAGAGGAGCTCGTTACAATTGCCCAGGAGATCATAAAAAATGAAGACAAAAGTCACTATCTTTTGGCCTTTGAGATACTTCGCGGCTTAAAAACATACGCACCTGAAGCAGCGAAAATAGGACTGGCCTTTTTTCAAGAATACGCGCAAGAGAAATATGAATCTGCTCAATCTTCAAGTTTAATGGCAAACGCAGAAAACATTCCTGATGACTTGCTAGAGGCGGCGAGATTTGATCATCCACAAGCTTGCATGGATTGTGCTGCGTTTTATATTGCTCGCGCTAAAAAGCATGGGGAAAATTGGAGTCCTAATCAGACTCAGACGGCTGTTAGATGGCAACCACCAAGCGCTTTCTATCCCGAGTCTGGGATGCATTATGGTAGTGACGTATCTATGTATTTTGAGCCTAAACCGGATCCTAATGACTCGGTAAAAGCGGCGAAACAATTCTACCAACGCGTTATCAATCATCGCAATGAAGATGAGCAAGCAAAAAGTATGGCTGCTGAGGCGGCCTTTAAGGCGGCTTTTTTAATAAGCTATGGTGCCAGCAATCGTAGGATTATGAAGACAGACAAAATTTCTTTACAGAAGGCGATTAATTTAGGTTCTGAAGAAGCAGCTCATTTGAATAAATTAATCAATAAGTCTGCTGCCGGGGAGTTAGAAGTGTTGATCCCGCTGGAGTTGGGGAAAATCTATACGGAAAAAGTTACATCTGAAAAAGTGCTGTCAGAAATAAAGATTGACGAGAATATTCAACTGGCGACTTCTTTCCTGGAAATAGTAAATAACAATCCTGAAGCAGTAGTGGGCTTGTATTATTTGCATTCTATGAACGTTAAGAATAACAGGATGCCTGTTCATGAGAGCCTCACCTACCCAAAGTATCGTGCGTATGTTTTTCAAACACTCGGTGAAAATGCACTTAAAGCTTTAAAAAGCAATTATTGGGAAGGTAAAACGGATGAAATGAAAAAATCTTCCCGACTATATAAAATGGCTGATAAGAATATGACTCTAAATTCCTAAGTTGGAAAAAATAGATGAATCCGCTTGAATCCCAAACCGGGCAGCCTGTCACTTAGAAAACTAAAATAGGGGGAACGCAAGGCTCTTGCCAAAACAGTGCGTGCGCTATTGGGGCATCGAAAACAGTATGCATTGGATATTGGATGTCACATTTCGGGAAGACGATTGTCGACTGCGTTGCGATGACGTGGCACAAAATTTCGCCATCTTGCGACGTATTGCTCTGAATTTACTTAAAGGCGATACGCAAACAAAACTGAGTATTGTTGATAAACGTTTGAAGGCTGGCTGGGATATTTCTTATCTTGCTCAGTTGCCCGGCCTTTAAAAATGCGGAGCTTCATGCAATCACCCTAGGATTACATCCCAGCTTACGGCATTTTTAAAAGGTACGTTAAATCGTGCCTTTTTTTTATTCATTTCGAGATCTACAATAAAACATGGCATACAAAATCCCGGAATCCGTTTTAGTTGTCATCCATACCGTTGATTTAATGGTGCTCGTCATGGAACGTGTCGACAAAGAGAACTTTTGGCAATCTGTCACCGGCTCTAAAAATAGCCCTGAAGAGTCATGCGCGTTTACCGCAACACGTGAAGTAAAAGAAGAAACCGGATTAGATGTTGCGCAGTTCAAACTAAGCGATTGGCAAATAAAAAATGTGTATGACATTTACCCGATTTGGCAACATCGGTATGCGCCAGGAGTTACTAAGAACACCGAGCATGTATTTGGACTGGCCTTACCTGAAATGATGGGAATCAAATTAGCAGAACGTGAACACCGTCAATTTAAATGGTTGCCGTACCGGGAAGCGGCAGATTTATGTTTTTCCGCTTCCAATGCAGAAGCTATTTTGCAATTACCAGAGCGCATCAAACAAACGATGAAAGCATCATCCTGAATTCCCCGGTTGACCGCTTATTAGCCTTGATAACTAGTTGAATGCATGAAATTTTCATTCTTTTTTCACATCTCTATTTGGGTGAGAGCGCTACAGGCCCGATTGCACGTTTTTCCGATTTCCTGGACTGCGTTGCTCCTCCTTGCAACATACAGGTTGCGGCGTCGTCGCGCCTTGCCAGGAAATCGGAAAAACGCACACTCGAGCCTGTCCAACCGAGGAATCCAGGATCATGAAACTAAACATCGCCACCTATAACATTCATAAAGGCGTGAGTTGGTTTTCACAAAAACCACGCATTCATGACATGCGAGACGCATTAGAAAGTTTAGACGCGGATATCCTTTTTTTACAAGAAGTCCAGGGACAACATGACCGGCGCGCCCGACTTCATGAACATTGGCCCACTCAGGGTCAGCATGATTATTTAGCGGGCGACCGGCGTGAAGCGGTGTATGGCATGAATTCGGTCTACCAACATGGTCATCACGGCAATGCCTTACTTAGCCGCTATCCCATTTCGCGTTACAGAAACCAGAAGGTGTCTGATCATCGTTTTGAAGAGCGTGGAATTTTGCATTGCGTCGTGCAAATGCCCGAGCACGAAGTGCATTGTTATGTGATCCATTTTGGCCTGTTTGCCTCAAGCAGACGGCGTCAGGCTGATTTACTCATTCAATCCATCCGCACCGAAACGCCGCCCGACGCGCCGTTAATCATCGCCGGTGATTTTAACGACTGGCGCAATCATTTAAGCGCACCTTTGTGCCAGCAATTAAGTGTAAATGAAGTATTTGAGCACTTATCTTCATCACATCGCGGAATACAGAGAAGATCAAGAGCTGCACTCACTTTCCCGGTCGGAGCGCCATTCTTGCCGCTAGACCGCATTTACGTGCGCGGAATACAAGTTAAGTCAGCCCAGGTCTTGCGAGGTAAACCCTGGATCAGATTATCTGACCATGCGCCGCTGACTGCTGATTTGGAGCTGTATCCCTCGCCATTCAAGATGTCGGAATAGTTGTGATGAATTTTCGTCCCCGACTACCCATTCGAGGACAAGTTCTGGCAAGGTGCGGGACGGCCGCGTGGTATTTCCGTGCAACGTTGATCCGCGCAGTCCAGGCGGAAAATTCATCGATCGCATTGTCAGTTCGATCTGGTATCTTGAATGACGAGGGATATATAAATACATGGGTCTGCAACGCAACGTTATTTTCACTGAAAACAACCAGCTCACACTATTAAACAGTGGGGTTGAGTTTTTTCCTGCGCTGATCGCGGCCATTGATACAGCGCAGACTGAAATCTATCTGGAAACTTACCTCTTTTCTCAAGACATCACCGGCGCATTGGTGCATGACGCGCTTTGCCGGGCGGCACAGCGTCAGGTTCAGGTGCATGTCATTGTTGACTGGCTGGGAACCGGAAATCAGCGTTCCAAAGAATTAGAGCGCAGTTTTAGTAATACGGGCGTTCATTTTCGCTGCTTTAATCCCTGGTTTAAACGCGGTTTTTCCCGTACCCATCGCAAACTCTTTGTTGCAGATAAAAAATTAGCCATTATTGGCGGCATTAATATTAATCACGACTTATTCGCTGAAGGTGAAAACAAGCACGTTCTCACTTATCCGCGCTGGGATTTTGCCGTTAGTGTTTCTGGCCCTTTGGTTGCCGACATTCATCAGCTCATGTCAGAACAGTGGCAAAAACTGGGTAAATTAAATTGGCGCTATCGATTTCAGTTACTCACTCAAAACAGAACAGTTACGCATACGCCACGTCTTCCGATTGTGGCTGGTCTGGCTCCTCGTGATAATTTCCGGTTCCGGCGCACCATTCAAAAAGCGTATTTACACGCTTTGGGCAATGCCAGATCACGCGCATTATTAGTAACACCCTATTTTGCTCCCGGGCGTAAATTTCGCAATGCACTGATTAGTGCTGCAAAACGCGGTGTCGATGTGACCCTGTTGATTGGTAGCGGTGACTTTAAGTTTCAGGACGCTGTTGCACAGTCCTATTACCCAAAACTGCTGAAATATGGTGTGCATATTGTGGAATACCAAAAATCGCAGTTACATGCCAAGGTGGCTGTGATTGATGACGAGTGGGCCACTATAGGATCGTGTAATTTTGATGGGTTCAGCCTGTGTATGAATCAAGAAGCGAATCTGTTAATCAAAAACGAATTATTTTCAACACAACTTGCCAATGCTATCTTGCAGGGTGTCACGGACGGTAAACAAATTGATCCGGCCGACTATGTAAATATTCCCTGGCAACGAAGATTTTGGTACGGATGTGCCTTTTTTCTCTATAGTTTGCTAATGAGATTAATTGCTGTGGAAGATTTCATGTAATACTTTCCGGCTTTGTTCAATGCGCTGTAGGTTGGGCTAGCGCTTCACCAGCCCAACATTCTTTGATTGATCAATAACAGTTAAATTTATTCGTATCTTCAAATTTTTTAGATTGGTCAGTTTTTTTTGAGGTTGAGTGTTGGGCTGATAAGGCGTTAGCCCAACCTACAGAGACAACTACTTTCAGGAGTTCATCATGGGTCAATACATCGCACCAATGCGCGATATGCGTTTCGTTTTACACGAACTGTTAAACGCGGAAGAAGAATTAAAACCGTTACCAAAATATGCGGATATTGACGCAGACGTAATTAATCAAGTCCTGGAAGAAGCGGGGAAATTTACCTCTCAAATCTTATTCCCCATCAATCATTCTGGCGACCGCGAAGGCTGCCATTACAACAAAGAAACTCAAACCGTCACCACACCAACCGGTTTTAAAGAAGCCTACGCACAATTTGTTGCAGCTGGCTGGCCTGCATTATCTTGCGACCCTGAATTTAACGGACAAGGTTTGCCACTCATCATCAATAATTCGCTCTATGAGATGATGAATTCGTGTAATCAGGCATGGTCGATGTACCCCGGTTTATCGCACGGCGCCTACGAATGCATTCATGAACACGGCACGCCGGAACAGCAGGCTTTATATTTACCGAAACTGGTTGAGGGCACCTGGACCGGATCAATGTGCCTGACTGAATCGCACTGCGGAACTGACTTAGGCATGCTGCGCAGTAAAGCAGAACCCCAGGCAGACGGTTCCTACAAAATTACCGGAAGTAAAATTTTTATCTCGGCTGGCGAACATGACATGTCACAAAATATTGTGCATTTAGTGTTAGCACGGTTGCCTGGCGCGCCGGAAGGTTCCAAAGGAATTTCCCTGTTTCTCACGCCCAAATTTGTTCCCAATGCAGACGGTACTTTAGGTGCGCGCAACGCAATTACCTGCGGAGCTATCGAAGAAAAAATGGGTATCCATGGCAATTCCACTTGCCAGATGAATTTGGACGGCGCTATAAGCTGGCTCATCGGTGAACCAAACAAAGGTTTGCAGGCCATGTTTGTTTTCATGAATGCCGCACGGTTGGGCGTTGGTATGCAAGGGTTGGGGATTACTGAAATCGCTTATCAAAACGCATTAGTGTACGCAAAAGATCGTATTCAAGGCCGTAGTTTGTCTGGAACTCATGCATCAAATTCGGCGCCGGATAAAGCAGCCGATCCCATCATCATGCATCCCGATGTACGTCGCATGTTACTGACCGCTAAAGCCTATGCCGAAGGCGCGCGTGCGTTCTGCTCTTATGTGGCTTTGCAGTTGGATAAAGAATTTAATCACCCTGATGAAGAGGTTCGCAAAGAATGCGCCGACCAGGTTGCGCTACTCACGCCGATTGTTAAAGCCTTCATTACCGACAACGCGTGGATCGCCACATCAGAATGTTTACAGGTGTATGGTGGTCATGGTTACATCGCCGAATGGGGCATGGAACAATATGTGCGCGATGCGCGTATCAGCCTGATTTATGAAGGCACTAATACTATTCAGTCGCTGGATTTATTGGGTCGTAAAATTTTAATGGATAACGGCGCTAAGGTACGCAAATTTGGCGAGCAAATTCAAGCTTTTGTCGAAGCCAATGCGGCAGATGAAGCCATGAGTGAATTCATCAAGCCATTAGCTGATCTGGCCGAAGAATCTGGCAAATTGACGATGGAAATCGGGATGAAAGCGTTTCAAAATCCAGACGAAGTGGGTGCCGCAGCCGTGCCTTATTTGCGCGTAGTCGGACATCTGGTTTACGCCTACTTTTTTGCACGCATGGCTAAGATTGCCCTGGCCAAACAAGATTCCGGTGAACCATTTTATAAAGCCAAATTGGCTACCGTCCGTTTTTACTATGCACGTCTGTTACCTGAAACGGCAATGTTAATTCGCCAGGCGCGTTCCGGATCAGCCAATTTGATGGCGCTTGATGCTGATTTATTTTAATAATCTTTGAGGCTAAAAATAATGACCAATTTCATCGTAAAAAAAGTCGCCGTTTTAGGCGCAGGTGTCATGGGTGCGCAAATCGCCGCACATTGTATTAACGCAAAAGTACCGGTTGTGTTATTTGATTTACCGTCTAAAGAAGGTCCAAAAAATGGCATCGTATTACGCGCTATTGAAAACCTGAAAAAACTCAATCCAGCTCCGTTAGGTAACAAAGACGATGCGGCATATATTGAAGTAGCTAATTACGACGATGACCTGGAAATATTAAAAGGTTGCGATCTGATTATTGAAGCAATTGCAGAACGTCTGGATTGGAAACATGATCTGTACAAAAAAGTAGCTCCGTATATTGCACCAAACGCGATTTTTGCTTCCAATACTTCCGGTTTATCCATTACCGCGTTATCTGACGGTTTAAGCGAAGAATTAAAGACGCGTTTTTGTGGCGTGCATTTTTTTAATCCTCCGCGTTACATGCACCTGGTCGAACTCATCCCAACTTTTGCAACAAATGGTTTGATTATTGATCACTTGGAAAAGTTCTTAACAACTACCTTAGGCAAAGGCGTAGTGCGCGCTAAAGACACCCCTAATTTCATCGCCAACCGCGTTGGTATTTTCGGCATGTTAGCCACCATGTACGAAGCTGAAAAGTTTGGTTTAACCGCTGATGTGGTCGATGACCTGACTGGAAAAAAATTGGGCCGCGCTTCATCAGGTACGTTCCGCACTGCCGACGTAGTTGGTTTAGATACGATGGGTCATGTCATCAAAACGATGCAAGACACATTACAAGACGATCCATTTTCTGCTGTTTATAAAACACCGGAAGTACTGACCAAATTAATTACAGCTGGCGCGCTTGGACAAAAATCCGGAGCCGGATTTTATAAAAAGGTTGGTAAAGATATTCAACGATTAGACTTCACCACCGCCCACTATGTCACAGGCGGTGCAAAAGCAGATGACCTGGTCAGTTTGATTTTAAAAGAAAAAGATCCGGTCAAAAAAATGCAGGCGTTACGCAATTCAGCGCATCCACAAGCCCAATTTTTGTGGGCGATTTTCCGCGATGCTTTTCATTACATTGCCGTTCACCTTAAAACGATTGCCTTCACCGCACGTGACGTTGACTTCGCCATGCGCTGGGGGTTTGGCTGGCAGCTTGGCCCCTTTGAAATTTGGCAAGCCGCCGGGTGGCAGCAAGTGGCTAAGTGGGTGCAGGAAGATATCGACGCGGGCAAAGCGATTTGCAAAGAACCATTGCCAGACTGGGTTTTTGATGGCGGCGGAAGAACAGGCGTTCATACCCAAGCCGGTTCATGGTCAGCATTGAGCAAATCTTATGTACTGCGCTCCGCTTTGCCGGTATATCGCCGTCAAGATTTCCGCGCAAGCGTGTTCGGCGACGGAGCCTCGACAGGCGCCACAGCGGGCAGCACTTTCTTTGAAGATGATTCGGTACGCATCTGGCATGAGGGCACCGGTAAGCTTGACGAGGTGTTGATTCTTTCTTTGAAAACAAAAATGCACGTCATCGGACCAGGTGTGATTGCTGGCCTGGAAATGGCAGTGGCTGAAGCGGAAAAAAATTATAAAGGCCTGGTCATCTGGTCAGCTGATGCAGCCGAAGGCGGTGCATTTTCCGCCGGTGCCGATTTGCAATCGATGCTGCCCTTATTCATGTCCGGCGGCGTTAAAGCGATTGAACCCATGGTTGTCAAATTACAGCAAGCACACATGGCGCTGAAGTACGCCAACGTACCTGTCGTTGCCGCGGTTGCCGGTTTGGCTTTAGGCGGCGGTTGTGAATTAATGATGCATACGGCAAGACGCGTAGCTTCCCTTGAGTCATACATCGGCTTGGTTGAAGTAGGTGTGGGTTTAATTCCGGCTGGCGGCGGTTTGAAAGAAGCCGCTTTACGTGCAGCAGCTGAGGCTAAAGGTACGGATATTTTGCAGTTCTTAAAAAGCTACTTCACCAATGCCGCGACCGCTGCCGTTTCTAAATCAGCATTAGAAGCTAAAAAAATGGGTTACCTATCCGCTGACGACGTCATTGTTTTTAATCCGTATGAATTGCTGCACGTGGCCAAAGCTGAAGCGCGCGCTATGTTTGAAGCGGGTTATCGTCCACCACTAAAAGCACAAATCCCCGTCGGTGGCCGCTACACGATGGCCACGATTACCGCGCAACTGGTCAATATGCGCGACGGTGGTTTTATCTCGGCGCATGACTACAAACTGGGCGCCATGATTGCGGAAATCGTCTCCGGTGGCGAGATTGAAAATGGGAGTATTGTCAACGAACAATGGTTATTGGATCTGGAACGCAAAGCCTTTATGGAATTGCTGAATCATCCCAAAACGCAGGAACGCATTATGGGCATGATGCAGACCGGCAAACCCGTCCGTAACTAATTCAGGAGATTTTTATTATGAGCAAACAACTTCAAGACGCTTACATCGTCGCAGCTACCCGCACACCAATTGGCAGATCCGGTCGCGGCATGTTTAAAAATACGCGTCCCGATGATTTGTTGGTACGGGTTCTGCAATCTGCTTTGGCAGCGGTACCAAACTTAGATCCCAAATTAATCGAAGATGCCATTATCGGCTGTTCTTTTCCTGAAGCCGAACAGGGCAGTAACGTTGCACGCATGGCCGTATTGTTAGCTGGCTTACCGCAATCCGTGGGCGGCGTTACGGTTAACCGTTTTTGCGCTTCCGGCATTACCGCCATTGCGATGGCGGCGGATCGCATTCGTGTTGGTCAGGCGGACGTGATGATTGCCGGCGGTACAGAATCTATGTCGATGATTCCGATGATGGGTCATCATCCATCCATCAATATGGGCGTCTTCAAAGATGAAAATATTGGCATGGCTTACGGCATGGGTCTCACTGCCGAAAAAGTGGCGGCGCAATGGAAAGTATCGCGTGAAGCGCAAGATGCGTTTTCTCTGCAATCACACCAACGCGCTATCGCTGCGCAAAACGCCGGGTACTTTGATGCAGAAACAACTTCTGTTGATGTCATCGAACGCGTTCCTAATTTTGCGACAGGACAGATCGAATTAAAAACGCGCACGGTGAATCGCGATGAAGGCGCGCGTCCGGATACCTCATTGGAAGGTTTAGCCAAATTGAAACCGGTGTTTGCTGCTAAAGGAAGTGTGACCGCAGGAAACAGCTCACAAACTTCCGATGGTGCTGGCGCATTAATTTTAGTGAGCGAAAAAATCTTGAAGCAATTCAACCTGACTCCATTAGCACGCTTTGCTTCTTTCGCTGTGCGCGGTGTACCACCAGAAATTATGGGTATCGGTCCAAAAGAAGCGATTCCGGTTGCCTGTCGTGCTGCTGGAATTACACAAGATCAGATCGATTGGTTTGAATTGAACGAAGCCTTTGCGGCACAATCACTTGCCGTTGTTCAGGATCTCGGACTCGATCCGGCCAAAGTGAATCCGATGGGCGGCGCCATTGCACTTGGTCATCCGTTAGGTGCAACGGGCGCAATCCGCGCTGCTACAGTCATTCACGCCATGCGTCGCAACAATTTGAAATACGGCATGGTAACCATGTGTGTCGGAACTGGTATGGGTGCGGCTGGTATTTTTGAGCGCATGTAACGTAGGGTGGGCACGCTTTTGTGCCCACCATGATTGACCACTGGCGTGTATCAAGAAAAAGAATAATCTTGCTCAGCAACGATTAGTGGATACCAACCCTAACTCATATCGCAACCATGGTGGGCACAAAAGCGTGCCCACCCTACGGAAAATTCCACAATGGACATCCTCACTCACAAAGAAAACGGCATTTTCACCATCACCTTTAACCGCCCTGAAAAAAAGAATGCGATTACTGCCGCCATGTATCAATCCATGGCTGATGCATTACATGCGGCTGAAACAGACAATGAAGTCCGCGTCATTTTATTGACAGGTTCAGACAGCATGTTCACCGCCGGCAATGACTTAGAAGATTTTATGAAAAACGCTGCTCAATTAGCCGGCGATGCTGAAAAAAGTTCTGTTGTTCAATTCATGCTTGCACTAAGCAGCGCAAATAAACCTGTCATTGCCGCCGTCGCCGGATTAGCTGTCGGCATTGGTAGCACGCTGTTAATGCATTGCGATTTAGTTTATTTAGCGGATAACGCCCAACTCAGTATGCCCTTTTCACAACTCGGCTTATGTCCGGAATTTGCGTCCAGCCTTCTGCTACAAAAAGTCGCCGGTTATCATCGCGCTGCCGAAAAACTCTTGTTTGGGGAATCGTTCAGCGCACAAGAAGCTGTCGAAATGGGCATGGCAAATAAGATTGTTCCTGCCGCAGAATTACTTAACTTCGCCATCCAACAAGCCACTAAATTAGTCTCCTTGCCAGCTGCCTCGCTGCGCACCACCAAGCGTTTGATGAAATCAAACCAAACCCCATTAACTAACGAAATAATGCGCGAAGAAATGCAACAATTTGCAACGATGTTGAATGCACCAGAGGCCAGAGAAGCGCTTATGGCTTTCTTCCAAAAACGCAAACCCAATTTTGGTCAGTTTTCCTGATCTGAACAATTAATCGTACTTGCACTGATGTTTGATTAATTAACAACGCAAAGCGATTAATTTCTTTAAGTATTTTTTTTAATCACCTATATTGAGATCTACACGCAACATATATATCGCTCTTGTTTTGATGTGAATTTTCCTAACTTTCATAGCAACTATTTTTATCCAATGGATATCCCCTTCCATCAACTGATATCAGATGAACTGGCAAATTTGCCAGCGATGCCTGTCGCACAGCTAGCCAAAAAAATACAAGTTGGGGACCTGATTTTTATTCGGGTAGTAGCCAAACCATTCCACGTTTTAGCGGATGTAACCGGCGGGTGGACCAATCATGTTGGCGTGGTAATTCATGTTGATGGTAAAGAGCCGCATATTGGCGAAAGTACTTTTCCGTTTTCCCGTACGACCACCTTATCGAAATTTATCGCACGGTCAGAACGTGGCCGCATTGCTGTTGCCAGACTTAAAACTGATCTGACACCAAAACAAATCAAGCACATTCAACTCGCCGCCCATCAACGTAAAGGCGTTTTATACGATACCCGATTTAACTTCCATTCCAGCCGACAATTTTGTTCTCGTTATGCGCATGAAATCATCAACGAAGCGACAGGGATTTCCATCGGCAAGCTAGAAACATTAAAGGAACTGGTGATAAGTCAGCCCAACTTTAAAGTATGGATTATGAAACTCTGGTATTTCGGTTTTGTGCCGTGGGAACTTAAAACAATGACACCGGTTAGCTTGCTGCGCAGCGCTGAAATGCAATCCATTTTTTATGGAAACGCGCTAATAAATCCAGGTATTGTGCAGCGTGCTTTGCGCTATGTAGCCGAACAGATCGTTTTTAAACCGATACGTTTATTTTATGCTTCAGCAATGCCAGCTTTGAAAAAGCGTATAAGTAATTTGCACAAAACTACTTGGAAACGTCTCTGATTCGCCGAACTTAAATACGATATTTTTGCTAAGTCTTCCTGCGTTTTTTTGGAAAAATATTTCCACTCTTCCCTCTTCAACATCGCCTTAAACAACTATCAGCCAACATCAAACCACCGTCCCTTAGTTGCATCGCTGGCGGCATTTCTCTTTAACCACGACCGTAACTTATTGTTCAATAACCTCTTATAGGAAATTATCTACGTGTTATTGAACAAGTTTGGTGCACTGAAATTGAATAAAAATTTCGTTTCTTTGAAGGTTTAAATTTGGTTGCATAAATTCCTTCTAAATTTTTAGTTTTTGAAACAGCATTTGAATCACATCTGACTGCACACAATCCAACACAATACGTTCTGGCATAGAACGTAGCCAGGTGAGCTGGCGTTTGGCGAGTTGACGGGTGGCGATGATACCGCGTTCGCGAAACTCAACTACATCGTATTTGCCATCTAAATATTCCCAAGCCTGCCGATAACCCACACAACGCATGGATGGCATGGTTAAATTTAAATCGCCACGTGCACGCAAGGCGCGGACTTCATCTAAAAAACCTTGCTGCAACATCACATCGAAACGTTGCTCAATACGTTGATGTAACACGCTGCGCTCGCCCGGTTCTAATGAAAATGCATGGATCTTTAGTGCCGGTTCTGGTCTTGTTTGTTGCGCGAAAAGTGTAGCTAAAGGTTGTCCGGTAATTTCGATCACTTCTAATGCACGTTGAATCCGTTGCGTGTCGCCAGGTGGTAACCGGGCCGCGGTGACCGGATCAATTGCTGCTAATCTGGCGTGCAAACTGGCGATACCATTCGCAGCAATTTCTGCATCTAATTTTGCACGTATGTTTTGATCGGCGACAGGCAGATCGCCCAGCCCTTTCATCAACACATTAAAGTACATCATCGTGCCACCGACCAATAACGGCATGTTTCCGCGTGCCGTTATTTGCTGCACTAATTGTATGACATCAGTTTGAAATTGCGCGACTGAGTAGCTTTCTGCCGGGTCAAGAATATCGATTAAATGATGTGGAACAGCGGCGCGTTCTTCTGCGCTGGGTTTCGCGGAGCCGATATCCATTTGACGATAAATCAATGCGGAATCTACCGAAATAATTTCACACGGAATCTGCTTTGCCAACGCCAACGCTGCGGCAGTTTTACCTGAGGCGGTTGGCCCCATGATGGCAATGATTTTGGGAATCATTGTCCGCGTAAAAATAATTTATCTAAATCATTCAATGCCAATTGCACCCAGGTTGGACGACCGTGATTACATTGGTCGGAACGTTCGGTCTGCTCCATTTGACGCAGCAACGCGTTCATTTCAACGACAGTTAACTGTCGGTTGGCGCGCACCGCACTGTGACAAGCTAACGTGCCTAACAATTCGTTACGTCGCTCCAGCAATACGCGTGATGCGCCAAACTCAGCAATATCGCGCAATACATCACGCGCTAACGATTCCGCATCGGCGTTTTTTAACAGAGTAGGAATCGCACGCACGGCCAATGTGGTTGGGGAAAGCACAGCCATCTCAAATCCTAACGAGTGCAAAATCTCTTGCTGTTCTTCCACCACGCTGACGGCTTGCGGTTCAGCGTAAAAGGTGACGGGAATAAGTAAATGTTGTACCGCCATCGCATCTGCATCTAATGCATTTTTTATTTGCTCATACAAAATGCGTTCATGCGCGGCATGCATATCAACTAGCACCATGCCACGACTGTTTTGCGCTAACACGTAAATACCGTGCAATTGCGCTATGGCGAAACCGAGTGGAAACTCATCTTGCTCAGTGTGTTTTAGTGTGGCGGATTGCGTTAAATTTTCGTACTCAGAAGTTGCAGGCGAAGCAAACAGCGCACCATACGCCGCTGTAGTTTGCGCTACACCAAGCGCGTCTGGACGGTTGAATAAGTTCGATTGCAACTGCGCTTCCGGACGCCATGCGTTTATTGATATGGGCGAGGCTGGATTTGCATTATATAAAACAGCCGCTGGCAAGGGTGCCGGAACCGCGCCAAATGCCGTAGCAGAAGTATGTGACAACGCGGCCTGAACCGCATGAAAAACAAATTGATGGACGGCGCGACTATCTCTGAACCGCACTTCAATTTTAGAAGGATGCACATTCACATCCACCAGCGAAGGATCAAGCTGCAAAGCTAATACATAACTTGGATATCGATCACCATGCAACACATCCTGATATGCAGCGCGCACTGCATGAGTGAATAATTTATCGCGTACAAACCGGCCATTCACATAAAAAAACTGTGCATCAGCACGCGCTTTGGATGCGGTCGGTAAACCAGCAAAACCATGCAAACGTAATGGCCCGGCAGAATGATCTATTGCTAAACGCGCTTCAGCAAACCCGGCGCCCATAATTTGCGCGCTGCGTTTTTCCATGGTCGTGACGGTCCAGTGATCATTTGTTTTACCGTTATGCATCAGCGTCAACGCCACATCTGGCCGTGCCAATGCCAAACGTCGGACCACATCGGCACAATGGCCAAATTCTGTTTGCTCGGTTTTTAAAAATTTACGCCGCGCGGGCGTGTTGTAATACAGCTCTTGCACATCCACGGTCGTGCCAATCGCGCCTGAAGTTGGACTGACAATGCCGTTTTCAATTTGAAATGCGTGCTCTGAATCAGCCGTGCGTGAACTCAAAACAAATTGCGAAACCGAGGCGATGGATGCCAATGCCTCACCACGAAATCCTAAGGTCGCTACATTTTCCAAATCAGTGAGTGATGCAATTTTCGACGTCGCGTGACGCGCTACTGCTAACGGTAATTGATCGGACCCAATGCCACGACCATTGTCGGTAATGGAAATGCGCTTTACGCCACCCAGATCCAGTCGCACTGTAATGTGAGTTGCGCCAGCATCCAACGCGTTTTCTAATAATTCTTTAACGACGGCCGACGGGCGTTCGACCACTTCACCTGCGGCGATTTGGGAGATTAAATTGTCAGGCAGTGCCTGAATTGGACGGGATTGGTTTTGTAGTTGAATCATAAAATTGAGTAATCCAGACTTCCTGGACAGACGTGGCCAAGTGTTCACAAAACAAGCACCCACGCCTATTTCCAAATCGAATGGATTTTATCCCACATCAAATTTTTATTGATGATAGCCACTGAGTGCGGAATATCGTGTAATTCCGGTTCCAATCTACCGACATTGACCATGCTGGGTGCGAAATCATTTTTCATGCCTTGGATTGTGGATGGATATTCAGGCCAACTGCTAACGAGTAGGTTGGATCAAATTTTTCTTTGAAGGTGCAGAACATCTCCCACTTTTTACCATAATGAACAGACCAATCCTCTGGTGTAAATGAAATAGCGTCTACAGGATATCTACAACCACCGACATCTTTGGCAGATAAATATAATTCTTTATTACGCTCTAATACTTCATCGTAGGGGAAATCCTCTGTCGCCTCGAAAGAGGTATTGTATAAAACTCCCAATAAGTAAAATGTATCACCTTCAGGTTTAACAAATAAAGGTTGCTGGAAATTATCGCTGTTCATGGGATAGACAAGAATAGGTTCAGTCCCCGTTAAATGGGGCGTATTTAAGACTTTTGCCAGATGGGCTTCAATCTCGTGCTCTGGCATTAGTACGTTATACCAGGGATGCGGTGCATTCAACTTGCCGCTATCTCGTAATAATTTTACAAATTCAGTAACTTGATTGATGGATGCCCAATATGACATGGTTTGCATCTCAGGTCGGCTTATCGATAAGGTTGACAATGTATCCGCTATGCGCTGATCTTCGGTATCGTCGTAGTAGGAGGCCGCATCAATAACGTATTCCCATTTTTGATCATTTTTTCTGACGTGTCCTTTTAAATGATCAAAAACTTTAGAGTCATATAATAATTTTTGATTTTTCAAAAATTCGACTGGGTTATCGTAAGAAATGGAATACACATTAGCTTGTCTCTTCGCTTCAACCAACGGAATTGTGACATTAATAATTATTCCAAATTGTCCCATTCCACACAGAACAGCATCAAATAATTCGCTATTTTCTGTTTTTGAACAAGTTTGAAATTTCCCATCTAGTGTTACCACATCCAAACTTAAGATATTGTCAGCTCCGCTTCCACAACGATAACTTGGTCCGCCGAGAGCTGCAAAGCTTAAAGTTCCGCTCAAAGTCAGATCAAGATTATCCACGGTAACTGGTATTGTTTTATTTTTCAGTTTCGTAAATTCAGTAACCTCTGACCAAGTCTTAAATGCAGAAGACGTAACAGATAAAGCATCCACCGAATCAAATTTTAACAAGCCTTCCATATTTTTCAAATCAATAACAACGCCGTCCTTAACCTGCGCCTGTCCATATGCGGAATTTCCTTTTCCCCTCGGAGTAATAGGTACCTGGTATTCCCTGGCGAGTTGCAAAAATTGTTGCAGAACCTCTACTGTTGGTGGCATGAAAACTGCCTTAGGTGCTTCTGATACGATGCATCCAAAATCTTTGGCGTAATCAGCAATGTCATGAAATAGAAAATATTTCTGAATTAATTCGAATCTGATATCTTTTGTAAAGTCAGTTTCATTTTGAATACAGTGAAAGTGATTAGTTTTTTTAATCTCTGTAAAGTCACTCATTTTTTGTAATGAATCTTCGTTGCTAAGATTGACGTAGGAAACTCCTTTAGGGATATTCAGCATTATTTACTCCTTAATTTAATAATTTTTCCGGGTGAACGCGTCTTTATAAACTACGAAATTTCCCTGCCTTTTTCCTTAGAACCTGTTCAGCATCTAATCGGCGAAGCGAAAAATCAGCTGAGCGAGGACAGATTTCGCCGGATTTGCAGCGTCAATATCGAGATATTGACCAAAAAGCCGGTGAAATATGAACCGCTCAGGTGATTTTGCAGCCGCCGATTAGATGCTGAACAGGTTCTTCGCCCTGGCTAATTAAAATTGACACTATTGATGCCATTTGCTTTGGTAATATTTTTATTCCTAACTGGGTAATCTTATCTTTTAATTTTGGATTGGCGTGGTGGCTTGTGACTAAGGTAGTATTTTTTATTCCACTCTCTTCGATAATTTGCAATCCATTTTTATTTTGATTAATTAATTCAAAATCACTGAGAAGGATTACACGATCTTTGTTCTCGTGACCCAGAGTGTTGAAAAAATCTAAAACATGTTGTCCATCATTGAAATGATGAGAGCGCAAATCGGGATATAAACGCATATAAGGTTTAAAACGTATGTCCCAGGCACCATGGATGGATTCATCGTCATCCAATATGACGATGATACTGTCAGATGTAAGGCGAATTTCTTGCGCAACCCAGCTTGGCGCAACAATGCGCGGAAAAATGAGTTGGACGGATGTCCCTTTGCCAGGGCCAGACTGTACTGCCATCGTCCCCCGATTGTATTCCAGCGTATCCCAGACTTGCTGCAATCCTAAACCATGACCATGTTCCTTCCCTTCCGTAAAACTTTGACGAGTTAGCATTTTTTCCACTTTATCGCGCGGCATGCCCTTGCCGTTATCCTGCACTTTGACGATCACGGAATCAGCATCAGCAGTTAACTGAATAAGGATCGTTCCACCCTCTTTATTTTCCAGCGCATCTACGGCATTGTTGATCAGATTTGAAATAGTTCGCCGGAACTCCGTCTTTTGTATATGAATAAAAGCAAAATGGGCATCACTGGCAAATTCTGTTCCAAACGTAACCGGATACTGTTGATACTGAACTTTCTTTTCGCTTAATAACTGAATTAACAGGTCGGACACCAATAAAGGCTGATGTGGCTCAATCTCAGAGGGAGTCGAGAGATCATTTTTTTGATAATTACTGATCAGATTATTGGCGATATCTAAAATACTCTCTGTAGCACTTCTTAGAAGCGACCGCTTGTTTTCGGGAAGTTCTTCACACCTCTCAGATATTATTTTTAAAGCGGCCAGGGGCGAATTAATATCGTGCGCAACTTTGCGGGCAAGCATGGCAAAATTTTCTTTTTCTTGCAGAGCAATTTGCTGACGTTCACTTTTTAATTGCTGAGCCTCTTTTTCTGCGGTAATTTCAATCAACGTACCAACTAATCCGATAATGGCGCCATTTTCATCGCGAACCGGAGATCTGTATACGGTAAAACTTCTGCTTTCACCAGTGAGAATATCCTCTGTAATTTCTTCCTGAACCGAGTCGGTTCCGCTGAGAATAACTTCTTTCTCGTTTTGTATGATGCGTTGGGCAATCTCTTGTGGGAACTTGCCATGTATAAACTGATCAAGCGCCATAGCGTTCTCATCAATCCCTAAGGCGGTATAAAAATGTTTGTTACCACCGATAAGTACGGCATCTTTATCTAACCAATAAATGGAAACAGGTAACCATTGCGCAACGCGGGCAATATCGTTAAATACTTTGTGCTTTTCCGCCACCAATATTGACATAATTACCTCACTGATAAGTTACATGGAAGAACTCAGGGAAGAATTGCGTACCCTTTCAACACGATCTTCATTCAACAAACTATTTACACCTTACTAAACATGGCGCTGATTATACAAAAATAACCGGAACTGCTGCTTGTTTTGAAGCAGCCTGAAATCTCCCTGCAAACCAACGGCAGCGAAGGCGATATTTTTGATCATGTCAGAAAAAGAATGCTAAGTGGCCAAACCAGAAGCGAGAAGGTGCGTCAATGCCGCGCGCTCCAGTCTAAAAAGACGGCCGGAAGTTGGGAGTTTCATTTGATGTATGTTGTCATCCTCGACAACACGTCTGCTGCAGACTAAAATAACCCGGCTGCGCTTATTTACCGTCAAAAATTAATATTACAAGTGGATTGCTTATTTGAAGCAATGATCCGGTCGGTCCTGATTAGGTGGTTCGTTTTCGTTTAGTACGGCAACTGGGCGAGATCCGCAGCCGTGCGGGGATTTAACATCTTTGGAGCACGAAGGCATCATCGAAAAAAATCAACAAGGCAAATGGCTTGCCCTTTTACTGAATTCATACGGAATCTCGTTAGCACATCCGGCTTAAAATTTTCTTCCGTAACCCTTTACCTTCTCCTTTTTGCTAGCAATTTATGCTCTCTCGACTGGGACGAGATCTTAGCAGTTAATAATTCCTGATCTCTAACTACTAATATTAATCAAGGAACACAATGGATTTTATGCAATTTTTCGACATGATTTTGCATGTTGACAAAACACTCGGTATTTTTATCGATCAATACGGCACATTAATTTATATCATTTTGTTCGCCATTGTTTTTTGTGAAACAGGCCTGGTGGTATTGCCTTTTTTACCAGGCGATTCGCTGTTATTTATCGCCGGCACTTTTTGCGCCACCGGAGCAATGGATCCCTGGTTGTTAAGTGCACTGTTAATTACCGCGGCCATATTGGGAAACACCGTTAATTACTGGATAGGAAGTGCGATCGGACATAAAGTGTATGAACATAACTACGCATGGCTTGACCAGGAAGCACTCAAAAAAACCCATGCGTTTTATGAAAAACACGGCGGAAAAACGATCGTGTTAGCGCGCTTTGTTCCCATCGTCAGAACCTTCGCGCCGTTTGTTGCAGGAGTTTCAGAAATGACGCACAAAAAATTTCAACTATTTAATATTGTGGGTGCTGTGGTTTGGGTTGTACTTTTAATCGCTGCCGGTTACTTCCTCGGGAATATTCCCATATTGCGTGACCATTTAAATACGATAGTGTTAATCGGCGTCAGTGCTGCAATCGTGCCACTGATATTAAGCGGTGCATGGAAATTGTTTAAAAAATTTAGCCTGAGTAAGACTTAACTTACGCAGCGTGTGCCGCATGCTCAATTGTTCCCGCACCCACTTATTCAGAGTTGTACCAGCGGCAGCGGCGTCAACAATACCCAGCGCAATGGCTCACCACCTTTCGGCGCATTAACCTCACTGACTACATCCTCGCCATTCAAGATTACGGGTTAGAAACCAGCGCAATCCGATTGGTTTGGACGCCATTTTGGTGGGCATTGGTTGGGGGTAAGTTGTCAGTTCAGCGAATCTAAAAATTTCGTGGATTAGGGCTTAGCGCCCAATACTGTTCGGTTAGCTTAAAAACGGCAAAAATCCTGTATAATTGTAGCCTCTGCAATAAGAGGAACAAACATGGCGCGAACCAAGGCGACGCTGGGTCAGGGAGTGCGGTTAACAGATCATCTTGGGGCGAGCTTGTTTGCC
>Ga0209512_1000623_pt1 | contig 54924 bp, 64 predicted proteins | sample frozenSSSSmetaG_FD_184142 | JGI IMG/M metagenome (GOLD analysis project Ga0209512, IMG submission 184142) | Glacier valley bacterial and archeal communities from Borup Fiord, Nunavut, Canada, to study Microbial Dark Matter (Phase II) -... | ecosystem: Environmental > Aquatic > Freshwater > Ice >...
AAAGATATCCTATGGCACGACGCCTCTATATAAGCAGATGGTATTCCCTTAGATAGGAGCTTCGTGCTCAACTCAATACAGTATCTTACATATACTAGTAACGTGTTTTACGAAAGCCTTTGTGTCTAATCCCCTGCCTCCTCTGTTAAGTTAAACCTTACGCAATGAAACCCCCGTGAGTCTTATACGTTAAGACCTAGCGTTACAGTAGAGGGACAAGTATATATATAGCCATAGAGACTGGAGATGAGATCTCTAGTCGTTAGTTAATGTATTAAGCGCCTAGTTAGCCTACTACTAGACTTAGACTAGACCCCCTTTCCTATCATTATAAGAACCGTACCTTAGACTACTAGTGTTGTACCAGCTAGGTGTTACACATGGCCTATATCCATTTCTCTGAATTAGGTCTAGCTAGTGCTCCCTTATAAGTTTAAGGGATTTAGGGATCCACTGTGATACTTACAATGAATAGATTGATTTGCGTTATGATAAATTCTTAAGTTCTATCGTTGAAGTTAGCGTATTTTGCATATTAGTAGTTGTCTTTAAGGCTGCTAGGGGCTTGCAGACGTTTTTTGTTTAGATCTCTAGTCCTATCTCTCATAGGATGAGAAGATGCAGCTGTAGGGATGATCTCTAGCTTTTGTTAAGGCTTAGATTAGGGCTTTCTTAATTCCCCTATATAGTCTTGTATTACCTCGTCCTGTTAATCGTTGTTAAGCAATTAGTCATTAATTAGATCCTAATCGTCACTTTTAGGATCGTCTCTAAATCCTCTAGGGACATTGAATTAGTCTTCATGTTAAGATGATGGTTCGTTCTCATCTTCATAAGAAGATTTATAAGATTCCCCCCCTACATGCAAGGCTAGGCTCTCATTAAAAAGATCATTAAATTAGATGTCTTATAGGACATCATTCTCATTAAAGATGACAGATGAGGCTTAGACGATGCCACGCTGTCGATCATAAATCCTATAGATTGTATTCCCTTCATATCTAACAAGGATTCCAGCCTTCGCGCGGTCCTTAAATTTAGCTCCACGTTGCCGTTTTTCCTTTAGGATGTAGTAGTAGGCTTTGCAGCCGATTGTTTAGAGATGTGATAAATCTAGGACCGTAGGTTGACTAATATTAGTCGTTAATGCTTTAATAGGAGTCTTATCTTAGAGACTTCGTGTGGCCGTCTAGTTTGTGAGATAAATGGCTGTTCTCATGAATTCCAGCCATAGGGTTTTAAGATGTTAAGGATCTTCATCATCTTCGTCCTTAGCTAAGGCATTAATGAGAGTGCGGCATCAATTAAGAATGGTTCGATTTGCCCGCTCAGCTACTCCATCTTGTTTAGGAGTATATGGCATAGTTGGCTCAAGGCTAATGCCCCTCTCTCAACAGAATTGTTTGAATTGATTTCCCCTATATTTAGTGCCGTTATTAAGGCGGAGGGATTTAGGGTATTTGCCATACTAAGTGTGAATGGCAGTGATAAAATCCTAAATATAGATCTTCGCATCCCCCTTCTTTCGAAACGTTAAGAGCCATTAGGCTTAAGAGGCATCGTCTGTCTTAATCATGGCCTAATTTAAGCCATTAAGACTAGTAGGGGTAATTGGACTAAGAAGATCCACATGGAGCTTGTTAAATGCATGCTCACAACGCTATTGCAGTTGCTTTAATTGAGTTCGCATAGCTTTTGAGATGATACATGGTTTGCATGCTAGTTTCTTAATTTTTAGTCCGTTTTGCAGTCCGATTTGCGGTCCGTATTTCAGTCTGATTGCCATGCCTTAGGTTATTTAGGCTGTCTTGCGGACGTTCTTAAAACTAATATGACCTAGACGTTAATGCTAGACGTCAATTGATTGTGCAGCTGCAATTACAGCTTTACTAGTGAGAACGGTGCAGATTCTCATTGCTGAATGCAACGATTGGAACTTGCAAATCTCTTAATCTATGTGCAAGTATCAAAGGGTCTCTGTCTTGCCATCTATATAAATGCCTTTTCTCTTAATAGTTGGTCTAGACAGGAGATTAACTTCAAGGCTAGGCATATGGAAAACGTCTTTAAGGGTGACGGTGACAGTTGAATTGTTAGATTAAATGGCTGTAAGTGTGACAGATCCGTATCCTTCAGCTTGAGTATATGATCCAGCCGTAGCAATTGTATTTGCAGGATTTGTATTCGTTTTGTATTCGTTGAACATGGTGCGGTCGTTGCACATATGATGACTTACTCTAGTGTCGAGGATCCAATTAGAGTGTTTAAGGCCTTGAATATGGTGGGCCATTAATACATGAGGATTGGTATTAGTTCTTAACTAAGTATTCCCCTAATTGTTCAAGGATTTGTTCTCATTCCTTGCGTTCCTCTGTTGAATGAACTCCTCTTTCTTTTCCAGATGCTTAATATAGCAGTTTTGCTCAACATGTCCGTTCTTATTGCAGTGAGAGCAGTGCTTGTCTAATTGCCCCCTTTTTTGCTGATTGTTCAGCTTCTTCTGAGCATTTGAATTACCCTTTTGGTATTGTAGATCGAGAAAGCATACAAAACATCTTCAATTAATTTTATAGCCCAAGTTTCTGGCATTGCTCCCGTATTCTTACTCTTTTGTCTGTCAACTACATACTGTTCCCGTACAGTGCTTATGAATTTTTGTACATTTCCATAGATTGGTTCTGTATCCTTATAAGCTCTTATATATTTTCATAGTCTAATCAGGAGAGACTATCTCATAATAAAAACGATATACTGAAGAAGTTCCTGCGAGTTCAACACTTTACATAGACTCTATGCTTGAATGACCTCTATATCACGTCCACTCCGCTGCGTTCCTTCACATCCGCAACACAGCCCATCCCACTGTTGATCCTGCTCATCCATCACTCCAAGCCCTCCCTCCCTCCCTCCCTCTCGTTCCACCTCTCTGCGTCCCGTCTTCCTCACAGCGAGAATGGTACGTCTTCACCCAACTTTTTGCCCCCCACAACCGGCTTCTCCGCCTTAACAAGCACACACAACAACCTCGCCCACCCCTCCCCTTCATTAGCCCACCCATGCATCGTCGCTCTCTGCACCACCGTATCCCCCTCCCCGCACCTCGTCCTAGACCCATCATCCAGCGTCAGCACCAGCTCTCCTCTCAACACCACCGCATAGTCGAGCGTAATACTCCTATGCATGATGCCCGGGGAGTTCGGCGGGAAATCAACAATGCGAAAGACTGCGCCGTTGGATGTCAAAGGGGGCCGCTCGGGCGGGATGGAGAGAGCATCGGCCGGGAGAGTGTCGCAGGACCAGAGGGGGGTTATTGCTGCTCCGGCGTCCGGGGTGGAGTAGGATGGGATGAGGGTGTCGGAGGTGATTTGGGCGAGGGCCTTGGGGGTGTGGCCGGTGACGATGAGGCGGGTTGGGGGAAAGGGCGCTGGAGGGACTTCTGGGACCGTCATTGTGAGGGAAAATGAAGCCTTGCTGGTGCGTGGTTGAGGGGATTGATGTGATGCGGTTTGAGGCGGTGAAAACGATAATATGGCGCGCTGCGGACAGTACACTTTATCGTCCTCGACAACTAAGAGAACTTGAAGAATTTATCAATTTCGAGGAAAGAAGTTCTACTTCCTTCTGCCGCCCCGAGATACAGGAACGGATATCCCGACATGACAATTCTGGAGAAGCATTGGTCTGGGTGGCACGGATAAGGTGGTGCAGGTTCTGCTTGTAAAGCCGTGCTACTTGGGATTCCGAGATGTCGGGGTTATTGGGTGTTGTGGAAAGTGGAATAAAGTTGGAGATTGGGGACCGGAAAGTGCGGGGAGGGGGGAGGGGGGGAGGGGGGAGCGCGAGGCCCATGGCGGCGGGAAATGCGGGGGTCAATGCGGCGTTGGCGCATCCGGGGTCATGTCTCGCGGGCGAGAACCTTGGAACCTTCGAACCATCAACCCGGGACAGTCGCATCGCCCGTTTCGGCCACGAGAGACAGCTATACGCCCAGCATTGTTCATGTTCATGTTCAGTACAGAACATGAGAACATGAGCTGTACTGGACGCGCGGGGTACTCTGATCCTGAAGGAGGGGTTCCTTATGCAGCTAGGAGAACCCAATCTCTGTGCACCCGGAAGGCTTCCCCACAACTGTCTTGCTCGAGAGATGCAGCATCTGGAACATGGCTCGATGCAAAGATCATGCGTCAACATGTAGCTATCTACTGTGTTGGTGCATTGAAACACTAAAAGGAAGGTTATAAAGGCAATGGTGTCCATGCCGTCTAGTCTTCATTGATAGTGAGTGGAAAATCAACAGCAATCATCATAGCCCGTCGCCCACAGGGCCACCATTTATGAATTAAAAATGAGATTAGAAGCACCTCAAATAAGTGGCATTAAGCCAATCGTCGTCGAGCATGCCAAAAATCCACCGAACTGGGTTCCGGCGGGTGATACGCCTCTGTTCTCACCTCGCAAGCTCAAAGTCGTCTGTGTCGGTGCTGGATTTGCAGGATTAATGATCGCATACAGGTGGAAGCATGAATTTAATATGAGCGAATATCTCGACTTAACAATCTATGAGAAGAACGCGGATATTGGCGGTACCTGGTTGGAGAATAAGTATCCAGGAGTAGCTTGCGACGTGAGTTCTCTGAAGTATAAAATGTAGATTATTCATTGACGACTTGCAGGTACCAGCACATATTTACACTTTCCCCTTCGAGGCAAATCCGGACTGGAGCCAATTCTACGTGTCCGGCCCAGAGATCTGGCAGTACATGAAGCGGACAACGGATAAATACAACCTCGACGAGCGCGTCGAGCTAAACTCCAAAATCACATCCAGCATCTGGGACGACGACGCCGGAAAATGGCGCATTAAGGTTCAAAAGACTGACTCAGTCGGCTCAATGACGGAAGTGGACGTCGAAGCAGACGTCGTCATCAACGGCTCCGGCTTCCTCAGCAAATGGTCCTGGCCAAACATCAAAGGTATCGAGACCTACAAAGGCACCCTCGTCCACAGCGCCGCCTGGGATACCTCCCTCGACTGGACCGACAAGCGCGTGGCTATCATTGGCAACGGCTCCTCCGCCATCCAGATTCTCCCGCAGATGCAGCCCAAAGCCAAGAGCATCACGACATACATCCGCTCGCCCACCTGGATATGCTCCAACTTCGTCGCCGAGTTCACGCCAAACGGCACGAACTTCACCTACACCGAGGAGCAGAAGCAAAAGTTCCGCGAGGACCCAGATGAGCTGTTTAAGCTGCGCAGAAGCATCGAGGACGCGATGAACAAGTTCTTCTACACCCTTGTGAAGGACAGCCCAGAGCAGAAGGGCGCCTTCGCGCTGTTCAAGAAGAGCATGGAGGAGCGACTAAACCACGACCCCGTCCTGTGCGCAAAACTCATCCCAGACTTCGAAGTCGGATGCCGCCGCCTCTCGCCGGGCGACGACTACCTCGAGGCTCTCCAGCGCCCAAACGTCTCCATCGAGTTCAGTGGCATCAGCGAAATCACACCCACGGGCATCACGAGCCAGGGTGGCGCGCAGGATTTCGACATCATCGTCTCCGCGACGGGGTTCGATGTGTCTTACTGCCCGAGCTGGACGGTGGTAGGGAAGAACGGCGTCAATCTTGCTGAGCAGTGGAAGGATCACCCCGAGGCGTATTTTGGGACTTGCGCGCCGAATATCCCGAATTATTTCATCGTTAATGGGCCGAATAGCCCTGTCGCGCACGGGAGTCTGTTGGCGGTAATGGATTGGACGGCGGAGTATATTTTGCGGTGGTGTCGCAAGATCGCGAGTCAGGACATCAAGTGAGTCCCCCCTTCTTATGCCTCTCGTTCTCTAAAGGAAACCGTTGGACCTCACATGCTGACGATTGCTCTTCAGATCCATAGCCGTCTCCTCCTCCGCAACAGACGACTACAACGTGTACACGCAAGAAGCTTTAAAGCGCACAGTATGGACAGGGAATTGCCGCTCATGGTTCAAGAACGGGTCAGTGGACGGAAGAGTAACGGCCATGTACGCGGGGAGCGTGATGCACTTTAAGGAGATCCTGGAGGAGTTCCGGAGCGAGGACTTTGAGTTCGAGTATAGGAGTAGGAATAGGTTCGCGTTTATGGGGAATGGGATTACGATGAGGGAGGCGATGGGGGAGGATCTGGCGTTTTATGTTAAGCGGTAGGTGAATGGGATTATTTCAACCGTGGTTGTATCAGTGTAGGTGTTGAAGAGGAGGGAGGCCAGGTTTGTAAGGCTACATTAGTATGATCAATTGATCATGTATAGGAATTGGTAACAATTGAATGACACGCTCCGTGTACCTGTATTCGAGCGCTTCTATCCATTAACAGGTTAGTTGGCTAAAGCTTATAATATCTAGCTTAACATTAATTCCATCTTCCTCTATACTCTAACGATGCTAATGATTGCTTATAGGCATGAAGAGTGAAGTGGAACGCATAGAAGAAATGCCTAACAATAAATATGGCGGACGGCACATCATCCCCTCAGCCTCTCCAAGAAGATGTATGGGTTGATGGGCCGAGGTCTAGGATATTAGATATTGTACTCTGTCTGATCTGCCTGTATTCCAAATTCAGTTTATCTTGAATAGCCATAAAAATATCATAGATCGCGGCGGATTCATTTAAATATAAAGATGTATGTAGCTAAGTACTGTACGTACTATAGTGTATAGGTAGAACCGTCTATACGGATGCAGAACATGGTTTGGGGATCCTTAGCCACCGCGCATTGCCGCCTTACTAGCCACAACCCCACTGTCTCGTCATCGCCCGCCTGCGCTTGTTTTAGCATTCTTCCCGTTGCCGTACACCCTCTTCCTCGCATCCTTCTTCTCCCCTTCGTCCTCCGTCCATCATCCATCATCCATCATTCGCCCCCCACTATCTAACTTCATTTACTACGAAGCTTACCACTTTATCCTTACTAGTATTGTCTACCTTAACTAGTAATGCGCGCTTCGTCGAAACCCACGAAACCGACTAAGTAGCTATCTCTAGCTATGATGAGGCCCTCACCTATCTCATCGAGCTCTCTCCTAGTGAGACGCGCTTAGTGACCAAGGATCAGAAATGGGAGCTTAAACGCATACGCTCTCCCATCATTCACACGGACTCCGAGTCACTGACAACTTCCTAGCAAGGCATAAACTTCATGGACATCACAGACAACTAACGGCTCGGCTCCTACAATATCCGGACTTTGAAGAAGAAGCCCGCCTTCCCAGACAAACCCACCCTACAGAACGAACTCAAACGGAAACGTCTACTCCCGACGAAGTTTGTAACGCAGCTAGGAGACTTGCAACGATGAAGTACTCTCTAATGGATCTTAGGTAGAATATTCTGCTGGCAGAATATTCCGAGTCTCGGATTCGCATCGTCAGCTTGTCTGAAGGAAGGTGAGGAGAAGATGTCGCATTGACAGGGCTAAGTGGCGACCCGAAGCGCGCTGACGAACTTCCTCTGACAATCCATCACGATTGCGCTGCTCAGCTTTCTTATACTTCATGCCACTTACTACAGATCTCCACAACGCGTGGGTGAATTGATAGTGTTTGGACAGAAGAAGCGCTCATGGATGGACTTTATGGTTCTCGAGAAATACAAGTTCTCTATACGGCCGATTATCCAAGGAGACTGCCTCTTGACAACTTCTTTCGCATAGAGAATTCCTTTGACGGCAGTGTTTCCTGGGGAGATCCTACTGCCTAAACCACGTTTAATCATTAAAGATGAGACCTCTAGCGAGGACTCCTCTGGTGAAGATTCATGCACAGACGTTAGGGAAGCTTCTCCGAATCCAGCTTCCTTTCATCTCATCTGCAAGAAGACCCAGTGCATCTATTGTATTGGGAAGTCACCTGAACTGACATTCTCCCGTCCTGAGAAGATGATGGACCTTGTCCATTGCAGCTATAACAACGAGAATACTCGAGATTGTGGTTGATACATACGCAGGGGTTGCGCATAGTAAGTGTAGAGGTGGGTAGCTCTATTAAAGGATGTCGTTCCCACCCTCGATCAATCTCTTCCTCCTGACCTCACCATCACAACCGTCACTCTAGATCAGAGACTATTTTGGAAACCAAAAAAATCGTTGTACGCTTTTCATTTCAAATGGCTCTATGATCTTGCAATGTGGAGATAGAGGCGGGTACATACTACCAACCCCATGTCGCTGGTGCTCCAATTAGTTCTCGTCCACTGAGAAGCTGAAATCCCACTTAGTACCAAGAATCTCATTCGTCAGGCCGCTGTCGATAAATCTGAAATATACTTGTCATCACTAGTCCGGATTAGAGCGGCCGAAGTTGAGCCTTATAGAGAGAGGCATTGCCGCCGAATACCCTATGTTTTGATAGTGGCCTCTTACAGACGTGGGTCGAAGCTCGCATGAATGCGAACTAGCGTAATGAGAACAGACTCGACTGTTGGGACCAGGATGCCTCCGATTCAAAGATTCAAAGGCATTAGAAAGGAGTTTTGATCATGGAAGCATATGTTGATGCTGCTTGTGTGCAGTTCTGCCTTATGAATCAACTCAATGCTTCCTAGACTGGTGCTGTGCGGAGACATCAGATGGTGTGGACATCCCAAGGCAGACTCTTGCCTTTTGGAAAGTATAAAAAGGCCAACCATTCCCATTTCACTCACAATGTAGGATTCGTATCCAACTCAATCACTATCGAAATCGCCGCACTACAGCCGAGAAGAATTCTGCGGAAGTCGATCACACTATGTTTACGAAAATCATATGGAACGAATATTTATGTGCCATCCACAGAACCTGCTAGAGTCAGCTTTAGCATCAGTCGCATTTTGTACGGGAGAGAAATTAATGCCTGGGTTTGCTCCCTCATCAGATCAATGTACGACACCATACACAGCCCATCTGCTGCTCTCGACCCCAGCATCACGTCGCTTTCTAGATAGAGCTGATTGATTTGCAGGTTCCCTCAAGCCCTTCCCTCCCGACACTAGTCATTTCGTACTTTGGCCTTCGACATCCTTCTGGCTTCCTCAGAGCTTCCTGGGGCTTTAGCCATGGACGCAAGCACGACAACAGTTGTCTAGGTCCAGCAGCAAACGTTTAATGGTGTGGGCTATTTCTCATGACTTATCTTACCCAGCAAGAGAAACCTATCGCGCGACAGCAGAAGGAAAGGCATACTGCGGAGGAGCGGTGTGCCACCCCCACGAAGCTAAAGGCTACATGCGCCTTGCTTCCAACAGGATGTCGACACGCAGAAGGAGAACATATATAGTCTTACGAACAATGGGAGCGGTATGTATGGCAAGAGACCATGAAACAGAGGACAGTTCTAATCGGCGTGTCAGATACTATGATTTCAGAGGGAAGCTGGAGAGCAACTCTGCAATCGTGTGCATAAGGAGGCTATAATGTCCTTGCTCAAGTATTTCTGTGAGCAGCGCTGACTTAAGAAGACGCAATCACTCCACCACATCGCCAGTATCGGCGGCAGTTCAAGATTCTCAATCAATGGCTTCAGAGTCAACATCAATAATGTGAGGCGAGAGGTTGTGAAGGTGGCACCACTGGATTTCCGGTCCGCGAAGGGATTTGGCGGTGCTACGAGTGCTTCTAGAGCTCGACTTCGTCCTGAACCCTGACCAACACGGTATGGCGAAGCTGGAGCTTTGATCCGACGATGTCGCAATACTCGTCCATATCCTCTTTCAAGCTGGCCAAGGAGACACAAGATCCGATGAACATCGCTCGATACCACCGACATAAATATTATTCTGCGGAAAGGAAGTAGTTGTGCTGTACTGAGTGTACACGGGTTTGACAGAACTTTGGTCAAGTCTTCCTGTATGACTTCCTAATCGAGTAAGTGGATCCATGTGCTTTACTAATACATACTAGTCTTGCTAAAAGGTGGGCTAAGCAACCGCCAAGGTGGCTACAGGTCAGATCAGATAATCGAATTCCCTTAGCCATTGGACAATGGATGATAGTGGGTCTGCGCGAGCTTCCGTGATCATTCGGGAAGCTCCAACGTCAAGCACGCCACACGCGAGTGGCACTGGTGACAGCGTGCTGGCTCGGTCTCAACTATACGGAGCACTCGTTTCTTGTGCAACCTTCCTGGACGACCGCATATCCCTGCCGAGAAGGAGATTTGAAAGGCAGATACGAGTTCCACAATGCCGCATCAGGAAAGTGTCTATTTGTTGGAACAATCACGTGAATTATGAGAGTTGAGCGTTGACGAAGATAGGGTCAATGCTTAGAACACCGAGATGGTATTAAAGGGGTTATAGGGACACTCTGATATGGACCTTCCTAAAACCTCGTAGCACCTGCTGCGTGAGGGTCTCATCCTCACTTCAAAATCCCGGCCACAACATTTCGACCTGCTTGCCGACCTGTAAACGCTGCTTTGCGATTGGCAACGAAAGGCGTGCGATGTCATACCCACGCAGCTCATATCACATCATCGATTGCGCTTATCATCCTACAGGGAATTGAAGGATGGAAGGCTTCATGTCTGGCTGGATCGTAGCAAGGATGGAAGAAGAGTTATAATAAGGCGACCACCGTCGAGGCAACAGGCGTGTTCTGGCAAAGATCCTCTATCCCTTCGACAATTGATTGCCATTGCTTCTACGCAACATCATGCCAACCCGTTTTCGCGACACGCTCATCGTCGGGGCTCGCAATTCCGTCGAGGGCAAGGTGGTCGAGGTTCCCAGTCACCAGGTCATTGACGAGAAGATCCGCATCGCTAGCGACGACGCAGATAGAAGCAAAGATCGTGCGCTCAAGACCGAGATCACTACTGCTGCCCGTCTAGACGATGGCGACGATCACGACAAGGACGATGCCAGTGATAACGTCATCATCATCACAGGTGCCGATGCCGCTGCCCACCTGCTGCCGCTGCGCGACGATGGCGAGCCCGCTCTGACCTTTCGAAGTCTCTTCTTGGCCACTTGTCTCTCGGCTTTCCAGGCTGTCATGAGCCAGATCTACTCGGTAAGTAACATATGGGCCTCAATGATCCTCACGTCCAGCGTATGCTGACCCTCTTTCCAGTTCAAACCGACATCAGTTACAATCTCGGGGACGTTTATCGTCCTCATCGCCTACTTTGTCGGCAAAGCATGGGCCGCCTTTCTACCCCGTGGCGATCGATTCGAGGCTCTCTGGAGAGCGAAAGGTAACCAGGGCAAACCTCCACGATGGATCTCGGTCATTTCCTTTTTCAATCATGGACGCTGGAATCTAAAAGAGCACGCGATCTGCTCCATCACTGCCACGTCGGCCTCTAACGGTGCTGCTAGCATTACCGTGTTCGCGGCACAAGACCTCTTCTACGACCTGCCTTTGAGTGCAGCCACCGTTATCTTGAGTACTATCTCGATTGGGCTGTTTGGCTACGGCATTGCCGGTATCATGCGTCCCATTGCCGTCTGGCACGTTGATGCAGTCTACTGGAGTACTCTTCCCACAGTCAAAACACTTCAAGGTCTTCACTGGCAGAACTTGAAGGACTCCAAGCCTCTCCGGTTCTTCTGGTACAGTTTTGCAGGCATGTTTGCCTACGAGTTCTTCCCTGCCTACATTTTCCCATGGCTCAACTCTGTCTCCATCCCCTGCCTAGCCGCAATGCACGCGACTGGCGACAAGGCAGCTGTACTCACAAATCTCTTCGGCGGGTCCCTCAACAACGAAGGACTAGGGCTTTTCAGTGTTTCTTTCGACTGGCAATATGTGAGACAGAGTTCATCTCCTGATGCAACAAGACTGACGGGATTAACTTCTTGCAGATCACGTCCTTCCAGACCTCTCTTCCTCTCAAATTGCAAGCCCATCAGGCCGTGGGGTTATTCACCTGCTTTATCGCGATGCTTGGAATCTACTACACCAATGGCTGGGGTTCAAAGTCGCTACCATTCATGTCGACGCGACTTCTATCAGAAGATGGGTCACGCTACCCTATAGCGAAAGTCTTCGCTGGTGGTGTGCTCAACAGCGACGCTTTGGCCAAGTATGGTATTCCTCAACTCTCCGGGAGTTTTGCGTATTCCATGTTCATGGCGAATGCTGCTGTAAGTACCTATTCTAGTACATATTAATCACCCTATCTCGTCACGGACTGAGTATTTTCTAGATCGGCGCACTGGTAGCCCATTGCGCGCTCTTTTGGGGTGGCGATGTCAAACGGGCGTATCAGAGCGCGAGAAGCGGGCATTACGACGATCGACATCATGCGCACATGGCTGAGCATTACAAGGAAACACCATGGTGGTGGTACTCCATCGTTCTTGTTTTCAGTTTCGTTCTTGGTCTCGTCGTCGTAATCAAGGAGAACATTACCCTTCCAGCTTGGGCGTACGTTGTCTCGCTGCTGCTAGGAATATTTATCGCACCCTTTGTGAGTATCCCCACAAACAATACTGGCCTATATAGCGAGCTCTAACGCGACTGCAGAGCACCTTGCTTTATTCTCGTTACGGCAATGGTATTGCCACGAATAACTTGTCGAAGATGCTGGCGGGTCTGATGCTCCCTAACCGCCCCATTGGTAACATGTACTTTGCTGCTTGGTCGCACAGCGTCATCACGAATACGGTCAACCTGTGCAATGACCTGAAGATGGGCGAATATCGTACGTGCTATTTACCTGTGCCATCAATGGACCCGAATGCTAACTATCGATACAGTTAAGGTCCCTCCCCGTGTCATGTTCCTTACTCAAATCTACGGCACTATATTAGGAGGTTTCGTCAATTACGCCGTCATGATCTCCATTGTGAATAGCAATCGCGAACTCCTTGTTGATAGTAACGGCAGCTCTTCCTGGAGCGGTGCGACCATACAGTCGTACAATACTAACGCGACTTCTTGGGCCCTGGCCAAATACCTTTACCAAACGGGCGCCAAGTACGAAATGGTGCCTATAGGGTTGGCTATCGGCGCAGGTATCGTTGCCATCCACCGTGTCTCTGTATATGTAAGTGCACCCGATTTACCGCATTGCAAGTACCTCACTTGGTCTCTTACTCCTGCTGACTCCGAGTGCTCTTAGTTTGTTCCCAAGATTCGAGGCTTCTCGTTGGCAGAGATCAATTTCCCCCAGTTCATCCAATACGCCGGCTATATTCCTTACAACCAGTCCCAGACTTGCATCCTCTTCAGCTGGACTATTGTCGGGTTCTTCACTCAGTTCTACCTCCGAAACTACCGCCCGCGCATCTTCAAGGACTACATGTACTTGGTCACCGGCGCTTTTGATGGTGCCAGTCTCACAGTACTCTTCATCCTGTCCTTTGCGGTCTTCGGGGCTGGTGGTCCTTCTGTTCCCTTCCCCACATGGTGGGGAAACAACGCCGATGGTTACTTGGATCTTTGCCCCGCGTCTGACTAGGTGCAACTTGTTGGACATGACTGTTTTAATCAGCTATCTCTATGCGGTCTACTTGCACTGCACGCACAGCATATGTACAAAATCGCTTTACCGTTTTGACTAGCTTCAATAGCTGTGAATGGTGGGCGGGCATCTGCAGGGCTTTGTATGTTCGGTTTGAGTATCTAGACTCTCATAGTCTTCGTATCAATCTGGCACTTCCTCCCGATTTTTAGACCCGGAATGCATTTGTGTCTACAGAGACATATGACTTGCTTAGATTTGCAGAGCGTACATATAACCTAAATTACCTGAATCATCGCCCTAGCGTTGTCGTGCGAATTGGCTTTTCTCATCGCATCATGCATGATAATCGATGAGGATCAGCGCATCACCCACTTATCTCGTCTCGAAGGCTCACCAACGACTCACCACCTACTGTGCGGCTTACGATAGCTTGTGACAACGATAACAACAGCGACTGGTTGGAAGTGCTATCCTTACTACAAAGATGACTTAGCCAGCCGTCGAATCGTCGAGAAGAAATGGTGGCATCGATTCCGCAAAATGGACGAGGACGACAAAGCAAACAACGCCGGAAGAAGTTTCAACGCTGCGAGACTACCTTCCCAGGCAGATCACATTGTCGGTCGCAGCGAAGCGGAGCATGTGAAGACAGAATCCCTGTTGACGGGGGCTGGGATAAGGTTGGCGCGTGTCAGATTTTCTTCTTGCAGCGCTGTTGCACTTCCCGCCAAAACAAGCTACTATTCTTGATCTATTTGATGAGACTAGGCCTCTGCCAAGACTTGATATGACCGAGGAGCGAAAGGAACGGCTCGATGTATTGTGGGAGGATTGGAATGCTCTGACCGTATTCGATGATAAATGGTTAAACATGGCGACAAGTGGGCTCGGAAGTAAATATGAAGAAAGCATGTATTAAGAATCTATCTAGACTGTGGAACGGGCGTCTCTCATATAGAGAGCCTTAAATAAAGCAGTGAAGACTATTAAACAGTGCTCTATGCATAGAGGCTTCCGTGCACGAACACACACAGAATCCCTAGGTGGCCATTGAGGCTCGTTTACGCGAAGGCCTGATCGCAATTCCTTGATGACAACTATCTCCTCGGGTCCCAAACCGCAATCTGCACTGAACGGGAATCCCGCTTAGGCAAAGCTTCGGAGACTGGCTGGGAATCCCACTTGGGCAAAGCTTCAGAGACACTGACCGGGAATCCCACTTAGGCAAAGCTTTAGAGACCGACCAGGTGAGACAGTGTAGAATGTGAGGGGACACAGGGTAGTGCGATTGTTAGAACCCTTGCATAGCGTCTAGCTCTATTAAGTTCTACACTTATTACCAAGCAACCCAGATTGCTGCCCAATCGCTGCCTGTCGCATAATGACTTGATTTTGTACCTATCTACATTTTACTACTCCTTATATGTAAAAAGGATCAAATCCACCTTTTTGCTAAGTAGATAAGTTCTCTAGTCATTAAACCTTATTAGTTACATTAATATTGCTAGGCCTCTAACCTCAACACATACTCAGCCTATGTGAGGTTCTGTGACTAACAGTCGACCTTATAATTCTCTAGGCTCATTGCTAATGAATGCACAATGGACAATATCGGATCCACGTGCACCATCGAGTCAATTAGACCTGGAGTCGTCTTAAAGCAGCCGATTGACTTCCAGGCCAAAGGACTTGCCGAAAAGGTTGATCTCTGCTTTTCTGTCGAGCCACTCATACTCAAAAGACTTGGGCAACACCCAAGAATCGTGAAGTAAGTGCAACCTAACATGGCTCCTAGTTCATACTTATAGATATTGACTGTTAGATATCTCGGGCAACAGGGACGCGGCCTACTTCTCGGCCAAACAAGCCACAGCAATCTTCAAACCTATATTGACAACAATCCTTCGATTGATCTGCGCCAACGTATAACATGGTGTCGACAGTTGGCCGAAGCTATCTCCTATATTCACAGCCGTGGCGTGGTCCACTCTGATCTTCGCCCTAGGAACATTCTTGTCCATGAAACTACCCCAGGATCTCGGGACCTATTGCTCTGTGACTTCGGTGGATCTACGTGCGATGAATTAGGCCTGGATGGAGGCTGCCTTCCTGACGGCCCTTTCTACCATCCTACCTTTGGATTCAAGTCAACTCCAGCTCTCGACATATTCGGCCTTGGGTCTCTCTTTTACACTATCCTGACTGGGTATTGGCCTTACAGATCGACCTCTGGCCCACCTGAAACAATAGACGAGAAGATTGCCTACGAAAAGGAACTTGCGGAGGCTTTCAACGAAGGAAAGTACCCCGATATGACGAGAATAATAGGAGGCAGCGTGATTTTGGCCTGTTGGACGAAGCAGTACTTGACGGCAGAGGAGGTTCTGCGCGCTTTAGAAAGGGAAATACCGACCCCTAAAGACGACGCAGGTATGGAGCAGGCTGACAACATCTCAATGCTCTTTCGAGTAGCAATATCTGTTGCTGCCCTTGTAGTATCTACATATATACTCGTCCGGCGACAGCTACGATGAGTATAGGCAGGACGAAGGGGGGATACCATCATTATGTGAAGCTTATTGACTTCTTGTATTAGTATAAGGCGGAAAAGCTGTACGATGTACTGATACCATTAAAGCTTATTCAATGTGTTTTACCATGACGTATCTTTTCCACCGACTTTTATGTTCATTGCATCCCGACCTTTGCTCACCGATCCCCTTGTTAACTTCAAAGATGCCATGTCTTTAATATAGCAGAAACGATGCCCCCCGGGGAGTACTAAAAGCGAACAGAGAGATCGCTCGAGCCGTGTGGGCATTTGAGTTGTAACTCTGCTGTAGGCGTCTCCATTCTCCGCAATCTAACATCCTGCCCTCTGCTGCCTTCTGCGTCAGTGATCGATGAATGGCTTCGTACTCCTCTAGTGAACCCCACTAGGAGGGAAGTCTCGAAAGCCAGGGTTCTCAAGAGAACGTAGAAAGGGTTGTTAGGATCACAAATCATCTACAGAATGGCAGCATCAATTATGATAGGACGATTTAATGTTTTGACTTAGAAGGGGCTACTAATAGACCCAAAGATGGGGCAAGGACTGTTCATCTAGCATTTTTGGTAGCGGTTTGCTTGTCTTATTCAGTCTGTGGTCGTATGTGACTGTTGCGCTCTTAGTTCTTTTTTCACTGAATTTCATGTGAATATCTATAATTCTAAGTTGTGCATCTCCTAATGCGGCTCTGAGCCACGACGCCATGACATCATCTGTATTACAATAAATAACCCATCGGCAGTCTATCCCTATAGCCTAAACTATATCATCACATCTCCTAACGCCATATAATACATATACATGCGCCATCCAGACCTACGCCGGGTCCGAATCCTTACCCCCCCTATTCCCCTGGCCCCTTCCCCTTCCCCTCCCTCCCCTCCTGAACGCCTTCTCCCTCACCGCCGCCTTCCCCCCAGCCCCCTGCGCGCCCACCTGTCCCCTCCTTGCCTCCTCCTCCTGCGCTCTCCGACTCTCCTGATCCCACCACTCCTGAAACGCCTGCTCCTCCTGGATCTCCTGCAGACTCCTCTTCTGCACCGCCTCCCGAATCAGATCCTGCTCGCGCTTCTGCTGCCCGATAATATCCGCCATCGACAGCTGCAGCGTCGGCTCTGCGCGCGGACTCGCCCTCGTGTACGACTTGGACTGGGGAGCTAGAGGCGACGGTTTCGCCGCCGAGGGATTCGCAGAGGGACGCGTTGGCGTCTTGGGACGCTGCGAGCTGGAACTGCGCGCCTGCCCAGAAAATCGCGTATCGGGAGATGCGGCGCGTGGTCGTGGGGTACTCTGCGCACGCGTCACGGCAGGGACCTGGAGAGTAGCCTTCGCAGCCGGCAAAGTTGGCTTTACGTCTGCTGCGACGACATCCTTTAAGTTGATCCTTGGTCCACTAGTGGCTACCTGCCAGGGCCCAGAAGTTCTTCTGTGTTCGTCCGATTTAGTGGCCGCTTGTGCTTGGAGTAAAGCCTGCTGCTGCTGTTTCTTGCGCTCCTTTTGTGACAACTTGGGAGCCGCTGCTCGTGCTGCCGCTTCCTTCTCCCTTTGGGCCGAGATTTCCATCGATAGCGATGATTTTCGAGTCGTCGATGCTTGAGACATAATCTCGCGCATATCGAGCTTTTCAGACGGCAACACTGGAGAAGACCAGGGCTTGGCGTTCGTGGGAGGCGAGCCAATAATTGGCGTGGCAGATTGGGATGGGCTTGCCAGAGGAGATTCGGCCATCAAAAGTGACTTGCCTTTGTTACGGGCCATCGACGTTAAGCTTATCGTTGTGCTCGAAGGTCTAGGTATAGGATCGAGCGGCTTTGACAGAGGCGAAACTGCGTTGCTCAGTGCCATTGACTCGTCGTCGTCCATGTCAAACATAAGGTCTGAAGCTGACTCTTTGGGGCGTATAGACGGACTGAGAGGTCCACTTTGCACTGCTTTCCTTCTTGAGGCCCGGTCACTGCTGGGTGAAGACATCATGTCATCAAGACTCCCAACGCGAACTCGGAACGGGCTTGCAAAGCGATTCTCATCTTCTCTGAGGCTGAGCCTGAAGGTCATGTCCCGGAGCTTGCGTTGCCTCTCCGCATCGATATCGCCGGCCAGGCTCGGATGTCGTTCATGGAGCAGTAACCCAGCTCGCCCACTTTTAGCAAATGGTAAACAGGCCAACTGATTTGCACGAACAACCTCGTCCAACTCGAGAAGGAGATCTTCATCAAGATCATCAAGCAGACTTCTCAGTTAGCATCAACCGAACTATACATATGTCCAGCGAAACTTACTGATTATCAAGCATGGTCTCCAATTGCAAGCAGATATATTCGAGCCCTGCGTTTTTGAATTCGGAAACAGAGAATGGAGCCACATCGTTCAATAGATAACAGATATTGCGAGTATTGGCTATACAGTTAGTTGAAGCGATTGCGAGATGGATAATTACTCACCAAAGCGACCAAGAACTTGCTGGCAGATCTGTGCAAGTCGATCAAGCATCAATTCATCCGCCAGAGCCATAACATCCATCACTAGGTCCGAAAACTCGTCAATATTTTGGACAACTACATCATCGAACATTTCAGTTCCAACATCAGCATAGATGTACTTCAAGATAAGATCAAATGTTGCAGGTTCAACGTGACTCAAGTCAACACGGACAGGCTCTGCATCTTCCCGACGCCCAGTAAGCCATTGTCCACCAGCGCGGCCGCCAAAAAGGCCCTCAAAGAACGGGCATCTTTGACGCATCAAAGCGCTATGAACAATTCTTTCGTCACCATCCAACTCAACGATCGCATCTCCATACTCGAAGAATTGAGGATCATGCAGAGCAGAAGCAAAGTCCACGTCCATTTGTCGCTCAGGTTGTGTCATGAGTCTGACAGCTGATTCCAGTTTACTCATTCCAAGCTTTGCAGCAAGCTTCATCAGCTCAGTTCGAATCTGGCGATAACGATATGCCGAGCTCGGCACATGACGTGCGAAGTGCCATACGTCGGCAACAGTATCAGTGTACATATATGAAATAAGATTGAAGATGGTGATGAAATCAAGGCCAAAAAACTCAATCTTTATCAAATCATCTTGGACCCGTATATTCAAGACTTCAGGCAATATGAATTCGCCATTTTCCCTCGCTTTGCATAATGCATCCCTCAAGAAAGGACTGCGGGCACCGAGAATAAAGCTTTGTACCGGAATATAGGTCTCGGAAAGACAGGAAAAAATCTGCACGTCGTAGTCTTCGCTGTTGAAACCTTTGTTTTGAACATGATGTCGCACGTCCGCTTCCAGGTTCGGGGACATAAGAACTGCTCTTTTGAGGGGATCAGAATGCTCTTTCAACAACCGAGGAGCATTGTCCATAGGTTCAGGCAAGTTTGTGAGAGAAGACTCCAAATCCCTCAAAGAGAATAATGCTGCAACATTATCCCACAATGACTGATCATCTACCAATATCTGTGTCATGACGTCGGAATCCTTCCGAATGGCTGCATACCCTCCGAAGGTATTGCTACGCACAGCAACCACATTGGTAAGGCCCGGAACCCGTTGAAACTTGTAATCTGCATTCTTCGTACCAGATGAGAAAGCTTCCTTTATCTTTGGCCTTTTCACACGCCGCCAAACAGCCCCCGCTTTTGTGCAAAGGATCACAGAACCATCCTCGCCGACACCAACAGATCGGATACCATCCCAATTACCCTTTCGGAGAGACCATATCCGTTGTGGTTGTGACAAAGAACTTCGAATCTTTGATGGATTTGTAGTTGATGATGCAGAAGAGCTAGAATCAAGCTTTTGGCTCACGTTCAACGTAAACAGATCTCCTCGACTGGAAACAGCAGCAATCGTATCTCCACCCGATGTCACTAAAGAGATGTGACTAGGTTCTGCCTCATAACGTGTAGTCAGGGCAGTGCTCTTGAGATGGTAGTTGCTGAAACCTCCATAAAGAGGGAATTTTACTATGTTATAACCGTAATTGGTGAAGACGCATACAGTATGGTTGGCTAACAAGCATACAGTAGCTCGGTTGATGGCTGACACCATCTGTATTGTAGAGGTAATCAATGATGCAGCAACCTTTCGAGGAACAGTTTGAGCTTCGAGAGATCTCGATTCGGAATCCATTAATCCAAGCTGGCCCTCATTCTTTCCCCAAGTGAAGATAGATGTTGAAGTATAAGCCACGGAATGAATTGAAGATGCAGCAACTCCAATAACAGATTCTCTTTTCAAAGGTCCGAAAATCTGCCTCGGAGCGCTATTGACCGGTTCCTCGTCATTTGCAGGTCGTGGCATTGTATATCCAAGAGTTCCCCACGTATTTGTTCCCCAACTCATAACCTCTCCCTCACAAGTGACGGCTAAACTGTGATTCTGACCCAAAGCAACTGATGAGACCTTCTTCCCTTCTAATGCGCCTCCTTCAATGCAAACATAATTGAACCTTGTAAGCTCATCACCAGTTCCTAGCCTTCCTCCAGGCCCAAACCCACACATATATAGATTTGACTCGGGATCTGTCGTAAGAACGGCGCTGTGAAGCTTTGACAACGTCGCATCCTGGATTACGATAGGCTTGTTGCGAATCAATGTTGGGAGGTCCGATATCGACGTTGGAAAAGTCTGATCGTGACTGCGACCTTCCTGAGGGCCGGCTTCGAGACGTTCTTGATAGAATCGGAACAGTAGATGGTCTGGTCTCTTCAGGGTTATTTTCTCGGGGTACTGCCGGTCGTCCTCGTCGCCAAATCCCAGGGTCAAGTTTTTGTTGCTGCCAAATGCGTAGAATTCGTCGCCATCAATAGAGGTCACTTGAATGTCACTATCTTGTCCTCCACCGTGGACCGAACCTTCATCATCTGTGTCTTCAACTTCAATACTGGGTGCAATGGCCTTGTTGCGATGCTGCAAAGTCCGGCGAGCAATCGTGGCATTGTACACATCGAAAGCACTGTTCCCTTCATGATCCTTAATCCTGACGAGAGATAATCCTCTGTTGCTCGGATTTCCCCCTTGCCTATACGTCTCTTCCGACTCCTTCTGCAAGATAGACCTCGCAATGGAAGCGTTGCCAAAATATAATGCCCGGTGCAGAGCAGTCCAACCGTTTTCGCGGTCTTGTATGTAGAGATCAATCAGAGGATGTTCGATAAGCGCCGAAGCAACCTGTAAGGCGCTTTCGGAGTTGGACGAAACCGCTCGATGGAGGATAGTGAGTCCTGAACCATCACGGCTGTTGATATCCGCTCTTGTGAGGCCATGGATCTGGCCTTTACCACCAGCGTTTCCCAAGTATCCCGCCGATTTTCTCGTTTTGACACTATTGCGTGGAGACGTGCCATAGGCCGTCCCGGGACTGCTTCCTACGGCTCCAAAGCTACCGCTTTGCCCCAATCCTCCATGGCCTTTCGGTGTATATTGAAACGCCTGGGCGCCATTGCCAAGCAAGTTGCGGAACTTGTCGACATCGTCTTCTAGGTATGCCTTCCAGAGAAGGTTACTCATGTGTTGGTTTGGGCGAGGAAAAAATTATGCCGTCTCGAAACACCTCGCTATGGCCTCTGATGGACACGGCGTTTTTAAAGGCGTGAAGAAGCGGATAATCTCTCCAAAGTTGACTGAAAGGATGCTTTTTGAGTTCTCCTGCGCAGAGGGACGGCCGGTCTTATTGTCGTATGGAAATTGAGGTAGGGGATGCCGGAATGTCGATGTATGACTCTTTCGGCGAGCAGTCCTCGCAGAGATTTCGGTATGGTGTATGGCCTTGCGCGTCCTTCGTAGGAGACAGAAAGAAGAAGCTAGCTAGATTATATAGAAATCCTATGCAACCTGTCTGCCTGTTTGTTGGTGTTTGTGGTTAATAGAGTGCAAGTTGCAGGAGATGGAGGGGCAAGCATAGGTATCGCAGATTATCACGGTTGAACCAGAAGGCTGAGAGATCTGGTTGTGCCGACAGAATGCACTGGCCAATCAGGAGAGGCGTCAGCACTTCGTGGTCTACAAACCATTTTTGACATTTTGGCCTCAGCAACCCTTTGCCGAAGAGGAACTGGATCAGTACAGTAGGGACGGAGGATCTACATGGCAATCAACAGGCAGGATCAGCGAAATGACGTTGGAGAGCAGAATGTGGAGGAGAAGATGGAGGATGAGGAGAATATGGAGGAGAACATGGAGGAGAAGAGATTGAGATTCTACAACACTCAGACATCTGGCGGTGAGCTGCTGCACAGGGAGGTACGTAGTGAGGAAGTCGCTCTAACTGCAGTGGGATGTCTGTGGTTCTGTGGTATCACGTGATAGATATAAAGAAAATTAAATCACGGGATCTTTGGGTTTTCATTCTCTAGGGTCTTTTTGAGATGGAAGTAGAAAGAGAAGTCATTGCCATTTTGACAGTCGGAACTTTGGCATTTTCATTCTTTTATATTCATATATATATTCATATAGATATAAGTAAGTGTCACCACGCCAATGATGGCTTGCACGTGATTCTCGTGGTGAAATCTTTGCAAACCACATAAAGCCTAAAAATGGCTTCAGTGTCGGTTGACTCGAGAGACAGCCTGACAGGATTTCCACTTCTTGGCTATTATGTACATATACACATATGTACAGCCTTGGGTATTTATAGGTGTATGTATGTATCTATAGCTTGGCTGGGCTGGGACAAGTTATAACTTACATATGTACATGTGGCCGGCCAACTTGCCATCAAGAAATTCTGCTCGACTCTCGAGTATGTACAGTACTATGTTACAGTACTCTTACGAGGAGGAAAAGGAGGAGGAGGAGGAGGAGAGGAGGAGGAGGAGGAGGAGGAAGAGCACTGCCCCCTTTGCTTGCCATTGCTGACTGCTGCATGGCCATTACCTGAATATTTCCGAATTCCGAATACGGGGTGACGTTGATCAGGGGACGTTAAACACGACAAACAATGCTTTGCTATATATTATATACATGTATATTTTCTATATATTATATATATATTTTCTATATATTTTCTATATATCTTCTATATATTATATATAAATTATGTGTAGTATTGTTAGTATTGTGTATGTATCTTAGGTGAACGACCCCGTACTTTGGCGTCTCTGTACCTAAAACGCGAGTTTGACACACCCCTGTCTTGCCGCCAGAGCCAGGGCCACAGCTAGCCAGGGACACAGCCACGGCCTCCCCTCCCTCTATCCACTCTATCCTATCCTCTCTCTCCTTCTCTATCCTCTATCCTCTATCCTCTCTATCCGTAATTGCCCATGCCAGTCTTTGTCCAGCGTCAACCTCACCAAAGTCATCATATCATACCTGTCATATCATATTAAGCTTCTGTCGAACTTGTTTGCTATTTCGACTCTCCCCCCATTCCTTGTTCCTTTCATACGCCGCCGCACTGCTCTACTCTCTTTGAACCTGCGACATCGAAAACTTCAAACCTCAAACCTACCCTACCACGCCAATCTTACTTACCTCCTTCATTATTCAACGACCTTCCTTTCACAACTCACAACTCTTCGGACCTACAGTACGAATATTCGACATCCAGAGACCGCTGGATGTAACGGCCCTCTTTGCGCCCTCGAAGAACACTCATCATGAGAACCAACACACTCGTTTCCGTCGCGGCGGCTGCCGCGTGTCTCGTCGCCGATGTTGTCGCGATTGCGGTGGATTTCAACGATCCGGGTATGCTTCATCATGCCCTGTTGCGACCATCGACACATCTTGCAAGATGATATGAGCTGCGGGCAATTACTGACATCGTGCAGCCTCCGTCAAGAGCGCAGCCTCAACGATCGCTTTCGACATGATGTCCTACTACACCGGAAATATATCAGGACTATACAATATTCCAGGTCTTCTAGCACAACCACCCTCGGGATACTACTGGTGGGAAGCTGGTGCTATGTGGGGGACTATGATCACTTACTGGCATTCCACGGGCGACACATCATACAACGACGTTGTAACGCAAGGGTTACTATTTCAGGTCGGGCCTTCAAATGATTTCATGCCGCCGAATCAGACAAAGACTCTGGGTAATGATGATCAAGGTGAGAACTTTGCATTGCCCATGTACCGCATTGGAGGTATTGACGTACGATAGCTTTCTGGGGCCTGTCTGCAATGACAGCCGCCGAATTCAAGTTCCCCGACCCTCCAAAGGACCAGCCTCAATGGCTCGCCCTTGCGCAGGCCGTCTTCCACACCCAAATTCCTCGTTGGGACATGACGAGCTGCGGCGGCGGTCTAAAATGGCAGATTTTCCCTTTCAACAATGGATACGACTATAAGAACACCATCTCGAACGGCTGCTTCTTCAACCTCGGGGCTCGGCTCGCAAGATATACGAACAATGAGACATATGCCCAATTGGCTGAGAAGGCATGGGACTGGACACAGACAATCGGACTCATCGATGCCGAATACAACATTTACGATGGCTCGGACGATTTGCTTAACTGCACAGCAGTCAACCACGTCCAATACAGCTACAACGCAGGCGTGTGGTTGTTGGGTGCAGCCAACATGTACAACTATGTAAGTAGCCTTCTGCCTACAAAGATCGTATCTAACAAGCCAGACCAATGGCGCCGAAATCTGGAAATCTCGCGTCCAAAGTATCCTCGACCGCACCATCAAGTTCTTCGGCGATGCAGAAACCGGCGTTATCGTTGAAGTTGCCTGCGAGACCCAAGTTCCTCCGTCTTGTAACACGGACATGAAGTCCTTCAAGGCATATCTAACACGCTGGATGGCTGCCACTACGAAGGTGGCTCCATTCACTCAGGACACCATCACCAAATTCCTCATGACCTCCGCCAAAGCAGCGGCCGCGCAATGCACCGGTGGATCGAAGGGTAGAGAATGCGGCCTCAAATGGGTGAATAATGGACAGGTTGGAGTATGGGACGGGTCGAGTGGTGTCGGAGAGCAGATGTCTGCCTTGGAGGTTATCCAGAGCACTCTGATCGTTCAGGCGGCCGCCCCAGTAACGAACACGACGGGCGGTACAAGTGTCGGCAACCCAGATGCCGGTTCTGGATCCGTGAAGGACGCGTCTGAGTTGTCTGATAACTGGATCCCGACGACGGGAGATAAGGCTGGAGCGGGCATCTTGACAACGGTTGTCCTGCTGGGTTTGTTGGGTGGGATGGGCTGGATTAGTATGGAATAAGCAGGCAATATGAGTTGGCTTTGAGGAAATGAGCAAAAGGACGTGTCATTACCAGGCAGGTAAGCAGGCACTGGTGCAGGCAGGGTATGTTCCATGGAGAACTGGGTTGGGAGCATGGTGGCTGGCGTTCTTTTGTCTGAATTTCTTTCCTACGTAGTCTATGTAATGAATATTGGACTTGGAATATGACATTTTGCTTTTTCTGCAGTCGAATCGACGACGGCATGAGCGGTATATGAGGGGGCCTGAGAGACTCTACAGAATCTGTCGTGATTGAAGGCAAGGTTCATACCCCAGCGAGCTGAGCAAGAAGGTGCGTCAAAGGAGACAGGCACCTACAACGCATCGACAGGCGCGGACATACGGCCTTATGTTCTTTACTTACTCTCATATCAATTCTTTGCACTTTTGACCTGTGATATCTTAGGCTTTTGGATTTGAAATGATAGCAACTTAGGAGCGCCGGTGTGGCATATGTATCCCAAGTCCTGTGGTATGCCGCGCAGAGGTATTCCTAGGACGACCTTCCGCGAATGATCAACCATTTCAACAGTACAAGGAGCAGCTCGGCGTTACTCGGTATTACACTTTTGCAGAGGCAGGATATGTGGATGGGGCTATGGATAAGGAAATTCTCGAAAGGGTCAAGGAAGGAGAAATCAAGCAAGAGAGGTTGTGGTTGATCTGATATGCTACAAAGCTCAAGCTCACAGAGGGAAGAAATGACTCGTGGAGACAGGCATCTCGGTTCAAAGCTCTAGGTGAGAACTGTTCCCTATTTTATGCTTGATGATTTCGCTGCTGACGAAGTCCGAGATCCTGAGACCTTTCTCTGTCCTTAGCAACGGCCACCATCTTATTATCAGTTCCGTCCCTCAACTTCGAATGTCTAATAAGTGCTCGGCATCTGACTCAACCTTCCACCATCACTTAGCATCACTGTGCCGTTAATATAAGCACCCGCGCGACTCGCCAGGAAGAGTATGACGCCACTCATATCCTCTTGCCCACCAGGCCGCTGCAGGGGAACCACAGATCGGGGAAGAGTTCGCTGCTCGCTTTGCAGGCGATTCGGGCCCTCAGTGTGTTTCTCTGTCATTTCAGACGGATAAACTGTAAAACATCAGCGCAAGCTAGTTATATCCTCTTCAACACGCAAAAGTCTCTGCAGGCGGGTAAGGAACAGGAGGCAAAAAAAAAAAACTACATACGTCCGGGCGCTATAGTATTACATCGGATATCCCATGGCAACAATGTCGTCGCAAGCGACTTCATCATATGCACGACGGCCGCCTTACTCTGTCCATACGCAAATCCTGCCGGCGCCGCACGATTAAACGCGGCAAGGCTACTCGTCGCCACAACCTGGCTCTTCTGCTCTACATTCTCCTTCTTATTTCCCTTATCTAGCAGATCCAGGAACGCGAGCACCGTATACCACGTCGCCGTCACATTGACGTCGAAGGTCCTGCTATAGACGCTGTCATCGGCGGCCCAGTGCGCCGCCGCGAAGTCCTGGAGGGTCGGCGTGGGCGGGACGGCAACGGTGGGGCCGAGGATGCCGCTGTTGGCGACGAGGAGGTTCACATGGCCGGTCTCGGATTCCACGCGCTGGGCGAAGGAGGAGAGCGCCTCTTTGGACGTGATGTCGCACACGTGGGGGATTATGGTGCCAGTGGGGACGGAGGCGGCGGCGGCCAGGAGAGGCTCTTCGCGCCGCCCGCAGATGTAGACCTTTGCTGCGCCGTTTAGGGCTAGGGCGCGGGCCATGATGAGACCGAGACCTGGAGGGCGTCAGAGGAGGATCTGCTGATATGGATCACAGGGGAACGCGAGCTACCGGTTCCGCCGCCAGTCACAACGGCGACGAGGCCTTTTACATTGAAGAGATTGGATGCCTCTACCGAGGTCGTGGCGTTAAAGGCAGACATTGTTTTACTTTTATATATGGAGTCTTAAGATGCCTTTTACAGGATGACAGAGCGGTCCGTTATATGTGAGTCAAGGCACATAGCAGGGCGTGTGGCTTTAGAAGAGTGGATATTGTACAGCAGGGATTTGGACCTTGGAACTTGGGGTTCCAGCGGTTCGGACTTCTGGGTCCGGCTAGACAATTCCAGAGCTCCTCCTGATCCTGGTACATAGAAGGCCTTCGGGGGGGAGATTAATCGTATCGCCATCATCGTCATTTTGTCTACTCCGTAACGAAGAAAGCAATTTGTAAATGGGAAATAATTTACAATATAATATGTAGCTGGTGACGTACTACAGCCGGCTTATCTGGCACCATTCCGCCAATTCTGCCGCTCTGCCAAAGTCAAAATTGGAAGGCGGTGCGTACAAACGCTAAGATAAGACTAGACTATCTCAAATCGCGATCCAAAAAAGTTAAGTTGTGTTTACCTGCAACCGACACACGACCCTCAAATCCAACAGGGACCATATTACCGAGAAGCCCACCATTCAGTCGCCAGACGCAATGCTCAAGCGCAAGAGAGACGATCGCGCCCCGCCGTCGCGGCAGCCGACGGGTTCGGAGGCGCAGAGGAGGGGAGAGGTGGAGGAGAAACTTGTGCATGGGAAGAAGATGCTTAATCGGGCGCTGAAGACGGCGAAGGGGTTTGAGTGGCAGAAATTGGTCAAGAGGATTGGGCATGCGAAAGAGAAGGGGGGAGAGGGCGCGGGGGAGGTGGAGAGGTTGGAGAGGGAGTTGAAGGTGCTTAAGGTAGGTCATCGTACTTGGGAGGGAGAGGAGTGTGTTGCTTTGCGATCGATGCCTTCCGGCGCCTCGTATTTTGTTTGCTTTAGGGCCAAAAAAATTCTGATGCGAAATAATAGGAACTTGAGATGGTGGCATTAGCAGATGCGCACGTGCACAAGACCTTATTCAAGTCGAAGACGATTGCGGAATCCGGTCTCCTCCCCGACTATGTCAAGCCACCGAAGCGCAAGGAGGGATTGAGCGAGGGAGAGATACTGGCGATGGATAATGTCACCGCCCGGTTATACAACACGAAGGGCGTGAAGGAGAATATGTCCCACATCATGACGTCCATCTACGCTGTGACGGGAATTCCGAATCCGGCAAATAAGTCGAAACAGCAAAATAAGACGAGCGGGGAGAAGCCGGCAAAGAAGGCGAAGGTCACGAAGAGCGAGGATATCCCTGAGCTGAAGATAAAGTCACAGGAGATAGAGAAGGTGGAGGCGGTGAAGAAGGCCATGGAGCCGGCATGGCAGGGCTTTGATTCCGGGTCTGAAGACGGGGAGAGTGATGGCGAATCGATTGATTTCTCAAAATACGAAGGGCGTTTAGGTGGGTCGTCCGACGAGGAATCGGAAAGCGACGAAGAGCTCCAGAGACCAGCAGTGAAAACAAAGCCGGTGAAGAAAATCATGTCGAGAGGGATCTCCGTTTCGGTATCTGGCTCCGATGATGAAGGCGACCTTGGAGACTTCAACGAAGGGGAACACGATCTCGGCTCAGCCTCAGAAGACGATGGCGACAGTTCTGACAACGCCATCACCCGCTCCCCGCCACCTTCCTTAAAAAAGAAACCCATCAAAGAACCGCCGAAGCCCCTCAAGGCCGGATCGCAATTCCTGCCGACGCTCATGGGCGGGTACTGGTCGGGCAGCGAGGAATCGGCGAGTGACGTGGAGGAGGAGCTCCGGCCTGTGGTGAGGAAGAACCGACCGGGACAGATGGCGCGGCGGGCGATCTGGGAGAAGAAGTTTGGGACGCGGGCGAACCATATTCAGAATGCGCCGGCGGAGAAGGAGGTCGGGGATGGGTGGGATGCGAGGACAGGTGCTAGAGGGGCGGATGATAGGGGCGGAAGGCGGAGGGGAGGGAGAGGTGGGAGGGATGGCGGGAGAGGAGGGTTTGGGCGGAAGGCGCAGGTGACTGGGGAGAATGCGTCGGAGCTGGGGCCGAGGAAGGCCAGAGGAGCGGGGAAGAAGGACGATGTAGGCGTCTTGCATCCTAGTTGGGCGGCCGCGAAGAAGGCGAAAGAGGAGAAGAAGGTGGCTAAATTTGAGGGCAAGAAGGTCGTCTTTGATTAAGTGGAGTAAAGTCAAAATAATAGTGAAAATATCATGTTAAGGCAAGAGCTTTAACATTGAGGACGGGAGGAATATAGATGGTAGAGGACTCGGCTTTATAGCTTCTAGATCAAGGAAGAAAGAAGGCTTACCATAAAGTACCTCACTATGCGAGATCGAGGTTGAACGGGTAAAAGAAACTAAAACAATATGGAGGAAACGTGGAGCGAAGACAGAGCTCGTATCATCGAGCAGGTTTTGGGAGGCTGATGAATGGGATTATCAAAGACGTAGACGATCTTAGGAGATCTAGACTAAGGATGGATGCTAACTGTAACAATACAAAGACCCAGACAATGGTCCTCGAGGCTTACTAACATCGAATAGCAGCCAGCATACGTTCAGACAGAAGCTGCTTTACAGTCCTATCCTTCCTTCCGAGAGTGATTCCAGAGTGCTTTCATAGTCTCACGGACAAGCATTCCATCAACACTCATGAGCCATTACTGCACATCATCTCTTCTCCCCTCATCCACGCTTGGCGCGGAAGACACCCACGAGCCCAACAGTGCCAGGAAACAAGCCACATGCACGCCGAGATGCGTCGCCGGTCCGCCGAGCCCGCCGCCGAAGAAGGATTCACCGTGCAGAAGTCGCGAAGCCGCCCGCGTAATCGGCCCGGCGTGGTAGAAACCCAGCGCTCCCGCCACACGGCGCGACGTGCGGTCGACGGGCCGGATGGCGAAGGTCAGGGCGATCAGGTTGGAGCTGAGCAGCAGGAGGGCGTATTGGCGGATGAGGGCCTCGGCGGCGGGGGCCGGGGTCGAGAGGTGCAGCTGCTGGGAGGGGTTGAGGAGGAAGTTGAGGGAGGCGGGGGTCTCGATGAGGATGTGTAGCCAGAGGGATATTTTGAGAAGGGGAGGCATATTGTTGTCCGCCGCTGCGTCTCAAGTCGGCCGTTGGCGCCTCAAGCTCCCAGAAGCCACGCCGGGTCTTCGACTTCCTCCTCGCAGCGTAAAAGGGGTGGGATTGATTTGTGACTTGCCAGAAGCATGCGCCCCGATGTCAGCGTTTTCTCAGCGGATATATTCTTTAGTATTTAACCTTGATACGCAGATATAAGATAGAGTCTAAGATAGAGTCTAAGATAAAGTCCAAGATAAAGAATTGAGATCAGACATCAATCAAGGTACAGCGCAGACTAGGCGCAGTTAGGAATGGTGGATCTGTGACGGGTGTCAAAGTCAGGTACTTGACCGAATTAATACAAGAAGCATCGGACTTTCCTTGATTGGGAATAGGGTCATAGAATAAGGGTAAATTTAAGTACATTTAAGTACATAGGTACCTAACAAGATGGAGAGAGGAAGAACAATATGATCATCTCTTCTTGTTTGTTGTCATCGCCGTCAATATATATATCGTCGTCGTTCTCCTCCTCTTCTTCCTCCTCCTCTTCTTCCTCCTCCTCCTCTTCCTCCTCCTCCTCCTGCTCCTCCTCCTCCTCCTCCTCGTCGTTGTTCCTCGCTCATTTTGCCTTCAATCGACTACCCACCCCTACCTGGTCTACCTCCCACCTCTCACCATCAATCCACTCCACAAATAATCCAATCTTTCCTCCGTTCCTGGCTCGAGGCCGCGCGCTTCTGCAGCAGATCCTGTTACATGAATCAGCAATCGGAAACACACACTCTCTCTCCGTCCCTCGGTCTTGGGACATCTCGAGGATACAGTACGAGTAGACCTGTAGTGTTACGCTCCCATTTTTCTGCATCGCCATCTTCGATAATTCTTCGATAATCTGCCTCTTGGATTTTGGATCTCACTCCTCGAATTGGACCTTCGCATTGTACCGGCGTTTGGCTACAGGCAGCATCTCAGCGCAAGATAATACTCTTCTGCGACCTCAATTGACCTTTGACAGCTTCCAATTCGCACAATCTACTTATCCGACAACCTTTCGGCCGGTGCGCATCCTACGAAGATGTTGCCTTCACCGAACGCAGACAATGGCTCGAAGACCTTCGGCACCTTTGGAGACCTCGGTCTCTCCATCATTGGTCTCGGAGCTGAATACCCACCGTTCCAGCTCACGTCCAATGTTCTCAGCATTCTTGCGAAGCGTCACTACCCGGAATCTCCAGCGTGAGTTCTTCCGATCTTCTCCAAGCCTCAACTAATAGACTGCAGCATGGCGAAAGTTCTTATGATCAACGAATATACGGGCATTGATACCCGCTCAGCAATCGGCGACATCGACCATCCTATTGCGAACATGGATCGCGCCCCTACCATCACCGAGCTCTGTTCCGCCTTCCTGAAATATGGTATCGACCTTTCCGTGGCCGCAGCACGGAAAGCTATCACAGAAGCTGGAATCGATATTTCACAGATCACGCACGTCGTGAGCACAACATGCACAAACAGCGCGAATCCCGGCTTCGACCACTACGTGTGCAAGAAGTTGGGAATATCACATACAGTCGAGAAAGTGCTGCTCCATGGGGTTGGCTGTTCGGGCGGGCTGGCGGCGCTCAGGACGGCGGCGAATCTAGCGATGGGTGCAAGCTTCAGGGGGAGGCCGGCAAGAATATTGATTGTGGCGTGCGAGATCTCGAGTACGCTTGTGAGGAGTGAGCTGGACAGTATTAATGAGTTGCAACAGACGAGAATAGGTGTTACGTTGTTTAGCGATTGCGCAAGCTCGTTGGTGTTAAGTAATGGGATTGGTGGGCAAGGCGTGGAGGAGCCGGTGTATGAGCTCTTGGGGTGGGAACATAGAATAATTCCGGATACGGAGGAGGATCTGGGATTTGACGTAGATCCTGCAGGTGAGAACAACTCTTGATATTGGATGACACGATACTGATGGCGATGCAGGCTGGAAAGTCATCCTCTCACCTCGAGTCCCAAAACTGGCCCAGTCAGCAGTCGACCCCACCTTTCGAGATCTCCTCGCCTCGCTCTCTGATTTACCCTCAGAATACAAATCCGCCGACTCGTTCGACTGGGCACTTCATCCAGGCGGTGCAACTATCCTAGCCGGCGTCGAACGAGCGATGAGCATCACGCCCGAGCATATGCGCGCCTCCTATGACACATATATTAAGCATGGCAACAGCTCGTCTGCGACCGTCATCAGCGTGCTGAACCGTCTACGGGAGAAAGATATGGATGAATGTGCGCCGGGTGGGAAGGTCAAGGAATTTGTCGTAGGATGTGCGTTTGGTCCGGGAATTTCCATCGAGATGTGTATGTTGAAGAGGAATTTGAGGCATCAGCCAAGAGTGAGTGGAGAGATGACGCCGACTGAGACTGAAAGCGAGGGGAGCAGAAGCGATGCCGAGGGCAATATGACTTTGAGCGAGGTGTTAAATGGTGTTGATCTCGATTGAGGTGATGTGATAATCGCCTTTTGATGTTCGAATACGATGGGCCGACAGAGGTGTTCTTTGCAACTCTTCCATGATGCTATGATGCATACAAGCGACGAAAGATTCCAACTAGATTTTGAATATGAAACACTTCTGCATAGCAAATATCGCATCTACAGCGGCATTCTCGTCGCCTAGATTCGACAATAAGGGTTGATGTTCTCGATGTCGATCTTGAGTTCTGAACCTCCTTCATTTCTGTCATGTCACCACTTTCTCTTTCTTCTCACGCCGCATCCGCATTTCTTAGATCGGATTTTCATTCGTCACGGATCATTTGCGATTTATAGACAGACCGGATCACCGTATCGTGCACGTCCGCCTATCTCACAAGGAATGTAAAAACAGGAGCATGGATAATTGGGACATCTGAGGTGCGTGTTCTCCTAATCTCAAGATTTACGGCAACCGCCCATCTCATGACGAATGCCAAAACTGAAGCTTGGGTCGGGTTTCATAATTTCCGCCACCGATGGGAGGAGAGGGATCTGAAGCCACGGCCCGTTCTCGGATTGCTACGGCCATGATGCCTCTTGAGTGTTTAGATTGCGCACGGCGGCTGCTAGCCAAGCCATGGGGAACTTCCTGCAGTGTGGGCATTTATTAGAGGCTGGAAGACTGATCGTCGCAGGTGGCCGATGAGATGTGTACTGCATCCCTTCCAAAACGCATGGGAGAGGCAATGATGTGAAGATCACACCTTGTGTTCCTAGCTACCTCATGACGCTCATGATCTCTCGTATGTTCCTCACTTACGATTCTCAGAGCTTGCACGACAGTTCTTGCACAAGACACGGTGACATTCGGGAAGGCCGCAGTTTCTCGACGGGATCATAGATGACCCAGCGCATAGAAACGGGATAGATACTGCAGTGCCTGGCCAAAATATCCCCAATATATCAAGTCTCTGTGGATATGGGCCTATACTATGTAAGCATTATATTTGGAAAACTCATAGATCAGAAATTATTCACTACTCCAAGGATTCTTCATCAGTGAAAGTGTTACCAGCCGATCATGTCTTGTATATCCAGGTTATGTTGGCTAGATACTATACCTTGCATGCTTCTCGGCAGGACATGTACGAAAGGGTGCTAACTGTCTACATCTCTAAAGATATACAAGTGGCAAGTTGGAACACGTATTTTTCAAGCCCTCGCTCTTCGGCATCAACATATCTACGAATATCTTGTCTTTCGAGACAATCTGCAAGCCAATTTCTTATTTTCTTCTTTGCATTGGTTTTCCACGCACCATCTCCGTCGACACCTGCACTACGAGTCTACCAGCATACAATATACGCACTTCAGCTGTGATGCAAAAAAACGAGTCGACAGTTTCTTCTTAAACAGTTTCAAAGATGGCCGAGATGCATTTGATGCACTGAGCAATTCAACCCAGAAGTCCATCTAACGTAGGGAAGATCAACGATGTGTGGGAGGGTGCCCTCCAAGTGGACTCGAGACTCGACCGAAAAGCTGATATTTGATTCCCGGCACTGGAGAATCAGGGGTACTCCATAGGGGAGTATATAGCAGAGCAATGAGAAGTCAAAGAGTGTCTCAGTCAGGCGGGTAAAGGGTCGTGATGAACGGATGATGATGATGCGATGCACCATACGGATTTTATAGGGCCATATAGAGCACACTCGCGTACTCAACTTACAAGCTCTCGCTCAGATCGTGCTCTCGCGAATGAAGCCGATCGAAATGGAACACGGAGCATGTCCAAGCCACCAAAGAGGTAAGTACTTAAGGACTTTCAGGAATTTTGCGCAGCTTCGCCGTTCTTTCAGAACTTATTCATCGTTTCCTGCCTTTTCTCCTCTCTTCAAATCATTCTACCGCTCCAAGTCATTCAACGCTTTCTTTCGTAGTAGTCTCTCATTATTCGAGGCTCGTCCGTCCAGTATGAGAAGTTCCAGTTCCTCAGATGACTGGGGAGAGCATAAACCTTTCTCATGGGTGGCAGCCTTGTGGCCTACTAGGGATTCCACGAGGCCGGTACACTGGCGACCAGTCAGTCAGTCGCGCACTGGCAGAGAGCAGTAGTCGGCGCATCTTTCGGGGGCTTCGTCCCAGGTCCCACCGGCTGCGGAAAGCGTTGCAAAGGGCAGTGAAGTCCTCTGTCGCCGGCGATCTCAGCACTGCCAATGAGCAGCTTGAAGACCTTGTAAATAAGCCGCACGAGTTAGGCGCCGCGGCGATGAATGCTCTGGCGAGCATGTTACAGCTCGGTGCAGGGCGTGCATGGGCGCGTCTCTTGCTAACTACACGTTTCCTACGGGGCGCAGAAATGCGCGAGACGCCGCAGCGGTGTTTGCGCGGTACGCGATATCTAGGCTGGGATGTAATAGGTTAGCAGGTATAAGAGCTTTTAGTGTACTTTCTATCTGCTGGGGTTAAGATCTAGATACAAAAGTATACCATCTCAACTTGCGTGAAGCTACGCGCTGTAGTGCATCTTCACTAAATAGGGGCGTTGCGGTTGTTCTGCAGAGCAAAGATCCTTTCTGTCAGCTCTGAGACACTTACCAGATGGCTACAGTAGACAGTAACCGCATCAACGTGACCAAAATTTGTTTCCATTGCTCCAAAGTAGCCCTAGACTGAGTAATGTTACACGTTGAAACGCCCCCCGCCCCCCCAAAAAAATACCAAGCATTGAGCGAACGCAATAGCTTCCTTCCTGAGGCTCCTTATCTCCTCCCCGTTTAAACGCCAAAAAAGCCAGCAATTAAACTTAGAAATGGAACAGCACTTTTGCCAACGCCGAAGCGGAAAGCCATGACACTATACCATATCATACCCACCTCATCTACCCTCCCCGAGAACACTCAAAAACCCATTCCTCGTAATCGCCGCCGCATCCCAGCTGGTCTGCACCGCCGCAACGCCCTCAGGCCTCTCGGCCACGACTTCCCTCCCCGCGTCCCCCGCCGTTGCCAGATCAGCCAAGTGCTGCAGGCCCTGGCTCGCCGTCAGGGCCGCCGCACTCGGCGCAGCCGCGGCAGCTGCCGGCGCACCGCCCACCTTCTTCACCACCAACTCCCGCAGCGCCGGATCCCACGAGCCCGCCGGCCGTGACGGCGAGCTGAGCATGAGCTTCAGCTCCCTGCCAGCCTCGTCCTTCACGCCCTCCTTCTCCAGACCCTCCAGCAACGACACGACGCTCAGCGTCGCAAAGTCCTTGGTCAACGGGCTCACGGGACTCACGGCCAGGATCGCCTGTCCCTGCTTCGCCGATTCCAGGATCTCGAGAGGGTCGGAACCCGGTGTCGCGCGGAGCTTGAGGAGGCGGACGTGCCAATAGGCAAGGTGGACGAGTGGGGCGGAGGAGGTGGTGAGGGATGATGGCAAGGATTCGCGGAAGCGCTCGAGTTCGCCGGTGAGGAGGGTGGATATCAAGGGCGCTGTGTGCGATAAGGGGGCGAGGAGATCGGATGGAGAGGTCAGGACGGTTGAGATGTGACCGAGGATGCAGGAGAGGCCTGCGGATGGTTAGTGGGGTTTCGATAGGATAGGATGGAGGGGAGACGCACGGGCGAGATGGTAGGTCTGATCGCCAAGGATCTTGACATCGTCAACCAGCAGCACAGCACTCGTGTCAGGGATCATGAGCGGGCTTGAAGTGCCAGACGCATGAAATCTGTCCAATATAATCAGGCTCCACCAGATCCGACGAGCGAGATTGTCGTTGGAATCCTGCTCTTCGTCCGCATGGTAGACGTGCAGTTTCAAGGAAAACGCGAGACCGACAGCTGCACCGAGCCAGACGGACTGGGAACCGGAGCCGGAACGAGTACCAACATGGCTGCCAGCTTCGATAGCCATGAGGATCAGCGCCGAAAGGAGGATGAGATTGTCAGAGAAGGATTTGATGGCTGTGCCGTCGAACTGGCACGTGGACACAAGGCTGGCGGCACGACGTGCCGAATTGGCATCCGTGGACGATGTGACAGAGCGCACAGTGGCATATAGAGCCTCTAGGAAGGCATCTTTCAGTATCGGTGGACAGTTGGCAAGTCTGCTGGCGACGTTGGTCTTCGAGGTGGGCAGCAAGGGGAATGTCGGCTGAATGACTTTGTAATATCTAATGATGTTAGCAACGTAATGTAATGACATCGAGAGTCAGACATACTCATCCGCAATATAATCATCCCACTCGACCTTGTGCTCTCCATAAGGTCCATCAACTTGAGGGATGCCTTCAAATCCACGCGCCTCCGGAGCATTTCTCCATTGTGTCTGAGGAGCCATACCGTTTGGCGAGTATAATGGGCGATACTGCTCTGCTGGAGCTTGATAAGGCTGAGGCAGATGTCGCGGAGTCTCAACTTGGGACCACTGTCCCGATTGTCTGGAATATGCGGGACCAAAGTCTTGCGATATCGAAGAATATGTACGCTTTCGCGGTTGCCCTTCGTGAGGAGGAGGCGAGTAATCGTTTGAGGCGCGTCGAGATAGTCCAGCGTCATGAGGTGGATATTGTACAGGTTCGCCTGACTGGCTTTGGATCGCTCCTTCGAGGTGATTTAAACGATCCGCAAGTTCTTTGATGTATCTATCCAGGTATTAGCTGCTGGCGTCACGTCACGTTTGCTCTGATGATGCATACCCTTTGCTTGGTCCACGCTTCATTGGAATACGACTGAATTGACAGTGCGTCCCAACGCGCTTACAATTCGAACATTGTTCCTCGCCCGACTCTGTAGTCGCATCGCATCGTATCTTCTTCCGCCTACATTCGTCACAAGCTCTCGAGACCTTTGATCGCTTCCTCGGCGTCTGCCCATCCAAAGGATACGGACTATGCTCAATATTGCCACGGTTCATCTCCGCAATCATCTGCTGCTCATGCGGGAAGCCATGAGGCTGGTTCTGAGGCGACTGCGCCGCTTCGTGCCCTCCTTCCATCATGGGCTCGAGCCCACGAGAAAGTTGCGCGGCCAACTGCAGGTCATCGGGGTTCGAGAGGCGTTGTTGTTGTTGTTGTTGCTGCTGCTGCTGCTGTTGTTGATTTGCGGTATTGGGAGAATAGAATGGGCCATTTCCCTCAGCCGCGACGGCTGTAGGATCGGGATAGCTCTGCATCATCTGTGCTTCCTGTTGATTCATCGTCGACACTCGCACAAGCTGACGGCGGTGGGGGGAAGGTGCGATGGTCGATCGTGTTTCGCGTCGCGGTCAGAAACGTACGATTTTCGGGCGTCGAAGAATATGCTTCTACGCGACCAAGATTAGCCATTTCGCAAGACATTTCCGACGGTGGAAGATGCTCACGGATATATGATGGCGATACTGAGACTGTTGATCTTGAGCTCTTGGATTTCGGAGAAGTGTTGCTTCCGTTCCGTTGAAGTCGTAGAAGAGTTCTTCCGTCGACGCGCAGCAGGCGGTGGGTGGGTGGGTGGGCGAGCATAGGCAGGTATGGTGGGTATTACCGTGTATGGTACATATGTTATGTATGTTAAGTCAGCCTCGGACAGAGTTGAGCTGGGATAAGCTCGGCTGTGGCAATTGCACTTGTTGCACTTGTTAAATGATGTTGGATGAAAACGTGATTAATGAAGATAATCTATTATAAAGGAGAAGAAAAGGGTAAGGGGTATGTATATATTATGATATGATATCCATACTACTCTACCTACTACTCTGCTTCGTAGTTGTTTATAAGGAAGGACGAACCTCATGGATGGCATTCTTCGGACGGTGGCCTCAGGCTCTGCAGTTCTTGTCTTGCTGTCTGTCAACAAACACAACGCCCAAACAAGAACAAGACTCGGAGAGACTCAGAGACTCAGAGAGAGACTCAGAGACCCAGAGACACTCACTCCAGGGCAAGCATTTATATTTGATAACCATATATTAGATCTTCTCCCCGTCTACCTCATCCGACATTTCGATATGTGATGTGCATTCCCCGCCGGTTCATCGACCTGTTGTTGCTCATCTCATGCTCATCTCATACTTGGAGCTCTCGATGATGACGATGTTAGGTATGTAGATTGTACATTGAGTCGTCTATCTGAAGCAAGAATAAGAAGATTCATATGTACATATTCATATATTCATATATTCATATGTTCATATGTTCATATATTCTTCATATATGAATATCTGACTATATTGCCAGCAAATATCACATCACATGACATGACAGATCGGACGAAAGAAAGCCCATCACATCACATGATAGATCAACGAAAGAAAGCACATCACATGTCGCATGTGTATCCTTTCAGATAAGATAACCGCTTTCAGCTGAAGATCTTCAGATTCACGTGACCTCCTCTCCTCATCGTTCCTTTGTCCGAGGTCTACTGTCTTCGGTCTACTGTCCGAGGTCTACGGAGCAGTCACTGTATAAGACTCTCACTGTATAGACTCTTCAGCGTTCGAGTACTGTAGTGTACCGACTCTATATATACAGACATATGTATACATATGAATATATACATTATACATACGTATACATATACATACCCACATACTCCAGTCCTATAGAGAGTCCTACAGATAATCAGATACTAACCCTCTTTGTGCATCCCAGCAAAGAACAAATGAGCAGAGGACTTACCTAGGTACATACTCCGTACATACATACATACATACATACAACATTCATCCATCCGTCCTTCCTCCATCTGTCCTCCTCCATAGGCAAAAATGCCTCTCCCTTCGTCTGCTTTCCCCTCCCGTTCCCCTCTCTCCTCCCTCCCCCTCTCCTCCCTCCCCCTCTCCTCCATCCTCCCCTCAAATCTTCAAGGCATCGGCATCTACAACCAATGAATATCTTGAATATCTTCAAATGGAAGATGCTCGTTCGCATGCTGCTGCTCCGCCTCCATCTTGTAGCTCATGTTCATCACGAACCACATTACTGCGGGAATGGCGACATACATACATAATACATACATACGAGGTGAACCTCGCATCGCATTACCGCATCGACTCAGATAATCGAAATCGACTTCCTTATGGCACGGCAGCATACTGCATACCGAGGAACTTGCTCCTCCGTCCTTTTTCCTTTTTCTATGCTGCTTATATGCATGTCAAGGCGAGAATGACAACACACTACAGGATCGTCTTCTGTGGAGCACAGTCGGTGAGGATGCTCTACATCTATACATCTATACTCATCTAGTGATGATCAACTGACACAGTATGCTCTCCATGGCTTGTCCCATATCCCATATCACATATCCCATATCCCATATCCCATATCCCATATCCCATATCCTATATCCCATATCCCATATTGATATCATATCACCCAGCATGTGAACCCTTCAGTGATGGTGTTTCGGAGCCTGCAGCAATCGAGCAATCCCTATACCTATGCAGCTACTACGAGCGCCATTGCGGAATGCGGAGTACCCATGCGCTCAGTACACCGTGCTGCAGAGGCTTCAAGGGTCTCTCAGTGCATGCGTGCGTATGTATACTGATGGCTCTTCAGCAGGATCTTCTACAGAGCCAAGGGAAGGCAGAACACATCCTTCGTGGAGGAGTAGCAGTAGGACATACTGTATACACTCCGACATACGGACAGATATGTAGTGCAGTATTGTCTGTATCGTCTGTATCGTCTGTATCGTCTGTATCGTCTGTATCGTCTGTATCGTCTGTATCGCCCGTATTGTCTGTATCGCCCGTATTGTCTCGTATGTACATATACTCCAGCAGTTGAGGACGAGTATTAGTATATGTACATATACATATACTGTAGTTAATAGTATGTAATGTACATATACATATGTATATACTCTATATGTGTAATATATATGTACACACACATGTAGTAGTTAACGAGTATGTAAACATAATATATACTCCAGTAGTTAACGACGAGTGTATTATATATATATATCTACTCCTATAAAGAACGAGTAGTACTATGTACTATGTATGATGTACATACACATAGACTCCTGCAGTCGACGACGAGTATCTATGTACATGCACAGTACCAGCTCGCCGACCTACACAGTACCAGTTCGTATCACTTCGCACTTGGTCTCTCACCCTCCCCCCATCCCACACAAAGACTCTCTATCCCCCCCGCCGACGACGAACCCTTTCCCTTCTCCTTCCTTTTCTTCGATCCACTACAGAAACCATCGAGATAGAACTCTCAATCGACCATTTGGTTGCCCAAACGGCCCATTCGGTGTTCTGCTGTTCTCAGTAGGCGCCGTTCGGTGCAAGGCTTCGCCACTCGAGCCAATTCTCCTCTCCTCGACAATTCAATATTCAGGCGTTCGGTCGGACCATAGTCAATAGTATATATTGCAGCATCTATTCGGAGTACAGGGCTTGTATATACCACGGAGGCGGCTTCACTTCACGAATATCCGGATCCATATCGCATCCTATTCTATCATATCATATCATATCATATCATATCATATCATCCAGCATCATTTTCATATTTCTCTTTGCATATTCTGACTCGACTCGTTCGACTCTGCAGTCGCAAGACTGCCTACAACCAATTTACCGCCATCTTGAAGGTGCCTCTATTCTTCCGGTCGTCCTCGAGACGACCACCCAGCTTCGGAGATGTTGATTCAAGGAGAGAAATATGCGTGCGAGGTATGAAACTGAGCCCATAGAAGTCGAAAAAACGCTGACAGGATAGGCCTGTATTCGAGGTCACCGTGTGAGCAACTGTCAACATGCTGGTAGGTCAAGACTCGGGAGATTGATCCTTCAAGCCATACTGACATCCATCAAGACCGGGCCTTGCAACATATCGCCAAAAAGGGTCGTCCCGTCTCGCAGTGCGCCCACTGTCGAACTCTCCGCAAATCTCGCTCTGCGCATGTCAAGTGTGATTGTGGAGAGAAGGCCCACAGTAAGGGTTCATGCACACATGCGAAGGAGGGCGATTCTAAGGGTGAGCTTTGTCTGAGCTCTGGCCGGCACTATTGTGACATCACATTCTGATACATAACCAACAGATACGTGTTGTTGCAGCCATGGCGGTCGTTGCGCTTGCGCATTGAAAAAGGAGCATCTCGAGGCCGTGCCGGAGTCCGAGTCCGATGAGGGATCATTATCTACCCCACCGGAACCTCGCCGGCCTCGCGCCCATACTCTGCAATCAGAGGGCAGCGGGTTGACCGTTCTCGCCAATGGACATCACAAACCTGCTAACAAGCATGCCCATATGGCACACAAGAAGTGCGGGCTTCCATACGTCGTACCGCGACACTCGATTCATGGCGCAGGTGCATCTGGATTAGCCAACCGATCAGTGGACAATCTGCCACATTTGAGCAACATTGAAGCTCTTCATAGCGAGTCGCACATCAAGGACTCGATTGTCAGTGCCCAACAGGAACAGCGAAGGGTCAAGTCCGAGCATGGTTCCCCTGTTACGGGCCCAAGCTCCACCTTCGATCAACTGAACAGCCAGCTGCCGCCGCTTGATCTCTCTAGCTTAGAAAGTTATCCTGATTTTGGCTTCCCAGTCCCATTTGACAGCTATGGACTACTTCAGGATATCGATCAGCCGATTTTCTCGGCCGGGTTGAGCGCGACATCGATTGATTGGTCTCATTATGATGGGCTTCACTTCAATAACGACAACTTTGCGACGTCCAACTTCAGCCAAGCTCCATCGTTCACGGGATTCGACTTTAGCAGTATCGACCAGCCAGCTCTGACAACGACGTCTACATCTGGTGAGATCTCCGAAGTCGAAGACGGTCTGTACATGGACCTCGGACGCTCTCATCTTGGGTCAGTCCAAAAGTACGGCTCAGATTACAACTCCGAGATTGGCGACGACCTCTACCGTCTCAGCACCGCATCATCATCATACGCGGCTCTCCCTCAAGTACAGATTCTCTCGAGCAACAACGTCGGCTCGCTCGACCTCGACGAGCTCCTCAAGAACGCAAGTCCAAGCTACGTCAGCAACTTCACCTCCAACGAACTCCCCGTCACCTTCGAGGAGAAGTTCGCCCCTCCACTCGTCCTCGAGGATGGCTTCCTCATCCCCGCCGATGACGACGAGGATTGGATGGACTCCTTCGCCCCTCCACACCTCCCAAGCAATCCGACAGCAGTGGACGCGAGTCATGAACACGTGTGGGTCCAATAACCCCTGGGGAAGGGCAACAGGCCTGTTTTGAGCTTGATCAATCAATGATTTCGATTCTGTTTGGACGCCATTTCCTTGGCGTCTGGCGGCTGGGGGCGCAGTTGAAGCGGCCGCGTCGTGCTTTGAATATCTGATTCCGGGTTCTTAGATTTGTGTTACGAGCGAGCGAGCAGACAATATAGAGTGCAGTGTCAATGCATATTATGTTCATATCCTTGTCCATGCGGTATCTTATGCCCGTGCTGCGATCGTGGTGAAATTGTTGCATTGTGGTGTGTATGTATCTAACCACGCCCGTCCAGCATCCGCATTCTCCCAGGCGTCTTACATCGCCATCGTATCCCCTCGCCTGACTTGCGCGCCGTCTTCGCAGCTAATAAAAATAGTCGCCGCCACCCCATCCCATCGCGTCGCGTCTCGTCGTCACCTCATCCTTCCTCGCTGTTGGCTCGAGACATCAAGCGGCCTTCTTCTGCGTCCCGATCGTCTCGCCTGTTCGCTGCTGGTAAGCGCCGTATGAAAACACTGCTCCGATGAAGACGCCGATGGCGAGGGTGGGGAAAACGCTGGGGATGAGCGTCGGGGTGTGTTGGATGGGTGAGGAAGGGGGGGGGAGAGGAGGGAGGAGAGGAGAGGCTTGGTTAGGGAGGGCATGGTGGGGTCGTGAGGGCTATGGGAGTTGGTTTTGTGAGTTGTTCGTTGGAGAAAGGAGGAGATGGAGATGGAGAGGATGGATATATGCTATACTGTGGGCCTGTGGCTGGCATACAGGCGGGCAACCGTGACCCGTCACTGTCCTATTCAACCTACGTAGCTGGTGTGTCGTGGTCGATGTCGTGGCGAGGAGGCAACACAATGCATGCTGACCAGACAGCCTCGCAGGCTGTTTACTGGTGAAGTCTCCAGGTCTCCCAACGCAACATTGAGGGAGGACATCGCCATGATTGATGGCCGGGGAGGGGGCGGGTGGTGACGACACAGCCGCTGGGCCTGCACTCTGGACGCAAGCAGCCGCAGCCGCAGCCGCAGTCGCACGCGACGCCTTTTCCAAGCTGTGCACAACCAGCCACGCTTCTCTCGGCGGAGTGGTGATTTAAAGACATTAAAGCTCGATCTATGGAAATGTTCTTATCATCTCACGCATCGTGTTCTTTGGGATTATAAAAACGAGAGAATGCATAGGTACGGAGTGAGAAGACACGTGCACGTAGAGAGAGAGAGAGAGAGAGAGAGGCACGTGCCATCTTCTAGAAAACTGCCATGAGATGACAGCGAACGCTAATGCAGTATAAGCTCATGCGCTAGACAAATAACGTCTCCTAGCCGCTTTGATTCTTCTCCATTTCCTGCCTGCCTACTGTGTACACTCCTATCAATATTATACGACTGTTGTGTACAGTGCAAGCCGCATACTTCGCGTCATTGTCAGACATCTCTGTCGCAGAAATGCAATACAATATATGTTTTCAATCTAATCCCCCTATATAAACTCCACATCTCCCATCTCCACAGCCGCCAATCAACTGGTGTCCCATCCCTTCCCTAAAAAGCTAGCTAAACAAATACACAAGGCGCAGACGATGCCTCCCTCACTCCATATTCTTCTATATCCTAAACGCCCGGCCTAAGAGTGCTCCATAATCAAATTCGAGCTCTCAAGAAGCGAGAAAGAATAGTAGGTTAGGTTATGTAGACAATTTAAGAATTGTACTTCAAGCCATAATAATGCTTCTCGTCATGCCCCAAAAAGAGGCCTCAGACCTCGGTCCTACCCATCAGGGTCCCTTCCTCGCCCCATTTATGGACCCAGTATGGAGTATATGCCACTGGACAACTTATATCTCCTGTTGTGTATCTCCTGTTCGCGATTACACTGCTCTTCCAGTATATATATTATCTTCCACCTCACCATCCTCTCCGGCTGCATCCTCTCCGACTGTTCAAGCCACTCTCCCCTCCCCCTCGTCCCTCCTCGAGACTCCTCCTCGATTGCTCGCCATTTCTCCCTAGCTCACTCATATCGAATAGCAGCGGATACTCATCGTCTCCCTCGTCCATTCCAGGCGCTGTCGCTTGAACCTGCCCCTGCTGTCTCGCCCAGCTATACCTCCCCTGCCCCCTCTCACTCCCACTTCCAGTCCCTCTCTCCGCCACAAGACTGCTCGACGACCCTGTGGGTGCTCCTCTACCAAGCCCCCCAAGCTTCGGCCGATGCATCCCGGCCAAGGTCCTCGGCACCTGCGCTTCTTCCCGATCCGCCGACTCTGGTCGTCCAGCGACAGGCGATTCAATCTCCGCCGCAGGCCGCAGCACGCACTCCCTGTCATCCGGCGCATTGCCCGACACCTGTCCAAACCCACGTAGGTCGCTCAGACTCGGCGGTTCCCGATCGTCCGCCCCGAGACTGATGCTGCGATGGAACGGCAGATCGCCGAGATCGTCATCCACAGCCAGGGTACGATGTTGCTGCGACACCGAGCTCGAGCGGCGGTTGTGGTACTGGTATGGTCGGGGTGATGTGGGGATGTCGATCGCAGTTGTGCCTGGTCCTTCTTCTTCGTCACCGGAGATGTCTTCTATGCGGGTTTCTTCGGCCCTGCTGTTGGCTCGGAAGCGGCGAGGTTGGGTGTACTCGGCGATGGAGTTGGCGCTTAGGCGAGAAGGGATGGCTGGAGTATGTGGTGTATGTGGAGAGACGGGCTTTCCCGGAGATGAGGACGTTGAGATGGATGTTGCTGCGACCATTGGTGGGACACTCGATAATTGTCGACTGGAGGAAATCGAAGATCGATGTAGGAGCATCGAGGACGATAAGGACTCTGTCAGTACATTATGCGACTCACGCATAGATTGAAACCTCGATAATTGAGTTGTCGTTCGTCTGGTAGCTTCATTACTCTTCTGAGTCTGGAAGCTGGACAGATTCTTGTTACTCTCGAGCACTTTCAGGAAATCGGATAGATTGTCATCATCCGTTTGTAAAGATCCAGAACTTGCACCAGCTTCAGCGAGGATCCCAGATCCAGGTTGAGCAGAAGACGAGAGACTTTGCTTTCCACTACTTCCCTGATCATCATCTGCTCTACTAGCCCCACCATATGACAACCTGCCACGACGATGACTAAAACTGCTACTGTACCTGATTGGTGCTGGCTTGGGTGAGCTCGATGAAGATGAAGTTATGTTATCTGGCGCAATTGGCACACCACGAAGAGAAGCCGGCATACCAGCTGTTAACGACGATCGGTTACGTGGTTGAGACAAAGCACCCATCCCAGAATTTCGTGTAAGCGAATGGGGCGATGCAGGAGGAAGCATCTCGCCATGCGGTGCGGAACTGCTGGGAAGAGACGACCCAGACAGTGAGCCCGCTTTGAACGGATTAAACGACACCGAAGGCCGCCTTGACATTGCAATGCTCTCGAGTGCCCGCGATGACGGTCTCTGAGTCTGAGCAAGTCGGGAATATGCTGCTGATTCAACAGGTGGTGAGTATGGAGCTGATCCCATATTCTTAGCAGCTCGTAATGCGGACATGGGACTCGTACCCAGTGGAGGGGCCTCTCCATGAAAAGTGGACAAACTTCCGTATGTTTGTCTTGGTTCTACCTCCTCCATGAAGCGTCGATGTGCAGGTAATGAGCCGATCTCTGTGGTCCTTGTATCTCGTCTACCATCTTCTCTTGATGCAAGTGTAGGCTGAAAGTAGTCCTCGGCACCCATAAATCTCTCACTAAGTAAGGTTTCGGAGTCCTCAACACGAAAATTGCAATCGTTTCGATAGCATACTTCCGCTGCGAATGTTCCAGCAGGGCTTTCAGTCTCACCAAGAAAGAATCTGCTTGTGACCTCGCCATCACTATTAAATAGAGGTACTGTGAGAGAATCAAATGAAGAAGGGGCACGATTTTCACCATTCACGATCCGGCAGTTGACTCTCAATCCACCCCTGGTTGATGGGATCTTGCCAATGGCCTTGACAAACTTTGCGACAGGAGTAAATCGGGTGGTTGCATATAGAGATCGAAAGAAGACGATGCACTTCTTGTATATGGTTGGTAGCATGCCGCCGTAGTCGTATGAACTATCGGCAGGCTCGTCCTTCAGCTGTACCATCCAACGTTCCAGGACTACCTCTGTCCGCTGCTTTCTGTGGCGCGAACTGCTACTTTTAGAACTTCTGGAACTTTTCGGATCATTGAGGGCTTCTGAAACGTCGTGATGTCTTCCACGCTCGTCAACGATGACCAGACTTTGCTTGTTTGAGAGATCGGATGTATCCAGGTATGTTTCAAGTATTAATGGTGGCGGGCGATTGTTAAAGCTATCACACGTCTTCCAGAGTCGTAATTCTTCTCGAAAGGCATCGGTATCATCAGTTTCCAATTGGAACTATAGCACAGTCAGACACTGTAACCACGATGATCATTCTTAGACACTCACCCATTTGTTCACTTTAGTGGTATCGTCCTTTCCCCGAACCGTAGGCAACGCCACCCTGCTCTGCAATATCACAATGGCAGCTTTCGTATGATAGTTCTGCTGACGGTTAGTCACAATTGACATTCATTTCCTTGCAGACTCACTTGTACAATCTGGTCCAGCTTTCGCCTGGCCTCATTACTGGGTCCTGCAACCACCACGCTATCTTCATGTAACCCTGATCCATCATCAGTCTCACTGTATAAGGGCACCTCTGAGCTTAATCGTGAATGACCTCCTTGGCTTCCTTCTCTAGGATTGTTCATCTGATATGGGCTTGTGTTAGGCGAGGCAGGAGAACCCGCCCCCGGCGGAGGCCGTGGATGCTGATGCATTGTGAAAGAGGGTCCAAGCTATCCTTTGAGATGAAAGACAGGCTGATGATGAACGAGGAAGGATGGTGGTGTTGCTCTTCAACCTAGAACCTCAGCGTCTAGTTGTAACTGAGTTGTGAAATATGATGGAGCTGCCCCAGAGCATCCATTGTAACGTCCCAACTCCCGCCTCACAAAATTTCCCCTCACCCCACTCAGGAGCAGTCAAGGCAGAGTATTTCTTGTCCTTGTCGTTGATGGTGACTGGTTGGAGACAGGCTGTGCCTGGATAGCCTTTGCGGCGCCTGTGCAGATAGCTAGGCAGACAGCATGGCTGTGATGGGAGGAGTGGCTGGTGAAGGCTGTGGTCCGTGGAGAGTGCAGAGTGGAGGGTGGAAGAGGATATTCAGGTAGATGCTGTATGTATGTGCGGTATATACTGTACGTGATGGTGATGGTGATGGTGATGATGTCGGGAGAAGATTATGAGGCTGATTGATGGCAATGGGAACAGAGTCATGCGAAGCCGCCAACCCAAGGTGCAAGGTGCAAGGTGCAAGGTGCAAGGTAGCTCTCGTGATCCAAACGTTATCTCGATAACAGTTTTGTCAGCGCCGCCAGTGCCAGTGCCAGCGCCAGCGCCTTGGCCTCGGGATATAGATATATAAGACCTCCTCTCTTAAACAAACAAACGGAGAAGAGGATATTATGAAGAAATGAGCGGAGGAGGTCTATGGCAATTTATAAATGAGAGACACAATGTGTATTGTATGTTGCTGTCTAGTGATTACTTAGGGACAAAGGTTAAAGCTGTGCGTACCTGCTTGGTTGCTTCAGTGCCTGCTTGCTGCCTATCTCTAGGGCGAGCGATAAGGACATTGAGCATCATCCCTTATCCGCTTATCCGCTTATCCTCCCCTTATCCGCCCTTATCCTCCCCTTATCCCTCGCTTATGCTTTATGCCCATGCGGCACCTGTGACCTGGCTAGATACATACGTCTTTGCCTGGGCGGAAGATGCAAGTGGTCTATGTGCAACACCATCTCGCCATTCTCACACTCCATAGGCCTTCTTCTCCCTTCATCCTGCATACAATCTTCTCCAACGGTTCACCTGCAGATAGATGCTCGACTGTATGGTTGAGACGACGCCGATTCGCTGCACATGCGTACCGTCTGACCCATACGATGAGCTACGTTGGGAGCATCAGCAAGACCGACTCAGATAGATTCTCTACCAGTACTAACGTTTTAATCTTATGACTCCCGAGAGCCAATGTGTAAAGCCAATGTGTAATACAGTGGAATTCGATGCTCGGTATTATTCATTAAGCTAGCCATCTAGCCATCTAGCCATCTAGCCATCTCGAATATTGGGTAAAGTGTGTACTCTATGCTCATCGCTAACGCCACACCATCCATTTCGTTGTCGCTCATAGAAATCAGTAATAATGCATCAACCATCACTCACTCCATCAACCGATACCGCTAAGTCTGACAACGCCCAAGGACCCTTAGATCTTCGACTTCTCGCCTTCCACTTCAGTGATCTGAAATTCCTGACTGACATTAGTACTCTCCACAATCTCAGCCCTGTTCAATCCCAACTGCCTCGTATCCCACCCCTTACTCTCGAGATACGCTCTGAACTTGATGTCTTCGGCTGTAATCGTATCCTGTCCGATATCCGGCAAGCAGAAGACCGCCAGAAATGCAGAGAGCACGCACAAACTGCTGGCAACCCAGAATGGATACTGAGCTTGCTTGACGGCATGGTCACCAGCGGCTGCAGCAATGTATGGGAAGACCTTGGTGCCCACGAATGCGCCGACCTTGCCGATCGCGGCGGCACTGCCGTAGTATTGACCGCGGACACCTGTAGCACATGTTTTGGAGGCGATGAGACCAATGTTGTCACCGGGGCCAATCTCGCCGAGGGATAGGAAGATGCCATAGACGACGGCGAACGATGCGATATGACCTGGCTCTGAGAGAGTCGCATAGCATCCCGCCATGATGAAGCCGACCATGGCTTGGAGTGCGACACCACCAGCAAGAGCATATCTTGCACCGACCAGATCGGATAGAGGTCCGCCAAGCATGCAACCGGGGATATACAACAGGTTGATGACAGTATTCCATCCAAAGGTTTGATACAGAGGAGTGTTTTTGCCAATGACATTGTAGATAATGGTCGACGAGTAGATTCCGAAGGCGTAGGTAGAGAACTGCGATGGTTAGTTACGTCGCTGAAGCAATGATATAAACTCACATCATAGAGGAACCATATGAGTCCAACAATGAAGAGACGCCGCCAATAGTACCGGATGACAAGGCCATAAGGAATCCGGACATGCTTCATGGACTCGCGCTTGAACTCTTCTGGCTCTTGTAGCCTGAAACGCATCAGAAGTAGCGCAATAGGAGGGATGACGCCCAATCCCAAGCCGACACGCCAGGCAGCGCGAAGGTGATCCTCAGTGAAGATGAGAACCAGGACATATGGCACAAAGGCACCGATGACGAAACCCCAATCGATGGCTACATTGGTGAACATGATGAACCAGAAGTTTCGTGTTCCAGACTTCAGTTCGCCAGATGCTTCGGCTGCTGCGACACTGCCTGCGGGATATTCCCCTCCAATACCTATACCGACGAGGAAACGATATGCGGTAAGAGCAGCTACCATGCCATTGAGAGTTCCGCCGCCATAGGCCCCAGCACTGAGCGCTGTGAAGACGATCATGATAACGGTGGAAACAACTAGAGAATTCCTGCGAGACCATTTGTCGCTGGTATACCCGAAGATAAGCTGGCCAAGAACGGTTCCTGCAAAGGAGATGGCAGCGATGTTACTTTTTGCTGGCGCGTTGTTGTAGGCATCTCCATATATGACGCCGAGCATGGTGCCAACAGAGCCGATGACCTTGATAGATGGTAGATTAGTAGAGAGCAACGAGAACCGGGTTCTGGGTGCAAACGTACACTTTGGACATAGCCTTCCGAGAAGAGACCAGAGCCAGCAGCCAAGATTGGCCAAATCTTCTGCCATTGATTCTTGTGCGCAACAGTGGCAGGAAGACCATCCTCCGTCTCTAGAACTGTCTCCGTCACCGGCGCAGACTCCTCGTTCTTCTTCTTGCGAAGGAAAATCATCGTGATAGAAGTGATTCGCGCAAGATAGTGGAAAAGCTACAGCATGAAGAGAAGAAGGGTTCACAGACTCGGGATCAGCCCATATATCAGTCCAAGATGCATGAGGGGTCGCAGAGGAGGCAGAGTGGGGTATGAATGTAGGGGATTGCAGACGATCCAACCAGGGACATGTACACGCACTTTCATGAGATATAAGGCTGTGATACACCAAGAATGGGTAGTGTCGCCGTGGCAGAGGACGAAGTAGCAGTGAGAGGCAAGGATGGCACCCTTTTGGAAAGAACGTGTCTTCCCTCCTTCCCTCCTTCCCCAAAGGTGGAAGTTTGGGACAGCCTATGACCACGGTCACTGAGGAAACCTTCTGGATGGGCTAGCATTTGACGCCGCTTGTAACTTCGAGGCAGACCTACGTCTGAAGCCTACGTCTGAAGCCTATCTCTGAAGCCTACCGTGCATATTTTCAATATAGACAGAATGAAAGGACAGAATGAAGGAACAGAATGAAAGAATAAATCAGAACAAAAATGAGAACAAAAATGAAAATAGATACGCGTGACTCCCGTTTAATCTCTAGAGAGGTAAGATACCCAGTGAGACACGGGTGCACACTGCAGTCCATCTGCATCGCATGTGCACAATGACATTGGATGTGCCGCTAAACGCTTGTCAAATGCTTGTCAACATAGGAAAGAAGCTTGTCAGTGCTTGGATAATGCTTGACACACACCGTCGGCGGCGCCGCCATAGGCTCATTGCACTACGGCGATCTTTACGAAGTTCATACCTACTACGTACCAGTCTTGTACCAAGACTTGTACCAAATCTTGTACCAGATCTTGTACCAGGCTTGCCGATAGAAACAAACAATCATCATAGCCTGTGCCCAAACGACCATGCAGAGCTGTCCCCTCGCTTTCAACTTTGGTGCAGGCTGAGGCAGCAAATCACGGCGATCGTGATACTGCTGTAGAGATGTGACCGGACTTGTGGCCTGGGGCTTCGAGAAGGTTGTAGGGCACTTGCTCCAGTGAGGTAATCATGTGATGGATGTGTATTGTACAGAGTATAGAGTACAGACTACAGAGTACAGAGTACTTCGTAGTACATATAAAGGGTTGTTGTGCAGATGAAGCTTGAAGGGCATCGTTGTCAAACGATACGGTACAGTACGGTACGGTACGGTAGAGAGAGAGGGAGTATGGAGTATGCCGACCAACTCCACTGGAGTAGGCACGTTCCTAGGTACTGTAGATACTGTAACATATTAATACCCCTTTCTGGCTTTCTGGCTTTCTGGGCCCCGTTTTGATTTTGAAGTAGGATGACGCGTCCAAGATCATGCAAATTGGTATAGCAAGGTTTAGCGTGAGTGATTGCCAAGGATTGAGGCCATTTGTCAGTCTATAAAGGAGACATAGAGACCCGCGTTGAGAATTCTCCAGAATTCATATTTTGATATCTGCCCTTCAGTAACGATGGCCTCGAATCCTATGCTGTGGTCGGAAAATAAGAGTACGACGTATTTGGCAATGGCCTCATCATGGCCACAGGCACATTCCACATCTCATACATTCATTCATAGGTCAGGTCTGATTCCGACACCGAACCAAATGGCCAACAATCGATTGACCTTCCTCACAAACCACAGATGGCCAGCAAGATAAACTCCATCGAACCAAGGATCAGAATAAATTGTGGCCATCGGCTCAGAACTCCGATGATATTAACCAAGTCGCTGTCTCTCCTCCCCCAACTCCGCGGATGTCCGATGCAAATGAGCACGGCCTCTCGCGACACTATGGGACTCATTTGCTAGATCAATGCTCATCTCAAATGCCATATTATACATCACGACACTTCCCGACGGGCCCCAGACATCCTATCCTTTCCATCCATTCAGCACCGCCATATCAACAGGCCTCGATGTCCGATTATTTATTCCGCGGAATCCTTGAAGTTTCCATTGGCAGGGTCACGGTTCAAAGCAAAGGCATACTTCTCCGAGTTCTGCTGCAGAAAGGAAGGGACGTCGGGATTGTTGTCTATACGATCAAAGTGTGAATCGTCGCGATCGAAAAAGTCAAGGCCAGATCGTACGCGCTTGAGAATCTTCTCTGGGTCTCTGAACTCGGGCTTGTTGAACTCCGTGTGCGAGAAGCTCGTCACCTTGTTCACCATCTCGTCCAAAGAGGAGAAGCAGTAGCTACAGTGCCAAGCGGCGTTGAACATGTTCTGCTGGTTCGGCCAGCCCATCCTAAGTTCCTCTGCAGCCCTGGTATCGCTACCCTTCCAAAGCATGGCCTGGGGATGTGGCCATTCCTCCGAAAGGCGACACATCCATTGGAAGGAATAGTAGTACATCCTGCTGCGGAGGGTGAGGGCGTCGGGAATCTCGCAGTTTCGCAGAGCAGTCAACGTAGCCGGACGAGGAATCTCATCGACATCTGCGATGATGATCACATCATCAAGGTCAATTTTCTTCTCGCCTTCAAGGAAGGGAAGGACCTGGTTGACCATGGCATTACGAGAGAATGCCTCACGCTCCCAAGTCCCCCCGAACTTTTGTCCTTCCTCCGTAATGGTGTGACGAATCATCTTGTCGTGATATTTGGCAAAACGGTCCCAATTCTTTTCGACGAAGAGATCCTTCGGTCCGTCGGTGAATGTCTTGGGCGATTCGACAACAACGAAGTAGTCGACGTGGCTATACATCTGGCCTAGACGAATCTCCAGCCATTCGAGTTCGCGATTGACCAATATGAGGTCGTAGATCTTGCGCTTCTTGTCGCGATTTGGCCATGGCTTGAATCGTCTAAAGTCGCAGAATTGCGTCGCATCATCGAGAGACAGGTATTCTGTCGCATCCGGCATCGTCGGATCCGACGTGGGAGGGAGATGAGGTGCCAGCTCATGGTCGCCGGCCTCTCCTTCGAATGGTGGTGGTGGCCCATGGTGGCCGATCTCTCCTTCGAATGGTGGTGGTGGTGGCTGGTGCTTTTGTTGTCCCCAAGGCACCTTCACCTTGTCGAATGCGGGATGCGAATGAACGGCGTCATTGCTGGAGAGGAAGAGAATGAGAGCTGCAGCGATCAGAGACCCAAAGATCAAGAACTTGATGCGCGGCGACCGTGCGACCTCCGTTATCAAGACCATGACGAAGGACTGTACTGGGGTCGACTAAGATCGCTAACCAAAAGTTAAGATCCATTTGATGGTTCTGTTGATCATCGACTAGATGGGCGTAGGCACATACCTCGAAGTTGTTGGTGCCTGAGATGAGGGCGTTCAGAGAAAAGGGTGTTTTGCGACCCAATCAACTTAGTACTAGAAAGAATGGAAGGAAAGGAGGTTTGTACAACTAATAGCAATAGAGTAATAATCGCGATCAACAATCAATCACCTCTGGTCTGGCCATCCTGCCATGGGAAGATAGAGGATAGAGCAGCAAGAGTGAGGTTGAGAACGGGAGAGAGGGCTGATACTAATACTAATACATACTAATACTCCGTACCTAGAGTCCAGACCCCTTTTTGGAAGTTGGAGCAATACTTGGCATCCAGTTGGAGTGGCTTACTAAATCTCCGCCAGGCTGTCTGAAAATAGGACGAATCACATACAGAATTAAATTTCTGCCATAAATAGGCGACGTATAATATACTTATATCTAGTCTTTTACTTCAAGCTTTTTTCTTTTCTTAACCATAACAAGATTAAAAAAGCTAAAGCTTAATATATAAAATAAGGGTTTACTTCTTCTTCTTCTTCTTCTTCTTCTTTTTTAAATATTACTGAGATTGTTTAAAATTCCGAAAAGGAATAAAGTCATATGTTTCTAGGTACAAATAAAGATACGATTTAGTAAAGCCCTCAATGAATTTCTATGAATTCAGCTAGTAATTGAGTATCGGTAGAGTAATATCTATTCCTATACCAATATGTGCCTATTTCTCTGTTCTTCTCTTCCTCTTCCTCTTTGTCTTCCTCTTTGTCCTCCTCTTTGTCTTCCGATTCCCAATGGGAGGTCTTCTACGGATTACATTCGTAGACTGCTATTCGTACGACCTTATGGTCAAGTCTCCGCATCAGTTGATTGAAGCGATAGATATACGAATAGCCTGCAAAGAATCGCATGGATCATGGAGAGAGGGATGGGATACGAAGTACGATACGAGATCAATTCAGCCAGCAGCCATCCTCTACCAGCCCCCCCCCCCC
>Ga0209512_1000624_pt1 | contig 54899 bp, 67 predicted proteins | sample frozenSSSSmetaG_FD_184142 | JGI IMG/M metagenome (GOLD analysis project Ga0209512, IMG submission 184142) | Glacier valley bacterial and archeal communities from Borup Fiord, Nunavut, Canada, to study Microbial Dark Matter (Phase II) -... | ecosystem: Environmental > Aquatic > Freshwater > Ice >...
GTTTTATTATGCATCACACCACTGGCACCGATATATACAATGAGTGGAAATACAACGATGATGCAAAAAGCATCGTACAAACCATTCATCCAAAGATGTTCCTCACCGCCTATTCTTGGCATAAACAAAACTGCTGCAACCAACAGGCTACACCATAAGAAAGCATTTTTGATGTACGCAGGCCGTGTTACCCGCGATAAAAGCAAACCGGCAAAAAATGGGAATAAGGTACGCGTTATCCCAATGCGCATGTGTGCAGCATTTAATGTCCAACCACCGGCAACGTCCCCATTCGGGTTCGTAACAGCAAAATGCAAAAGCAATGCACCTGCCAGTACGACAAAAACAGCCAAAGCCTTATTCGATAATTTTCGTATACCCAGCGCGTACAGAATATTAGCAATATACTCGAAAAATAAGGACCAACCCACACTGTTGAGCGGATGCATTTCTTGCCATCCACGTATATCCATAGAAAGTGGTATGGGTAAAACCGTATATCCTATCAACATAACAACAATCATCTTCCAAACAGGAACTGTATGAATAAGAGGCCATATCGTTGAGTCGGTAAAGTAGAAGCCTATGGCACCGAGCGTCATGCCCAATACCACAAGTGGTTGCAACCGTATCAACCGGCGCTTAAGAAAGCCACCAATAGTTAATTTGCCCCATCTGTCGTCGTACGCATAACCAATTACAAAGCCGGATAGGAGAAAGAAAAAATCAACTGCCAGATAACCATGGTTTACAACATTGAAAAAGCGACTGCTGGCAAGCGGCTCGGCCAGGTGAAAAAATACTACGATAATTGCTGCTACACCCCTAAGCCCATCTAATATTTGATAATGCGGCTTTGTAGCAAGTAGGTTATTGTTCATACTGATGAAATAGATTTAAAGTGTTTCTCCATGTACTTACGCCTAAAGGTTAAACCACCAAACGTAGGCGTATAAATTGAGCCAACAATTGCAGCCCGGACAAAGATACTAAAAACCCCAAACTTGCATAAGCACAAAACATCCGCTGGAAAGAAAAATTCACTTGTTTACAACAATGTATCGATGTAACTTTTTTTTAATTAAATTTTAAAGCGTAAAAAGCAGGCAAAGCCAATTCCATAATCTGGTCTTTGTTGTCCGTCATAAAAAAGATATATGCGTCTGCACAATCATCTTTGTGAATAGCAACCATCATACAGTATTTATATCCCTGACTAAAAGTATTGTTGACTTCAACAAAAGTTGTTGACCCCCAATCTGCATTAAATTCTTCCTTAACTGAAGTTTTGTCAAATTCTGCACTTTTTGCAAGTTTACCTCCTGAAATATTATATGCAATCGCCTGAAGTGAGGCTGGATACATCTTGTTGGGATCAGCGAAGCTATCACCCGGTTTTTGGTTTTTGATTTTCATTTTATAGTCCTCAATCATGCTACCTAAAGGTCGAATGGCATAACGTACCTCAAATTTCTTATCTGGATACTTTATAGCAAATTCATAATTCATTTGCTGATTCTCAATGACAGTCGTTTCAATTAAACCCTTAGGCATTTCAAATGTCATGTTAGCCTTAATCAAAATGTCTGAAAAAAATTTTGGAAGTTCCTTTTCACCTGCAAAGGAAGAAAGTGAGAAAAACAAAAATCCAATGGTAAATAGTTTCGTTCTCATAATTAAAAAAGATTTTAGAAATTAAGGGTTAAAATTAGTGCTTAAGGGGTCTTTTTTATTGTTTCTCGTAAGTTAAGTCATCTATATCTGTGCTTGTACCTAAGCTCTTAAAATTGATTTTTCCATTTCTGTTTTCCAGATTGAGACCAAACTTTGAAGTTTTGCCATCATTGTCTTTTGATAAGAGAACGACATCACCTGCACTGTAGGAAATAGTCACATCAGAGCTTTTTTTGTCAAGGGGGGTCTCTTCATCCCAAATCCATCTACCTTCCTGCACTTCTTTGCCATAATAGATGGTAACTGTAGAATCCGCCTTCAATTTAAACTCAGTGATTATTCTGTCACCTGTAATAATGGTTCTATTATTCTGTTGCAGCGTTGATTCTTTAGATATCAGCCAACTACCGAGCACTTCATTTCTTTTGATGTTGTCCGTTCTATTTGTTGCAACGCAAGAAGAAAGTAAATAAGCTGAAATGATAATCAAAATTGTTCCAAGTTGTTTCATCATAAATGTATTAGTGGTTTAGTCATTTTTATGCGACGTTTTTATTTTTCCTGAATCCATTTTCTGGCTACATCAAACTCCATATACATTTCAAAGTCGGTATCCAAAACATTGCCATCCGGATCAATGAATAAATAATGAGGTAAACTCTTAAAACGAAATAATTGCATCATATAGTTGAAGTCGTCATTTGAAATAAAGTAGGATTGTTTCAAGCTTTGATCTTTCACATACTTATCATATTTATATTTGTCTGGAGACCAATCTTTGCAGGAAATGAATATAAATTCGAAATCAGCGGAATTGTTGAATTTAGCACGGGTTTCTTTCATTTCTTCAATTCCCCATCGACAAGGACCACAGCTGGTTCCCCAAAAATCAACGAATAGATATTTGCCTTTGTAAGGTGCAATCAACGCTCTAAAAATATCAGCATCCTTCCCATCAGGTAATGAAAGTGCTTCCCATTTGGGATTCTTGATGGAATTGGATGGCAGTGGAATATACCCATCGCCTAATTCACTTTTCATATCATTTTTCCCAAAACGATTTTTCAGAATTCTAAATCCTTCTTGTTTCAGAAAGGGATGTGTAATACCTTTTTGCAGCTTGAAATAGTAAGCATATGCTTCATTTTTATCCATTCTTTGAAAAGCTATAGAAAGACTCCGTGTTTTAGTCACTTCGTAAGCAAAGCTGTTTAAAAGTTTGTAATCAACTTTTAGAAGTGAATCTTTTCGTCCCCACTCATTTAAAACTCTTTCACATTCATAATTTTTCACGTCTTTCACTGCATCTATTTTATATGCCTTTTTCATTGTGGGGTTGATCTCAAAGCGGTTTATAAAACGATCGTAGAAATCGGAAATGATGATTGAAGGATCATTTAATGGTATAAGCTGAAGCCTGTTATAGAAATTCTTTGGTAAAGTAATACCTCCTGTATCTCTGTATGTCGCATAATCAAGCAAATAATAACCATTGGAAATCAACGCATCATTCTTTTGAATTTCAATGGCCTTTTTTAAATACTTACCAGATTTCAATGCTTCTTTCACACAGTTATCATTTTCGACAAAGATGCTATCAATCACCGCTAAGTACGCTTGAGGTGAATATTTTTCTAAAATCCAATAATGTCGATATGCCAATTTTTTTAGTTGAAACGTCATCAATTCATAATTCAATCTTGCTAATGGACCTTGAAGTAGCAGCACCTGAGCAGGATCTTCCAATTCTCTAAAACAATCTGTCTTCACACAATCCTTCCAGTCAAAAACCATTGCCAGTGTTTGCCCTGGTTCCAAATATAGTGACATGAATTCTTCTCCAAACGAGATAGTAGCTTTGCATGGATGATTCATTGGAATCGTACATTTAAATCGACCGGTTGAATCAATTTCCGAAACCATTGGTTTGGATTCTCTGGTCAAATTGTTGGACGCATCCAGAGTAATGGTCGTGAAACCCAGGTTTGGTTGATACCCTTTAATAAAACCAACCACTTTGGCAGAATCTTTTGTAAAGAATTCCTCCTTGGTAAGAAAAGTTTTGCGTTTTGCCTTACTTAGTTCGGTGTGCAACCATGGGATTATATCAGCGGGAACAGTGACAGTTGGTTTTGGTACTTTTGTTTTGAGGCTAGCTGTTTCAGTAATTGTTTCACCTTTAACCGTCAGAAAATGGAACGAAAGGAAAGTGGTCAGCAAGAACTGAAACATGGTGCGATAGGATGGGTATATCTGGAAAATCGATTGGAAATTTTTCATAAATGGAACTAAAGGCGAATGTTAGTAGCAAAATTTTATTTGGGTAAACATTATGCAATGCATTTATAAGAAAATGACTATTTGATAAAGATAAAATTAATAATCGATAACATGGCCTTCTGTCAATTATTTTTTTTTCTTTATTGCCGCCAAGGGTGGGAGTGGTCTGGGTTGTGATTAGCGACTTATTTATTTAAATTCCCATCCTGTTAGTGCCAATGTTACAATAACATCCGGCCAGATTTCAATTGATCTAAGCATAGAGCGAACAGGGTAGACGTTAGTTTGTACCCATTTATTATTTTTCATCAAAAACATTCTAGCCTCGTATATCAAATCTTTTCCGAAAGGATTCTCGATGTCTAACATGGTTCTGGAATAGACATTGTTTTCGTCAACATGCGTAAATGAAATCACAATCGTTTTAGTAGAATCTTTGATTTCTTTTACCGATTTCATAGTGATTATTTTATTCTTTAAAACCTCAGTTTCAATATATAATTTTTCACCAGGATAAATTTGAATAGTATTATTTGGCAAAATATAAGGTGATTGAGCGATTTCAGTTTGGTAATAGTTGATTCCATCGATTGGCAGTTTTAATGTGAATGAATTGCGAGTTGCCAAATCATTTGATTGGCAATAACACATAAAACTTGAAAATATTAATGTCAGAATAATGATTGCTTTTCTCATAATATGTTGTTTAATTTCTACATGTTGTCATTGGTAGTTTTTATTTATAACAATCCTTTTGTCGATATTACCTACATTTTGTTTTGTAATAAAATCAACCGAAAAATTCTGTACCCGAAAATGAAGTGGTTGTGCTTCGGGAGTGTTATGGGTAGTAGTTCTTTAGAATGTCATTCTAAATCCTAAACTATTTCCAGTTATGGCAAGATTAATCTCCGTATCAAAGAATAAGGAACTAGTTTTTTGTCCCTCGTTATATGAATCAATTGCGCTTTTAGCTCGTTTCTTGTAATTGTTTGTAATTGGTATAGTTACAAGCACTAATCCTGCTCCAATTCCTGCCACTGTCCAATTTGCTTTACCGCCACCCATCGCAGTACCAAGTGTATACCCAATCATAAATCCTCCAACGCCACTAATAATGGAAGCAATTGTGTTGTTGGATTTAGCTTTAGTGAACTCTTTATAAGCAAATTCATTTTGTTGCAAAATCATACCAACTTGTGAAAAGGTTAACTGTTTGTCATTCTGAAAAAATTTATATCCACCAAAAACGTCCTTAACCGTAATGGAGTCTGAATTTGATTGTCCAAACATTGTGGTACAAGCAATTAATAAGGAAAAAAATAACAAAGTCTTTTTCATGTTGAATATTTAAATTAAGATATAATGTTGAAAATACAATTCATATTTTTGCCCCAAACAGAAGGGTAGACCGCGGCAGCTCTCAGGCTGTTTTGGTATGTTAGCGACAGGTGTTTTATTAATATAAGACTCCGCAATGGTATTTGAGAAGTAATCTGTCTTTAACAACAGTTATCTTGTGTGGGAACTGCTTATTAATACTATATATATATTCACGAAATCCGTCCCAAGCATTAAAAATTACTAATCTAAAAATAACCGAATTTCCAAAATCTTTATACACTAAAGTGTAATCCAAAGTTTTAATCTTATTTTTCATCTTACGATCAAAGTCATGGAGGTCATCAGATCTATTTGAAATTTGTTTCAACATCCGTTTTGAACAAATTATATCACTATGTCCATAATTTGAATGCCAATATTTCCCAAAATCTTCTCCTATCAAATCAAACAATAAAAGTTGAAAGTATCCTTTCTCGCTGTCTAAAACTTCAATATGATCCATTATTTTTATAGAATCAACATATTTAAAAATGCCATCATTTGCAAATAGTGATTGTAGACTATCTGCATTCCCATCTACTTTCTTAGTATAAAATACTGGTCTTCCTGCAAAAGTATCCAAATAATAGTAACAGTTAATTTCCCATCCCTTTTCAACTCTTAAACAATCAAATAGTTGGAAGTACTCTACGAAATCAGTTTTAAATTCACTATTAATGGAGTACCTTTTCATTTGATTCTTCTCTTGTTCAAATCGAAGTTTCTGTACAAAGAAATCATAATAATTCTCAGAACTTTCTTCTTTCGGCTCTATGATTGTCTTATAGTTAAAGCCTATGTAGCTTATAGCTATCAAAAAAAATAATGTTGTGAATATTATAATCCAAAAAAGTCGTAGTCTCATGAAATGTACGATTTTACAATTGTGCCTAACGATCAGCGTTAGGCGGCGTTATTTTTTTCTTCTTGAAGATTCTAATACCCCCATTTTGATCTGGAAATTCAATTGATTTGCCAATAATTTTACCGTTATAATGCCTGGGTTTGTAACTAATCGACTGTTTCCATTTACTAAATCCTGTTGACCTTGCTTTATCTGAAGTTTTGATATTTTGTGGTATTACTTTTTCAAACATATCTCCGGCATCTACGTCTAACGTAAAGGAAATCATATCATTTTTAATCACAAGAGTATCCATCTTTGCAACAAAGAATCCTGGATAATATCCTTCACGGGCTTCATCAAATTCGTCAGAGGTCCCCCAGTAGTATCCCACATAATTATTACTCACTTTCTGAATTTTGATATAATGATTCTCAATCAGTGATGGAGTATTATTCTCATACACAAATTCATACAAACCGGCAATTGTCAAATTTGATTTATCGGAATCAACAACTCCAGTCTGAATTGTTTTTAATGAATCCACAGAAGAATCCACTCTCAGTGCTTTTGGTTTTTGCGCACAAGCAAAAATTGAAATTACAAATAGTAGAATTAACAAGTGTCTCATGATATTTTTGTTTGTTATTTTTTCTTTTTAAATCTATACCATTTTAAAAATTCACTTCAATATACAAATTTGATTCAAAAAGAAAATAGTTTTTCCAATTGTTGTCTTTTTCTTTAAAACCATGCGGTACATTTGTGTTGACAGGCCAATATTGGCAATGGATCTGAGGCTCTAAATAAAGACGATTTTTGAGTATCATTTTGGTCTAAGTAGGTTTTCAATATCCGTTAAATTACACATTGACTGTATATTGCGTTTTAATGACGCACAGCGATAGGCCAGGGCGCGCCTACATTATCGATTGTTCTTTTGATTATACAGTCAAAATCATTCGCAAGGCTCGTCCATACGCCCAATAAACAAAATTACTCCTGTACTTTTTTCTCTAATCAGGAACAAGAATGGACGGTCAGCAAAAAAGCGAACAGGTTCAATTCTTTTCGGACGACCCGCCGCACCTACCATAAAAATACTTGTCGCAGCTGCCGCTTCAGTACCCTCTTCATTTACTTCCACAAATGTTTTTTGAATAATATCGGATACCCACAAATCCTTATCTGAAATATTTGCAAAACCTCCGCTAAATATTTGCTCCATTCCTAAATCTCTAATAGACTGACTGAGAGATAAATTACACTCTGTTTTGAATCGTGGTAATTTCAACCATACTTTTTGAAATCGCAAATTTTTAACAGCATTCTGCAATTTTTCGCTATCAAAATAGTCAACGAATTGATTGAGATTCATCTTTTTTGACGGAAGAACTGCTACCATACTAAACGCCCTATTTCCATAATCCATTTCAACACATTGTAGATACTCGTCAGCGAAATAGTATAAATTGGAGGTCTGCTCCATCAAATTTACCTTTTTCTTTTGATTGTCGGTTTTAGTAAAATTGTCCAACTTTGTTTTTTTCTTATCAAACTTTATGTCCCTCTGCCATTGACTTTTGAAATAGAGGGCGTTTACCAAATACATCATCATTTCATCAGGTATTGTACTACCAATGATATTTTTTATTTTATTATTCGTTTTTTCGGCACACCAATTATTGATTTTGTCTGCGGCTTTGGAACTATTAAAGTTTAGTGCTCGCACCTCTGCATCAAAGTACTCTTTACCGGTTTCGACAAAACGATTTTTTACCGAATAGTTGTCACGATACCAAATGGAGTTAGCAATAGAAATATCCGTAGTTGGGTCAACCCCCAATAAAGCCTGAGAAATTTTCTGGTAATAGTCGTTGATTTCAGTTTCAGAAAAACCTGCTAATCCGAGTTTTTCAACAATCTCATTGCGGGTTTCTCCCGTAGCACCGTTATAGAGCATTCCCAAAGCCATATTGAGGCTCAATGGTGAGAAAAATGTGTTGACTCCTTCCTGTTTTGAGACTTTTCTAAATATTTTAAAGGCAAAACTATTATCGGCTTCCGTTCTTTCATTCTGTTTTGTTGTCAAATTAATACGCTGTGCGGGTTGAAGTCCTTTCGTAAATTCATCTTCCAACGTAATATTGATAACCTGTTGATTATTAACCGGAATTTCTTGAGTTTCCATTCCTATATAATGAAACAGTAAAATTGCATTTTCGGGAACGCCGATTGAGTATTTTCCATCAACACCCGATATTACGCCTGTGCTTGATCCTTTTACAAGAATGCACACACCCAACAAAGGTTCATTCAAGTAGTCGGTTACGATACCAGAAACAGTCCGTGTAGTACCTGCTTCTTGTGCCTGCAGGTCAGTGATCGTTATACAAGCGGCTATTATTGAGATGATTAAAACTAAAATATTCCTTTTCATTTTCAAACTGTTTATTTATCATATTTATATTTTGTTTAAAATCTCTCTTTATTACACAATATTAATAATAAAGATGATCCAAAACAAGCCAAAACAACCATAAAAATCAAAAGCATACTGTATTGAATGATTGAGTTTTGAGATCCTTGTGGATATACCAACTGAAGAATTACCCGAGTTGTCCATAAGATGGTTGATATGGAAAGTATCATCATCGTAGAAAATCTGTCACGTAGCTTTCTAAATACAAATAACATATTGGCAATCCCGAGCAAAACAAGCAATAAGAAAAAAATATATTTATTGCCCGAACTGCTATAATAAGTTCAGTTGCAGTCTTGTCTATATAGGAATACCAATTCCAAATGCTCGGAACAAAAAAGTGCCAGAGTCCAAAACCTATTGAAATAACACTACCAATAGTTACAAGTATTTTTACTAAAGAGTTTTTCAAGGTTTTGTTGTTTATGACTCTATTGTTTAAGGTCCTGGCGTCGGTTCGTTCCTTTTCCAAGAATCCAGGCAGAAACGGCTCCAGAAATCGTCATTGAAAATGCGCTACATAGCAAATCCGCTAATACGCCTGGTAGAGAGAAAATATTTTGTGCAGAATAAAGTCCAAAGTTCATAGCAGTCCAAAATAGTACACCGAGTATTAATCCATATTTCAAACCCGATCTAAAGGTTTTAGCACCAGACCATTTTATTGTTGTAGTAATAAAAAAACCAAATGCTAAGGCTGAAACAAGCAATGCCCAGATTACAAATTCGTCTGATGGTCGGTTAAGTTGTTGTAAGTATTCATCAGAACCCGCAGGATGTTTAACAAAGAAATTCTTCAAAAAAATGAAGTAGAAACTTGCATGAAGTAAAAGGTTGACTACTGAAGTAATCATTCCGGAAATGAAGAATCTTATGTTCATGATTTCATATAGATTAGTTGATTAATATTGATTTGGCTAAAAACTATTTCGTTCTTGAAATCCGTTGGCGATATGGAAAAGTTTATAGTCGCTTATCAATGCGTTGATATTATCCAGTTCTCAGATTTATCATTTCGATATGCAAATGATCCACAAGGTAAATCACATAATTCTATTAAGGTTGGATCTATTTTTACAATTTCTTCTATGCTAACCACTCTTGCATCCTTCTCACAGTCAATATTATAATCGTCACTTAAAAATTGCCATTCACCCTCCTCGGCATCATGATTTACATAAGTAATTGTTTTAAAATCTTGAATTACCGACTTTGTAGTGAGAACTGCAGTTTCTGCTTCTTCATGAAATTTTACGCTTATAACATCGCCAAACTGCCTTATTTCTTTTTGTTTTCTATCATTAATCCGTTTTTGTGCTTCGGCTTTTTTCTTTTCCTCAACCTTTTCACTTTCTTTAAATAACATCAACATTATACATGAAAACAAAATATTACTAATTATTGTTGCCGGCAATATATTATATATTTCTTCCCAAGTCATTATATTTGGAGATCCACCTGGCATTCCTCTTGTATTAAATCCATGGTATCTCAAAATAAGAATCTCGACAATCGTAAATATCGGGAAAAACCAAGCGATAAACTTTAATGACTTTTTACTGGGTACTTTCATTATTTGATCTTATAATATTACAGAAATGATTAGGCCTTTTCCTGGCCAGGGTGCCTTTAGGCGTATGTGAATTATTCCTTTAGATTGAGTCAAAACCGTATTAAAAAACTTGCACCAGAAATCCGCATCCTTCATATACAAAATGGATATCTTTTCTGCAGGCCAATCATAGATAGATGAACCATAACTCCCAATTTGTTAAAACTGGTTTGTCTGTCCACAAACTGGGCAATTGATTGAATCATTATTCATCATTTTAAAAGAAAGTTCTTTCCAGGCATAACCATCCGCATATTAGTGTGCGTTATTTATTTTCTTTCCTTGCACATAGATATTTGTTCCCGGTAAAAGTTCTATCAATTTATCCATATTTTCAGGAGAAGTTTCATTTACTAAAGTCAAATTTGCAATTTTTATATTCTTTAAAGCCTCAGGCAATATTAATTTATGTTCTTTATATTCCATATTCGAAATCTCGAGAATCCAGATTTCTTTTAATTTTAGTACTTCATCAGGAATTTTGTTTCCAGAAACTGTTATCCAACCATTTTTCCCATTATTATATTCTTTGCCATTTATTTTCAACGCTGTATGAGGAAACCAATTAATGAGTTTTTCAGTTTCTTCATTTGTTATCTTTCCTTCAATTTTAAGTTTTCCGATTCTTATTTCTTTTAGCCAGTCTGGGATTAAAACGTTGTTTTTAAAATGCAGGTTTAAAGAATATATTTCTTTAAACATTCTTAAATTTTCAGGAACAGCTTTAATTCTTATATCTATACCACCACTAAACCCACTACTACTAGGGATATTTTCAGATTCTAATTTTTGGTTAATTCCTGTTTGATTAATGTCTTTTTTCCTAATCATCCAACTAATCTTTGGAGATAGAGCAAAAGTTGTTGGATTTTGCTCTAATCCAACAAAGCCAGCCCATATCTCAAGCATAGATTCTTCTGTGTGAATACCATCTGTTTTTATGTATTTCAAATCAACTTTCACCATTTCCTCTGGCAAACTACCGCCACCAACAAGTTCATTCAAATTATTACGTTTACCATCTTTATCATAGGGGAAGAATTTAACAATCCAACCATCAATAATTTTTGGAGCACCATATTTCTTTTGAGAATGGTATTTAAACATATTTCTCCAGAATTCTTTATCAATATCTCCTTCTGATGCCTTTACAAATTCTTTAAGAAGCGGTTCTAATTCATTAGTCCACCACTTTAAATCGTATTTACCCAGTTTTTTAGTTTTATCAATTATTTTTTTCCAATCTTCTGTTGTTCCTTGCAAAGTAATCTCAGGAATACCGCAGACCACATACATTACTACATATTCAAAATAGGGTTCCATTGTCTCCATAATTGTAATTTCAGAAGCAATTCTCTCAATTTCTGTTGTAGTTGAAAAGTTAGATGTTAATGTGTTTGTTAGTTCTATTCCTGCATGTTCGGCAATTTGTGATGTGAATTGAGGAAAAACTTCCTCCCAATTTGTTGAGTCTTTGAGTAAATCGTTATTTGAATTTACTACTAATGTCAATTTGCCTGAAAAGTCAACAAAATATTTACGTAGTTGCTCAGGATTTGCATTTACATGCCTTGAAAATCCTTGACTTATCAATAACCAAATCATATCTGGAGATAATACAAAAGGTCGATGCTCAGCATACGCTTGATACATTCCATTGAAAAAGGAATTGTATCCAAAATTTACTAAACTATCAGGAGCTTGACTTTTAGCCAATATATTATATTTGAAATCTATTCCATTTCGTTTAATATCCCGTTTAGAAAGATTGACATCTTTTAGTATCAGGTCTTTATAAATATCCTCATACGATTGCAAATACAAAGTCTTCTGCGGTTTTGATAGGTTTTCTATTTCAAAAGTGATCCCATTCTGTCCGAATGTGATTATTGAAAACCCAATCAAAATGATTGTAAGTATTTTTTTCATTAGTTATTAAATTTAATTGTATCGTTGTCATTCTTCATTATGCACGCTCACGGGTGGCCAGGAAGCACTAGCCTTTTGACGTCTGAAGCTTGGTCTTAGGTGCAGCAAATTTCCATTAAAACGGCTCTGCTTAGAAATACTTTGGGTGTTCCAATAACTCTAAACCCCTTAATTTTCATTAAATCAATTATCTCCCTAAATGCCTCTTTTCGTACGTGAAATTTTTGTTCTGCAATGAGAATTTTCCCGTCAGGCTTTAGTAACACTTTTATTTCATCAATGATTTTTTCTAAACTACTCATTTCATGAAATGAATAAAAAGCAAGAACAAAGTCAATCTCTTCAGTCAGATTAATGCATTTCTCTTGACATTTATGAATCTGCACAATACCTTCAAAATCGGTACCTGAAATTTTTTGAACTACCTTATCAAGCATTCCATTTTGTATGTCGGCAGCTATAACTTTACCTGTTCTATGAAGTAGCCGAGCTATTTCAGTTGTAAAAAATCCAGGGCCACATCCTAAATCAAGCACTGTCATACCAGGTTTTATATACGGTCCTACTATTTTTGTGGGATTTTGAAATCTATATCGAAATGCACTTTCTAATGCACCCAATTTTTCAACAGAATGGATATGAGTTTTTTTATTTTGCATTAGCCTTATTACAATTACATTTCATACAAAATACTTATTCATTGAACTTCATCTTAAAGTATTTTATTGGCATAAAAACCGCTGTTAAAATAATTGAAATGAGCAATAAATGTCCTATTAAAAACATTTTCCAATAATCTGCATTTTGAGTTGGAAATTCACTTAACTCAGACCATAAAGCAAGGATCAGATATAAACCTATTGCTACAATAATGGATGCCAAAATAAAAGCAAATACCTTGTTTTTCCATAGCATCAGGATTGCAACTAATACAACGATTAACAATGGATAAAATGAATTATCCTTAATAATGGAGAACAATGCCCCGCCGACGAATACCATTTCTGGTAAATATGAAACTATTCTTTTCATCATGATTGGATTTTAAAATTTTAGAGTCAGGAATTTAGATATCTGTCTAATAATCAGTGGTTCTTAACTTATGTGGTTTCCTGGTAATAAATAATACGCGTTTTACAATTGCACCTTGCGGGTGAGCTCTGAGTGCTGTTTGCCCCAGTTATTTATTTCGTATATTCAGAATGTAGTCTTTAATTCCTAAAATGGTTTCTTGGGATAATTGATAAGCTATGAATGGATTTTCCGGTAAGAATAACTCGTAGAATATATATTCATCCACAGATTTTTTATTTACAGCTTCCTTTAATATTCTTAATTGAGCGTCGTTCTCAATGTTTGATTTTTTGTTTTCCAAAGTGGTGAGTAGGGCAAGCAAACATTCTTCGTCTTCCAGTGTTGAATGCTCATTATTTTTGACCCCCATGGATTCTTTGTATCCCGGTTCAAATTCCCACAATGCTTTTGTCAATCCGTAACCAGCCCATATTTCATCCGTTGCAACATTAATGGATTTATCTGAATTTTTTTTGATTTCAATTTGAGGATTGAAATACCAATCTTCCGTACTTTTGTTGACCTTTTTTAAGATTCTGTTCAAAGAACTTTTGATGCGGACATTGTTTCGATTAAGTATCTGGGCTATAACTATTTCATCTAACGCTTTATCTAAATCACCCGTTGCGTCATATGCATCCGCTAAAAACCAATGTGCCATGTAGTCAATATAATTTTTACTGATGGCTTTTTTATACCACTCGATAGCATCAACCATATTATTCTTCTGCTCGTAGATTTGTCCAATGTATGTCATGACCAAGATTAATTTGGGGTCAGCTTTCAATGCCAATTCATAATAAATTAACGCACTGTCCGGATTTGATTGAAAAAAACTTTCGGCCTTATTGAATAATGGTTCAGACTTTTCGTTTAGCGTATATGCAATAGTTTCGATACTGGAATCAGTTGAAACACGATAACAATCATGACGATTTAGCTTTTCCGAGTAATCCTTGCAGAGAACTGGCTTGTCTAAAATCTTAATTTCGTATCTCAATTTGGAATCAACCATCAATTGTAAAATTTCAAATGTTGAATGAAGTTTTTGAGACTTTACAACAGTAACCATTAGCAAAAGTCCAAAAAGTAAGATTGCCTTTTTCATGTTTTTACAAATATTAGGGTAGGGGTTATTATTTATATCTGGAAATTTGTCAGAAGCGTTCGTTCTTTTTATTTCGACTTGTCAAATATCTTCATCGAACTTCCCAGTTGTTCAAACATCTTAGAAAACGAATAATCAAGAGCGTTATAAGTGTTTTTTACAAAGTACTTCCCAACGGGTGATTGCCATACTTTGATATATTCGTTTAGCTTGGAATCATCCACACTTTTGTATGTATACATAGAAAGGGCAATAATCTGATTGGTCATCATAATTGAAAAATCTGAATTGAAAGTCGACTGAATTTTTTCTTTCAACTCATTTAAAGGCACTTGATTTTCAGCTGGTTGAACACTGTTGAATCCCTTAGCCATTGATAATGCCATATTTGTAAACATCTTGCTTAAAAGCTCGGATGTGCCAAGTTCATTATTCAATAAGACTAATTGCTGAATACGTGTTTGTGACGGCGGATTTTTTTTAAGACCTTCAAAAAATGATTGTTGATCCTGTTGTTGCGATGGGTCATTCGTAGAAACTTCCAACAGTGTCATCTCAATCATCAATGGCTCATTATATAGTGCTATCACTTTCTTTAAACTATCCTCATTTGTTTTTAGTTCAAAATAATCCACAAAATATTTCTCGGCGTCCATTGAATTAATTCCGGTTTTCATCAGTGCAACAAACGTCTTAAAATCTTCATCATTTTTGAAGGATGATCTTTTTTCTTCTAGTTTGGAGTACAATAAATTATCGAGTTGCTTAAACAGTGAAGTCGAACCAGACTTTTCCATAAGCTCATGCACGACCTGTTGTGTACTTTGCCCATATACTTGAAGGCATAAGGAAACAAACAATGCACAAATAGAAATTTTGATTTTCATAGGTTGTTTTTTTTGAATGTATTAAATCTTAAAAAAGTAAATAATCTGAAATCGTCTTAATCTGCATTGCAAATAAAGTAACATTCGTTATATGCGTTCTAAAATGAGACTGTGTTATCTGTTCGGACATTCTCAATATCTTTGAATTTAGTGACTTAGGAAAGGATTTATATCAAAACTTATTCCGGTTTGACCGTATGTCAATAGTTTATTATTGAACATTTTACAGGTTGTTTCATCACTTCTTATTTTAAAAATCGTTTCTTTTAAATTATTGATTTTAGCTACTTTCAGTGAATCGTTTTGATAATAAAGTAAACTCATACTTGCCGGGTCGATATTGCAAAGAATAGCTCCATTTGCCGATACATCAAGTTTTTGGATTAAATTGAAACCAGGTATTTGTCGTATTTCAATATCCGAACCCACTCTTAGAAGAAGTTTGTCAGGCTGAGTAGGAACAAACATTGCTCCTTTATATTGTCTCGTATCTGTATAAATTAAATTTGTCGTAGTTCCGCTAATCTCAAAGACCTCAATTCCATTTTCTGACGACGCACAGAAAAAATGTCCGTTTTCGGATACTGTAACTAAATCGGGAATGTCATATATTGTTTTATATGTGAATGGAATTTCAAATATTTTTTCACCAGTCAGGGTATTAAAGACTCTACAGATAGTTGAACCACCTTGTACTACAAAAAACCGATCATCACTTGTCAAGGCCGATAAACGAGTATTAATACTACCAGGCAATGAGGGAATTTTAATTGGATTAAGAAATCGACTATCGGTAAAAATCCAAGTCTCTTCACCCGTCATTGCAGCAACTGTTGAATTGTGCGGTGCGGAGGCAATTTTTCCTCCGTATGCTAACCCCCAGGGATTGCCATCTATCGACACGGTATTTATTTTTTGCAAAGTAGTAGCATCGAAAGCGACTAAACTACTGTACATACTCGTATAGACTATGTTATCTTTTGTGTTATAGGCATATAGTTCCCAGTTAGGCAGACCCAAAGAAGTTCCCTGACAAAACCAATCCCATGCACTATAGTTGTTGTAAGAGTTATCATATTCGGATTTCTGCGGCCTGATTTCTAAAGAGATTTGTCTGTTTTTACCAAAGATTTGAGAGATAGTGATTGTTGTGTCGGTGATTCCAGAGGACATTATTTTACTATCACATGTAAGATTAAACCGTCCGTTAGCAAATGGTTTATCCCAATAGATACGAAGTTTATCAAGTCCCAAATTTTCATAATGAACACCCGGAGTCGGTTTATCAATAGAAAGTCGATGCAAAAAAGAATATCCGCCTTTCAGATAGGTTGTAACTTCGTAATATGCATATCCACAAACATACCCAAAATCAACGAAATATTTCTGTTTTGGATCACTAATAGTCCTATCTGTATTTTGGGTCAATCCTGAATGCACCTTATATTTTTCGATTATACCTTCAGGAACAGTATTCTCCCAATAAATCTCCAAAAATCCTTCTTTGTTAATGCGGTATGCTGGTTGAAAACGGTCTTGAATATTCTGAATAACACGAATATTCCACGATAAGTCTCCAATATATCCTTCCATTCCCATCATCTCGGCAAGACTACCTGTACCGGAGGTAAACGCAGCATTTACACTTATTTTATGTACTCCTTCAGTTAATTGATCAGGATTGACTGATAAACTTAATGTATTATCCCACATATTAGCATATACCTGACCATCCATTAATATTTCAGCTTTAACCAAACTTTTAGAGCTTTTTATTTTAATCGAGAAGGAGGTATTCTGATAAACATAAATTGTATCTGAAGGGTTAACTTCATTCAATGAGATTTCAACCGGAATATCATTCTCAGGAGGTGTTAATTCTACAAAATTTTCACCGATTGGGTCATATTCACAACCCACAAACAAAAAAATTGCCGCTATCAATACTATTAAATTCATTTTATTCATAGGACGACTTTTTTACATGGTAAATAAAAAGCAAGCCCACCGTACAAACGGAACCCATCCCAATGCGCTTTCAATTGTGTTTCTTGCCCCGATAATTTTAATACGCCCAAGAAATCGGCTTCGTAACCTGCACCTAATGAGAAATGTAACCAATTAGTGAAACGATATGTAGCACCAATTGAAGGTTCTAAATATATTCCGATACCTTTAAACTTGTTGGTCTCTTGTACCGATTCTGAGTAGACATTTACATTTTCTTCCATTTTGAGACTTGAAAACATAACACCCGAACTAACTTGCTCATAGATATATAGACGTGGAAATCTTGTGTTGATATATAGCCTGTAGAATGCTCCTAAACGATATCCATTCATGATCATATCCACCGTGTACGAACCTGAGTAGTCGGCTCTGTTAAGGCGTCCCCCGGTAGTAAGGTAAGAGAAATTACTTCCGAAATGGTTGTTACCGGAGACAAAACCCAACGAAACCGAGTGTGTGATATAATTGGGAAAACGATCTGTTTCTTTCAGTCCATAAGTGTTAAGCAATGAATGCTGTAGGTTTTTTATGTCATCTAATTGATACGTGTCGTAACCTAAAGAATATTCAACTGACAACCCTTGCGTATGGGCGTGTATGGGGCAGTACAAGAGCAAAATAATAAGTAATTTCTTCATTTTATTTCAACTTGAAAATTTTTACAGAATTGTTAAACTAACTGTAACTGCCGCTTTGTGAAAACCTACGAGCGCTTGTCATTACATCACAGATAATTTGTATTTTTTAGATATTCTTGAAATTGTTATTTTTCACAAAGCTCTTTCAATTTATCGAGTGCTTTTGGGTAGGTCTGGTTCATATAATCTACAAAATCTTCATTGGTATCCAGGTCAACTGTAACGGTTGTAGTTCCATTGTTTTCTTCGAAGGTATAGTTTTCAAATCCGTTTGCCCATTTTTCCACTTCTGGTCCTTCTGTAATCTCCTTGTCAGCTTTTATAAGACCATAATGTTGAATTGAAACAAATCGGTTGGGAATGTTTTCAGCTATCCTGGAAACCATACCTCCCTTTTCTCCTTTCTCATCTACTCCAATAAATAGAACTTTATTTCCCTTGTCCCAACTTCCTTCATAGGTCGATGTCGGGTTAAACAAAGAAGTCCATTGCTCATAAGTTGATTTGCTGTTGATGCCAAGCATAAAATCATAAATCTTGGTCAAAGGTGCATTAATCTTTACTGTGAATTGTAGCTTTTCCATAATAAAAATTGATTAAATTAATATTTCGAGAAAAAACATATGTAGAATTTCTAATAAATAATAAAAACCATCAATATGAAAAATATTCTGTTCATGACTTCATCTTGATTAGTTCCTTATCGAGTTATTCACATCATGAATCATATCCTCGATACACTGCTTTGTACATAAGGAAAGTGATTCAACCATATTTGCCGTAAAATCGGAACGTAACTTTTCAATACTTACATTTCGTGATTGTAAAAATGGTTGTGTTTTGGTTATTCTGTAGTTCTTTTCGGCAACAACCAAATCTCCCTTTCTTAGCTTTGTTGATACCTGCAAATTTGTTTCAGCGGGAAATCCAATTTCATTAAAAGACATGGAATAGGCAAACAATAAAAAGATTACTGTATTGCTACGCCGATATTTTGAGAGGGTACTACAGGTATCTATGGTAATGTCCAGCGTATAGGTAGAATCCTGTTTGGGCTGATTGGCAATGCCAAAGCGTCCGGTTCTTTTACTTTCTTCAATAAATGAAGTTAGAAAGAAATCGTCGTATGGTTTTTCAATAGAACTTTGACCTAATTTTACGCTCATGTTCACTTCTGAGTAATTGAATACAATGAATGGAAGCACCAAACCCTTTAGCTTTGAAACGGTCGTAATGCTATCTATGGGTACGTTATTCAATCTGATAGTTATAGAATCAATTGCAGAAACGTTCGTTTTTTTACTGTCGTGTAAGTATTCGATAGGAATATTGTAGCTGCTTATACTTTTTTGAAACATTTTTGTCTGTGAGCAAGAAACAGCCAATATGGCAATCAATGAAATGAATAAATGACGCATGTTATCAATTTAATTGTTAATAATTGTACCTTAGATATCTCAATCGTATCGCTACTATTTTTTTCAACGATTCATTTTCGGGAAAAGAATCAATAAGATCCTGATACCTTTTCAAAAAACCATTATAATCGAAAACACCATTGGTCTTTGCTAATTCATTGTTCATATCTATTGACAAAAGGCGTTTCAGGAGTATATAGTCTGTTTCGTTGATTAATCGTACACTTTTCACTGCATTGGGATAATCCCCGTTCGTTATCTGAAGCAGTGTTTTTGATAAATAAAAGTCCGATGAATTGTTCCCGGAACTTTCAAGCTGATTTATATATTTCTCAAGTTTTAAATATTTTTTATTTGTCAACAGGCAATACGTTGAATCTAAAACAGTGGATGCTTCCAAATCATTGTCAGCAATTGGTATGTAATTCGTTATTGAATTGTCCAAATCCAACTTATTTATTTCGGATTGCTTTTTTGTTATGTACTTTGGCGCAGTACAGCAAATGAATCCCAATGAAATTGATAGCAATATAATTATATTTTTCATTTTATATGTCATTAAGTTACAGTAATGGAAATTTTATTAATACTTCGTCGTGGAAACAGTAATTTATTTTTCACCTATTGCCAGTTCCTTCAAATTGCCATAAAAAGAACTACTAGTTTGGACATAGTCACCTCTCATGTGAGAATCTGCATTTACTATATTGTTGTATTTATGAACCTCGGTAAAGTAAAAGTATTCACTTGTGTTTTTATCGAAAGACCTTACCACTTTTGTATCAATTAATGCATCGACAGCAAATAATGCAAGACTTAAAGCGGGTATTGCTTTTCCTCTTTTTCTAAAGAGGTATTGAGAAAACTGCAAAAAATATGAAAATAGTGACAGCATTATTGGCAAAATGAAGATTGTCGGGATCAAGCTCAATACAAATCCACTAAAGCCGAAATAGAGATGGGATATCAAAACAACAAAGACTCCAATCATTGGTAACAATAGAATTAGAACCTTCAGAAAGGTATCGGAAGTATCCCAGAATGCAGCCAATCTTTTTCGGCCATTAAGCTTGATGCAAATGAGAATACTATCAATAACTTCAGCATGCTTTTCCAGATCTCCTGCTGAGTCTTTATCGTATTGTTCTATTGATTTCTTGAACTTTGTAAACCTTTTACCAAATAAAATTTCAAGTTCTTCAACGTATTCAATTATTTGTTTTGCGTTGTACTCTCCTTTAAAATGATACGATTTCTTTGTGTCAGAAAGTGCATGATTTTTCAAATAACCAATGTAAACAAAGGGAATTACAAGTAAGAGACAAAAAATACATAACAGTATGTCCCAATACGAAGCATATTGGCTTATTAATGAGATAGCATCAACTTGTTCCTGAGGCTTAGGCATATCAGGAATCGTTTTACCTAGAACACAAAGACTCGTTATTGAAAAAGTGAAAAAGAGTTTCAATTTATTTGACATGTGACTATTTTTGGGCGGTTAATTTGTTTGCTAACTTGTGGCCAGACTGTGCATGCCTTAGGTGGGTGTGGTTTAGTTGGAAGCAGCGCGGTTATTTGCGGTTTTAAAACTCACTTCAAAAGTTTTTAATCCAGCTCCTTGTTCTGTCTTAAAATTTTTACCGAACAGGGTAAATTGATATTCATGGTCCGGCATCAATTGAACTTCCATGACAAATGATTTATTATTATTTGAAAAATAAACCTTATCAATTTTTGGGAAGGCCGGTTTCCCTTTGCTGCCATAATTTATTGAATAGCCTTTGCCATTTAGCGGTCTGTCAAAATTGACCGTTATAGTTTTTAGTGTCTGACTTACATTCGAAGCGTTGTTCGTAAACTCTGTAATTGATTCAACTTTCGGTCTTTGATCATCCATTTGACTGATTAGCTCAGCTAATGTAGCATAAGCACTTGAAAGGACAGGCATGTAGCTTTCAAGTGTGGGGTATATATTTCGTTGATCATTGTATTTTTTAAGTTTACCGACAAGCTCCTTTATCCATATAAAACCCTTTTCATACTCATTAATCAGCATCTTGTCAATATCCGATTCATTTGCGCCATGGTCCATAGAGTATTTAATGACCAATGCCCGAACTAACGCTTCATTAAGCATTGTTTGCCAACTTCCATAAGCTTGCAGACTGCTCATCTCATATTCTTCCGCTTTAAAGATGGCTTTCCCACTTTTCTCAAAGGATTCCTCATGCTTTTCCAATAGCGAGTTTACAAACGAATGATTAAACTCGTGTACGATAATTGGCAAATATTCTTGTTCTTCAAAAACCGGATTCCCCGTTTCATCAACTTTCCAAATTCCCATTATTGCAAATACTTCCTTTTTTCCATTAGGATGCAAATAGTTTGTTCCATAGTTGTTGACACCACACCCAGGGCTTAGTATGATGTTAAAATTTTCATCCGTCTTTTCTCCGAAAAACGATTGAAACCACTTCAAATCTACTGTTTTATAGACAGTACTAAAGCGGTCGGAAACAACCTGATATAACGCTTCATTATCTTTGAAGAACGCCTCACAATCAGCATCTTTATAAAATTGCTTCAGTAATCGGATGAATTTACTTGCATCCTCTTTTGTCCACCTGCTTTCTGGAAGTGAGGTAGAGAAATCAATCAAAGGATTCAGATTATCATCAAGAATAACTGCCATGCTCACTACGGCATTATACGTGATACCTTTTTTTTCTTTCAGTTCTTTAGCAAACTCTATTAATTCATGTCCTTTGAATGCATTAAAATGGTTATCAACTTTATCGGTATAATTTTTGAATAGATTAGAATTGTACTCATTATTACCCGCCAATCTAAAAACAATACTAAGCAACTCCACTCTTTTATCGACTTTGGGAGGTGCAATTAGTTGTTTTTCTTGAGCAAAACTCTGTTGACTTAAAATTATTAAAATTAGTAATACTATATTTTTCATAGTTTGAAACTGGATTGAAGTAAAAAATCTCAAAATTATTTTATAATTTATTGTAGAATCACAAATGTCGGATTACGCCATAGATTCCTACTGAAAATAGAAGATTCACTAGTTCATGTTTTTATTATTCGAGTTCTGCAAACAGAATGTGTTATCGTCCAAGGAGAATCAGTAGTTTCCCTTGAACAATAAATCAAACTTAAAAGTCGAGGAAAAATTATCCCAATTATTAACCTTTAGAAGGTTTTCCCTTGTCAAATAGTCTTACTATAGCATATGCAAGCGGAAGGATCAAAGTAATAAGAATCTCTCTTGGACCAAAATTCAGTTTAAAAATCAGAATTGAAAGACCACATAGGAACCATATTATACCAGCTGCAATAAAAAAACGTTGAAAGAATGTCATTGAATTTTGCATTGTACTTGTTTTTGTTTTTGACTTTAATTCGGAAATTCCAGATTTTAAAAAATGTTCAAGCCTATTTGAAGCTTTAAATCTTGCCTCACTAAACATATTAGAATTGGTAGTGAACACCTCATCATTGATATTAAAATCAAGTGCTGAAAAAATCAGCTTTAAGGTGTAGCTTCTTGGTTCTACTTCTCCTGATTCAATCCGTTGTAATGTTCTAACACTTAAGTTACATTTCTCAACTAGATCTTCCTGGGTAAGACCTTTAATCTTTCTAAGTTCAGCTATTTTCTTGCCTAATTCGGGTTGTTCCATCATTTATCAAATCTTCTGCAATATTCAAATTTTAAATTAATCTATCCAAATATAACTATTAAATTCAGCCCGTCATTTGCCTGACATTTACCCGACAATCACAACGTTTATTTTCATTAGCACTCATGTTCAATTGAATCCATTCAGGATCAACATCTTTGTTTGAGTAAACGACAACAGTAATAACATTGTCATAATTTTTTGTTTGTCCAAAAGTAATCAGTGGGATCAATGATAGAATATGTAGGAATCTTTTCATAGTATTTGTTTTAATATGTGAATTTGATAATCGACAAGATTTCAGCATGTAAGTTAACAGGTGGCTTGTCGCATAGCCCGTAAGGGTTGCGCTTAGCTAGTGATAGGGGCAGCACTTTTTAATCAATAGTAATGTACATTAATTCTACCAATAGCTGTTTTCTCTTCAGCAAGGTAATTCGCAAACATTCAGTATATCCATTATTGTATATCCGGATAACAGCGACTTTTTTGTCCTTTACATAGACAGGATAATCAATTTTTAGCTTTTGACTATTATCAAATTGATAAAGCCTGTAATCTTTGATACAATAATCAATGGATGATTTATCAGTCGATATTACCTTTCTATTTTTTTTATCTATGGGATAAGAAAAAACTTTACGAAAATCTGCCACCTCTTTGGGCGCCACTCGAGATATTAACCTAATATCGGAGGTGTCCAACATTAATATTGACTCATAATCCCACTTAGATTCTAGGGCCTTAAGGTTCTTGGAGGATCGAAGTTCATTTACGATTGTCCGATAATCAATGGTGAATTGAGTTTTTTTTACTTGGCAATTACCAATAGTTGCTATTCCAAAGAATAATAATGCTAAAAAAATGTAAGATCTCATAAATAAGGTTTTTAGAGTTGCTCATCACATGTGGCCAAAGCGCGTGCGCTCCGTTTTGAAGAATGGGACGTACGAGTTTTGGGTGTTATTAGCCCTCGTTTTTTTTAATCTTTCGTTCCATTTTGACGATATATACTATGTCAATCAGGAATAAAATTGTTACTAAAGTAATACAAATCCAAAATCCCCAAAGTCTAATATTCTGATCTGCTCGAATTATCCCAACATCAAATTCATTTAAAAACAATAGAGGAATAGATATAAACTCTAGGATTGCTATTAAAACATACTTCCTTTTTTCATATATATTTTTCAAAATCAAACAAATCAAAAGAAATAGGAATGCCGTAATTATCCCATATTCTAATACATAAAACGGCATACCAATAACAACACAGAAGAATCCTGTTATTGTCTTGTCATCACCCCACAAAACATCATTTACTCCATCTACGAGCTTATGATAATGATAAGCTAGTCTTGTGGTATCAATTATTTCAACTTTATTGAAGCAAGTATCTCCCTTACTATTAGATGAAATCGAATCGTTAGTCAGAATTGATAAAGAATCTGATGACAATATAGGGCTTATCGAATCAGGCATTTCATAAACTTCTGAGACTTCTGGATCGGAATGTCCTTTACATGCATTAGGATAGAATGGGGAAATGAAAAACACTAATGCTAATACATTGACAATTATCGAAAGACGTTTATTGTTGAATTTTTTCACGCTGAATCTCATTTAGGATTTGTAATTATTTACTTCTAGTGTTATCTCCATACCATTATAACTGACTTTATCACTTGATACCGCCGTCTAAATTATCATTCTTAACTTTTGCACCACTTTTGAATTTCTTTCTTTCTCATGGATGATCGAATTATAATATTTTCTCAAGAATCGCATCAATATCCTCAATCTTAGGATCAACTGCCAGAATCCGACCTTGTTTGTCTACTAAAATTGTACCTCCACCGACATTTCCAAAACCATATTTCAACCATATATTCCCCTGATCTTTTAATTCAACTAAATTCAACCACGGATATTTATCAAACTTGACAGTGTTAACAGCTGTTTTTAATTCGTTTTCACGAGCCACTCCAATTACTGTAAATCCCTTATCCTTAAATTTTTCGTAAATTGGAATCATCTCCTTTGAAAAACTTCGACAAGCACTACACCAAGAGGCCCATAGATCAATTAATGCCACTTTTCCCTTTATTTCATCGGACAACCGTACAATTTTGCCATTAAAATCAGGTGCAACGAAATCGATATAGAAGTTCCCGACTTTTATGTCAATATAACCACGCATTTTTTCGGTATAGGGATGTGTGGGAAATTTCTTCTCATAAACTGATTTAAAAATATCAAGACATAACGGCATATTTTCTTTCCGATAATTTTCTGACAGGGTTGTTGCCTCGGTTAGCAGATAATAGCCAACAAGAGAACAATGCTCTTTTGAATATTTTATTTTCCAATCGATTCTTTTAAGACTCATATCACTATCGTCATTTTCAATACGAATAGCTTCATTGGTCAGTTTATCCATATAACCGAATTTATTTGCCAACAACTGTAAACTATCAATAACAGTCTTGTTTTTTGTCCTTTCCAACTGACTTGTTAGCTCCATCCAGTTTCTGTTATAGTATAATCCGTTTCTAATCAGGGAATCTGTTTCAATTCTTCTTTTTGTAAAACCTAGCTCTTTATCACTTAGGTTTTTGCAAAGTACATATTCATTATTGATAGGCCCACCCAATATTTCATTTTGTAATCGATTATCCATTGGAAAGAGTTTAAAATGGACTTCACCTGCTTCTGCAAAGAAAGTAATACGCCAAAAGTACCTGTCAAGGTATTCTTCATAAAAAACAAGTGAATATGCCTCATATTCATTGCATGAAAATTCAAAGTCAAACTTCCCGTCTTTTATCGGTATATAATTAATTGCAACGGGTTTATTTCCATTCTCTTTTGTAATCATTAGTCTACTGCTGTAGGGACGATCAATAGCAACCCCTGACAATTTGCACCGAATTAGAGCTTCTTTTGGTTGTTTGAAAGTTTTGATTCCTTCAATTAAAATATCATTTTCACTTTCAATAAAGTCAAAGGAGGTTTCACCCCTTAATGGATCCGCAATTAAATGAAAAGATATATTTCCTGATAATGGTAGTTGATAAACAGAATCAAACGTCATTCCTTTTGATTGATTAATTTTATAGATTTTACCTGATTTACCTTTCAAAAAACAATTGGAAGAATGGCTAACTTTTTCATCTTTCTTACCATATATTTCACAATATAAAACCACTTTGGAACTATCAAATTCAATTTTTGTGATCTCAAAAGAACTTGTGTTTACTTTTTCAATGTCCGGAAAAGCTATTGTCTCACTTCGAACCGGACATATACTTATTGCTAAAAAACAACAAATTGAAATTAGTAAAAATCGATTTTTCATGATAATATATTGTTTTATTGACTGAATCCGTAGGTTTAAAAATCTTTTTTGACCGTTCTATGTAATCTATGTGTGTTTTCTTACTTTGCTAATCTTTTGCAAGGACCTTAAAATGTGCGTTCTAAAATGAGGGTTTACGGGTGGCCAGAGTGTGCCTGCCAAGGGGCGGGTGTGGTTTAGAATTCTTCATAAAACCATGGTCTTTTAAGCTGCAGGTTTTATGCTACCCGTTAGCACTCGTGTTTTTTTATCTTTTAATCACTTATACTCTTCATCAAGGACACTATCATATGGTTTTCTAGCTGCGTATCTTATCACAAACTTAGCAGAATTTATGTTATCATATGCGTACTTAATAAATTTGTACTCCACCGGTCCTCTATACATTACAAATTCGACTTTGTCGTATCTCTTACCATTTACAAAGTAATAATATCCAATATCGTATCCAACAATATCAGTAAATGTTCCCATCTTACTATTTCTAAATCCGCTTTTCTCTATTATTGAATAGACTACACCTGAAGTCTGTGAATTGTAGTAATCTTTATCTATATGGCGAGTAGCATTATTTAATCTAATAAATATGAATGTAGCAATCCCAAGAGAAGAAAAAATTAAGACTATCCTTCTTATCGATTTAAAATCTAATGAGAAGGTCGACTTTACCCCGACTGCTTTCTTTGAATCAGCCGTTACAGGTTTATGAATTTTCAATCTATTACTCATTGAATAATTGTTATACATGCCAGATATCAAGCATTATACTTAATCATTTGAATCAACAGCCCAAACAAGACACCACTTCTTATTTATGAGCGAGAATTTATATTCCGACCAATAACCTGAATCTTCAAGCCATACCTTTTGAATAAATGATGAATCAGTCTTTGAAAATGACACCTTAAATGTTGTCATATCAACTATCGCTATTGTGAAAATCGATTCACAAGTTTATGTTTTTATTATTCGAGTCTTGCTTTCGTTGTCTGGGAACCGATTCTTTGATAGCTAATTTTCTACTCCATTGTCTAAAAATGGAATCTGGGTCTTTGGCTTCTTCATCAATTCCTTTCTTAGTCAGATGTTTGATGTCCTTATAAGTTACGTGAATACTTCTCGACATTTTCGTTTTTTTTAATTGCTACTAAAAGTAAAATAGGCTATATATAATCAGCACTTTAGCTGTTTTTCGAATTCTTGTTTTTTAACTGTTAGCATACATAGTTAGTTCGGTTTCGGACTTCCAAAATTGCCGCTAATTGGCGAGCCAGGCTGCGGACGCCCCATTGCGAAGTATGGGTTGGCTATGCTTTGGATGTTAGGGGCAGTTTATTTTTCTGATATTGTCATCTCAGTATTAATTGTCATAGGCATTTCCAAGCCTCCTGGCATTTGAGGATTGTCTTTAACATAAGCTGTCCCTTTAATTGATTGTTTAATTTTTGCGTTCAAAATCCAACCACTTTTCCTATCAATCTTTATCTCTGAAGTCATAGTTCCCGCCATGTCATACTTTAAAGGCATTCCATTTGATACAATATATGCATCCTTGTCAGCGGTCGTAATCTTTGAATTACCCATTATCTGACAATCAGAATCAGTCATTTCTTTTAATTCGTAAATAGTTTCCATTTTTCCGGAGAAGCCCGATTCCAATTGAGTATTAATTGTCCATTTATCACCTTTTAAAACCGGAGAATCAGAAAAAATTGCTGAACACATTTCAATGTTACCTTTGAATGCCTTTTCACCGTATGCTTGCATTAATTGTGCTTTAATCTGTTGCTTTTGTACTTCACTCAACTGAGGAAGTTTTTCAAACATATTCGAAAAGACCATTTCAATATTCTTCACTTCATTGATTTTTCCACTTCTTGTCATTTTAATTAAAAAAGGCTTATTTTTCATAGTCTTTAAAATCGATGAAAAAATATCCTTTTCATCGTTCTTCTCAGAATTAAACTCCATTACACCATTTGGAAGACTCATTTTCATAATCATACTTTCGTATCGTACCTCAATATTGTAAACTTTATTTTGAATATCAATCACTTTGTAAGTCATTTTTGCAATAATGGACATATTAATGTTCATTTGCTGTCCATTCAAAGTTTGAATAATAGACGAATTTGTAATCATATTCTGAGTATAAATAGTACCTTTTAGAAGGTTTAACTCCAATTTTTCTTTTTGTGCTTGACATGAGGTCAACAAAACAAATCCAATAAGTAAATTTAGAATCCTTTTCATTTTTAGTTTATTATTTGATTACTGGTTAAATATAATTAAATTATGATGATAAGCAAAAGCAAGAAATGATTCTCATCACTTTATGAATCTGCCGAATTATTTGGTATTATTATCATGAAATTTGAAGTCTGAACAGATACGGTTCTGTTAAATTGCCCATAACCACGAGCCAGGACGCGCCCACGAAGTGGGTATGGTTTGGGTAGTGATAGCTGCCGTTTGTTTTTATTTATTGAGTTTTTCAAGTATTTCACTCATTTTTTCTACGCCCGGAAAACCAGTGAATTTTTGTTTAACAATTCCTTCTTTGTCGATAATCAAATAAGACGGTATACCTTCAAAACCAAACGCATCTAAAAGGTATTCCCAATATTCATTTGAAAGATAATATTGTTCACCACCAATTTCCTTTATTTTGCCATCCCACAAGGGTTTTGGTGATGAGATAGTGGTAATATATACAAATTTCACACCCTTGTCTTTTAACTCATTCTTGAGTGATTTCATTGATTTATGTCCTTCTAAACAAGCCCCACACCAGGTTGCCCAAAAATCAACCAAAACCACATGGCCTTTGTATCTAGATAGTATGGAATCCATTAGTACTTCTTTATTAACCAAGGGGATTTCACAAATTTTCAAATCATTATTATGCTCAATTAGACTTGTCAGGTCATCGTTTGATTTCATTAAAATCTTAACAAAATTCGCATTCTTTGCACTAAAATACGTCTTAATATTTTCTACTTGACGTTCAGATAATGGAGAATGTTCCTCATCCAACTGTAAGGAATATGATGTAGCAACCAACATATCATAAAATAAACCCGAATCAAAACCAACAACATCTTTGATCGATTTCTTTACCACATTAAGCCAATCATCAACATTATTGTTACCAATTATTGGAATCTTAAATGCCGAAACGGATAAAAATCGACGCAGGAAATCTGAATAAGAATAAGAATACAAATACTTGGGATTATTTAAATCGTACTCCTTTAGAAAGGAATACGTTGCCAAATCTGGCTCTATCGCTGAGTAATCAGAATAAAATATCTTTGTTCCATTGCTAGCGAAATCTTCATCGGCTACGATTTTATAAACGAGTACACGTCCCTTAAGAAAGTGCAAAGTAAAATCATCCATAAGATATCCCTTGATTTGCTTTGAGAAGCTTAATGAATCCATAGCAAATCCAATTCTTTTCGCCAGTTCGGTATGTCTGGTTTTTTCAAAAAACTCCTCAGGTGTCATCTTTGAATAATCATCCCAAGTATTAAACTCAACGAATCTGGTACTAGCAGTGGTGGCATTCAACAAATCACAACTTGAAACATCAAGTCCTCCTTTTCCGGAAATCTCAAAGTCCGTTGAATCTTTGAATTTGATGGCCAGTTGCAAACGCTTGTCTTGATTCAACCCAATAGTACGCCATCCGTAATCATTCATATCGGTAGCAATATTCAAACCTACAAAGGCTACACTTCGTTCAAGCGGTACATCCATCATGAATTTATTGGATTCATTTACCTTGCTTTCAATTTTAACTTCCTCCCTAGTTACTATATTTCTGCAAATTACACTAACAGTCAGATCTTTATCTCCTGTTTTTGGCTTGTAGTTATAAATCTGTCCTTCAATCCTTGCTATACCAGAACGAATTTCAGGTTTAATCAATTCGTCTGTTGAGTCCTTAACAGATAATGAAGTAGATGACATCAACAAAAATGATACTAAAATTATCAACGTAAAGAAACTTGTTGCGTTTTTCATTTTTTTTAATGTTTGTAGAAAGTCGAAAAAAGCGCCTCTCAGATGGCTGCTAACGGGTGCCCTAGCCGTGCTCACGAAGTGGGTGTGCTTTGAGTGGTGTTAGCAGCAGGGTTTTTTTAATTCAATTAATTCGTAGTTGGTGCTTCTTCCACCTGAGGTTTCCTTTTGAAGAATCATCTTTGTCATCAAATCCTGTATGTCTCTTAGTGCAGTATCTTGAGAGCACTTCGTAATCTTTGCCCATTTTGAGGATGTCAATTTACCATCGAAACCAACCAGCATCTTATTGATCATTAATCGTTGACGCTCATTCAAGGTAATTGTTGAATGTTGTTCCCAAAAGTTGGCTTTGAAAAATACCTTTGAAAGTATGGTATCGGATGAAATTAAGGCATCCATCAAACAATTTAAAAACCATGAGAGCCAATTAGTTATATCAAGCCCTCCTTTTTGAGTACTTTCTAATATTTCATAATAGGTCTTCCTTTCTTTTCTGATTTGGGAAGACATGCTGTAGAACCGTTGGGTACTACCATCGGCACGAGCAAGTAACAAATCGGTCAACGCTCGGCCAATCCTACCGTTTCCATCATCAAAGGGATGAAGGGTCACAAACCACAAATGAGCAACGGCAGCTTTAATTACTGGCTCTAAATCTGTTTTTGAGTTGATCCAATCCATAAATTGATCCATCTCAGTCAGTATGACCGATGAATCAGGGGCTTGATAATGTACCTTTTCCTTGCCCATCGCTCCCGATACCACCTGCATAGGACCGGTAGAATCAATGCGCCAAGAACCAACCGTAATCTTGTAGAGTCCACTTCGCCCTGCGGGAAACAATGCAGCATGCCAACCGAACAATCTGTCTGCAGATATGGGCTTGTTGCAATTTTTGGTTGCATCCATGATCAGATCGACTATACCATCAATGTTTCGATCTGAATTATCGTGCGCACCAATATCCAAGCCAAGCCGTTTTGCAATGGATGAACGAACTTGATCCGGATTTAAAATCTCACCTTCAATTTCCGTTGATTTAATAACATCGAGTGTCAGTGTTTCCAATATCGCTTCATTCCTAAGATTAAAGCCTATGGACTCCATCTTTCCAATAATCCTACCTTGTAAATTCCTTACTTTACTCAAAGTAGAAAGCAATCGATCATTGTCCCAGGTAAAATTAGGCCAGTCAACATTCTGATAAATATACATCATATTCTACGCATTATTTGCGGTAAATATACTTAACAATCTACGCAAATCAAATTAATCTACGCAATTTATGCGATGATTAAACGAGATAAACTCCGTATGTGCGGTTTTAAGCTTGCTAACGGAAGACCAGAGCTCGGGCATCCCATTGCGAAGCATGGTGTGGCTGAACTTTAGCCAGTGTTAGGCCGCGTGTGTTTTTATTTATCGTAATGATATCTGCAGCTATAAATTAGAATTTCCTCATCCTTTACTTGATAAACTAATCTATGTTCTCTGTCAATTCTACGCGACCAAAATCCGGATAAATCATACTTCAGTGGTTCTGGTTTGCCTTTGCCTTCAAATAGAGTTCTTTGAATGTCTCGAATTAATTCGTTAATCTTTTTCAACATGTTCTTGTCTTCTATGAGCCAAGAAGTGTAATCCTCCCAAGAGTTTTTTGAGAAAGTGATAATCATTTCTCTTCTATTAGATTCTTACGAACTTTCTTTCCTTCTTTGATTTGCTTAATTGACTCGTAAAGTCTATCAGCATTAGCTTTGGAACTTAAAAGATGAACTGTCTCCATTATTGAATTGTATTCGTCCAATGAAATCATAACTGTTCCGTTCCCTGTTCCCCTTTTGATGATCAAGGTTTCATTGTTATCTTCGACGCTATCAAGGAACTTTTTTAAACCTGTCCTAAATTCGGTATAGTTTGCAGCAATCATGTCTGTGGTTTTATAAGTTATTAATAAGGTACAAATATAAGTACTTATTTAGTAACTAACAAAACTTGCACTATTTTGTTCAACGCGCTCCTCACATGTGACCTAAGGGTAGCTAGGGCGCGGGAAACCAATGTATTACATTGTTATACTGTGGCTTATCTGGTGTTAGTGGCTGTTATTTTTTATTCCTTTTTTCTTGTAATCTCTTTATCTCTACATCTGATTTGCAAGAATCCCTGTTTATTTGAGTATACCATTTTAAATACTTCCTTAGAAGCTTTGTCATATCCTTTAATTTTCACACAATTTTCAATCCACTCTCCATCCCAAATAAAAGGTTCATATGACAGAATATAACCTATCGAATCATTATCAATCAAAGAATCGTGACTTGAAAAATACACATCCCGTCGAATTGATTCTCTACTTGATGACTTGATTAAAGCAAATGTCAGTGAATTGATGAAACAATTATCTATAGCGGTGAAACTGGAACCCAGCCAAGAGTCTGAAGATGATGGATAAAAAAATGATGAGGGAATAAGTTGAACTTCAATTGAACTAGTGCATAATGATTTAATAGTTTCGCCATGTTCATTAACAAAAATAGCTGTATCAACTTCAGAATATCTATTATTGGCACCAACATATTCATCATAATTCTCCAATTTTTCTATTCTTGTCTGTAGTTGCATGGCGGAATCAAGATTGATAAAAATCTCAGAAATCTCTTCTTCTGTAAAAAAGTTATATGTTGATTTATCGAAATCACGACATGATGACATAGTTATCAGAGAAATCAAAAAAATCAAATATCCAATCCACTTCATAATTATAATGATTAAACAAGTAATCTCAAAATTACTATCTTACATTAATCCTCATCCAATTGTAAAATGTTGATGAGTGGGTTTTATAATAGCCACTAACGGCGAGCCAGGTCGCGCCCAAGAAGTGGGTGTGGCCTGGGTAATGTTAGCGGAAGTGTTTTTTTAAATAAGAACGTAGTTTACTCCCGCACCAGATCCATGTTTCTCAATCAAGTTCTTTGCCAGCATTTCAGAGAGAATTCTTTTTATTGTCGGGCTAGGAATCCCCAATTTCTTGGCAATCTCACCAGATTTGCAACCAGGATGATCTCCAACATACGTAAGTAATGACTTCTCACGGGGAGATAATTGACTATCAACTCCTTTCTGAGCAAGCTTTTGAAGAAGTTGTGTTTGAATATTCCTCAACGATTCAAGGAAAAACTCAACCCACTCACTTACATTCTCATTTGGACGATGTGCCTGACATGCTCTTAACACACGATAGTAATCAACCTTTTTACTTTCAATTTCATGTTCAAAGCTAACGTACAGAATCCACTTATAACCGTTCTTTAAAAGTAATAGTGTAGCTATCAAACGGCTTAACCGGCCATTACCATCTTGAAATGGATGGATACTGACAAAATCATATGCAAACAATGCACATTTTACAAGTGGATGTGTCACGGTGTCAGTATTATACCAATCCACCAATAAACGCATCGCATCTTGTGTCGGAAAACCAGCCTCGGTTGTCTGAAAAACGATATGTTTGTAGCCATCGGGATATGTAGCCTCTACAGCATTGCTTACTTGCTTGTATTCACCCTTATGCCATTCATCCTTCTCGCTTTGCCGCATCAGGATATTATGAAGGTTTTTTATGCTACTTTCGAGTATTTCAATATCCGGATATGATTCAGAAATAACATCAAGTGTCTCAAAGTCTCCAACAACTTCTTGAGAGTCACGATCAGTCAACTTCGTAATATCGATGTTCTGAAGCAGGTTATCAACCTCTTCGTCGCTCATCGCCGAACCCTCAATTCGAAATGATACGATATGATACGATTATATTCGATGATGATACGATTTATGATGGACTATGCGCTCTAACATTTCCGCTAACGGAAGGCTAGGGGACGGCCACCTGTGGCGACTGTGGCCTGGCTGGTGTAAGCACTCGTTTTTTCTGTTATTCATCTTTTTCTACAATTTCAATTTTATTCCTATCAAGTGTGTATCTGAAGTTCTTACCCAACTCAGGAGAGTAAACTTGAAAGGAACTTTGTCCACAAAGTTTACCATAAAGCTTAAAAGTACAAATATCTGTCGCTGTAATAAATGGCTCTGTCCGCAAATGACTATGTGTCATTTCTCTGACATCCTCGCCATTAGGGCCCTTTGAATCCTGTGCTATTAGTCTTGAATGAAACTTTTTCCAAGATTGTATATTTCCAGTATCATCAGTTATAAAAAGAAAGTCATTACCAAATGGAATTACTCCAGACTTATTTGCACCTGTAATTATGTAAAACTTAAATCCATCATATTTGGGCATCAGAATCATGTTTAAACCATATCCATCAGGACAACCAACTGGAATCTTTTGCTCAATTAGCTTATTTATGATTGTGGTTTTTGTTGTTACCATATTTTGTTCCTTAGTTGTGAGTGCTCTGGTCAACACCACATCGGAAATTGGGTTGTCAAATTCAAAGACAAATCGAAGCTCATAAATACACTCTGATTTTTTATTGAGTATCAATGTCCGAACAGTATCATTCTCATGATAAACCAAATAACTAAAGAAATCCATCTTGATACTTTTATTCTCCCTTGCCAAGTCTATCGAAATCCAGGCAGCTTTTTCGTATCTGTATAATAAATTTCCCTCTATTAATATTGAATCAAGCTTCTCTTTGATTTGGATATCTGTCAACTGGCTTTGTGCACTCAAAAGTGTGCATGTAAACACAAATGTCAAAAATACGAATGCTCTCATGGTACGGGTTTAATATTCTGAATAACTAAAACAATTTTCATATTTCGGCCGAAACCGCTGTCTTTAAATTCTTTCATAACAGTTGCACATCTTCTGATGCTGTTTTTTCTTTATTTAAAGCGGTAATAGCCACAATTTGTGCGTTCTAAAATGAGTGCTAACAGGAGGCCAGGCCGCGCCCATGAAGGGCTGTGCTTTGGGTATAAGCTGCAGTATTTTATTATATACTTGACAATTGTTTTTTTATTATGTATTGGACTAATTTATCTTCAATATCATCAGTCATCAGGATTATTTTTTCTTCAATTGTATTTTGAATTTCGACTTCCATTTCTCCCCATGAGTTAATTATCTCATTTCGTCTGTCAAGATCATTGTTTTTTTCGATGCCCGGAAACAAACCGTTAAACTGCTCAATTTGTTCAATTATATTATAAGCTTCTAATTGGGATAAAGCTGTTAATGTTTCTTCTATATTGTCGGCTCCAGAATTATAATAGAAACTAACTAATCCTCCATTATCAATAGAAGCTAATAACTGCTGTGTGTAAAACCAAACATTTTCATCTTTATTTAAAGATATTTTATTGCTCAACCATTTTTCAACAAGCCTGTTCCAATCACTATGAAAGGAAACCAAGCTTAATTTATTATTAACACTTGTCTCCGCTTTTTGATGGAATATTTTTTTTAGTAAACTTTTCATTGTAAGGGTTTATTTTTTTTATTTAACAGAAAGTTAATTGGAAGGTTAAAGTCTTTGGCATACCTATATTTTGGTTTCCATCCATCATTCCACTTCCAACATGGCATAATTGAAATTACTCTAATTACTTCATTATCAAACTCAGGTGATATACTTTTAATGATTCGAATATTCGTAGTATTTCCAATACTATCTATGTCAAACTTTGCAATGACTCTCCCCTCAAGTTTGGCTTTTGATGCGATTGTAGGATAATTAACATTCTTCTGCAAGAATTTAAAAAGTTCATCTTCACCTCCTGGAAAAACTACATTCTCAATTGCATTATCGAAGGGGTTGTAAATGTATTCCCGTTCCGGCGGAGGTGATTGGTTATTGATAAGATCCTGTATATCTGGCGTTATTCTTTGAATTGAATCAATTGGATATACCAGACTATCTAAAGTAATTATCTGGGCATTACAAATTAAATTGATTGTCGAAATCATTGCAATTAGAAAAATCTTTAATTTAAAATGGTTCATTCTATTTGATTTTATTATACCAGAATCAATAAAGATGCCGCTTCTAACCTTGCAGCTAACGGCGAGCCAGACCGCGGGAGGAACAAAGGCGTATTTCGCCTGAGTGGCAGCCTGTGGCTTACCTGGTGTTAGCCGTAGTTTTTCTTGTATTCTAATCCTCAAAGTTGGACATCATAAATATAGCACACTCCGGATAAACTGTCATGAAAACATCTTGAACCTTGATCAAAACCATCTTCACGTCGAAATCTTATTGAAGTGACTGAAGGTTTAAACCAGTTAGATGCGTCATCTGTTAATGTCCAACTTCCATTATCTTTTGACAATGCATTTTGCTTTAGAAAATCACTCCACCATTAATTAGTTGGAATAAAGCTCAAATAAAGGATATATTCTTTTGACCAATGTGCCGACTGCCAATATTGACCCTTTAGTAATTTAAGGTCGGTAGGAGGATTTGTTCCAGCCCAAAATTTATAAGAATCTTTTGCATTAAATGTTTTTCTATCATTACAACTTATCAGAATTAGAAAAGACAGAAGTGTGACAATTAATACAAACGGCTTTCTTTTTGTCATCATTTACAATAATATTGATTAATAGTTAAAAACAAGGTGCTAGTAATTTGACTCTATTTATCGATAAATCTTAATCCGATCAAATTGTCGGCTACATATAAAGTATTGTGAGTCTCATCATCAATAAATACAACATCACCACCTTTAATACCTAAGCCCGTAATTGCAAGATTAGGCATAACTGCCACTCCAAGTAAAGAATCCAATGGGAAAATCTTAGTTAATTTTAGAGAGTAGTCACTTTTAATCTTAATCTTATCAGCTTTTATTGTGCAATTCTTTTTATCACTGATTATTTTAAATACTGAATCATTTCGCTGTGCATAAATCAAATAACACTTCTTTAATCCTTTTATCTTAGTGATTTTGTATTGACTTGAATTATTATCATTCGCGAAGACTTGTCCTCTATGATTACAATAAATATTAATCAAGAATAATAGAAGAAATGCAAGTATTATTCTCATATGTTGATTTATCAGTCTTTTCATTTTTATCACTATACGTAAAAGCTAAAAATGCGCGATTTCAAAATTACGGCTAACGGGTGGAACTATATGCAGTTAGGGATTGCGGGTTGCTTTCCTGTCGAACCCCGATGTCGTTGTTGCGGGCTGCGGACTTTGTTTTCCGCACCGAAACCCCTATTGACATATAGTTTTTGTTAAAGCCAGTTTTTTATCTTTCTAAATATTAAATATTTAAAAGTCAATTTATTAATGAAACCATCTAAAATCTCGGGGTTTTGTCTTAATAACTCCGAATAAAATTTTAATTCTTTCTCCTTACTCATTTGAACATTCGCAGAATTGAATATTTTTTTATCAATGTCCAATTGTCTTAAGTCATAGCGTTTAAAAAAATTGAAATCGTAATCAACTGTCCTTTTTGCATTGGTTAATAAATCGTTCTCTGTCGTTTTAGTTTTTAGAATACTTACAAAAAAACCACCGTCATAACAAACCTTTACAATTAGATTCTCTTTGATGTAGTCGAAATGAAATTCTCTTGAATAGCCGTATGGTTTGACTTTAGTAAATCCAACGTCAGTCTCCAAGAAACCGAAATATCTTTGAACATCATCTTCAATTGTCAACGTTTTATGATCTGTCATTTTACTGGTAGTCTTAATTAAAATTGGCTATAACGGAAGGCCAGGGCGCGCCCTCGAAGTGGGTGTGGTTTGGGTATTGTTAGGGGCAGAGCTTTTTCAATAGTATTCAAATTCACGAATAATAAAGTAGTCAGGTTTTTTGGAATCCTTCGAATTGAATGTTATTTTCTTAATCCAATTTTTCATTTTATCGAATTCAAGATATTCATTTCTGGCATAAGACTCTTCTTTTCCTTTTTCATCAACAATCTCAAAGGTTTGAATATTTCCTTTAGAGTCATTAACAATTTTGCATATTCTTTTACCGGCTGGTTTACCATTTTCAAACATATCATATTCCCTCGCAATTAATTGATCTTTTTTGTAATGCGACTTACTTTTGTTTTTTTTACGCCCATTCTCGTCAAACGTTATAGTTTCGTCAACGTCTGTCGAAATTTGATTTATTATCGTTTTTTCAATCAACTTTCCATCTTGATTATACATGCATTCGTTAACCAACTTTCCTTCTGTATACTTAGGTATACTTTTTAAATTTAACTTGCCCTCTTGGTCGTAATATTCAGTCCCATTATAAATGCCTTCATCAGTAAAGGAATAATGTTCAAGATAAAAAGAATTACTATCCCCACATGTCCATTCGCCAAATTTATTCTCAGCAGCAAAGTACTTCTCATTACATGATTTTACTTTGCCATGAAATTCACTCCGATACGAATCATTATTTTTTGAACAAGAAATTGTCATAAATGTAACAAAGAGTATTAAACTCGACTGAATACTAATTTTTGATTTCATATTATTCTTTTTGGTTATGGGTGAAGATTAAGATTTAAGTTCTAGAATTTATTATAATAGAGTTGTTTATATGATCTTTGTCAAATCAGACACATGTTGATATTCATAGTTTTATCATTGAAATAATTACTGAAAAAACTAAAGAACCGATTCTAGCCTTTTCGCAAATGAGTTGTGTTAACACTTGAATTTTTAAAGTATCCTTTGAGATCACAAAGTCAGTACATGGTCCTTAGTCCAAGAATGAAAAAGGGCAGAAGTGTCAAGTTTTGTTTTGACTGTAGAAGCTTTGGGTCTTACAATATTTGCAATTTCTGGGTTATCTGTATTATAGTCAGATATAGAATTAGAAATCTTTATTTGTAACTGTTGTTGAATAGACTCCATCGTTGAAATGTCAAGATTTATTTTCTATAAAGTTTCGTGTGGATATAAGTAAATTAGTTTTTGAAATCTCAAAGAAATCTAAATCCTCAGTCACATCTGCAAAATATGGTCCATAAACACCTTCAATTCCATGGTCTGTTACTACTTCAAGTTTATTCAAACCGTCTGAAATACACGGAAAAACCAAAAGAATACTTACCATAATCTTCCCCATTAATAGTACATGCACCACTTGTGTTTTTGTCTTTTGCTGGTTTCCAATTTGGCATTTTCTTTATAATTTTCAAAACCTCACTATTCAGAAACTTTGTCGCTCCATACGTATAAAAGTTTCCAACAATTCCGTAAGGATCAACATTAAAGCTTACAAATACACTTGAATTGTAAATTGAGTCCGAGGGAATAGCTAACTCCCATATCAGGTCATGTTTAATTTTTTCTATTCCACCAGGATAAGAAGGTAATTGATCAATTTTTGGTTCATTCATATTCGCAGGTTGGTCTAGAATGCAATATCCTCCCTGTTCCGACTCTCCAGTCTCGGTGTCATAATATATACCTTCTGCTGAAGAACTAGTTTGATTTTCTTGAATGTCATAAGTTACATACCAGCATTTGTTACTTTGATACTCAGATTTTTCTGAAATTGAGATATTGACAACTTTGTTTTTAAGCATTGAATTAGTATTAATTTTGTTTAATACATAACACAAATCATATTTTCCAATTGGTTTATCTATAATTCTCTTAATACTGCCATTTTCATTATACTGTTTTATTTGATATACAGGAATTAAGTTGTCAACCCAATAACTTTCTGATTTAAGTCGTTTATTTGGATAGAATTCTTTAATAAATAGTATACCGTTGTCCAAATGATATTCAATGGTGTTTTTTGTAACAAACATGTCTTTATAGCTGATTTTTATATCACAGATTTTAATGTAGCCAATTGTTTTCTTGTGTTTCTCTAAAATATGATTTTCTAACTGTTCTTGTTCAATTGTGTCATTTTTGGATTCAAGAACAACTTCCGAACTGTCATTAAGTTGTGTCTTTTTTGTTGATTTTGACTTTTCTGTTTGAGCACAACTAAGCACAGATAAGCAAAAACATGTCATTAATAATGGTTTTATTTTCATAAGATTTAAATGCTTGTATGTTACTTCTTAATTTTTTACATTTACCGCTAACGAAAGACCGCATCGCGGACTTCTAAAATTGCCACTAACGCGTGGCCAGGGTGCGCGCCGAAGGCGGGTATGGTATGGACAATGTTAGCAACAGTTATTTTTTAATTTTAAACTTATACGCAAAATCAAGACTTATCAAATGTTCGTATTTGAAAGCTAATTCTGGTTTTATTCTTAGAAATGTTGGTCGATAGATGGCTCCTACAAAAAAATGTTTACTGACCTGGTGGTAGCCATTTAGTGTTATTCCGAATGATTTGCTTACTCTTCTAATAGGTTCTCTCAATGGAGGGATATCATCGTAACTACCATAGAATCTATGATCCCATGTATTCGTCGAATAATTAATTCCATACCCAATGGTAAAACGTTTTATTTTATAATTATTTGTAAGACTTACATAAGATGTGCTCATCATATCATATTCGCCCTCAATATCAATTGCTCCTATTACAGGTAAAAAAAAATCGGTAGCCCTATTTGCGCTAAAATTTAGATACTTATTGTCTTTATAATAATATTCAATACCAACTGAATAACCCCAAAATCCTGTATTTGATTTTGTAAGCTCCAATGGTGGTTGAAGGTAAAAGCTATTTGCATAGGGTATAGATAAGACAAGATTTATTTGTCCTGCTTTGGTTGGATAAATTTTGGAACGATAATCAATGATAGCTTTTGAAATCTTTGGAATTATAATAGAATCTACGTTATTAACATTCAAATAAACCGATTTTCCATAATAGAAACGCTTTGAATTAGAATAATCAATCAGATAAGCAATAGGACAAAACTCTGCCCATAAAAGATTTCCATATAAAAATGGACCATTTGGTGAAGACTTTACTATGAATTCTCGCCTAAGGGTGTCTGATAGGAGAGTCATCACCAAGTCACTTTTTGAACGTCTGATTTTGATTGTAGCAGGCAAATCATACGTCGTATCGTTGAGTTGTACCTTTGAGTTATTAATGTTAGCTCTAATTTCTAATGGATATTCCTGTTTATTGATTAGTGTGGCACAGGATGTCATAAATAAAATGACTATAAGTAAGTAGCTGGTTTTCATACGCGTTCTATAATTGGTGCTAACGGTGGGCTAGGCGAAGGCCTGAAGGGCTTGAGCTTAGCCAGTGTTAAACACAGGCTTTATTTATATAATTTCGTTTCTTAAAAGTTTTGAAATAAAATAATCCTGTGATGAATGTGATAAAAACAAATCCACATACCCACATTAGTTTTTCTGATGCTTTGACTTTGTTGTTCGATAAAACATCAATTAGCCCCAAAATTAGAATTACAAGCGCACAGATAGCTGCCGGTGCAATTATAAAATCAGCTAACATGTAATCTGTCCTATGTAAATACCAACCAATTAGAGCAGTAGGGATTCCAATCCACAGAGACAGTCTGTAAAAAATTACTTTAATTCCGTTTGTCATATAAAATTTTAAGATAAAGTTGAACTTCCGCTTCTTAAGCTTTCCCCTAACGGCTGACGCTATGGCAAGTGCGGGACTAAATTGTTGCTCAACTGTCAACCAGCACAAAAGTTTGTAAAGATTTCAAATGTTTCAACGAACACGCAAACCCGCATTTGCTATAGCGTTTGTTAGCGGGTCGTTGTTTTTTCATCGTTCAATTTTCCATAACTGTTATTGTAAACTTTTCCTTTTTTTGGATGAGTAAATTTCAGTCCTGACCAAATGTCGTTAATCCTCAAACAGGTACTTTCAACAAGACCAAAATCATAACCCAATTTTATCACTGTTTTTATATTCAAGTTGGTTCCTAATTTTCCACCTTTAGGCCAAGAAACCCATAGCATTCCGTTTGGTTTTAAAAGTGGTTTTAATTTAGGAAAGTAGTCCATAAATTCTGTTTGAGTCTTAACAAATAGATGAATGTAGTCCAACTTTTCTTCAAGTTTTTCTTGAATATCGAGAGTCGGTAACTTTATATTATCAAGGGCTTCTTTGTCTGCATTGACGAAAATGGCACGTGAGTTTTCTTTGACACCCATTTTCTGTGATACCGTCCTAGTCATCTTTTACCTTCCGATTTATTTAGATTGAATACAATACGAAGTAATGTTTTGAATTTCATTTTTGTCGTTAAATTCGTAAACATCACATGCAGAAACGAATGATACTCGTTTGTTATCTCTTGAAAACTCTGCCGTACCATTAATGATTACTTTATTTTCATCAGCAATAATGTTTAGCGTTTTAAAGTCAGTCTTCACTGATTTAAAGTAGTTACCGACTTGTTCGCAGTTGTCAATTATTGCTTGCTTGCCTGTAAAAGTATCTTCTTCAACAACTGTCCATACTGCGTTGTTCGAGATGAAATGGTAAGTTTTTTCAAATTCTCCGTTTGAAAATGCTATTGCTATTTCTGTCTTTGTCATTCTGTTTTTTATGTTATTTGGTCGGTCGTCCTACAATTCAGACTAACGGTAAAAACAATCATTGAATATCAAGTATTTACAAAACTAAAATCTTCGCTTATCACACCGTATTTTTCTATTTGTTTTCGGATTCTTTTGACTACTCCGAGTTTCCTTTTTTCATCCAGGTACATGTACCCTTCAGGATTCTTGTAAGGTATGCCTTTGACTAGCATGTTCCAAATTATCACCCCCAATTTGCGGGCCGTGGCGCTGATGGCAGAAACTCTGCCTTTCCTAAAATTGATTCGCTTGAAGAAATCGGAAAGCGGTGTCGAATCTTTTAGATTTCCTATTGCATTGGCGGCACTTCTTAGTGCGATTTTCAATCGGTTGCTGCCCTTTGGAATCCGATTGGAAAGAACCTTACCTCCGCTGATTTTGTTGTTGGGTGCAAGCCTGAGCCAACTGGCAAAATGCTTGGCCGACGGGAACTGTCGAATCCCTTCCAACCCAACCTCGCTCATCAATGACAATATCGTAGAATGGCTCAATCCCTCGATGGCCATCAGATCCACACCCTCAAAATACTGATACTAGAAAAGATTCAGATCGATTTTCTTTGGGGTATTCTTATTGATTTTCTTGTAAGGATTCTTTTCAATGAAATGTTGTTTCTTGTCCGGATTATTTTCAATCGTGTCGGTCAGTATCTTCTCAATCTCAACGTCGCATTGCTGGATCTTCAACTGAAAAGTCGAAGTTCGGCCTAAATATCTGAAATTCTGTATAAATCAAGCAATTAATTTTTTACAAAATTAGTCGCTACTGAATATTAGAAGTATCATTATCAGCCAGCCAAATCCAAAAAGAAACAACTCTTCAATCAACTTTATTTGAATCTGCGAAACACCTGAAACAATTTCCCGAATTCTCTTTCTTAAATATCAGCACAGGGCATGAAAACCTTATCTTTCAATCAATCAAACAAGTGAAAAATATAAACCCACGCGCTCTACAATTCTGACTAACGGTTGCAGTATAAATAGTTGCCAATTCTTGAATAACCTTCGAACCCGGCAATTTTATATAACTCGCATTAGCTGATCGTTATTTTCATATCAATCGGTTTTTCCTTTAAATGTTGCGAAAATTGCCATTGCATGTCCGTGTCCCAATTCAAATTCTTCTTTGAGCCAATTCGTAATTTCTGTTGCTTTAATTTTTGAATTAAGTTTTCCATCAATTATAAATCCCTTTTTTTCTGCCATTTTTTTAAAGTCGGCAGGTGTCTTTCCTGTCTTGGCTTTAATATTGTCAATGTAAGCTTGAAACGACATAATATTTAATTTTTATTAGAGTTAAATTTGTGATAGTAAATGTATGAAACGGCTAAAATGCCAAATACGACCAATGGTAAAAATGTTTGTCCATTTATTCCATCGACTGCTCCATGACTAATTGTTGCAAAAATAAAGTTAAAAGCAAATCCAGCATATGCCCATTCTTTTACTCGTTTCGGAACTTGTGGAATAATTAATGCCAATACTCCTAAAACTTTAAAAACAACCAGTGCGTTTCCAAAATATTCAGGATAACCCAAATGTCTAATTCCTTCTTTTGCTAATTCTGATTGTGAAGTTAGTGCTGGCATTACTCCTTCAAATAAAGCGATGATTATTGTCGCTGTCCAAAATATTATTTTTTCTTTCTTCATTTCTATCAATATCTATTGTTATTCGCCTTATACTTTAATGACCATTCTTAAATGCGGTGTTTATTTGTCAGTCGTTGAATGCAAGTTCTGCTTTGTTCAGTTCTCTTTTTAATATTGGTATTGCTGTTTTACCAATACCGTGTAATTTTAAAATATCTTTTTCTGAAAATTCTGAAAGTTGTTTTAGAGTCTTGATGTCTGCATTTTCTAATGCCCGTCTTGCAGGAGCAGAAAGAAAAGAAAGAAAACCATCATTTTGTCTTTTGGATTCTTCACAGGTCGGACAAGTTGGGCAGTCACTACTCTTGTAGTATTGATGTCCGTTCTTACAAGTCCTTAAAGTTTTTTTTGGCACCATTTTAAATTTTTCTATTTATGTCAGGAAACTGGTTTATATCAACCGCTAGCGGGTAGCCAGACCGCGGGCGGTACGAAGACGTGTATGCACCTGAGTGAGAGCTTGTGGTTTGAGTGGTGTTAGCACTCGTTTTATTATTCTTTTAGATTCGTTTTGTCAACATCAGAAGTTACTCGTTTCTTTCGGTTAAATATCTCATTTACAAGTGTCATTAATCCTGCGCCCATTAATATTCCCGAAAAGAAACTCACAAGACCTTCGTCGAGAATAGTATCGGTATCCTCCACCAAAACTTGAATCAACAAGGAAGCTCCAATCAGCAACAATGATAATACTATAATTCTCGTCTTTGTCATAACTCCTATTTTTAATAACGTACATTCAACTTAGGTTATTATTATCTGGAAATAAAACTGCACTTACTAAATAATCCCTTTTCATGGCGAAGCCATTGCTTTGTATGTCAATCAGAAATCTGCTGTAAATCCGTTTATCTATCGTATGAATATCCGATATCGATCGTATGGGTATTCGTTTTTATAGCCAGTAATTATTAGATTCTATCAAATGAAAATCGCCCCAACTATCCCAATACCTGCTCCCAAAATTAACGAAAATATTGACATCGGAATGATTGCCTTTCGGTCTTTGGAGAAAACGATTATCATCACCGGTATTGACATCAGCAAGGAAATACCTGCACCCTTTATCAAAGGTGATATGTCAACATCGACAAATGGAATTATCAGACCCAAGACAAAGTAGTGCACAAATGCGGAAAGGCAACTTATTTTATCCAACTTCTGAATTATCATCGGGACTACATCAATCGTGCCCGCCGCCAGTCCTATCAGGATTGCAATTAAAAGGTCGTTCATTTTGTCAATTTTTAATGTGTTTAATGAATCCATCGATATCAGTTGAAACATTCGCCCATGTTATCTGTAGTAATCTTTCTCTATCGGTCGAAACCAAAGTCTAAACTCTTTTTTTTATGAACATTGCACCAATGCTTAGGTTGCTTCTTTATATTGGAGTTTGCTTCAAAATTGTAACCACCTCATTATGTCCACTCTACAATTCTGACTAACGGTCAAATAATATAATTGATAATCAACACTTTAACAATCTATCGAATATTCATACTTATCGACCGTTAGCATACGAAGTTGATCGGGTTGCGCGATTGGCAAAATGCGTGCTAACGAGTGGCCAGGCCGCGCCCACGAAGTGGGTGTGGCCTGGGTATTGTTAGCGGCAGTTATTTTTTCGTTATGTTGTACTTCTTTATGATGTCAAACATTTTATATACATCCTCAAGTTTAAAGTTCGCAGCTTTAATTTCTTTCGTTATATCCTCATTGTCTTTACATAATTCTAACAATAATTCAGGTCGTATTAATTTTATAGTCCCGTCAGGCAAAATTACATAACCAGCTTGGCAACAAACTGAAATTTGCTTTTCTGTCGGTTTAATAATACCAAGTTCTCTTTGTTCGTTTACAGTCCTTGCAGGTTCACCAATAAAATATGTATAATACCCTTTTTCAATGATTAAATTATAGCCTATTACTTTTGAAAAAGGATAAGCATTAATATAAACTTTGTTGTCAACGGTTACGCCCCAAATTATTTTTTCTACCTTTTCTACTTCGCTGGCTGGCCTAATTTTTTTTAATCGATAATTAGAAATACCACCTGTCATAAAAATGTCACCACCAGAGCGTTTTTTTAACTGAAAGTCAAAATCCAAAGATGGTTTGTTTAGCATAAATTCATTGAAATCTGCAAAGCCGTTAGTGAATTTTGTTTGTCCGAAAATTGTTGTTACAAGCAAAAGTGTAATTGTCGTTAAGATTATTCTTTTCATTTTGTCTAAATGTTTATTATTCGTTGGTTTGCCGTCAGTTATAATTACCGCTAACGGGTGGCATAGAAGGGCGCGGGCGGAGCGAAGGCGTATTCGCCTGAGTGGCAGCCTGTGGCTGGTGTTAGCTGCCGTACTTTATATTCATATTCAATTCTACATCAGCAAGATATATGCACAGACCATGACTTACAGTTGTTGATCCAACGGCTATCCTTTCGAATCAGCACTGGCCCCTCACGGCGAAGCCGTTTCTTTCTCTCATTCTCGATCGAGGTTGAAAATTAGCAGTTGTCATCAGCCGATGGATTATCGTTTAACACAAATCCACATTATCGTTGTCCCGCTTGCGACAAATTGGAAGTATCAAAATCAGCCAACTCAGTTTACACTCTGTTTGTTCGCCCACTTTCATGGCGAAGCCATTTCTTTGTCATTCCAACCGGAATCAGATATTAGCCAGAAAAGTTGTAGCCTGTATGAGTACCCGATATCAACCTATTTTATCGCTTGAAGGAACATCAAAGTCGTTCCAAAATCCATAATGCCATGTAAAATTGCAAAGTAAATGAAAAGCGATGGTCGATAATAAATCGACACTCCGATTAATATTGCAAAGGGTAAAAATACAAGAGCACGATACAAAATAAAATTTAAATCAGGGATAAATGGCAAAGTGCAATGCTGAATTGAGAGAAATATAATGGGAAGTAAAACTGCTAACCATTTTACTTTCAACTGTTTTTTAAGTTTTGGCATTAAATATACAAAATAAGTAGCTAGCTCTGAAAAAGCAATTGTAACCGGAAAAGCTACCAATAAAATGTAAACCAACCATTTTTCAATTGGGCCAAACATCATTCCTGTAGGAACATTTGGATCTCCCCATATCATTATACTCAGGAAATATCCGGGTACAAAAACAATAGGTACTGATACAAGTGCTAATCCTAAGAAGATGAAAAGGTCTTTTTTAAGACTCGCTCTGCTGAATGAGAAAATATTGAAATAGCTATTCCCATCACGCTTGAAAAGAATGAACAATAGGTTTATACTGACAATGTTTGTTAGTGTAGCTGTTAACAACCAGTATTTTTCAGAAGCTTCCCATGAATTGACTAGCAATGCAATAAATGCTTGAAAGACAATAAATAAGGCAAGCCGACTCACAAGTAATAATACTGTAATTGTATTTAATATTATAATAGTCCGTCTTGTTTTATTTGTAGTCATTGCTTTGGTATTTATCGTTCTTGGCTGAATCCTTCGATTTGATTATCTGCAATCCTGCTTATCCACCACTGATCACTTTCAGTCTTAAACATAATCATTTGCAGAAACCTATTGTCAAGCGTCTTTCTCTATCGGCCTAAACCACAGTCAAAAATTTCCTTCTATTCTTATGCAACATGCTTGATGACGCGTCATTCTCTTAGATGTTTATTTCTCTTGGATGTTTGATCCAAAATTGCAGGGACCATAACATACGGTCTCCAGCATGGCAGCTAACGGAAAGCTAGGCCGCGGTAAACCAATGTATTTCATTGATATACTGTGGCATAGCTGATGTTAGCGGCAGGGCTTTTTGTACTCATACATTGCACAAATTGTCTTTTGTTGTCTTGACTGCCATCAATTTGTTATGATTTAGGCGGTGTTGTGCGTTGAAAAATTCACACTAATATAATTTACAACGTTATTCCGATGTTCAATTATTATTATTTAATTCAAAAAAGGCTGTCTTAAAACTGTTTTCATTTTCTTTGGGTCAACTTTTCTAAAATCACTTAAATAAATTTCATGATGTTTGTTTTCTCTACCATCAAATTTGCCCATATTTTCTTCGATGACTTTATGAATTTTCATAATATTTGCATGTTCTTCGGAGAAAGGGCCTATATGCATTATTTGAGCCGATTTACCTTCAGATAAATTTTGAAATCGCAAAGAATCAAGTGATTTTAAATTTTTCTTTCTCCTCATTTCATTTATTGCACTTTTAATAATTTGGCTGTCAATTTGATCCGGCTGCATAATCATAAGTGTCCATTTCCATTTGTCTTTCTTACCTGTCAAAAAATCATTCATATCATCAGCCCACCAAAGTCCCTCGAGTGGCATTACAGTATAATCAAAACCAATAGTCTTTTTAGCGATAAATTTAGCTTTAAACGAAACTGAAAACAATGCTTCAATCGCCTCTTGAAATTCTTGGCTTTCAATCGCTCCCATACCGTCAATCATAAGGAATTGCATAGTTGGAACAACAACAAGTTCAGGATTAGTCTTTGGATTGTAAAACTGTTTAAGTTTTTTCTTTAAGTCAACTTTTTCGTTTGTCATTCTTTAATAATTTATGTTATGTTCTAAGACTTTGTGTTATATGTCCTCTGATGAGATTTGCAATTCTTTCTTTAATGAATGTACCGATGAACCAAAATTGCCGGATCTAGCCTTGACGCTAACGGGAGGCCAGAGCGCGCCTGCCGAAGGCGGATGTGGTTTGGGCAATGTTAGCAACAGGAAGTTTTTATTTATGAGTCTGCATATACTGGTCAGCAGTCATTACAGGAATCTTAGCTTTCCGGAAGTCTTTAAGATTCCGGGTAATAATTACATCAAGACCATTCTCCAGCGCAGTGTAGTATTGCAGTCCATCCTCAAAGTCCTTAAAATCACTATCATTTAGTGCAAGTTCAACTATCTTATCATCAAGACTTAACACTTCAATTATCAACTTAAGTTTACGAAGAATTTGTTTAGCTTCTTCAGACTTCTTTGATTGTAATAAGATGTAATTTGTAGTGGCGAAAGATAATGCTGATACACTTATTTGAATTTCTTTCTTGTCAGCCAAGGAGAAAATTCTAGCAGCTTCTGAATAGAAGGGTTTTCTTTCAGAAAGCAAGTCGATTATAATGTTCGTATCCAGAAATAGTTTTTTCATTTGTACTTCTCTGTTAAGAATTTTGCATAATCTTTTTTATAGTCATGATCTGGATTAACATGTATAACGCCACTTAAGCTCTTAACAAGAGGTGTAATATCATCTGATACTGCTGTTTTATCTTCCGTTACTGAATCCAGGTATGATTCGATCAACTTAGATAGGCTAATATCATGAAGATGTGCGTAATCTTTTGCACGATCAATCACACTTTTATTTAATCTGAGGGTTAATTTCGTTTCCATATTCGTATATTTACGTACAAATATAATTATTCTATACGGCAAATGCAAGGGGGCGCTTTTTCTTCTTGTTGCTAACGATGGCGGTATGGCCAGTAAGGGATTAAGGGCGATTTTCTGTCAAGTTGCACGAAAAGTTGAAGCGGGCTACTACCCTTCGCAAACCACTGAAACCCTTATTGGCTATACCGCGTGTTACCTGCTGGCATTTATTTTTTCTTTATTAATTCTTTTGCCTTTTCTAAAACCATATCCTTTCCTGTCACCAAATTATCTACATTATTTTCAATCCAATAATCTGGTATTTGAAATTTACCTTTTGTTGGATTGGGTCGTATCAAATAACCTGTAGCAACTGAACCAGAAAATTTAGAATTTGGCAGTCGAAATGGCTGCATAATTGTTGCTCCAATAGGATTATTTCCTACACTTGTGCCAATCACGATGGCAATATTATTATCCTGTAATAATGTGGTCAATAATGCGGCAGCTGAACCTGTTCCGTAATTGGCAAGAACAATTACCTTACCATTAAATACCTTTCTTTCTTTTGAAATATAATAAGGTGATTTTCGATTTTCAATTTTTTCAAAAAAAGAACTATCACAATTCAAAAATCCATTTGGATAGAGTCTTCCTTTTTCAGGTGGAGCTTTATGATTATTATCGTATGTTATTATAAAATTATTGTATTCCTTTTTATCTATTTGTTTATTAAAATCAGACAAACAGTACATTTTAGTAAAATCTTTCAAATTCTCCTTTTCTGTTAAATAGTAAAGTAATTGATTACAAAGCAAAGAACTACCCCCTGGATTATATCTTAAATCAATTATTAAATTATCAATACCTTGCTTCTTTATGGAATCAAACATTAACTTCAAATATTCTTTAAAAACAGGTCTATCAACATCAACATATCCGTGTGTTTTTTGATTATTCTTTTTTTTGATTTGTCTATTCAGATATAATTTAGCGAAAGGAACAATCCAAGGTTTCAAATAATCAGACATTGTTTCGTAAGAATCTATTTTGTCATTACATCTATTGAATTGAAAATAAGCATAATTTTCAACTGGATTGAGCGCAATATTATAATTGTGATTTAAATATTTTGTTATGGCGTTATTTCCAAATCGCTTTTGCCCTAATCTAAAATGCAAATCCTTGTCGTTTGTAACTGTTTTTATCCAAACACTTTCACCATTCTCAAATGAAATTAAGATACTATCTGACTGTTTTATTATTCCAAATTGTTTCAATAAATCTGGTCTATTCATAAAAACACTAACCTGATTTCTTTTGTTGACATCGTTCTCTGCAAAAACATATTGAAACAACTCATTTTCTGCAATATCAATAGATTTATCATTTAGCTTAGTAACCTGCTTACCAATCAACAATGAATCGTAATCATTACTAATATCCCATAAATACCATTTACTACCAACAAAATGAAGAATATATGGAAAAATAGATTTAGAATTTAAGCCAGATATATTTGTGTGTTGATTATCAAAGTGTGATAAATAGAATCGGACATAACCATTATAAACTTGTCTGTCAGTAATATTATGAGATAACAATTTCATCAAGCTATCGACAATTTGCTCTCGTTTTTGTTTTGGAAAAACGTTGTCAATATCAGGGAATGAGTTTACACATAAATCATTTAGATATAATAAGTCCTGTTGAAACAAATTTGCCTTTTTGTATCCATTAGTCTTTACAATATCTGATTTGTAGCTTTTAAATCCCTGATTCATTATCAAGGTACTACAAGAAGATAAAACTATCAAAGATGCTATTATCAGTAATTTTTGCATGTGTCGTTGTCGTTTTTTTTATGCTTGCAGGTAACGGTGAGCTAGGCCGCGGCCACGAAGTGGCTGTGGCTTAGGTAGTGTTAGCGGAAGTTGTTTTTATTTATTTCTTCTTCCTTTTACTCCATCAAAGATGTTACCAACAACTTCAAAATTTTCTGGTACATAGTCTGTTGTCAAAGGGAATTCCATATCTTTATTAATTAACCACGGCCATAAAGGATTTGTCTTCTGCTTTTCAGCTTGAGCCATATAAAAAAATTGTAATACCAATTCTGGACATGCGCAAATTTCAAATATGTCTTTATTAAAATATGTTTTATAGAATGCCGTTGATCCAATTGTCTTTTGATGAATAATATCATGTCTATATTTCTCAAGTTTTATGAAATAACTCCAGAACTTAGCACTTTCAATTTTCTTAGTATCGTAAATATCAGTCAAAATCTTTGAAAATTTATCACCAAGATTAACCCATCGTTCAATAGCGTTTTTGTCGTACAATTCAATGATTCCTTTATTCTTGATCGTCATTTTGTATTCATATTCGTCTGGTATACTCAGATTTGCAAAAGCTTCCAAAGCTGTATATCCAAACACAATACAAATTTGGATTGACTCAATATAGTTAGCAACAACAATTGATTTTTGTTTTAATATATCCCTAGCAGTCAGACGTGTAAATGTGTGATCTGCATTATTTGGATTAAGGAATTTGTTATATATTTCCTTTGATTCTTTGAGTTGCCTTTTACTAATTGAGAGTAATAATCCTACGTTATTAGGCGGGAAATATGACATTTTATTATTAGGAAAACTAATCTCATCCATTTCTAAAAAAACCATTGAACCAACTTCTTTATCCTTATCAAGCTGTTTTATACATACCGGTTTACAAATCCGATCATCAAAAATGTCGAATTGTTCGGGTTGTAGACAATAGATGAATCCTTGCTTTTCCATTAGGTTGCGCTTTTTACAATGACCGCTAACGGGTAGGTAGGGCGCGGTAAACCAATGTATTACATTGTTTTACTGTGGCTTAGCCGGTGTTATACGTCGTGTTTTATTATCTTTTTCTTTCTCCATCCCCCTATCAAATCGACTGTCATAACAAACATTTAGAATAGACTTTAGAAATCTACCATTTAGGATCGTCTGTTAAGATGTTATCGGTTCTGTTTCCTCGTTTGTCGGTTCATAGTATAGCGTTACTGCACCACCATTAAAGATTTTAGTCTTTATGAGTTTAAAAGTAGTCCCTAGGTTTATATTTTCAAATAATGGCAAACCGCTACCTACAACAACAGGGTGAATACAAAGTTGGAATTCATCAATCAGATGAAGATTCAATAGCTGAACAATTAGACTCCGACTGCCAACTAAAATGTCTTTACCCGATTGTTGCTTTAGTTCTTTAACGATGTCTTCGATTGGTTTATTAGCAAGTTTGGCACTGTCCCAATCTGTTTTTTTCAACTTATGCGAAAAGACAATTTTTGGGATTTTGTCTATCGCTACGGCAAAGTCGTCCATGGATTTTTCACCTGAAGGGTTATTAACTAGCGTCTGCCAGAATTGCATAAGTTGATAGGTTATACTTCCATAAAGAATAACGCCTGCGTTATCTAACAGATCAGTGTAATGTTGATGAACTTCTTCATCTGGGATTATTGCAGTATGGTCGCAAAATCCGTCAATTGTCATATTGATTCCTGCAATTATTTTTCTCATTTTTTATTTAAAGTTAGTCAAATGATTAATCTTTGAATCATCCAATTAATGTTATGTTGTGCGGTGTGTTAATCAAGCGTCTTCTCAATACTCAATCTCTTTCATATCCAAGGCACCGCTCATGATGGCGCGTCTTTCTCTCGGATGTTTGTTCATCAATTGCAGAAATCAAATATCAGCCGTTTTTCTCCATCAGTCGAAACCGCAATCTGAATTTTACCCTTCTATCTTATATTGCACCACTCATGTTGGCGCGTCTTTCTCTTGGATGTTTGTTTCAAAATCGCAGAGGCCAAAACCTGCGCGCTCTAACATGACGTATAACGGGTGGCTAGGGCGCGGCCACGAAGTGGGTGTGGTTTGGGTATTGTTAGCAGCAGCCATTTTTTATTTTTGGGAGTATTATTACTTATTTAGATGGTATTCAATTAACTCATCAATCCATAAAAGATCCCCATCTTCGTAGACTTCCCGTTTTACTATACCAATATTCTTTGAAATGTATTCCCTGAAAAGATTATCAGATGAAGATATTGATGTCTCAAATCCTATGCAAGAAAAGCTGCCTATTGGAGTTTTTATTAGATCATCTTTCGAAATACACTTGATTGGATATTCATATTTGTAGAATTCACCCTCACCATTAGTAATAGCAACTGTTGTAGAGTTCCATTCTTCACCAACAAAAGCATTTATTTTATATTGAATCGATGGTGAAAAAATAGTATCAATTTCAGAAACAGCACCATAGTTTACAAAATTCCCAGATTCATCATTACCTACGATAACCCTTGCATTATGAACTTCTTCACCAGCTAAAGCATAACAAGAAATTCCATGAATAGTTACTTTTTCTCCTATCTCCAACTTGATGGTGTCACTGCTTTTACCATACATATAGGTTCTCTTAAAAGTCCATGAATTACCTGTATTTGTCGGCATAAGCTTGTTAATCGATGTTTCTTCGTCCTTATCGCAGGATGAAAGAGAAATCAAGAGGAATGCAAAAACTGTTTGAAGTAAGATTCTATTTCTCATGTGTTTGTATTATGTGTTTATTGAAGAAGTGTTTTACTCGCGCTCTTATGGTTGCTGCTAACGGTTGGCCAGAGCGCGGCCCGAAGGGTTGTGCTTTGGGTATTGTTAGGGGCAGGCTGTTTTTGTCAATCGAAAACAAGGTCACAATTTTGTTCGGTATTATCTACCACTGCTCCAAGTTTAATGTAGAATTCAATTGCCGGTTTATTCCATTGTGATACTTGCCAACGTAATTTATGGCAATTGGTTGTCTTAGCAAAATCAATAATCTCATGGATTAATCGTGTGCCAATTCCCATTGCACGAAATTCAG
>Ga0209512_1000628_pt1 | contig 54743 bp, 48 predicted proteins | sample frozenSSSSmetaG_FD_184142 | JGI IMG/M metagenome (GOLD analysis project Ga0209512, IMG submission 184142) | Glacier valley bacterial and archeal communities from Borup Fiord, Nunavut, Canada, to study Microbial Dark Matter (Phase II) -... | ecosystem: Environmental > Aquatic > Freshwater > Ice >...
TCCTTTACATTTGATACCGTTCGTAGCTGTGCGCTGGCAATGAGGACATAAAACTTTTTCGTTTTCTGTTTCTTGATTTTTATTTATACTAGTGTCTGTCTGTAACTTATGTTTTTCGGGCTGGATTTCTATAGTCATTAGGATAGAGGAATATTTGGCAATTAACCAGGATCTCGATATCCCGAACGCGAGTGCGTGTCCCCCGGACATAGGGATGAAGCGCTTTGCGCTATCACTTTAACTATTAAGCTACACCAAAATCCGTATAGTGACGTACTTGGGGCGGATGAAAACCTAAAATGATATCCTCTTTAGGAATTCCAGCCTCTAACAACTCCTCAGCAATCGGACGATTAGTACCATCGTGCTGAATCCAAATTTTCCCTTGAATAATATCGATATGTACAACACAACCATGTATCCGACGTTGCCCATCCCAACCGACCTGCATCACTTCATAGTGGTCTGTTTGTGGATCAATAATGGCTTCCGTTTCGATTTGACCATGAGAAGGTTTATACTTGGCATACTCATAGATTAACTCGCGAACTACTTGGCGATAGTGATTTAAGGTATCCATTGCACAATACTCCTTTCTTTCTCATCAAACACTAAAAGCTTGATTTGTAAGCGCTTGAGAATCAACTGCCCTATTTTTTCCGTAAAAATACTTTCGTAGGAACGTTGGGGAACAGCGAGGTAAAGCATTCGCTCTGATGCTATATCAGCAAGAATACTTTGATAAACACCATATTGACCAACCGCTTCCTCTAAATCCCGAATTGGCGACGGTTTCAAAAAACTTTTAATTTCAACTGCTATTTTACGATTATCTTTTTGAGCTGCTATTGCTGTTCTTTCTGCCCCCAAATCAACATAAAGTTCTCTACCACCATAAGATAAAAGTAATGGGTCGTCAGTAATTTCCCAGCCATCACTCATTAGGGCTTGAACAACCGTATCATGATAAAAATCCTTGGCAGGCATAATAGAGCAGCAAATTATTATTTCTGTTTCTGATTCTTATCTTATCAAATTTTGACACTCTCAGGTCGCGCATACACGCTCCTTCGGTTCCGCATACCTCGATTAAGAGACAGCTAATTGTATGCCCATGACTCCCATTAAAGTTTGACGAATTTCCGCAATATCTTGTAATTGACGATCGCCTGCTTCTTGGACTTGAGTAGTAGTACTCGCGATCGCGCTCAATTGAGAGCGCAACTGGTCGAGAGAATCTTGAATTGGCTGCAAATCCTGATAAAGGTTAATTTGATTTGACGAGGTCGCGATCGCGGCTTTCTGTGAAAGCAAGTCTTGCTCCATCGATTGTAACTCTTGACGTTGCGCCTGTTGTATGCTTACACGTTCGTCGATTTGTGCTTGCGATCGCTGGATGGTAGAACGCAACTGCTCGATCGCCATTTCTAGCTGTTGCAATTCTTCTGTATGTTTTTGTTGTTGGGCTTCAATTTGTGCCAGGATTGGGCTGAGGTTAATTTGGGCTGCAGTGTTGTTGCCACCACCTTGACGGTTACGCAGGGCAGCTAAATGCTGTCTGAGAACGTGCTGACGCTCCAAGAGATTCCGACGTTGTCCTACCAATGTTTCGTTGAGCATTTGGTAGAGGTCTTGCTCTTCGGCAATTTCCGTGGCTATATTCAGCCGTTCGTGCTCTGGGGATAGGGCAAGTTTTTGCTGTAGTTCCGCAATTGTATGTTGACGAGATTTAAGTTCTTCTTCTTGATCGTTGACAAAACTAGAGCCACGCTCTAAATCGCGCTGCAAATCTTGGACAGTCCTTTGCAGTTCATCTAGCGACATGCGATCAAGAACATCATTAAATTCAACTTTCTCGCCAATATTGACATCAGCATTCTTTTCTGCTAGTTGAAGAATCTGCTGATAGATTTCCTCTGAGTTTCGCAGTTGCAAGTTCAGCATCTGAGCATAACCTTGCTTGCTGTCCAAAGCAGTCGTCTGCGATTTCAACTCAACTATTGCCTGTTCCAGAGAACTTTGGGCTGATTGCCATTCTTCAAGGCGACAAGAGTGAGTTTGCGCCAACTGGTCAATTTCTGACTGTTGCGCTTCGGCGGTAGTCTTTTGCTCTTCTAATTGTTGCCAGTGAGGGGTTAAAATTGCACAGGAGCGAGCGAGCATTTCCGTTGCTAGATTGAGATCTTCTTGCAATCCACTTGTCGGCGCAACACCACCAGACAAACGAGCGAGTAACTCTTGGAGTCCACGACTTTGCTGTTCGTCTAACATGGCACCTGTCGGCAAATCAGCTTTTTGCTCCTCTAACCGGCGCTGTTCGCCGCGCAACTGTTCCCAAGCCCCAGCTAATTCCTCGCGGTTACGCTGAATTTCTGCTTGCAATTGCTCAAGGAGTTGTTGATTAGTTTCTAACTCCTGGCGATCGGTAGAGAGTTTTTCTGCATCCTCTTCCAACTGTTGAAGTTCTTCTGAGCGAACTTCTAAGTCCATCTCGCGGCGATTGAGTTCTTGGGCTTGAAATGTCAGTGACTCCTTCCATTGATCAATTTCTTCTTCCTTGAGTTTAAATTTCTCCAGTTGGCGGGAAAAGTTCTGAAGAATATTGACCAAAGGACGCCCAGCTTCCTGGATACGCTGCACTTGCCGATTATTCACTTCCGCAAATACCAGTGCGCCATCATTTAATTTATTCGCCTCTACATCCGGAATTACTTCTTCTGCCGAGACACCACTCCAACTCTGGTCTGTCCGTTGACAAGCCAGAAGTTTGAGTTCGGTTTTACTACCACCGCCGAGTAACCCGCCTTTTTGCTTTTGTACTTCTGCTAAATACAGCACACCCTATTGTCCTTTTGATGTACTCAATGCCCTAGCGGGCTAAACTATTGGTTTATATGAGTTTGTTTACTTTGAGCCGACGAGACGACCACAGATTGTGTTCCATCATCGCCACAGGCACTTCCGGCACCTATGTACTATTTTGGACTTTAGGCGTTGTGATCACCACCGCGATAATAACTAACTTTGAGATGAGAGGAACAGTTGTTACACTCTATTCCAAAAAATCTGAATTGAATGGCTGGTTATCGCCTGGAATTACTTCAGTGATTGGCTTACAGACAATTTAGACCCTGATAAAAATTATTTTAGTGTCATATATTTGAGTAGGTCTATCCAAATGAGCACGTACTTCGTCGGGAGCGTGACCTTCTCCCTGTGAGGGGTTTGGGGTAATGTCGTTAGACTAATACATTTTCTTTCATTCAGTACTTGCCATATAGTTATTTTCAAGATGGGGATTGTATCAAATGTGTACCGACGAAATGGAGACTTTTGGTTAAATGCAGGGAAATTTAAATGAAATTGATATTCGCAGTATCCTGCAATTAATCGAGTTAGGACAGCGAACTGGAGAACTTTTCGTCGAGGCTTATGGGGCTGAAAACGGTTCTAAGTCAGGAAAGCAGCAGTCTTGGTTTGTTTTTTTCTTGAATGGTCAAATTATTTATACAGCCGATGTTGGCGACGGTAGTTTGTCTCGATTGGGTGACTATTTGCGCCGTTACCGAGTCCAAAAAAGGCTTGACGAAATCACACTTCCTTCCTTCGCGGGCATAAACGCGCCTGAATATGGCTATATCTGGGCGCTATTAGAACAGCATCTGATTAACCCTACCCAGGCACGGAGTATCATTCATAGCTTGGTGCAAGAAACTCTCTTCGATTTGCTTTCCTTACATCAAGGTGCCTTCATTTTTGATTTGGCGACACCACTAACACCGCAATTGACCACCCTAGAGGTTGGTCCAACGGTGACTAAAATTATGCAGCAGGTGCAGGAGTGGAAGCAATTTCACCCGCACATTCAATCTCCAAATCAATTACCAGTGCTGACAGATACAGCCGCACTGCGATCTTCCCTCCCGGTAGAGACGGTGAATAAGTTAGAAAGATGGGCAGATGGGAAAACATCGCTGCGTCAGTTAGCCCGCTATCTCAACCGAGATATTTTGACCGTGGCGAGGGCAATATATCCTTACGTGCAGCAAGGTTGGGTGCAGTTGGTGAATCCGAAGAGTGCGGTCGATATGACTAACAAACGCGACTCTTGGTTAGAGACACAAACAACGAAAGTGAAGCGGATAGTTTGTATTGACGATAGCTTGACTATCTGTAAGACTGTAGAGTCCATCTTGAAAGCCCAAGGTTATGAAGCGATTGGGATTGCCAATCCGTTGCAGGCGTTAAGTCTGGTATTTCAACTTAAACCCGACTTAATTTTGTGCGATATTGCGATGCCGGAACTGGATGGTTACGAGATTTGTGCCATGCTGCGGCATTCCACAGCCTTCCGACTTGTACCGATTATTATGCTTACAGGTAAAGATGGGTTTATCGATCGCGTGAAAGCGCGGATGGTGGGGGCGACAGATTATTTAACTAAGCCGTTTGGCGATAGTGAGTTATTAATGCTGGTAGAGAAATTTATTAACTCTAGTGGTATAAATGTCCAGAATCGCGAGCCGTTACTTGTTGATTTGCTCTCTTATGAGCTACAAATTGGTATCACGGAATCAGCGCTCGTTCCACCTCCGTAGATATAAGTAGGTAATGATTGAAACTTTATACATTAAACTGTGACAGGTATAGCTCAATGTTCCGCACAGGAACGCGGTTTTCAGGAGACAGATAGATAGTTATGAGTACAGTCCTAATTGTGGAAGACAGTGTCGCCCAACGCGAAATGATTACAGACCTCCTCAAAGCGAGTGGTTTGACAGTGACCCATGCTTGCGACGGCGTAGAAGCGTTAGCACAAATTCAAGGAACTTGCCCAGATTTAGTTGTACTGGATATTGTGATGCCTCGGATGAATGGTTATGAAGTTTGTCGGCGGCTGAAAGCCGATCCCAAAACTCAAAATGTTCCGGTGGTCATGTGTTCTTCTAAAGGCGAAGAATTCGATCGCTATTGGGGAATGAAGCAAGGTGCGGACGCCTACATTGCCAAACCATTTCAACCGACAGAATTGATCGGCACAGTCAAACAATTGCTAAGAGGATGAGGGCAATAGCAAATTCTATGGTGAATAATCCAGACTTTTTAACTTATTCTCAAGACCAAGTTGCACCAGAATTTCAGCAATTAGAAAGCCCTGAAGGTGAATTACATCTGAGGTTTTACGTAGCGACTAAGCAAGAATTTGCACTCTCAGCCACCGGCATCAAAGAGGTAATATCTCCGAGTCCTGACAGAATTACACCCATTCCTAATGCTTCGGCTTTGATTTTGGGTACTCTAAATTTGCGGGGACGTGTGATTTGGGTGGCTGACTTAGGGCAATTTCTCGGTAACACGACTCCTTTAAACACGGATCGACCGGAAATTCCTGTGGTAGCGATTGAAGAACAAGACACGATTGTGGGATTGGCGGTAGACGAGATTATCGGGATGGATTGGCTGGATGCTGCCAATTTACAACCACCTAGTAATGCTCCTGATAGCATGGCACCGTTTTTACGCGGCGAGTGGTTGTTAGATGGCAAAAAAGATCAGTGTCTCCGGTTATTAGATCAGCTGGCACTTATACGTACAGCGCGATGGGTGGGATGAAAGGGCAAATGGGAGCAAATATGGATGATTACGGACAATTACATCAGCAGGCGCATACAGCCTACGTCCAAGGCAATTATGAGGTTGCGGCAACTCTAGTCGATCAAGTCGTCGTAAATTTACCGGATGACCCCAATATCCATTTACTTCGGGGTCACATTTACTACGTTCAACAAGAGTATGACGTAGCCCGAGAAGAATATCAGCGGGTATTGCAACTCACAAAAGATCCGGAAATGATTGAGTTTGCCAGTAATGGCTTAGATTCCATCGCTCAAGTGACTGATAGAGCGGAAATCCAGACTGTATTCGATGTTAGCGAAGGCTTTGCTGACCTCACGCTAGACAAGGCTGACCAATTACACACGCAAGAAAATACTGGTATCTTGGCAGACTTAACTAGTCAAGATTTCATCCACAATGTTGACAAAACCGTTTTAGACTCGAAAAGCGAGCAGATATTCGATAATCCCTTCGGGACTTTGGATGACCCCACTGGTTCCTCTTCAGAACATTCAGGAGCTTTTGGCGACGATCCTTTTGGGTTAAACCACCAAGATAATTCATTTTTGGCGAGTGAGGACTTAACATCAAACGCACACGATTTTAATGGGAATGGTAAATCACCACCAAATCACGAAATATTTGCTCAATATGATTCAGCGCTTGATGATTACAGTGCCGATTCCACATTTGAAGAATCTGACTTTTTAAACAAGAAAAAAACTGACAGCCATAACGGCACATCTTCTGACCATATTTATCTGAATAATTCGGAAGACGAAACTTTATTAATGGGTCAAAACCCAATTAATTATCATACGCCGCCAGAACAGGCAGACACTAGCCCAGCCAAACAACCCACCAGTTTCGAGTTTGAACACGTTAAAAATCAAGAACAAAACGGCTTTCATGCTGACGATGGGTTTGACTTTGCTGCCTTTGAATCAGCATTTGGTTCAGAATCAATGGCAACCAGTGGAGAATTAAGCAATCCTTCTCTGGGACAAGGTAAAAACAGCAATATTGAGTTTTTAGATGACTTTGATGAATTCGACGATTTAGGAAATATTCCCGGCTTTGACCTCACGGAAGATTCTACTTTTGGCGAGATTCCGATTAGTGCGGGTTCTAGCACTAAGGGTAATTCCCAAAATTTCGCGTTTAATCAGCCAGATACCAACATCCACGAACGCGACAATGAATTATTTAGTATCACTGGTTCTTCAGAAGCTGTTCCGGCTTTCACCCAAACAAATAATTCGCAAATAGAAGCGATAGTTAGCGTTGATCAAGGTTGGCTGGCTTTTTTTGAAAATGCGCCACTAGAAACTAAAAAATGGATTACCGCTGGGACTGTTGGCATAGTCTCGGCATTAGTTGTCGCGGTAGTCAGCTTCACTGCCACCTCCGTTTCTCCAACCCAACAAAGAGAAGGATTGCTGAAAACAGGTTGGGCAATGGCGCTATTTTCAGGTCTGGCTGGTTTTGCTACCACTGGTGTGATGACTAACCTGACAATTAAGCAAATGCGACAGACGACTGACGACTTGCTTCATCAATTTAATACTGTCCGCGAAGGCAATCTCAATGCTCAAGCGACTGTTTACTCTGAAGATGAATTCGGTCGGCTGTCATCCTCTTTCAACGAAATGACCCGCGTGATTTTGGCAACAACTACAGAAGCTCAACGCAAAGCCCAAGAACAAGAAGAAGCCAAAGAAAACTTACAACGGCAAGTTATTCGGTTATTGGACGATGTAGAAGGTGCGGCTCGCGGAGATTTAACAGTGCAAGCTGAGGTGACAGCCGACGTATTAGGAGCAGTCGCTGATGCTTTTAACTTGACTATTCAAAACCTGCGGGATATCGTCCAACAAGTGAAATTAGCAGCTCGCGAAGTGACTAAAGGTGCAACTAATAGTGAATCCTTTGCTCGCAGTTTGTCTTCTGATGCCTTGCGACAAGCGGAAGAATTGGCTGTGACTTTGAATTCAGTGCAGGTGATGACCGACACGATTCAACGGGTAGCGGCTAGCGCCAGAGAAGCGGAAGTTGTCGCCCGGAGCGCATCTTCAATCGCTCTCAAAGGTGGGGAAGCGGTGGAAAATACTGTTTCTGGTATTTTAGAAATTCGCGATACCGTAGCAGAAACGACGCGCAAAGTCAAGCGATTAGCGGAATCATCCCAAGAAATTTCTAAGATTGTGGCTTTGATTTCTCAGATTGCTTCGCGGACAAACTTGTTGGCGCTGAATGCAAGTATTGAAGCCGCAAGAGCTGGAGAAGCCGGACGCGGTTTTGCGATTGTTGCTGATGAAGTCCGTCAGCTAGCTGATAAATCTGCTAAATCATTAAAAGAAATTGAGCAGATTGTGATGCAAATTCAGAGTGAAACCACTTCTGTAATGACAGCGATGGAAGAGGGTACGCAGCAGGTAATTAAAGGTACTCACTTGGCGGAACAGGCTAAGCGATCGCTTGAAGATATTATTCAAGTCGCGAATCGCATTGATGCTCTTGTCCGTTCAATTACGGCTGACACTGTAGAACAAACAGAAACTTCCCGCGCTGTGGCTTCTGTGATGCAATCTGTGGAACTTACAGCTCAAGAAACTTCCCAAGAAGCGCAACGCGTATCTGGTGCTTTGCAAAACTTGGTAGGTGTTTCCCGTGACTTAATCGCCTCGGTAGAACGCTTCCGAGTTGACACCACAGAATCAAGGTAAAAATGATGAATTATGGATTAAAACAGCCTTGATTCATAATTCTTCATTTATAATTTCATCATTCATAATTTTTCATTCATAATTTTTCATTCATAATTCTTCATTCTTTTTTACTTATGCTGCCGGAACATCAACAGCGCATTTTGGGTTATTTCATTGAGGAGGCAAAAGACCACCTTAATACAATTGAGCAGGGGTTACTGAATCTCCAGGACACGCTTAAAGACCCGGAAATGGTCAGCGAGGTCTTCCGGGCGGCTCACTCCATCAAAGGAGGCTCGGCGATGCTTGGTTTGAGTAGCATCCAGCACACGTCTCATCGTTTAGAAGATTGTTTTAAAATCCTTAAAGATTGTCCAATTCAGGTTGACCAAAAATTAGAGTCTTTGTTTTTGAGTGTATCTGATACTCTCAAGGCATTACTCGACCAGTTAGCCAGTCCTTTTGGTCTGACAGACGAAGCGGCGCAGCAGATAATGTTACAAGCTGAGCCAGTGTTTGCCGCACTCAATGAACACATGCACTTACTTGAAGCTCAAGGCGGCGGTACGAGTGCGCCTGTAAGCGCCACCGTTACACCTGTTGTCACACCTGTCGTAGAGATGCCAGGAATTGCCTCTAGACAGCAACAGCAATGGCAAGAGTTTCAAAATCAGGTGATGCAAGTGCTGCGGCAAATGCTACAAGTGTTTAAAACAGCCACAACATATCGCAATCGCCAGCAATTACAAGAGTACTGTCAGCAATTAGGTAAATTAGGTCAGGAATATAATTTGCCTGGTTGGGAGAATTTGTGCAAAGCCACCAACCGCGCGATCGCTAATCAAGAAAATACCTATGTCACCCTTGCGAAAATTGTTATTAAAGAACTCAAGCAGGGGCAAGAATTAGTTACATCCGGTCGAGATGCCGAAATCATCATTAGTCACCCATTAGAAGCATTACTATTACCAGAACTAGAGTGGCATGACACCAACCAATTAGAGCAGAAAGTAATCACAATAGTACAGCCGCCTCGGACTGCGCCACCAGAACTACAGCTTGATGACGAAGTTGCTCATCCGACTTCCAGTGATCCGAGTGGACCAGAAGTCGGCGTATCTGAATTGAATACTCTGGCTGATTTGTTTGATGGTGAAACGCCAGACTTGTATGAAACTTGGCAAAAAGAGGAGGTGAAACAAACCACATTCCAATTCGATACTGAACTCAATGGCGACACGGAAATTGATCTGGCAGATTTCTTGTTTGCGGATGTTAGTAGCGACACTCCCAACGGCACAATCACCACTACGCCAGAAGAATTAACTCTGTTGTTCGGTGACAGCTTCGAGGATAATGATTTATTTTCATCCCTTGATCCGGATCTGTCAATTACTGGTCAGTTAGACTATGTAATTAGTCCCAGTATGGAATTATTTCCTCAAGAAACAACACCACTAATTGCCAGCAACATCCAAAGTCAGCCGGAGATGATTGCTGATGACTTGTTTGCAAATATTGAAGCCAATGACCTCGGTCTGGCTCAAACAACTAATTATCAGCCGGATCTGGCTTTCGATCGCTTGTTTGGTGAGTCAGATGACATTGCGCCGGATGATTTATTTGACCAAATTGCGATAGCTGATACTCCAGATCACGACACATCCCCAGTCGATGATTTTAGCAATTTTTGGGATGAAGAAACAGTATTGCCAGCAGTTGCATTTGCAGGGGAGCAAGATGCTGCTAAAGATTTAGAAGATAGTTTATTTGCAGCGTCCAACGCCTCTGATTTACTTAGTGTGCTAGATTCTGCGGACGCACCATCACTCTTATTGTTTGCCATCCCAACTACCAATAATATAGATATCCCGCCGGAATTAGAAACTCCATTTACGCTTCCACATCCAGAATCGGAATTGGAAATCCCACATCCGGAATCGGAATTGGAAATTCTAGAGTTAACGCTGACACATCCGGAATCGGAACCGGAAATTCTAGAGTTAACGCTGACACATCCGGAATCGGAACCGGAAATTCTAGAGTTAACGCTGACACATCCGGAATCGGAATTGGAAATTCTAGAGTTAACGCTGACACATCCGGAATCGGAACCGGAAATTCTAGAGTTAACGCTGACACATCCGGAATCGGAATTGGAAATCCCACAATCAGAATCGGAATTGGAAACTCCATTTACGCTGACACATGTGGAATCGGAATTGGAAGTAGATTTTACGCTTCCACATCCGAAATTAGATGAGAGTAATGTAGTTAGTGTCACTGATGTATTAACTCAGCCAGGAGTCGCAGGAATTGCCAGTATTGCGGCTGCTTTGTTTACATATCCACCCACTTCCGCAGTAGCAGAACCCTCTATATTATCGACAATTCCAGTCACCGATGAAACAGAAGCAGATGATTTGGCTGCGTTTGATGAATTTCATGATTTGGCTGACTTTGATGAAGAGGAGGAAGACGCCGCTGAGTCCTTAGTCTTGGAAGTTGAGGCGGTCAATCTTAACGTACTGGAGGAAATACCAGCTAACAATGTCGATTTTGATAGCTTTGAAGCATTTACAACAGAAGATACGGCCCTGCAAGCTGGACCGTTAACGACAGAAAAAGTTAGAGATTATAATGCCTTTGACGCCTTATCGACCGAAGATGGGGATTCTATAGAAGTCTTAACGACCGAAGAATCTGGAGATTTTGATGCCTTTGACGCCTTATCGACCGAAGAATCTGGAGATTTTGATGCATTTGTTGCCTTAACGACCGAAGAATCTGGAGATTTTGATGCCTTTGACGCTTTAACGACCGAAGAATCTGGGGATTTTGATGCCTTTGACGCTTTAACGACCGAAGAATCTGGGGATTTTAATGCATTTGTTGCAAATGCAACAGAAGATACGACCCTGCTTGCTGAACCGTTAACGACAGAAAAAGTTAGAGATTTTGATGCCTTTGACGCCTTATCGACCGAGAATGGGGATTCTGTAGAAGTCTTAACGACCGAAGAATCTGGAGATTTCGATGCCTTTGACGCCTTATCGACCGAAGAATCTGGAGATTTTGATGCCTTTGTTGCAAATGCAACAGAAGATACGACCCTGCTGACTACAGCCTTAACGACAGAAAAAGTTAGAGATTTTGATGCTTTTGACGCCTTATCGACCGAAGATGGGAATTCTATAGAAGTCTTAACAACAGAAGAAGTTAGATATTTTGATCAGAGTGAAGTAACGACCGAAGAAGCTGGAGATTTTGATGCCTTTGTTGCTTTAACAACAGAAGAAACGGTCGTTGCAGAAGCTTTAACATTAGAAGAAGCTGGGGTTGCAGAAGCCTTAGCAATAGAAGAAGCTGGGGATTTTGATGCATTTGTTGCTTTAACGACCGAAGAAGCTGGGGATTTTGCTGCGCTTGAAGCTTTAATCACAGAAACAGAAGAAGACGATTTTGCGGAACTTGAAGCTTTAATCACGGAAACACAAGAAGACGATTTTGCGACACTTAAACCTGTAACTACAGAAACAGCGGACGAGGAAGGAGATTTTGATGCACTCGAAGCATTACTGAATCTCGCCAGTGATGAGGACAGCTTCTTTAGTGAGGTGATACCGGCGAAGAGCAAACCAATACCAGCGGTATTAGAAGTCGAAGACGAATTTAGCGACTTAGAAAAACTGTTGGAAGAAGCCGATATCACTATGGGTGGCTCGCCTGTAGCCAAATCTAGTACCAGTAGATCTGCGAGGGTGCCAAGTTCGCGGCGGCAACAATTTGAACAAACAATGCGGGTGCCAGTCAAGCACCTAGATAGCCTCAGTAACCTTGTTGGGGAACTGGTAGTAAACCGCAACACTCTAGAGCAAGATCAAGAACGTTTGCGGCAGTTCTTGGATAATTTATTACATCAAATCCACAATTTATCGGATGTCGGCGCACGGATGCAAGAGCTGTATGAGCGATCGCTCTTAGAAGCATCTTTATTAGCTAGTCGCGGTGGTAGACCGGCGGCGAAACCTGATGACTCATCTTTCCGCATGGGGTTGAGTGACCTCGAACTTGATCGCTTCACTCCTTTCCACACCTTATCCCAAGAAATGATTGAGTTGATTGTCCGGGTGCGAGAGTCTGCATCGGATATTGACTTTGTGACTGAAGAAACTGAACGAGTGGCGCGACAGTTTCGTCAAGTCACCACTCATTTACAAGAGGGACTAACGCGAGCGCGAATGGTATCATTTGCTCAGGCGACAGATCGTTTACAACGCGGTGTGCGCGACAATGCCATCAATTATGGCAAGCAAGTGGAATTAGTGATCGAAGGTCGGGATACTTTGATTGACAAGATGATTTTAGAACATCTTGCCGATCCTTTGGTACACATGCTCAACAATGCGATCGCGCACGGAATTGAAACACCACAAGATAGACAAGCGAATGGTAAGCCGGCTACTGGTAAAATCACCGTCCGAGCTTTTCACCAAGGAAATCAAACTATAATTTCTGTCGGAGATGATGGTGCGGGGATTGACCCAGAAAAAGTCAAAGCCAAAGCGATCAAGACGGGTTTGATTACCGCTGATGACGCCAAAATTATGTCTCGGCTGGATGTGTACGAATTGCTGTTCCACTCTGGCTTTAGCATCAAAGACCAAGCTGATGAGTTGGCTGGTCGCGGTGTCGGGATGGATGTAGTGCGGACGGCTTTAAGTGAAATTCGCGGTACGATTAATACTGATTCTACTTTAGGTAAGGGTACTACTTTCACCATTCGTCTGCCATTGACACTGAGTATCTGTAAAGCGCTTTGTTGTCTCTCTGACCGCGCCCGGATTGCTTTCCCAATGGATGGAGTAGAAGATACTTTAGATATCTCGGCGAAAAATATCCAAGTTCACGCCGACGGACAATTATTTGTTTCCTGGCGGGATACGCTTCTCCCCTTCCGACCATTGAAAGAACTTTTAAGTTACAATCGCCAACTCAGCCGAGGTAATCTGTATGGTGGAAATCGCGAAGATGACTTGATCTCGATTGTCGTCGTGCGATCGGGAACAACATTAATTGCTTTGCAAGTTGACCAGGTACTTAGCGAACAAGAAATTGTAATTAAGCAATTTGAAGGACCTGCACCCAAACCTTTAGGGGTAGCTGGTGCAACTGTTCTGGGTGATGGTCGGATTATGCCGATCGCTGACGTGCTAGAACTAGTAGATATTTTCCAAGGACGGATGAGTAGATCCAGTACATCGACATTTGTTGTACCACAAATCCAGGCTCCAGAGAAGATTGACCCGACAGTGTTGATTGTCGATGACTCAATTACTGTCCGGGAATTGCTATCTCTAACCTTTAATAAAGCTGGTTATCGCGTGGAACAGGCGCGTGATGGTCAAGAAGCTTGGGATAAACTGCGGTCTGGCTTACCTTGTGACATTATATTCTGTGACATTGAGATGCCTCGCTGTGACGGTCTCGAATTGCTCTCCCGCATTCAAAAAGACCAAACTCTCAACCATCTACCCATCGCCATGTTAACCTCACGGGGTGCCGATAAGCACCGTCAAATGGCAATCCAACTAGGTGCTAGTGGCTACTTTACCAAACCTTATTTAGAAGAAGGTCTCCTAGATGCTGCATCACGCATGCTTAAAGGAGAAAAGTTAGTCACTCTTCATGTTGCGACTCCGTCGTAGAAGCAAGTTCGTAGTTGCGTTTTAGCGCTCTATATCTGATGCGCTTAAGCGCAACTACAAACCTCTACATTATTGTTGTAATTCGTTATGTTCAAAGGTTCTCGGCACAGTATGGTAAAGATGAGCATCGTTAAGATGATCCATGTGCGGTGTTTTGGCGCAAACAACTAACAATCCTCCCAAAACAGACAATAGGGCACAAAGGGCTAAAATTTGCACCCAATTCGTTTCTAACACGCCATGCACGATCACTTCTCGCAGTACAGAAACAATCGATACCTCTACGGCTACACCTACAGAAATACTGTGTTCTTGTAAGTACACAATCAAGAGTCGAAACAACTCAACTAAAATCAGAATGAAAAGGATGTCTGCGGTGACATCTTGAAAATCTAATGGTTGCAGCAGAGAACGAAACATCTGTATTATTTGCAGCAGCATCACACAGAACATTCCCAGACACAGGCAAATCACAATAAAATCTTGGAATCCTTCCATGTGGGTCACTACCTGATTGCGGTTAAACCAGCTACCCCAAAGAATAAATCGGTTCTTCTCACGCTTTCTCACGCCACTCCTCCCTGATTTGAATAGTTAATCTAAGTTCTTAAAGGTCAGACCTGACTACTACAGCCACTCCTCACCAATAAACCTACTTTTGCTATGACTCTCCTTTGACTCGCCAGTCGTCGGTGAATACCTCGAAAAGCGCTTCTTAATAGGCTAGTTGTTTTTCTGTGTAGAATTATCGAAAAGCGCCAAACGTTTCAGCACTGACTTATTTGAGATTATCCCACATAATGAAAGCCGGGAAGGCAAGCGATCGCGGTATTCGCACAAGAGATAGATAAAAATGTGAACTTGTAGATAAATTGAGTATATATACATTTGAGCCGAACCTGTCCATGCAACGAATCTTTATCTCCCAGGCAACACCATCTACTCTACAGTCACAACAACCTGCTTTGTGGTTTGCCTTTATTGGTAACAAACTGCTTGTTCGCCCTGAAGGTACGATTTATCAAATTCCGGTTCTAGTTAGCCTGAATGAAATTGGCATCAAGCCAATCCGCACGCAATTTTTAGGCACCTTAGACACTTGCCCCTGCTATTCGGCTGAACTCAGTGAAGATACTGTTATCCCAAGTAATCTAAAATTACTCGGACTGCGAGACTTATATGGCAGTTTAGCAGACGACTTGTTTGCTTTAGGCGGTCGAGCATTTCAAATTATGGATTGGGATCGGACACATCAATATTGCGGACATTGTGCCACACCGACGACGCAGTTAGAAAGCCAGAGAGCGAAACGCTGTCTTCATTGTGGCCTAGTCAACTACCCACGCCTCTGTCCTTCAATGATCGTGCTGATTTCCCGTGGTGAAGAAGTCTTGTTAGCGCGTGCGCCTCGGTTTCCTACCGGAATGTTTAGTGTGCTAGCAGGCTTTGTTGAACCAGGGGAATCGCTAGAGGAAACCGTAATTCGGGAAGTGCGCGAGGAAGTAGGAATTGAGATTAAAGATATTCGCTATTTTGGCTCTCAGCCTTGGCCATTTCCCAACTCCCTAATGATTGGATTTACGGCACTTTATGCTAGTGGCGACATCACCATCGATCATGAGGAAATTGCTGAGGCAGCTTGGTTTAATAAACATAACTTGCCAAACATACCATCTAAATTGAGTATTGCGCGAAAACTGATTGATTGGTTTGTAGAACAATAAATGTGGCTTATTCTAGGAGATGTAATCGTTATAGTTGGGATAGGCATAAAAGTTTGTTAAACTGGGATATTTTTAAGAGTAATTTTACCGATTTATTAGATACAAGTAATCGGGGTAAAGGCAAAGCTGTCCGTAATCGATTTGATGGTTGGTCGTTAGATGAGCGCGATCCCGATGTTATTAAAGCTTGGATGCCAATTTGGGAGTGGTTCTACCGCTACTACTTCCGAGTAGAGACGCAGGGTTGGGAGCATATGCCACCGACAGGTAAGGTATTAATTGTTGCCTCCCATAATGGCGGCTTAGCATCTCCTGACACATCAATGCTGATGTATGACTGGTTCAATCGCTTTGGTTACGATCGCTTAGTTTATGCCTTGATGCATCCATCCGCTTGGGAAACACCAATCTTTGCAATTCCCGGCGCTCAAGTTGGAGCAATTATCGCCCATCCGAAGGTAGCGATCGCTGCACTGCAAAAAGATGCCGCCCTCCTAGTTTATCCTGGTGGTGCAGAAGATTTATTTCGTCCCTACAGTCAGCGCAATCAAATTCATTTAGCCGGACACAAAGGATTTATCAAATTAGCATTGCGGGAAGAAACCCCAATTGTACCTGTTATCTCCCACGGTGCTCACGAAACACTGTTCGTTTTAGGTAACTTTTACGAGCAGATGAAACAATTAAATGACTGGGGATTCCCGTGGCGGTTAGATGGTAACACAGGCGTATTTCCCATCTACCTAGGATTACCTTGGGGTATAGGGATTGGTCCTATACCTAATATTCCGCTACCAGTACAAATTAAAACACGGGTATGTGCGCCAATTATCTTTGAACGCTATGGTCGGACAGCGGCTAGCGATCGCGCTTATGTGGATGTGTGCTATGAACAGGTACGGGGAGTAATGCAAAGAGAATTGGATGAATTAAGAAACGCGGAGAGACGCTGAGGTAGCGCAGAGTGTCGCGGAGGTTGCTCTGCGTTCCTCTGCGTTACCTCTGCGCTTCTCCGCGTTTCAAGAATTTACAATCGTCACGCCGTCTTTATAAACATACCAATCTCGACTATTTTTAATTGGGTCTACTAATTTGATGCGCCAGTGTGATTGAATTTCTGTTGGTTTTTCAGCTAAACGTATTGTTGTATGGGAAGGAATTGGTACTACTAAATTTGAAGCATCGGGATTTTTAAGTTCGCTTATTTGTATGGCTGGATTTGTTTTTAGGTATACTTTTTGGTCTCCAGAAATTAATTTATATTGCTGATTCGATTCAGTCTCTAGGAAAATCACATCTTCTCGCACCCAGCCATGTAGGTTTGGATTATCTACTACTTCTACACGATACCAAGTCCACGAGCCAGGATGTCCGCCGAATGCAGGTCCTGGGATTTTGTCTACTTGTTCGAGAATTTTCACGCGGGTATCTGGTTGTACTGACTGAGCCAGAGCGTTGATATCATGTTGTGTGTGAAGTGACACTTTAGCACTTGGTTGGTCTTTAATGTTACTGTGCAGGATGCCATATCGCAGATTGATGTCAGTCATTTTTATCACTCCTTACAGGTATAATAATTTAAGTGTATGGAGTTTTATTCTGTAACGAAACTATCATTAGTCATAGGCAGATAATCTGATCAGATAGCTTTCATGTTCGGGTGCGAGACATCAAAAGTATTTTTCCTACATTAAGTGTGAGGCGGAAAAATTTGATTTAAAATTTATCCTCTAAGAGCGATAACCTAACTGTTGGACTTTCGCTAGGATTTTCGCTGCGCTTTCTACAACACTTTCACAATCTGTCCTGCATTCGACTTCTGGATTGATTGGTGGTTCATAAAGATCGTCAATCCCTGTAAAATGCTGGATTTTGCCGGCGTGTGCTTGTTTATACAAACCCTTGACGTCTCGCTGTTCGCAGACTGATAGAGGTGCATTGACATACACTTCTACGAAATTTTCAATGTACTCCCGCATCGCATCTCTTTGTTGACGATAGGGCGAGATTACACAAACTAGCACAATCTTACCTTGATAGGTCAGGTCATAAGCGAGCAAACCAATGCGCCGGATATTCTCTTCGCGATCGCTTTTACTAAAACCTAAACCCTGACACAAGCTTTGGCGCATAATATCACCATCGAGTAGACTAACGTTATAATTGCGCTGTAGCAACTCTGCTTCCACTGCTTGACCAATGGTTGTCTTACCCGCACCACTCAATCCCGTCAACCAAATTGTTACACCACTTTTCATTACACTTTCGTTTCTGTATATTCCATTGGTAGCAGTGGTGTGCCATATCTGGGAAATAAAAAAAAGAAAAGTGGATAGGTTTACAGATCATTTAGTAGGATTGCTATAGACATAAATTTAATTCTAAATCCAAAATCGCTATGATTTATCCACCCAGTCGCAAGTGTTCGCAAGTCGATGACTATCATGGTACTTCAGTTGCAGACCCTTACCGCTGGTTAGAAGACCCTGACTCAGAGGAAACTCAAGCTTGGGTTGAGGCGGAAAATCAAGTTACTTTTGGTTATTTGGGGAAAATTCCGGCGCGGGAAAAAATTAAGCAGCGTCTGACCCAAGTGTGGGATTATGAAAAATTTGGGATTCCGTTTCAGCAAGGCGATCGCTACTTCTATTTTAAGAACAACGGTCTGCAAAATCAAAGCGTACTTTACACTCTTCCTAGCCTCGATGCTGAACCTCAAGTTTTACTTGACCCGAATACTTTTTCGGCAGATGGGACGGTGGCTTTGTCTGGATTGTCACTCAGTGAAGATGGTAAGCTTTTAGCATACGGTTTATCTGTGTCTGGCTCTGATTGGCAAGAATGGAAAGTGCTGGATGTGGAAACTCAAGCTGAGCGCGAAGACCACTTGCAATGGATCAAGTTTTCTGGTGCATCCTGGACTCACGACAATCAAGGCTTTTTCTACAGTCGCTACGCTGAGCCGAATGAGACTACTAAATTAGAAGACGTTAATTACTACCAAAAACTCTATTATCACTCTTTAGGTAAGCCGCAATCAGAAGATGTCCTGATTTACGAGCGTCCTGACCAGAAAGAATGGGGTTTTGATGGCAGTGTGAGTGAAGATGGGCGTTACTTAATTATCTCTATTTGGCTGGGTACAGATCCCCGTAATTTAGTATTTTACCAAGATTTGACCAAACCAGCGTCGGTGGTGGAATTAATTAATGAGTTTGAGGCGAGTTACAGCTTTATTGACAATGAAGGCGATGTTTTCTGGTTTCAAACTGATTTAGATGCGCCGAAAGGTCGTGCGATCGCTATTAATATTACCAAAACTGATCGCAATGGCTGGCAAGAAATCATCCCGCAAACTGAGCAAACCTTGCAAGGTGTAGGTGTAATCAATCACCAGTTTGTTGCTAGCTACTTAAAGGATGCACAAACTCAAATCAAAATTTTTGATTTAAATGGTTCTTTTGTCCGGGATGTTGTTTTACCGGGAATCGGTTCCGCAGGCGGCTTTGGTGGTAAACGTGAAGATACAGAAACTTTCTACAGCTTCACCAGCTTTACTACGCCATCGACTATCTATCATTACAACATGGTTAGTGGGGAAAGTACTGTTTTTCGCCAACCGCAGGTAGATTTTAATCCAGCAGATTACGAGACTAAGCAAATTTTCTACAGTAGTAAAGATGGTACACAAGTGCCAATGTTTATCACCCATAAAAAGGGAATTTCACTAGATGGTAGCAACCCTACGTATTTATACGCATATGGGGGATTTAATATTTCAATAACACCGAATTTCTCGCCGAGTAACTTGGTTTGGATGGAAATGGGTGGTATTTTTGCTATAGCTAATATTCGTGGTGGTGGCGAGTATGGAGAAGAATGGCACCAAGCTGGAACCAAGCTCAAAAAACAAAACGTTTTTGATGACTTTATTGCTGCGGCTGATTGGCTGATTGAGAGAGGTTACACTAGCTCAGCTAAACTTGCGATCGGTGGTGGTAGTAATGGCGGATTGTTGGTAGGTGCTTGTCTAACCCAGCGACCAGATTTGTTTGGTGCAGCTTTGCCTGATGTTGGTGTGATGGATATGTTGCGCTTCCATAAGTTTACCATTGGTTGGGCGTGGACTGCTGAGTATGGTTGCTCGGAAAATCCCGAAGAGTTTCCGGCTTTATATGCTTATTCCCCTCTACACAACCTCAAACCAGGTACGGCTTACCCCGCGACGATGATTACTACAGCCGATCATGATGATCGCGTTGTACCTGCACATAGTTTCAAATTTGCTGCTGCTTTGCAAACGGAACATATAGGCGATAAACCTGTGTTAATTAGAATCGAGACAAAAGCCGGTCATGGTGCAGGTAAACCTACTGCTAAAATTATTGAAGAAATTGCCGATCGCTGGGCTTTTTTAGTGCAAAATCTAGATATGGATTTATCTTAACTTGATATGCAACTACGAATACCAAAGCGCTACTATACCCCAGAAGAATATCTAGAACTAGAGGAAGCGGAGTGTAAAAGCGAATATCATGATGGAGAAATTGTACCCCGAATCGGGTGTCAGGCGAGGGGTAGAGTCCGACACGCATTTTGGGAAAACTTCTTAACCGAGCAGTATTGCGAAGTGAGCAATCACTCTTAAGTTTCTTTTTTAGCAAGTATACGGTAGTATAATTTCAGTCAAATTAAAAACTACCGAGTACAGGGCAATCATGTTTCGCTTACTTGTTGTATATATCGCTCCGATAGCTGTTGCTTTATTGGGTTTAGGGTTGCAAACTAGACCTGCTGCGGCACAAACTATTTATCCATTCAATGCCAAATATAGTGGTGAAAATACACTCGTCCCTATTACGCAAAACATATCAAAAGTGACTATCACAGGCACAAGTACTGATGCGCCCTACGGTTTGACGAAGTTTATTAATACAAATTACGGTTTGATTGACCCGTCAGCTGGTACCATCGCATTTAATCCAGATGCAGCAACTTTTGGTTTAAAAGATTTACCCCAAGGCGGCTTGACCTTTTTGGGAGCGGGAAACGATAAACTGTTTGGAAATATTATTGGTAACGCCAAACTCGACTTCCAAAACTTAAACGGCACGGCAACTGGGAATTTTAATATCACTGGCGGTGAAGGCAGATTTACAGGGGCGACGGGTACATTTAGCTTTTTAGAAAATGATACGCTCAACGCTGATCCCACTGCGCCTTTTAAAAGTCAAGCCGTCCTAAGTGGCTCGTTTACAACTCCTAAAACAATTCCAGAGCCAGGAAACACTACAGCACTAATTGGTATGGGAATTATTGGAGTTGGTTTATTACTTAGTCGTAGTCAGTATAAAAATAGATTTGCGTAAGTTAATGAAATGCGTGATACCGCTCCTCTTACCCCTCAATATAGCATCATAGCTTTTGGGAATATTTTCAAAAGACAAATTGTCGTAAAAATATTTATGGGTATCAGTATTATTCTCTACTGATACCCTCAGTGTCTAAATTAGCGATACCATTCTCAAGCGCCCCTAAGTCCTGCGGGCAGGCTGCGCCAACGGAGACGCGATAGCTTGCTTCCCCGGAAGGGTACGAAGATGGTTGCCCTTGGCATCGCTGACACCACACAAAATCGCATTACTCCCCTTACCACTGTCTGCGCCTCTTTGATATGACCGTTTGCGCCTCAACAGAGAAGCTGCACCCAAAGAACTTAAAGCTAACAGTCCTAATGTAGAAGTTGGTTCAGGAACTGAAGCACGAAGAGTGTCATAGGTGTAACCATACTTGTTAACATTCAGAGTGTTTGCAGGTGTCACAATATCACTGTTCAAAAAACGTGGTAAGTAGGATAGACTATCCCCCGGACCAATTGATCCCGGTGTGGATAGCCCTCCATCCCAAGGCCACATCGGATCGTTGAGATTGTGTCCAAACTCCTGACCGAGGTCAGGATAAAAATCACTACCTGAATGCCCATTCTCTTGCCATTCAGCCCAGAGACGGTCTACATTGGCATGATGCAGCCAGAAGACAGGATCTAAAGGAGAACTAGGAATGCTAGTCATAGTGCCTAGTGGCTGAATGTTAGGTATACCCGTCACAGGGTTAATCTCGCCCACTTTTACCGCCCCTACTAATCCATGAATGTAGTTATGCAAAAAAGGCCCTCCACTATTTATCTTTCCATCCGGAGCGACGGAAATAAATCCTTCTAAAGCTGGGCGAAAAAGATTGTAGTCATTGAGGGCAAAAGCTTGATCTACATCTTTCTGAGGTATGGGATAAGCATCGGTAGGAGGTACTCGCAGAAACCTTAATAGTGATGAACCAAAAGTTTTGTCTGTACTGCTGTCAAAATTTAGATCGCTATTGAGTACCCATCCACTAGCTTCTGAGAAATTACCAGATTTTACAGGACCCCCTTCAAAAGTCCCTGAACCAGGGATTTCGATTTTTACTCCTGAACCATTTGTTCCTAAAAAGTCTGGTTGAAAAATGACATCAATGGCTTTAGGATCTGTCCAATCCCAATATGGGATCGTAACGTTGGGGTTGACTGACTGCAAAGCCTGTTCAAATCGATTTAAAAATTCACGATGCCACGGCAGAAATCCAGCATGATTGTGGGCAGCATCAATCATAGCAGCAGGACCAGTTGAATCTTCTGACATCATTGCCATCGCGCCCAAATGGATGGCTGCAAATTGGTCATAGATACCAATATTACTTCCTTCTGGGATTATGTTTTTTATAGCTTTGACAGCATCAACGAAATCTGTTTTTTCCTGTGGGGTAAGGTCAACAACGTTCTTTCTGACTACAGTGGCGGCTATTGCTGAAGTCCCAAGTAGGCTGATGACAACAGTTATACTAGCCACTACTGCTGTGACGTTTCTGTAAAAAAATTTCATTTTTTGCTTACTAGCTTAAACTTTGAGTTTTGAATTTAACTTTACCATCATTACCATTCAAATACCATACTTTGCCTTTATTGTCAAAGTATGTAAACGCTCGCGTGTGAGTAGCAATGGAACAGGAATGTACGCACTTGCCTGAAAAGCTTACTAGTTGTCAGTGGAAGGATAATATTGCCGTTTGGCACGCTTATACTTCCAATTGTTTCTGGCAGCATTATGCTGACAATGTCTCAAATACTTGCAGGATCTACATTTTAGTTCAATGCATTGAAATGTATCAACCTAAAAATGAAGTTTTGAAGTACCTTGTTTTGGCAAGTTTATGGTTCCATTTTTAGTTCTCGGTAATGTTACAGCACTTCTGGCAGCTATAAGGTACACCCTCAAAGCTGAAAGTAATGATAGGAGAGGGACAAGGAGAAAACTATATTGAGTGATAGTCGGAAGTGCTGTATTTATATCCAGTTTGTTTGAGATAGTTGCGTAGCATTGTTAATAATCGCGGATCATCCAACAGCACTACGCGCCGTTGACGACCTTTACCCAACACGTTGATGTGTTCATCATCATCCGTAAGGTTTAAATCTTCAATATATATGCTCAGTGCTTCTCCTACTCTGTCATGAACCCATTGTTGATAGTTGAAGTCTTATCTAAATCTACCAAAAATTATGACCAGGGAGATAAATTTCTCTACTATCGTTCAATTCCTGAGTTGCGGGAATATATCTTAATTGATCAATTGCAATATCATGTGATGCAGTATGTGAAAACCGCTGATAGTCAGTGGCTATTTACCGAATTGGAAGGTGAATCCGGCTTATTATCACTCCGGTCAATCGATTTTCAAATTGCTTTGAGTGACCTTTACGAAAAAGTAAATTTTAAAGAAAGTGAAGATTGATACTAGTGTGGTGGGGCGATTGCTTGACCGAGACGTTTCAGGATTTGCAAAATTAGATAAAGTTCTTTAGCAGAAGTAAATGGGGCAAAGACCCGCGATATATCATATTGAGGAGTAGGTGCAGCCGTCAATTTGACAAATAAAATATCGTCTCCATTAGTTACTATTCCAAATACAGGTTGATCAGGATGAGGATTCGCCATCATATAAGCCAGTGCTTGAGGTAAAGCTGACAAAACAGAAAGTGTAGTTTTTTTCGATTCTAATACCACTACCCAAAATGATGATTGTAGTATCAAAACGTCTATCCTTCCACGCAGCACCTCTTCGCCATCATCCAGCACCAGTTCTACCGATGACTCAGCCTTGATTTTAAAAGGAGGATCGTAAAATCCTGCTAATCCAAGTATGGGAGAAACCACCAATAACATTACCGTCCCTTCCAACAAATCACCATCACCACGGTGATACAGATATCTGCGTCGCAGCACATCCGCATTGGCTTTTTCAGCCTCAGTAATTTCTGCTAATCCCTCAGACCACTCTGGAAAAAACTGCTCATCTTCAACTCTAATCAAACCAAATCGAGCTTCGGCATCCCTTATACTGGCGATCGCTTCTATAATTGCTGCTGTCTGTGTCATAGTCTGACTCTAGAAGATGATTGCCATTTGCTTAGGAACCGATTACACAAGTATTATAAGGCAAGGTAGGATCAGCGTACTTACCTTATACTCTGGACAAAAACCAGTAAACTAGGGTATCACCCAAATAGTACATATGTTCTATGTAGGCAAATATTAGTGAAAAACAGTTAACGTCCTGCGACTGTGGCTGTTACAACTTGGGATGGAGAGTACGCCGTCAGGATAGATCACCTGAAGTTGCTTGAGTATTCGGATGCTGAGTGCGAACAGATGCGGGGGATATGCGATCGCGATCGCGTTCGCGCAGCGTGTCAGTTGGCGAAGCCGCCCTTTTAGGGCTAGGACTCAGCGTGTGCCTCCGCACACAGCGCTGCCGTGATGCGGGGCGGATCGCATGACTCGACTTCGCAATGGTGGCTTTTTAGAACCAACTGCTCAAGCACTGCTCAAGCAACTGGGTGAGTTGAAGCGCCCGTACCTCACGCCATTAGAAGAAAAATTGTTGCAGCTGGTAGAGGTGGAGTACGGAGTTTGAGAGAGCGCCCCTCGTTGCGATCTGCACGAAAGTTTGATTTCGTTTACTGGTGCATTACTTGGTGTTAGCTATGCTATATCTACGCCAATTTCGATCAGCGGTCCGTAGAGCTTTTTGGCAGGACTGTAGTCCTGCCCTGATGTAGCGCACTATTATTACTGTTACCACTCTGTAACAGTAAAGTAGATTTAATGTCCATGATACTACTTTGGTATATATATAAACTTATACCTAATCCCAAAGCAACTCCAATAGTGACAACTGCTGACACTTGATAAATGTTCGTGTTTTTCCTTCTGGTGTTTGCAGCAATAATTGCTGCTGTGGACATTAAGTAATAATACATTTGTTTTGATGTTGTTTACTGCTAGATTAAATTATATAGCTTAAAATATGACGCGACATCTTTCTGTTTTAATGCTGCTTCGGCGTACCCACACTTGGACATTATTGCGATTTGGCTATAAACCTGCTCAAAAGGAAGATATGTGCCATATAAATTTGTTAATTTATCAAAAATTTGGGTAAAAACCTTGTGCTTTTAGCACGGCTTTTATGTAAGATAGTATAAATCGAGCGGAGCCTTGCCACGACTCTAAACGGGCATGGAGGGAACGCACCGACTACCTCGGTAGCACTCGCTCGATCTCAGTGTCAAGGATCATGGTTCATGAGCGGACGGTGAGTATGTCAACCAGTCCAAAAACTCTCTAAGCCCTAACTAGTATAGCTTCTATACTATTCATTCGCTTATTTCACCTATCTTTAAAACTCACCCTTGATAGCAGTTAGTCAAAAATCCCATACTGATCTGGCGAATCTCCCAAGTGCGTAACTTATACAATAAATTAACAAATTCCTGTTGCGGTTATTTTCCTTTTGAGCAGGTTTAGCCAAATTGCATAAGTTAATAGCACTCTTAAATGGTAAATTCAGTTAATAGGCACTCGACTCATAATTCAGTGAGGATGTATGTCACTAAACATCTCAAACATATTTGATGCAGATTTTTATCGTGCGGCTAATCCCAGTTTAGCTGGTTTAAATAACGCTCAAGCTTTATCAAACTTCGAGACTTCTGGTTTAAACAAAGGTCTTTCCTTCTCACCACTGATTAATTTAAATTTTTATCGGGCTAGCAATTCCGATCTGGTAAATTTTAACAACAGTCAATTGTTAGATCATCTAAAAAACTATGGTGTAGCTGAAGGACGTAGCTTCTCTCCAATTGTTGATCTTAGCTACTATCGCACTAACAACAGTGACCTTGCAAGCTTTAACAACGAGCAATTATTTAATCATCTAAAAGACTATGGTATTACTGAAGGACGCTACTTCGATCCACTTTTCAATTTAGGGCAATATCAGACGCTTAACTCTGATCTCACAAGCCTAAATAATTCTCAACTTTTGAACCACTTTGAAATTTATGGGATAAACGAAGGGCGTGACTCTTCACCCTATTTTAACTTTAACTACTATCGCACTAATAACCAAGACTTAGCTAATTTCAACAACAGCCAGTTGTTGCAACATTTTGAAATCTACGGGATAAATGAAGGGCGTAAATCTTCACCATATTTTGATGCTGGTTACTATAAAGTAAATAATCCCGATTTGGCTTCTTTGAAAGGCATTAATTTAGTCGAACACTTTAATTTATATGGTAGGTTTGAAGGACGGCAGGCTGCTAGTGAATACGCTGGGGGCAACACTGCTACTGCTCGTCAACTTTCAATAGGTTCAGATTTTACTCAAGTATTGGAACACGTCAGCTCATCCAATCCTAATGACTATTATCAGTTCAATTTAAATCAAGCTAGTACTGTTACGATAGCAGACTATAGTTTTTCGAGAAGCATAAATGAGCAAATACTTAATAGTAACGGTCAGATTCTAAATTCTAGAAATAGTGCAGTGCTAAATCCTGATAGAAGTGCTGTAGGCAATCAATATCTAACGATTTCATTAAATCCAGGAACTTACTATATACGCATTCAACCTCAAGCAGGCAATACTGATTACGACTTCTTCATTGCTACGATACCACCACAGAATCAACCACAACCTTCCTACAAGCCCGTGCCAACATATTATGGGTATGGAGATCCAACAATAACAGGTCTAGAGGATATCATCAAGTCCATAGAATATAGTAAATTGCTGGTCTAGTACAGCAGGGTGGAAATAAACGGACCATATTGGACATAGCCGCACATTCTTATCAAAAGTCCAATAGGATTTTAGACTTTCTTGATTTGTAAGCTATTAATCTTCAATTAGCTTGTCCAGAAAATCTATCAACTTAGAGCTTTGAATTTTGGACAAATTAACTTAAAATAAACGAGCATATGATTTGCATATTTTTGACTTAACAAAATCATTGCTATTTTTGGTCAAAATGCTCTAGATTTAATCAAATAAAGGTATTTTATTTGAAACTACTCTGAAATTAGATATTTTTCTATCAATGTAAAATTCTATTGGACTTTTGATAAGAATGTGCGGCTATATCCCTATTGAGTTAAATAAAGTTTAAGTAAAAATAACTATGTCTTTTTCTTCCGTTCATAAAAAACTTATAAAAGTGCATATGTAACAATGCCCCAGAGATATAAGGTATTAGAATGCCGCTTTTATCTCCCCTGGCTCAAAAATCTATGCGTATCCACAAACTCGGTCATGCGTTTGCAGCCTTACTCATCGCCACAGCTTCCACCGCTGTATTGTCGAGTTTTACCCCATCGTTGGGTGGAGTGCAGGTGGTAGCGCAAGCAGTGGATGCGAAGATAGCGGAAGCTGATAAATTGTTACGGCAAGGTAATGAGCAAGGTAAAACCAGTCAATTTAACGCAGCATTACAATCTTTTCAACGAGCACTTTCTATCTACCGCGAAATTAAAGATCGTAAAGGGGAGAATGCAGCACTGAACAATCTCGGTATTGTATACCGTAGTTTGGGTGACTACCACAAAGCCATTGACTACCAACAACAAAGTTTGAAAATCGCACGAGAACTTAAAAACCGTGAAAGGGAAGGTAATGCACTGGGTAATCTCGGTAGTACCTACCTTAGTTTGGGTGACTACCCCAAAGCCATTGACTACCAACAACAAAGTTTGAAAATCGCCCGCGAAATTAATGACCGTTTGGAGGAGGGTCACTCACTGGGTAATCTCGGTCTTGCATACTATGCATTGGGTGATTACCCCAAAGCCATTGACCTCTATCAGCAAGCTTTGAAAATCGTACGCGAAATTAAAGACCGTGAAGGGGAGGGTGGAGTTCTGGGTAATCTCGGTATTACATACAATGCATTGGGTGATTACCCCAAAGCCATTGAATACCACCAACAAAGCTTGAAAATCGCACGGGAAATTAATGACCGTTTAGGGGAAGATCAATCACTGGGTAATCTCGGTATTACATACTTCTGTTTGGGTGACTACCCCAAAGCCATTGACTACCAACAACAAAGTTTGAAAATCGCCCGCGAAATTAATGACCGTTTGGGGGAGGGTCACTCACTGGGTAATCTCGGTCTCGCATACAATGCATTGGGTGACTACCCCAAAGCCATTGACCTCTATCAACAATATTTGAAAATCACAATTCGTATTAAAGACCGTCACGGGGAGGGTACAGTACTGGGTAATCTCGGTAATATATACGATACATTGGGTGATTACCCCAAAGCCATTGACTTCCAACAACAAAGTTTGAAAATCAAACGGGAAATTAATGACCGTAAAGGGGAGGGTGATGCACTGGGTAGTCTCGGTAATATATACGATACATTGGGTGACTACCCCAAAGCCATTGACTTCCAACAACAAAGTTTGAAAATCGCCCGCGAAATTAATAACCGTTTGGGGGAGGGTTACTCACTGGGTAATCTCGGTCTTACTCTCTACAAACAAGGAAATCTCAAATTAGCAGAAAGTACCTTATTCGATAGTATAAAAGTTTTGGAATCTCTACGTGGTCGGGAATTAAAAGATAACGAAAAGGTATCGATTTCTGACACGCAACGTAATACATACGTGACTTTGCAAAAAGTCCTCATCGCCCTTGGAAAAAACAATGCAGCCTTAGAAATAGCTGAACGCGGTCGGGGACGTGCATTTGTGGAGTTACTCGCTAGCAAAATATCTCCCAATTCCCAACAATCGCCCACTCCATCAACGATTGCCGAAATTAAACAAGTCGCCAGAACACAAAACGCCACCCTAGTTCAATATTCGATTATCGGCGATTATTTCAAAATCAAAGGCAAACAACCGAGTAAAGAATCCGAACTATATATTTGGGTAATCAAGCCAACGGGTGAAGTTATATTTCGTAAATCCGACCTCAAACCCCTGTTGCAACAGCAAAACACAGATTTAGATAAACTCGTAACCAGCACTCGTGTTTCTATTGGTGCTAGAGGTCGTGGTTTACTTGGCGGTTCAGATGTAGTTGCCAACTTAGCATCACAACCAAAACACTTACAACAGCTGCATAAGCTACTAATCGAACCGATCGCTGACTTATTACCAAAGAATGAAAACGAACGAGTAACTTTTATCCCTCAAGGATCGTTATTTCTCGTTCCATTCCCGGCATTACAAGATAACAATGGTAAGTATTTAATCGAAAAACACACCATTTCAACAGCACCAGCGATTCAAGTTTTAGACTTAACCCATCAACAAAAGCAAAAAGTCACGGGTAAAGAAGTGTTGGTGATGGGCAATCCTACCATGCCGAGAGTGGGAATTCCACCAAATGATCACCAACTTTTACCATTAGGAGGTGCAGAAAAAGAAGCCCGTGCGATCGCAGCTCTTTTTAAAATCAAACCAATCCTTGGTAACGATGCCACCAAAGACGCATTGTTAAAAAAATTACCCACAGCCAGAATAATTCATCTTGCCACTCATGGACTTTTAGATAACCCAACACAAGGAATACCAACTGCGATCGCACTTACTCCTACCGCCAACGATGACGGTTTGCTCACTCTTGCCAAAATCCTTGACTTAAAAATTAACGCCGATTTAATCGTTTTAAGTGCCTGCGACACGGGACAAGGTACACTTACAGGAGATGGGGTGATTGGACTATCCCGTTCTTTAATCAGTGCTGGAACGCCTAGCGTGATTGTCACCCTCTGGAGTATAAATGATACAGCCACCTCCGAATTAATGACAGATTTTTATCAAAATTTACAAGACAATCCCGATAAAGCTGTGGCACTAAGGAAAGCTATGTTGAAAACAATGAAGCAGTACCCTAACCCGATTAATTGGGCAGCTTTTACCCTCGTGGGAGAGACACAGTAAGAAACAAATAAGATTATTTGATAATATCAGGACTTATACACTTACCTTCAGCCCTTACCTTAGCAAATCTCGTACTAACATAACCTACATTAAACAAGAGTAATCTCACTATCTAAATTGGGAACTTGGGGTTTGATTTCTAGGCTGATTGCACTAAATGAGCTATTTCGTGGAACAGGGGCGTAAAGTATTAATTTTTCGTAGGATATGAGCCTTGGACACAGAACATTGTTTTGACGGCTCATCTATTAGTGCTATAACGACATGATTATGACATGAAAGTCTTGCGGCGCTGTCTGTTTTGTCTACCATTACCTGATATGTGAAGAATTATTGAGTAGCTTAAGGAGACTTATGGGAATGCGATCGCCCTTATAAGAAAGCATGGCTACAAACTGGGGTAAAATAGGACGCAAATATTCTTCTCTCGTATAAATACGGATGTCACCACTGCTTGCTCCTCAGACTTTGGCATTATTGGCTGCTGAAACTTTCATTTCCAATTCTGAGGGCGCTTGTAGATGCTTCCTTTACTCATTGGCGATCGATACTCGCTCAACTTCTTAATGGAATACTCTCTACTTAGGCTATTGCAAAACTGAGATGCTCCCTTTTTTAAGAGAATAAAATATGGGATGCTCCCGTGTGGGATGCTCTTTCTTGATTTATGGAATCAGAGCAAAAGCGAGCAATTACGCATTGTGTTACAAAACTTTACCAACTAAAATTTTGCCATTTTCGTTTAAATGACGGACTGTTTAAGGGCGGAAGCAAAAGGGTTGCTCTCTTGGTGTTTTAGCGCTCGTGGTTTCAGAGAAGAAGGGCGATCGCAGTGTAATTACTTTAACTAGTCCTCGATTGGAGGAGCAGAAGCTTCAACCATGCCATAAGCTGTGCTCTTTTCCTGCTGAAACGCAAGGAGCGCACAAAGAAGAAAGAGACTCCTACCAGAAGCGAGTCATACTCATACCATGCTAATTAATTTAGGGTATGGGGAAGATGACGAAATCTCATCAAAAGCTGGCTCACAGTGGTATTAATAATAGCGATAAAAAGCCATATATGGCGCTGGTAGAGCAAATAGATTTGACCATCCGCGCCAGATACCCTCTACTGTATATTATTGCGGTAGAAGAAGAGCCAACAGAAGAAGTGTTGCGGCAAGTAGCTACATACTCGCAACCACAGCGGCGCTTGTTGTTTTGGGATATTGTGCGCGGTTGGGATGACAATAACTCTGATAAAGGTTCAGTAATGGGGGCGTTGTTGAGAATCGCCAAAGCCGATGAACAAGAATCGGCGTTATTTGTACTGCGGGATTTGCACCCATTTATCAAAAATCCTACAACTGAGAAGAGTGCGCCGATAGTCCGAGAATTGCGGAACTTGACACGGGAATTGAAGCGATCGCGCAAAACATTGATCCTCACAAGCCATACACTAGATTTACCCGAAGAGTTGCTGCAAGAAGTCACAGTTATCGATTTCCCTTTACCCAACCCTCCAGAGATAGATTATTTAATTCAACAGCTAGTAGTCCCAGAAAAACTGCAAGTTAGTGGTTTGGCGCGGGAACAGTTAGTCAAAGCCTGTCAAGGTTTAAGCCGCACGCGGATACAGCGGGTATTAGCCAAAGCCTTAGCCGCAAAACAGCAGGTAAACGAATCTGATATTGACGGCGTTTTAGAAGAAAAAAAGCAAACGATTCGCCAAACCGGAATTCTCGAATTTTTCACACCCAAAGAATCTCTAAAACGAGTCGGCGGACTAGACCAACTCAAACAATGGGTACAGATTCGGCAAGATGCTTTCACAGAAGAAGCCAGACGCTACGGGATTCCCAATCCTAAAGGCATATTACTCGTAGGTATTCAAGGCACAGGTAAATCTCTATCAGCAAAGACTATTGCCCACGAATGGCGATTACCCCTATTAAGACTCGACTCCGGACGCTTATTCGGCGGGATTGTTGGCGAAAGTGAAAGCCGAGTGCGACAGATGATTCAAGTCACAGAAGCAATGGCACCTTGCGTATTATGGATAGACGAAATTGACAAAGCCTTCGGTAATATCACTAGTGGCATTGATGGAGACTCCGGCACATCGCGGCGAGTATTTGGCAGTTTGATCACTTGGATGCAAGAAAAAACCAGCCCAGTATTTATTGTCGCCACCGCCAACAACGTTAAAATTTTACCAGCCGAATTATTGCGTAAAGGTAGATTTGACGAGATTTTCTTTTTAAATCTACCCACAGAAACCGAACGTCAGGAAATTTTCAAAGTGCATTTACAAAGGTTGCGCCCCAACCGCCTGCGAGAATTTAACTTACCATTGTTAGCCAAACAGACCGCAAACTTCAGCGGTGCTGAAATCGAGCAAGTAATAGTTGATGCCATGCACCTAGCATTTTCACAGACAACCAACGGACAGCGCCGAGACCTAATTACAGAAGATATTTTGCAAGCGATCGCGCAAACAGTACCATTATCTGCGATCGCCTACGAACAAATTGAAGCCTTAAAACAATGGGCAGCACAAGCCGGAGCGCGAACCGCCTCCAACGACATACAATTAGTCGAAGAACTAAAACAATACACAATACAGCCAGAAATCAAACCCCTAGAAGTAGACTAAAACCCACTCCCCCACTCCCCCACTCCCCCACTCCCCCACTCCCCCACTCCCCCTTTTATGTCACACTTTACAACCATCAAAGTCCAAATCAAAGACAGCGAAATGTTACATCAAGCGTTGCAAGAACTGGGATATCAAGTTGAATGCAACACCACAGTACGTGGATATCAAGGCAATACAACTCAAGCCGAGTATGTCATCCGCCAGAAAAATGGTTACGACTTAGGCTTTCGTCGTGGCGGCGAAAATTATGAAATAATATCAGACTTTTGGGGGGCAAAAATAAATCAACAGGAATTCGTCAACGCCATCACCCAAAAATACGCTCACAAAACTTTAATGCAAACAGTGCAAGAACAAGGCTTTAATGTGGAGGACGAGGAAGTATTAGAAGATGGGACAGTGCGCGTAGTTGTCGGGCGTTGGGTGTAATTATATACTCCAAACCATGATGGACGTACCCCAATAATAGCCACTCACGATGGTTTTCCCATCGGGGCTGAAAGCGACTGATTGAGGGTCGCCGGAAGAGTGGCGTGAATCCTGGGTCAGCGTGCAGATTTCGCTTCCTGTCTCCACATCCCAGACTTGGACTCCATAACGACTACTAGTAGCTAAAATCGTACCGTCAAAGTTGAAAGCAGCAGACGTTACCCCAAGATGTCCTTTCAGGGTATGAATATTTTGTCCTGTTTGCAAATTCCATAACCGGGTTTTCTGGTCACGACAGTTAATAACTAAAGTCTTACCGTCTGGGCTGAAAGTTAGAGGTTTGGCGTTTAGGTAGCTGCCAAGATTGCAAATTTCCACTCCATTGCCGAGATTCCAAACTTTTACGGTTTGGTCAGCAAAATCAAGACCACTTACGAGAATTTGACTATCAGGGGTGAAAGCGATCGCGGCAATATTTTTGTGATGTCCCAGGAAGTTAAAATTATGAATTTTCTTGCCATCTAAACTGCGGATATCAATTACTGTACCTTGACTACTACTTACTAATGCTTGCCCGTCCTGGCTCCAACAAATTGAGATTACTCCTGCCAAATAACCTTTGTGAGTACTAATTTCCTTAGAATACTCGTGCTCATGACATTTTTCCGGCTGCTCAGCTTTGATGTTGCTTCTTTGCGCCATTTGCCAATATAATACTTTAATAGTGCCGTTGCGATCGCCAATTAATAGATTCTGCCCATCTGGGCTAAAAGCCAGAATAGTCAACTGTTTTAAATATGGAATTTCTATAGTTTTTAATAATATAGGTTGGTATGCCCATAACGCTTTTAATATTCGCGAGTTTTGAGTATACTTAATAAGTAAATCATAAGCAATTTTTTGGATTGGTTCCAAGTCTTTTAGGGCTATAACTACTAACTCTAAGCCTTCTTTCCCATACTTGAGAGCGTCTTTGAGAGCAGTAATTTTATGCTCGACAGATGTACCCGACAAAGTTCTCTTGACACCTTCTATTCCCCCTAAAACTATAGCGTTAACTGGGGGTGGTGCTTGACCGCCGAAAACGGCATCATCAAGTCTTGGTTGATTGGGATGATTGGACATTGCACCTACACCACTACACGATTAAAAGTATTTTCACTGACTGAAATGCACAATCAGGTTTTTCTCAACTAAGTCAGTGGGCAGAGAAAAATCGCTAGATAAATTTTTGTAACGGTTAGTAGTTGCGCTTTAGCGCTCTAGATTTAAGGCGCTAAAGCGCTACTACAAACTTTTTTACCGACTTACTTACTCAATTTTACCGAGTCTTTGCTCAATAACTGTAACGACGAAAATCTGATTCTACTTTTATTGACTTTCCCAAGGCTAGGTAAATAGATCGATTTAGATTGTCTACAAGCATTGAATCACCAATTCTCAGCCTGTATCACCATTTCTGAGCGTGCAGACCTTGACACTGTAAATGATATTGTCTCTGGAATAGCTTAATCTGTAATTATTGCTTGCATAACCTGATTTTAAGATAAGTTCTATAGCATGAAGCAGTTTTTGGGTAAACACCCGTATTTATACGGCTATACGCAATGAAATTCCCGAATTTGTACTCGAAGTTTGATTTATCTGCTATCTTGACAGCACAAAAATATCTGGCTTTGGTAGGCGCGTTGGCGGCTGTTAGCATCCCTAATTCGTCATTAGCAGCCACTATCAAGAGTAACCCGACTGACGCAGACTACGCTATTCCCAACTACGATCATATTTTTGTCATTATCGAGGAAAACCAAGCCTACAACAGAATCATTGGCAGTGAAGATGCACCAATTATTAATAACCTAGCCAAAACCTATGGCTCTGCGAGTAACTTCTACGGTGAGGTACATCCGAGTGAGGGTAACTACGTTGCGATGATCGGCGGTAGCACCTTTGGTATCCATGACGACGATGCTTTCTACTGTAAGCCTGGGAGTTCAGATAAGTACTGTACTAACTCTAACAAACCTGATTATGTAAATCACACTGTCTCAGACCTCAGTCTGGTTGACCAGCTACAGGCAAAAGGCTTGAGTTGGAAAGGTTATTTTGAAGATATTCCCGCTCCTGGGTCTAAGGCAATTTACTCTCCTGAAGAACCGACTGCTACCCAACCTAGTCAACTTTATGCCTCTAAGCATAACGCCTTCATAAACTATGAAAGCGTGCAGAATGACCCCAACTTGCCATCAAAATTAGTTGGATTCGACCAACTTACCGCAGATCTTAACAGCGGTAATGTCCCGAACTACAGTCATATTGTGGCTAATCAGTGTAACGAGATGCACGGACTAAGTGGAGCACTTGTTCCGGCTGACTGTGTATCTACTCCTGACGCCGGTCGGATTAGAAGGGGTGACACTGAAGTTGGGAATCTTGTCAACGCCATCCAAAGCTCAAGCATCTGGTCTAAAGGTAATAATGCTATTGTAGTTACCTGGGATGAGGACAACAATCCAGCAGTCAAAACAGGAGTTCAAGGTTGTTGTGGCTATGACCCTAAAAGCAATGCTAACTTTGGTGGCGGTCAGATTCCTACAGTCGTGATTACCAACAATGGACCACGGGGTGTTGTTGATGATACGCCTTACAATCACTACTCACTGCTCCGGACTACAGAAGATGCTTTTGGTATTTATAACTACTTGAATTTGGCTGGTGATACAGCTAACGGTGTTAAGCCTTTGACGCCACTTTTTACCATTACCAAAGCAGTTCCTGAGTCATCCTTGACACTGGGCTTATTGGCTTTTGGTGTTTTGGGTATTGGTCTACAGCGCCAGCGGACAAACGCGCGGAAAGTTGTCTAACAAGCAAAATTGTTTTTGCTCTAACAAGGAAGGCGATCGCGATGGTTTGTGAATTGAGCGATCGCCTTCTCATGCTACCGTTATGGCACACTACTAGCTAAAATATTGCCGTGGGAAAAATCAGCAATTGCTCCTTGATAGTCTCCTAAACTAGCACGCTCAGCCCCGCGTTTATTATATGCATCGGCATCTTGAGGTTCATTCTGAAGCAGTAATGCGAGTTTGGCTTTGGGTGCTGTCAAAGCTTGCAATAATATGACTGCAGCATTTTTTACTTGGATTAATTCGTCCTGTAAGCTTTGAATCACCAATTCTAAGCCTGCGTCACCATAATCAAGTGCAGACTTGAGTGTATTGACGCTAACCTGAACATCAGTACTAGCAAGACGATATTTTACTCCTTCAATTCCTCCTAAGACTACACCACCCGGAGGAGGAGGATTTTGACCGCCAAGAACGGCATCATAAACTCTTGGTAGATGGGGATCGTCAGGCATGGAACTTTTACTACAGTACTAATACTAGTGTTCCCAATTAAGCAAGTGCGATCATCAACTATAGATCGATTAGGTTCGCTAGAAAATCTTGCCGATGTAGTAGCATTTCTCAAAATTGGAAAAGCGCAATGGATTAATGGTCAGTATATTTTACTCAATTGTAGAGTCACTATCTAATATGATTTTGGTTTCCATCACTATTCGCCTACTAGCGGTGTTGTATAATAGTAGTGAATTGTAGCTCGCGACCCCATTTTGGGCAAATATAGCGATCCTTCTGCCAGTGAAGTACAGTGAATCCTTTTATTTAAGGGTTTTTCAGATATTAGGATGTACCTTGTTTGAATAAGAACCACTACAGTAATACCTGATAATTAAAACAAGTCACTTTTTCAAACCCTATGGAAACTCAAGAACTTATTAGAAATTTATCCAACTTAAGTGCAAGTGACTGCTTAAAAATTGCAGAGGCGGCACTAAAAATAATTCATCAAGAAGAAAACTCTCTCACAAAAGACGAACAAAAACGTGTTTTAGCTGCTGCTGCTAAAACAGCAATACAAGATTATGCCGCAGGTAGTTCACTAATTGCTTTCTCTGAAATTGCGGGAGAAGATTTTTATGACTATCCGGATACAAACAATTAAGCTGAGAAGGCGATGCCTAGAAATGAAATATTGACTTGGCAAAGATTTTAGCAATTTATCTTTAGATAACTTAAGTTATTGAATTTAGTCAAATTGCTATTTTTATCGCGGACAGAGCGGTAATACTCCATTTCAATAAGTTCAGATTAGCTTTCAAGCTTGTGTAAATTCCAATCCCCACACTTTTACCTCTCCTTGAGAAGTACTAACAATTGTTTGTCCATTTGGAGCAAAATATAAGGAATCAATTCTTGAGGAATGCGCCTCTATAGTATGTTTAAGATCACGTTTTTGCCAATTCCACACATTAATTTTCCCAGTGCCAACACCGGAGATAATAGTCTGTCCGTCTGGGCTGATCGCTAGGTTATTGATTTTGTTTGGAGTCTCATTAAGAACAGTTAAACGCTCTGCTGTCCGCAAGTCTCGAACCTTAATTTTATTATTAGTATTACTGCTAACTAAAATTTTATTGTTACATTTGACGGCTAAGCAAGTAGCGCCGTGTGGCTCTTCTATAGTATGCAAAAGCTCTCTCTTTCGCCAGTTCCATACTTTAACAGTTTGACCACCACCACTCACAAGAGTTTTTTCGTCTGGGCTAAGGGCAATTTGAACCGAGCCTGAATGAGCTTTTAAATCAAACATAAGCTTTGCTGTTTGTAAATTATACACTTTAATGTCTCCAAAGTAATTACCAACAATGATTGTCTGATTATCTTTGCAAAGAGTGATAGAATTGATTCCTGATGAATACTCTTTTATGGGAGAGTATAAAATCTCTCCTGTCTGCAAATCCCAAGTTTTAATTCGAGCATCTCGGTGGCTACCACCTATAATTTTTTGCTCATCTGAACTAATAACTGAAAATTCAAGTTCTTCTGAATGCCCTTGTAAACTTTGTGTTTGAATCGTTCTGGTTCGCCAATCGCAAATTCGGATTCTACCACCATAGCCGCCAACAAAAACTCTCCGTCCATCTGAGCTAATGGGAATAAAATTACTAATAGAAATAAAAATAAACCTTGAAGAATTCCCCTCAAAAGTGCAGAGACACTTCAGCAGTTGCCAATGATTAAAGCCCTGTAGCGCTTGTCTGACTTTAATACCCTTCTGTTGCTGTAATAGCGAGTAAGCAGCTAACTTTACTTGATCTGATTCATCATGCAATGCTGAGATAATCAGATCTAAACCTGCTTCCCAGTGATTTAATGCTTCCTTGAGAGCTGCTATACGGCCAACTACAACTTGACTCGCTAAGCGGCTTTTAATACCCTCAATTCCTCCCACAACTACACTATCAGTTGGGACAGGTATTTGATTACCGAGAACGGCATCATCAACTCTTGGTTGATTAGGATTTTTTTGCATGAAAATTTTACCGCTGTACTGATACTAGTATTCCCAATTACTAACCTTTGCAACGAACAATCGCCAATTATATTGATACATTCGGGTGCAACGCCGTTGTTAAGTGGCTGATTGCAAAAGTCGTATAAACCCCTCCTGCTCAAAATGTCGATCAGTCGTCAAAGATTCGGTCATACCACGTTGACGCATTAGTACAAAACTAACTGCATCACACAACGAATAAGATTTATCTTGCCTCTCATGCAAAAGCTGCATCGCTTCTCGGTGTAATTGTTCACTCACCCAAACAGTCTCTATATGTGGGTTATCAAGCAAGTCTATCACAAACGCCAACATTGCAGGACGAGGAAAACGGCGTACTAAGGCTAAAGCAATCAATTCAGCCAAAACGTAACTGTGGGTCAACAACTTGGCATTAGTACCATTGATAATTTGAACTGCCTCTTGATGTTGTAATTCATTACGATGGATGTAGCACAATAGCCTAGACGTATCTAAAAGCACAAATTTACCTGACCTTTAATACTCATCTGCATAAGCTTTTGCTAGGTCAGTGTCGATACCTTCATTGTCTATGCCTGTCGCATAACCAAGACTGATTGCCCCGGCGTGTTTTCTAAACCTCTGCCGCGCTTCTTCCTGCTGTGCTGAATGCAAAACTTCATTTACAGTGTTATCCTGCTTACTTAACGCAGCAACAATCCACTCTGTAAGTGACAAACCAACAGCATTCGCTTTCTGCTGCAAGGCTGTGTAGACTTCATTACTTAGTTCTATGGTTAATTCTTGGTTCATGCGAATTAAGTAATTCAATGAATATACAAGCCATTATAGCTTTTGACTTAGTCTTGCAGGGAAGCGAAAATCGAATGGTACTCTTGAGGTGGGAAAAGAGTAAAAGGTATTTATCCTTATTTGAGTTTAGCGTACCGTCAGGTCAGCTTCGCGATCGCGCCTTTCTCCACCAGCACCTTCTTCGTCAGCAAATCTTTTACCGTCACAACCAACACCCGCTGTTCGTTAACCTCAAACTGTGCTTCAATGCGGTCTATACCCGTTTGTCCTGGGGGATCGAGATGGGCTACACATACTGAGGAGTGGTGATTTTCTAGAGAGCGATAGGCATCTTGTTGGACTAGTTGGGTACTAGTCATTCTGCCTGTAACATCATAGGTAACTTCAGCTTGGGATACTGCTGCGACTTCGCCAATATCTAAGCGAATCTCTCGCTGTCCCTCAGTCGCGACTTGCAGCGTCAATGGTTGTGAACTAGCTCCAGGATAGCGCATTCCTTTTTCAATTAAGTTGAGATAAGAGTAACTTTTGCTGTGCGGTTCCCAAAGCCGGATGGCATAGCTGTGGCGTAGATAATCATCCACTACCGCCATCTCACTTAAAGCCAATGCGCCATGTGCTACCGCTTCAAATGGCTTGTCTAATTTTACCCGTTGGCGTCCAAAATAGGAAATTACCAATTGCTGCACTGCCGGAATCTGACAAGTACCGCCTACTAGTAATACTTGGTTGATGGCAGGTTTGTTGACTCCTTTTGTAAGTGCGATCGCTAACACTTCATCTAACGCCTGTCGCAGCGCCTCCAATAACTGTTGCGTTTCCAGAATTTCTGCTAACTCGTCTTGAGTCAGTTGCAATTCATAGGACATAAAATTTTCATCATCAAACCAGACTTCTTTTGCCTCTGAGGCTGTGGAAAGTCTAATTTTGAGTTTTTCCGCTATTTCTAGCAGATTTTGCCAACCGATTTCTCCTACCTCTGTGCGAGAAGAACCAATTTTCTGCAAGTAATGCTCAACAATCCATGTATCAATATCTACACCGCCAACAAAGGCATCAGATTTGGCAATCACTTCTGCCCGTACTGCTTGCTGCTCGGATGTAACACTGACAGTCCGCACTAAACTTAAATCGAGGGTTCCGCCGCCAAAATCGACTACCAAGACGACAGAACCAGGACGCTGGACTGCATAGCCAACGGCCGCTGCTGTAGACTCATCTACTATTTGGACGGAGGGGATATTCAGCTTGTCTCCCAAGTTGCGGAACCAATCAAGATACCGCTCAAATGCACCCACAGGGACAGTGAAGATGACGCGACTTGGTTGCAGTTGCTGTTCAACTTGTTGCCAAATTTCTTGCAGAAACAGTTCGGAAACTACCTCAGCCGAGTAGTTGTTACCATCCAAGTTTCGCGGAGGTGGTACAAAATCCGCTGCAAGTTCCCGCTTGAAAGCTCGAAAATATCGCTCTGGTTGGGCAAATCCTAAGCGTTTGGCTCGTACTTGCTCTCCATATGATATCTGTTGCTCTTCGACAAATACTAAACTCGGCACCACACTCACCTGGTTTCCCCCAACTTCAAAGCGGCGAGAGATCAAGTCAAACTTCAAACTGCGCGGTGTTTGCGTAATCAAATCTGTAGTACAAACAACAGTGTTACTCGTACCGAAATCAATAACAACTGTAACCATTTTAAATTTTAGATTTTAGATTTTGGACTCCCACTCTCCCCTCCCCCTATCTCCCCGGTAGGGTACGGCTGACTTTGGCTGGATAGAGTATGCGATCTTGATGCTGATAGCCGACGAAGCGGATGTAAACTAACTCTCCTTCTTGGATATCAGCAGCGTCTGGCTGATGGATTTGAGGATCGTAAGGTATTTGTTTCCACGGTTTACCAATTTGTGCAAAACCCCATTCCTGAAGCAGGTTATCTAAGGGAGTAAACATCGAAAGTAGATTTTTGGCTGGTAATTCTGGTTTAAAACTCACCATTTGGTGAATACTGGGATAGTTAGTAAGTAATGTTTGTAACTGCTCAAATGTAGATTCTCGGAATTCTTCACTCAGTTCCAGCCGCTGTTGTTGCATCTGGGCGTGTAGTCGCAAACCTTCTTGACGCAGTGCTTCTTTCTCAGTTTCGAGTTGCTTTAACGAAAACGCAAGTTGCAAGCATTCGCTGCGGCGTGCTTCTAATTCAGGGCTAGCTGGTAGCAAATCTAACTTTTGGAGCAATTCTGCTGGATGGATTGCGAGTGTTTTGGCAATTTGAGTGAGTTCGCTTAATTTTAGAGAAGCGCCTTCGCCATCCCGCAGCAACCAAATCTCCGCGCTACTTAAACCGGATTTCATCTCCAACGCTTGCCAGTTGGGAATGTTCGCCTGTTTCATTAAACCTAACAATAGCGGGTCTTGCTGGTTGCCTGTGGCGTAAATTGCCGCAAACACAAAACGTAAGCTAGCGATCGCTACCACTAAAACCATAACGCTAGCTAGCAAAAAAATTCTAATATCCATATTATCCAGCATATATAGCTCTCTTTTTATTTTGCTTTGTGTTCTCTGTGTGGCAGTTCCTTAAATTGACCTTCACAACTCATCGGGCTACCATATAGACTTTTCTTACTTCTGGTTGATAGACTGGTTTTCGGATGTGTTGAGGTTCTCTTCGCCTTCGTAATATTCTGGCAAGAGTTCTCGATCTTCTACAAATCCTAGTGCTTTTTCAATTCCGGAAGTTGTCTCCGTGCAGCTAGAACCAGAAGCATTGACGACTGTTTCCGTAATTTTGCCGTCTTTGCCAATGCGATACTCAATTTTTTGATACTCAGCCATAACCGTGCTAGATAAGTGGATGATTAAATTGCAATAAACTTTCTATATCAGCGATAACCTAACTCTCATCACTTTCGCAAGTCCTTAGCCGCATTTTATACAAGAAAATTTTTGCCGACATTCTGGTAACTCAGTCTGGGTGCAAAGCGTTACACCCATTCCGGGTAAAAAGACTAGATTTTAAGACATCCCTGTGATTACAATCAGAAAATAAAACACATCTGAGGCTGGGGAAAAATGTCAGAGGCACAACCAGCAGAAGCTAAAGCTACAATTCGCATGATCGGTCAAGAGATGGAGTTTGAAGTTCCCATCGATATTTTGGTGCGTGTTTTAGCTTTACTACAAGATTGTAATTTGTAGGAATGCGTTCTAAAATGCCAGAACCGAATACTTTGTCTAATTCTAAATAATCTAAGTGTACATAACCGATATGACAGTGACAGTCCTGGTTAGTGCAGGTGCGGTCAAACAATGCTGCTTCAAAGTTGGGTTCATAGATATTGCCAATTGGTTCTTTGATAAAATGGCAACGTCGCATAGTACCATCACCATCTACGGAAATTACTGATTTCCCCGCACGACAGTCACGACCGAAGCTGGGATAGTGTTGAGTATTCAGATGAAACAGTCGATCGATGGAGTTAAAGAAATCTCGGTCTTCAACAGATAAATTTGGGAGTTCTCGCTTGACTGCATTAATCCACAGGTAAACATGTTCTGGTAACTCGCGACGTAAGGCAGCTATTTCGTGCTTGAATTGAGGAAAGCCGACGACTCCGACACTGAAGCGAACATTTCGACGATTAAGTTCTTGACATTTGTGGAGGAAGCTATCGCGTGTTACCCACTCTGGGTGAAATGTTGTCCATAATGCTAATCGGTCTTTGTTACAATCTTCTACCCAATCTAGTTGACATGAGAGATTGGTTTGAATTGCAGCTTTATTAACGTGAGGCATTTGAGTTAATTTCACTAGTGCCTGTTGATACCACTGTTGGATTAGAGCTTCTCCCCAAGGCGTAACCAGGATGGAGAATTGGTGCTGTGGGTGTTCGGCTACCCAATCTGTAAACCGTTCTAATGCTTGTTTATCAACGGCTAATTCTGCTGCTGTCTGTTGTCGCTTGGCGAAAGGACAGTATTCACAGCCATAGTTGCAACTGATTAAAAGACCGCGATAAAGGATTGTGAGGTGCATAGGTAATGATAGAATGGGGGAATTTAGATTATTCTGTTACAGAACAGTGACGAGATTTGCGATCACCATATTCGACATCTTCATAAGACCTACACTTCTGTTCATCTGTTACTATACAAACGTACATATCACGATCATTTTTTTCTAGTAAAGACTGTTGCACTTGCAATGATGCAATTATTTCATCGGAGAGGTAGTTCTGTGAAAGATCTAGAATGTCAAGCTGCTGAACAGCAGGACAATTGAGCAAAGCTTGAACACCCTCATCTCCTAAGGTTCCCATAGAAAGATCTAATTCAAATAGCTGCTTTATAATTGGAGACTGCACTATTGCAAAAGCAATATCATCAGTGTATTTGCAGTTACGCAGTCCTAGATACTTGAGTTTTGGAAACAAGTCGCCTGAAAGAATTGGCATTAAGTCTTCAATAGAGGATGTTCCCTCGCAGTTGTCGCAACCTAGCCATAATTCCAAATACTCCAATGCTGGTAATTTCAGTTGGCATATCTGATTAACAACTTGACGATTCAGACATACAGATTCAAGAATAAGCGCCTTTAATTTATAGTGTTTTAGTGGATCGAATCCTAACTGCTCTGTAGGAGGAAAGGGATAATATGGATGATAAATTTGGTAACTAGCTCGCACTTTCAATACTTCTAGGTTAGGATAAGCAAATAAAATCGGGCTGAGATTACTTTGTGTAATTCTAGACATCATGCATTCCTCATCACTAATATCTCCAATAAATACAGCTTTGAGGCTGGGAAACTGTTTAGAATTGACGACTAAAGCATCAACTATAGAGTCTGGGGTGACTCCAAATACCAAAGCTTCAACCAGTCGGTTTCTACGACGATACTGCGAAAGTATTTTGAGCTTATATGCAATCATCATATGAGGTTCATACTGCTCTAAATCTGGTTTAGATATACTCCTCAGAGCATATGCAGTACTGGCTGGATTAGTGATGCCAGAATCTAAGTCAAATTCTATGACTTTTCGGTTTGCAAATGTGGTTGCATGTTTACTGGCAAGACCATTTAACCGTTCAAAACCACTCCAGAATTTGTATCTTTGTAGTGCCAACCTAGCTTGAGGTTCTACTCTTCCTTGTAACAATAAGAATGCTGACAGTCGCACTTTTCTGAATTTATCTTCTAAAGCCAAAATCACCAAATTTAAGCCTGAGTTTCCATAATTGAATGCCTGATATAATGCTGCAACCCTTGATGCAATAACATGACTTGCTAAGCGACTTTTGACACCATGAATTCCGCCTAAAACAACACCTTCTACTAGAGGTGATGCTTTTCCCCCAAGTACTGCATCGTATGCTCCTGGTTGATTTGGTTGATTTGTCATGTCTGGTAAAAGGTAGTTAACTAATTTTCCTTGTGGTATTGGTGTTTTACCCCAGTATTAATTCGTAATTCACTTCAACTCGTAAGTTTGCATGAGTTGGTTAACTTTCTCAGAGAAAAACCAAGTACCGATCGCATCCGATCTTTCGACACCAGCCTCTGTCAACCGTAAATACTCATCCTTGGTCGCTATCAGAGGAAGTTCGGATTCTGGAAAGTCGGCGCGAGCATCTGTGCCAAATTTATCCCAGTAAGTAGGGAGATGCAAGCCTTCATCAGACAGTAGAGATAATAAGATGTAGCGACGGCGTTGTTCGTCAGCGTCGAGTTGAAAGCCGTAGTTTGCGTAATTAAAAGCTTCATCGGGTGTTTGGATAAACGCTTGGATGATGTCGCGGATTTCTTTCGACCCGACAGCATAATCATTTGAGTAGTGTAAAGTATCGGTGTAGGAACGTGCGCCGCAACCGAGACCGACCATACCATCTGCTTGACAGCAGTAGATTGGACCATCGTTAACAGTGGCGTGCTTTGCTTGAAACATCCGCATCGAGACTTGAGTATATCCTTCTGATAGCAGAAAACTTCGCCCTGCGCGATAACATGCAAGCCGAATATCATCCCATTCTTTCTCAGTTTGTCCCAAACCAGTAATCGGGCGCACGTACAACGGATACAGGTAAATTTCTTCTGGTTGAAAGCGCAGAGCAGCTTGTATTGATTGCAACCAAGTATTTACAGTTTGACCTGGTAATCCGTAGATTAGGTCAATGTTGATTGTGGGAAAACCTGCTTCTCGCATCCTTGTGAGGGCGGCTTCTACTTGTGGGGTGGTTTGGCGGCGTTGAGTGGCTAGCGCTTCCGACTCGATGAAACTTTGGACACCAATGCTAACGCGGTCAACACCACGCGATCGCAATAGTTTAAGTTTGTCAACAGTCGCTGTCTCTGGTGACATTTCTACAGAAACGGGAATTTGTTGTAGATTCGCACCCATTGTTTCTGACGCTAGGTTGAGAATTGCTTCTAGATGGTGAATCGGTAACTGAGTTGGCGTACCGCCACCAATGGCAAATCGCGCAAAAGAGGCTTCTCCTAACGCTGATTTTACCTGTTGTGCTTGTCGTTGAAGTGTGCGGATGTATTGACTAACAAAGTCCTCGTTATGGGTAACGGTGGTGAACAGGTTGCAGAACCCGCAACGCATTTCACAAAAAGGTATATGGATGTAGAGAAATAGTGCCTGTTTATCTTGCATAGACCACAGTTGGGAGAGGGATACAGGTGGGGTGAGAGGGCGATAGGCTGTTTTATGGGGGTAGGAGTAGACGTAAGCTTGGTAGGGAGAAGCCAGTAATTTTGGATTTTGGATTTTGGATTTTAGATTTGTCATTTATTTAAAGCTTTTATAAAATGGATTTATGACTGTTATGAGATTTTACTAAGAGTTATGATTTCCGCTTACTTCTGGCTGTGATTACTGTTAAAATTACTTAGTAATGTCTTGTTCAGTAAAACAATAAAAGTAGTCCCTATTATTTATCATCCCCTATGCTAGTCAAAGATCTTACCATTGAAGAACTTAAGCTTCTGATTGAGGAAACTGTTGCCGCAACAATTCAATCTTTACTGATTGACCCAGACGAAGGTAAACAAATAAAGCCAGAAGTAAAACAACAATTACTTAACTCCCTAGAACGTACTCAAGCGGGAGAACGTGGAATTCCGGCTGAGGAAGTAGCAAAAAAACTAGGTTTGACCTGGCAATGAGCTACAAGATTGAATTCAAATCAGTTGCCTTGGTTGGGTTTGAAGTTCTCGCCTCAACTATTCAGGAACGCATCTTGCGTAAAATTTCTTGGCTATCTGATAATTTTGAAAACTTAACTCCTCAAGCTTTGAGTGCTGATTTAAGTGGTTTGTTCAAACTGAGAATTGGAGATTATCGGGTTATTTATTCCTTTGAAATAGAAACACAAATGATTACAATTCATAAAGTTGGGCATCGTCGTGAGATTTACAATTGAGACTTTTTATTTAGATCCGTTTCTCAAGGATAAACTCTGCATAAGGAACTGTCCACACTAAAGGGTGGCTGAGGCGATGACCTGTGTAGCCATCTTCACCGTAGGTGGTGCCGTGATCTGAACAGAGGATACAAAGGGTTGAGGCGCGTTGGCGTAGTGCATCCCAGAGTTTACCTAACTGGCTGTCGATATATTCTAAAGCAGCGGCGTGAGATTCGATGGTGTCGGTTTTGGCATCTTTAAGGTAGAAGTAATTGGGTTGATGCAAGGCGGAAATATTGATGAAGAGGAATAGGCGTTGGTTTTTGGGGGTTTGCGTGAGGATTTTTTGAGCGATCGCCATCTGATTTTCTGTAGAGTTAAGATTGGTAACACCTAATTCTGGACTCCAGTAACTCTCGGCAAACATGGAGGGAAATACGTTACCTAGTGGATTGAGTTTGTTGAAAAAGCCGACACCGCCAATACAAACTGTGTGGTAGCCAATACTCGTAAATCCACTGAGGATATTAGCTCCTTGTAGTACGTATGTAGACTTAGCAGTAGTAGTACTACCTTCAAAGCCTAAGGCAAATAAGCGTGGATGTACTCCGGGCGTTATGGGTGTGGGGAGAAAGCCGGCAAAAAATGCGTGATGGGCGGCGTAAGTGAAGTTTCCGGGAGAATGGCGTTCTTCCCAACCTGCTGGTAAGACTGCGGCTAAGTTAGGGGTACGTCCTTGTGCTAGCAAGTCTCTAGCAACGTCGTAGCGTAGGGTGTCTAGGGTGATGAATAAGATATCGTGAGTACCGACGATTTGATTCATATCGAGCATATTTCTCATTCTCCATGTCTGGTTAACATTGCTTGTACTTCACTCGTATATGTATCTAGTCCATTCCACGTAATTCCTGGTAACAAATCACCAAAAGCATTAATTTCTAGGATGGCGTGATGTTGGAAGTCGGGGGCGACTAGTAAATCAACGCCACAATATAAGCTGTTGGGAAATAAGGCGGCTGAAGCTTCGCAGGTTTGTTTCATCACCTTCCAGTTCTCAATGCCAACTTTTTCCAGGAATTCCTCGGTATCGCCGCGTTCATTGCCTAGGTGTAAATTAGTCATGGGACTTTTTCCCAAACGGACAACGATGTGTTGTGCTTGACCGTTGATGACAACGACGCGCACATCAAAACCGTATCCTTGCAGGTGTGCTTTAGGAAGCCATTCTTCTACTTGGACGCCTTCAGCAGTCAAGAGGTTGATGATATCGGCGATGTCTTCGCGTCTGGTGTAGTGACAAATTTTACGAGAGTTATAAAGCAGTGTTTGCCCGTTTTCTCGCACTCGTTCTACTGTGGTAATTGCTGACTCACTTCGGGGAGTGGCTTGGTAGGCAACGACTCCAGATGCGGCAGAACCGTGGGAGAGTTTGACAAACACGCGCTCGCATTCCTGCACTTGCATCTGTTCGCGTAAGTGGTCGTAGTTATGGATTTTACCTAAGGAACGCGGGACGGGGATAGAGTGGCGAGTAAAGCGATCGTGGCATAATGGCTTGTCGAACATCGCGATGATGTCTTGGGGATGATTCATGGTTGGGGATTGCAGTTGCTTTTCCCATTGCTGTAGTAGATGTCGCCAGCCTAAATACCACTGTCGGGGGTAGAGAATGCGTCCTTTGTCAAAGTCTAATTTGGCAGCTTCTTCGGGATTGATGCGTTGGTGATTACCTGCATCTGCTACGTTTGCACCGGCTGTAATAATGGCTTTATCGATGTCAAAGCTTCTTTCTGGAGAATCAAAGCGGATGATTGTATTGGGTGATTGGAAGCGAGTGAGGGTTTCTCTCCCGGCAATTAAGTCTGCGTAATCGACGACGATTGCAGGTGGTAAGCTGAAATGAGCTAGCGCCTGTTGCAGGAAACCAACGCGGCGATTTTCAGGATTAGCGATGACAATAAAGTTTAGCATTACCTAATTCCTTGCATCACTGTTTCACTCGTGTAATGTATGGTAACGCGATCGTCCTGAGTTTCTGTCATAAAGCTCTTCCTGAGAATCTGTAATCAATCGAAAACTCATTGATGATAAATTATTTATCATTTCTAGAGATACACAATTATTGCTAATATTGAGCGTATGTAATTGATTAATTTCAGGCTGGTCAAGCAAATTTTGCAATCCACTATCTGTTAAATTTCCCATTGACAAATCCAGTACTGCAAGATGATCAATTATAGGATTTTCAGCCATGAAAAAAGATTCAGCTACCGCACTAGCAATTTCGTCAGCGTAATCACTACTACGCAATCCCAAATAACTTAACTTGGGAAATGACTCGCTAAAAAGAATCGGTTTTAAAGTATCAATAGTATTATTTATGTTCTGCTCGTAACCTCTACCTAACCATAGCTCAAAATACTCTAAAGCAGGTAAGTTAAGTGAACAAATTTGATAAATTGCCATATCATTAATAACTGAAGTTTCAACAATAAGCGTTTTTAAATTTTCATGGCATAGGATGCTACATTCTAATTCGTAACAGAAACCCCGAACTTGTAGTAACTCTAGGTTAGGATAACTCTCTAAAATAAGACTTATATCACTCAGTCCACGCCTAGACTTTCTATATCTATCCTCGTCAATATCTCCAATAAACAATGCTTTCAAGTTGCTCAACTGCTTGCTAGCATCAACTAGAATATCTAAAAATGTATAAAATTCATCGCTAACTTCATAATAAGCACCATCAATTAAGTGACATTTTAAGGCTGTAATCTCTGTAGCCTGAGGAGTCTGTAATAGTAACTTTAACTGGTCGATATTCACAACATAAGCTGTACTCTCTGGCTCGGTAATACCAACTCTAGGATCAAATTCTACCGCTTTCCAATCTTGGAAGGTAGTAAAAAATAGCCACGGGTCGTAATCTAATAATGCTTGTTTACCTTTATTACCTCCTTTTTCCCGTAATAACCGATAAGCAGAACGACGTACTTGGCTTGCAGAGTCTTTTAAAGCCTCAATCATTAAATCTAACCCGATTTCGCCGTAGTTCAATGCTTCAGAGACAGCAGCAATTCGTGCTTTAACAACTGTGCTTTTAAGGCGATCTTTAACTCCTTCTACTCCTCCTAAAACTACACTCTCAGCGGGAGGTGGTGCTTGACCTCCTAAAACTGCATCAAATTTTCCTGGTTGATTTGGATTGTTTTTCATCTTTCCTGTTAATAGCTCGTGATTGATTAACGGGTGCAGTTGCTGTAGTTTAAGGAAATGAGTAGCAATCGCCTTCACTAATTGAGTAGTAGTTCAAAATCTTTATTTATTCATATGCAGAGTAGTAGCGGTAGTAGCGATCGCGATATTGCGACTCAGCACGCACTTGACAATTCAACTTAGACAATTTATTCACAACTTTTGTGGATAAGTGGTTTTTGCTGACGTTAAGGGTATGCAGTCGATTGACTGCTATAGACCTAAGTAAAGCTTCTGCGCCCTTATCTCCTAAATTCCCTTGCGAGAGGTCAAGCACTTTTAAGCGTTCAATTACTGCTGAAATTGTTAAAGCATACGCTATTTTGTCATTGTACTCATTACCATGCAGCCCTAAGTACGTCAACTTTGGGAATAATTTGCCCGAAAGAATTGGCATGAACACATCAGTAGTATATTTTTGATTATAGTAATCCTTACCTAGCCCCAAATCAAGATATTCCAGTGCGGGTAAATTGAGATTGCAAAGATAGTCAATGGTTTTATCAACCAGATTCTTTGTCTCAACAATCAATGTCTTTAAGTTATTTTGCTGTACCCGCTTGAATTCCAAATCTCCTAAACCGCGTATATGCAGTAACTCTAAATTGGAATAAGCTTCCAAAATAGGGCTAAAATTGCTCAAATTGAGCGAGAGCCTCTTGTAGTCAATATATTCAAGGTCATAGTAATCACCAATAAACACAGCTTTGAGATTTTTTAAGTGTTTGCAGGCAGCACAAAAAATATCTACAAAAAGACTGTAGGAAAGATCGCAACTTCTCATTTCACAGACCAAAGCTTCGATTTTACCGACTTGAGGGTCTTGAAGAAGCAGGTTAAATTGATCGATTCTCAGGACATAAGCGATACCAAATGGATCGATAATACCTTTGTTGGGGTCAAAATTCTCTACTTTCCAGTTTGCCCATGTGGTATAAAATAAACTGTGGTCATGCTGATGCATCCAATATTTTTGTAGCACTTGCTCTATGTGAGGCTCTGTCCTTTCCCGTAACAATCTACAGGCAGAACGCTGCACCTGTTTACAAGGGTCTTTCAAAGCTTTAATCACTAAATTTAAGCCAGCTTCCTCATAATTTAGTGCTTCAGAGACGGCAGCAATTCTTGCTTCTACAACTTTACTTGTCAAGCGACTTTTAACTCCTTTGATTCCTCCTAAAACTATACCTTCAGCAGGAGGTTGTGCTTGACCGCCCAAAACCAGATCGAATTCTCCAGGCTGATTTAAATTGTTATTCATATGAGCAAGTTGATAGTTTGTGACTGGCTGACGTGGTAATGAGCGTTATTTAAGAAGTAGGTTATGCAATTACTCGACAATTAAGTTGAGATAATTGTTGAATCATATTTGGAGATAAGCGATTTAGCGAGACATTCAGAGTGTGAAGCCTGTTAATTGCTTGACAATTGAGCAAAGCTTCTGCACCATCATCCGTCAAAGCTCCCATTGATAGGTCAAGCACTGCAAGGCGTTCAATTATAGGTGATTGTGCAACATTCATAGCGATATCGTTAGTATATTCACTATTTCGTAACCCCAAATAAGTCAAATTTGGGAATGAATTATCAAGCAAAAGTGGTAGCAATTTGTTGGTAGACACTGAGTAGTAATTATTTGCTTTACCCAGCCACAACTCAAAATACTCCAATGTTGGCAAGTGTAGAGTAAAAATCTGGCTAATGGATTTATTTGTGATGTTTCCTGTCTCTATAATGAGAGTTCTTAAATGCTTGTGCGATTGCAACGCGCACTCTAAACTCTCACTGCAACCTCTAACTTGTAGCACCTCTAGATTAGGGTAAGCATCTAAAATAAGACTAATGTCACCTAGCTCAATCCGATATCTATTATAATCACAATTACCTTGTTGACGATCCTCTCTATAAATATCTTCTTCGACATCGCCAATGAACAATGATTTCAGATTAGTCAACTGCTGATGAGCGTCAACGAGGATCTCAGCAAAAGTATAAAAACCCATATTTACAAAATAACCCCAATGGCTCATCTGGCAGATTAAAGCTTCAACCTCGGTAACTTTAGGATCTTGCAAAAGCAACTTTAAATGATCTAAATTCACAATATAGGCTTTACTGTTTGGCTCGGTAATACCAATTTTAGGATTAAATTCCTCGGCTTTCCAATTTTGCAAAGTGGTAAAAAACAGCCACTCTTCGTAATCTAGTAACGCCTGCTTACCTTTAATACCTCCGCGTTCCCGCAGCAACTGAGAAGCAGAAAGCTGCACTTGCTTTTCAGCATCCTTCAAAGCCTCAATCACAACATCTAAGCCAGCTTCGCCGTAGTTTATTGCTTCACACACAGCCGCGACTCGTGCTTCCACAACTGTACTTTTTAGGCGGCTCTTCACCCCTTCAAGTCCTCCCAAAACTACACCTTCAAATGGAGGTGGTACTGAACCTCCTAAAATCGCGTCGAATTTTCTGGGTAGATTCGGATTGTTGTTCATCTTTCTGGCTGAGGTTTCATTATTAGGATGATTTAAAAATTATGATCGTTTTGCTCATCACAGTTATAATCATTACTCCTATTGATTGCCAATGTAGTGAAAATACTGTAGGCGATGTGAAATGTTAGCGATCGCAATACTAAAATTGCTGTTGAATAATAACAAAACTTAGCATTATGCCATGTATCATTTATTCAATCAAATTACTATAGCGATCGCTATCCTGAGGTTCTGCAATTACTCGGCAATTAAGTTGAGATAATTGTTGAATCATATTTGAAGATAAATCGTTCCTTGATACATCAAGAGTGTGCAGCCAATTGACTGCTGGACAATCAAACAAAGCTTGTGCGCCCTCATCTGTCAGAGTTCCTATTGACAGATCAAGCACTGCAAGACGTTCAATTATAGGTGATTGCACCACAGCAAAAGCAATTTCGTTACTATTGTGACTACCCCGCAACCCCAAATAACTCAAATTTGGCAATGAATTACTATGTAAAACTGGTAGCAATTTATCAATAGATATCCAATCTTGACTGTATTTCTCACCTAGCCAAAACTCAAAATATTTCAATGCTGGTAGATGAAGAGCACAAATTTCGTCAATGGCTCGATTGCTGATACCTGCGGTCTCTATAACCAGAGTTTTTAAATGAGCATGCGATAGCGAAGCGCACTCCAAATCCTGACAGTCACCCCTAAGTGTTAGCACCTCTAAATTAGGGTAGGTATCCAGAATAAGACTAATATCGCCTAGTGGAACATGAGATCTGCAATATATATCTTCTTCACCATCCCCAATGAACAATGCTTTAAGATTGGTTAACTTCTTATCAGCGTCAATAATGGTATCGACAAATTCATAAAATGTTTTATTTTCGCCGGAAGAGTAGCTATAATATAAATTGCTTATTTGACAGATTAAAGCTTCAATTTCGGTAACTTTAGGGTCTGGCAAAAGTAACTTTAAGTATTCTAAATTTACAGTATAAGCTGTATTCAGCGGATCTACAATACCAACTTGAGGGTTGAAGCTTTCAAATCTCCATTTTTGCAAAGTGCTGAAAGATTGCCAAGGGTCATAATTCCTTAACGCTTGCATGACTTTTAGAGAATCTGTCCTTTCTTGTAATAGCAAAAAGGCTTTGTGTTGCACCTGTCTTGATTCATTTTTTAGCGCTTGAATTACTAAATCTAAACCAGCCTCTTCATAATTGAGTGCTTCATAGACAGCAGCAACTCGTCCTTCTACAACTGTACTTTGCAGGCGACGCTTAACCCCTTCGAGTCCTCCTAAAACTATACCCTCAATCGGAGGCGGTGCTTGACCACCTAAAACCGCGTCAATTTCTTTTGGTAGACTTGAATTGTTGTTCATTTTTCTAGTTCAAGATTCAAGGTAGGTGTGATTTAAAAATTAACATCGCCTTACTAATCACAGTTATAATCATTACTCCTAATGATTGCCAATATAGTAAAAACACTGTAGACGATGTGAAATATTAGCGATCGCCATCTCTGACTTACACCATTCTCAAGAACGCTCGGAAATAAATTTTCGATTTTAAAGCACAAGTCCATTAAAATGGACTGAAACGCACTTCAAATATAGTTTTAGTCACCTTGAAATCCACAGACAGCCCTTGTTCCGTCCGCACCAACGCAGTGTTAGGCAAGTGTTAGGCAATAGGTACAACCTGGAGACGTAATCCGAGTGCCTGTAAAACCTTAAGAACTGAGGCAAACTCTGGATTACCTTTGATCGACAAAGCTTTGTAAAGACTTTCACGTCCTAACCCTGTTTCACGGGCAATATGGGTCATCCCTTTAGAACGAGCAATATCTCCTAACGCTGCTACCAACAGGGTTGGATCGCCATCTTCAAGGGCAGCTTCAAGATATGCAGCGATATCTTCTTTTGTTTCCAGATGATCTGTTGCATCCCAAGGATATGTTTGAAGCGTAGCCATAGAGACCTCCTATAAGTCTTGCGCTAAATCTAACGCTGTTTTGATGTCCCGTTCTTGAGTCCGCTTATCTCCTCCTGCCAAGAGGATAATCAACGTCTCACCTCGTTGTATGAAATACACCCGATAGCCCGAACCATAATCAATACGCAGTTCCGATACGCCTTGACCTACTGGCTTAACTGATATCTTGCACCTAGCCGTATAAACCAGGAAAAGGCAAATATGTATAACAAATTGAGACACTAAAAAAATAGTTTTTACTCAGTAACTAT
>Ga0209512_1000629_pt1 | contig 54658 bp, 46 predicted proteins | sample frozenSSSSmetaG_FD_184142 | JGI IMG/M metagenome (GOLD analysis project Ga0209512, IMG submission 184142) | Glacier valley bacterial and archeal communities from Borup Fiord, Nunavut, Canada, to study Microbial Dark Matter (Phase II) -... | ecosystem: Environmental > Aquatic > Freshwater > Ice >...
TAGTTTCTCTAAAAATCTAATTTGGTCTGCAAAGTAAACATTTTTTTCTGGATATTTCAAACTCAAACTCTTGAATATTTCAAGTGCACGGTCATATCTTTTCTGTTTAAGGTATATTTTGGCCAATGTTTCCGTAAAAGTATCTTCCGACAAATCCTCCATATTGAAAGCAGGGCCATTTTCGTTTGCATCCTCTGAACTTTCTTTTTTCAATCTCGGCATGGAAGGTTCCGTATCCGAATCGCTGTTTAAAAAAGCATCTATCAGATCCTGACCTGGCATGGGGGTTGTTGAATCGTCTTCAACGGGTTGTGTCTGGGACAAATAACTGGCATAATCCAGGGAAAAACTGCTTTCTTCTGGGGTGAATGTATCGGGAGTGGCATCTTCCTTTGGATTTTCAACCTGTTTTTCTTTTATGTCAGACAAATTCAGGAAACGATCAATGATGGAGAAACCTTCACCCGACTCCAATTCATTTTCCTGAGTGTATAAGGTTTCGGGAAAGGGTTTGTCTTCAATGAAATAATACAGACGTCTTCTGTCCGGAACTGACATTGCTGTCACTATCAATTCTTTGGAAAACCGCAAATCGTTCAGTGCGAGTAGGTTCTTTAAGTACAAAATCCTTGCAACGGTAAAACAAGGGTATTCCTCCAGCAATGCCTTCAGCTGCAAGAGACTGTCCCGGTCTAAAAGTTCAGGGTTTTTCAACCAAAGTATGAGATTGTCAAAACGCATATTACCAATTTGCAACTGTTTTATTGAAAATGCTCTCTGATATTTCCTTTATAATTTCCTCAAGCAAGGCATCCTGGACATCGTCCAACATTTGCGACGACTGGAAAGTCTGATAGGCAGAAAACCGTTGTTCGAAACTTTCCTCAGGTTTTGTGGTGTTGACAAAACGCACATTCACAGTCACAGTCAGTTTCGTTTCCGAAGCATATCCATCTGCTCTGGTTGCCATTGGAGTCAAGTCGTATCCGACAATTTCTCCGTCCAGCTGAAGATTCCCGTCTTTCTTGACCATCTTGAGTTTGGTCTGACGTATAAAAAGATCTTTCAGGCCTTCGGTAAATTTAGGCGAAAGTGGTGCATAGACCAATGTTGCCTGGATGGGAAAATCTTCAATTGATATGGTTTTCACCTTGGTATAATCGATGGATGCCCCATTAAATTTATAGGAGACAGTACAGCCCGAAAGCGCCAGGAGCGGGATAAACAAGAGCAGAAAACGTTTAAACATATAGTGGTTAATCCAGTTTGTATTCTTTAATTTTACGATACAGGGTCCGTTCGGATATATTCAGGTCGGCAGCCGCATTCTTACGCTTCCCGCCATTTCTATCCAGGGCTTTCCGTATGGCTTCTTTCTCCATATCTTCCAGCGAATAGGATTCCTCTACGTATTCTTCCGTGTCCTGTATATTTGGAGCGGTAGCGGGTCTGATATCATTCTGTACGGGTTCTTTTGGGTAGAAGGACGGATAGGGCTTGTAGTCCTTTGGAGGAAAACCTCCCGGATCCATCCCGTTCTTCTGCATGATCTCGTTGACCAGCACCTTTAAATCGTTCATATCTTTTTTCATGTCAAAAAGGACCTGATAAAGGATTTCCCGCTCGTTGCTGAATGAGCGTTGATCACCAGCCGTGACATGTCCACCTGAATAAAGTGCCGGGTATTTTTCAAAGGAAGAATCCGGCAAATAGGTACTCAGAATAGCCGATGTAATTTCACGCTGTTGCTCAATGATGGATATTTGCTCAGCAATATTTTTAAGTTGTCGGATATTTCCAGGCCAACGGTAGGTGGTCAGCATCACTTTGGCATCATCGGTGAGTTGCACCACCGGCATGCGGTATTTCTCGGCAAAATCGGTCGCAAACTTTCGGAATAACCTCAGGATATCGTCTGAGCGATCACGCAAAGGAGGTACCGATATGGGCACCGTATTCAAGCGATAATACAAATCTTCCCGGAAGCGGTTGTTGTTAACAGCTTCCATCATGTTTATATTGGTCGCAGCGACTATCCGGACATTTGTTTTCATCGTTTTGGATGAACCGACACGAATAAACTCTCCGGACTCCAGTACACGCAATAAACGAGCCTGAGTGGCTAAAGGTAGCTCTCCGACTTCATCCAGGAAAATGGTTCCACCGTCAGCCACTTCAAAGTAACCTTTACGGTCTGATAATGCACCGGTAAAAGATCCTTTTTCATGACCGAATAATTCAGAATCGATGGTCCCTTCTGGAATAGCACCACAATTTACGGCAATGTATGGGCCATGTTTGCGATGACTGTATTGATGAATAATCTGTGGAAAGCTTTCCTTACCCACCCCACTCTCGCCGGTAATCAATACGGACAAATCTGTAGGTGATACTTGTACAGCCACATCGATGGCACGATTCAATTCAGGTGCATTACCAATGATTGAAAATCGTTGTTTGACTTGTTGGATATCCACGACAATAAATTTTAATTTTCTTCCGGTTGAATCAAATCAGACAAATCTCCGGATTGTACAATAAACTGCTTGTGCAAAGGGTTTTTGGAAATCTCTGCATAATTCAGCCTGTTCTTGAAAATATCACAGGCCATATAATAGGCTTCACGGAAAGATTCTTCCGAAGCAACATTCTGACCAGCTATCGAATAGGCGGTACCATGAGCAGGTGATGTACGTACTATCGGCAGACCTGCCGTAAAATTGACGCCACTTTCCATGCTGAGTGCCTTGAAAGGTATCAATCCCTGATCGTGATACATAGCCAGGATACCGTCATAATTTCTAAAATCACCGGATCCAAAAAAACCGTCAGCAGGTATAGGTCCAAAACAGCAAACCCGTTGTTCCTGAGCCTTAAGTACGGCTTCTTTGATAATCTCCTTATCTTCCTTTCCAATCAAACCGTCATCACCGCCGTGTGGGTTGAGTCCCAGAACAGCGATTCGAGGTTTGTTTATATTGAAATCGCGCATCAGGGAACGGTTTAAGGTACGAAGCGTCTGAACCAGGTTTTGAACATTTATCGCTGCGGGAACTTCCGAGATGGGTATGTGACCGGTTGCTACAGCAACCCGCATCATTGGACTAACCATCAGCATAAGGGCGCTCTTTCCGTCACCAAAAACGGATTCGAGATATTCTGTATGTCCCGGAAAATGAAATTCCTCGGATTGAATGTTGTTTTTATTGATAGGCGCAGTGATGAGGACATCAATCAAGCCCTCTTTCAGCTCCTGAGACGCTCTTTCTAAGGCTTGAAACGAGGCTTTTCCAGCTATGGGTGTTGAATGGGATAACTCGACCTTGACCTCATCGTCGGTGCAATTGACAATGCTTATTTTGCCAAAAGCTGCTTCATGGGCAGAATTGACAGTAGTCAGGTTGACCGTGTTCAAATCAAGCGCCTTTTTGTGATAGGCTGCCACTTTGGATGAACCATAGATAACAACTGTTTGATTTTCATAGATTCTTGGATCTGAAAGTGTCTTAAGGATCACTTCATAACCAATTCCGTTGATATCACCTTGCGTAATTCCAACACGTATTTTCTTATCTTCCATAAATTAACATTTAACTTTTGCAGAAAACGATTTTTGCCCATATGGACAAACCAGCATATTGATAGATATACTGACAAAATTGCCGACAAGATACAAAGAAAAACCTTTAATTAAATGAATGAACCCAAAAATATTAAACCGATGACTTATTTGTGGAAAGGAGTCCACAAGCAGCCTGAATATCCTCTCCACGGGATTTTCGGATGGTCGTCTTCAACCCTTTTTCATTCAGATATTCGGCAAATTTTTGTACCGTCATTTCGTCAGGCGTCTGGAAAGGGGTTTCGGGTATGGTATGAAATCGGATGAGATTGACTCTGCAATCAAGACCGCGCAAAAGGGATAGCAGCTTATTGGCATGCGTTGGTGAATCGTTCAAACCTTTAAACAGGATGTATTCAAATGACAGTCTGCGCTGTTTGCTAAAGTCGTAATTCCGGAGCATCTTAATGGTCTCTTCGATAGGCCAAGCTTTCTCAGAGGGCATCCAGGACAGACGTTGATCGTGAAAGGGGCTGTGAAGACTCACGGCCAAATGGCATTTACTTTCTTCGAGGAATCTATGAAGACTTGCATTCACGCCAATGGTAGAAACAGTGATCCGTTTGGGACTCCAGGCGAATGCATCTTCTGAAGTCAGAATCTCCAGCGCTCTCATGACTTCGTCAATATTATCCATGGGTTCACCCATTCCCATAAAGACGATGTTGGTCAAATCTCCGGACTCGGGTATGGACATGATCTGATTCAGGATTTCCTGTGCGCTCAACTGGGCTTTGAAACCCATCCGGCCGGTCATACAGAATTGACAGTTCATCTTGCAGCCTACCTGAGCAGAAACACAGAGTGTGGCACGGTCTGCCTCGGGTATCATCACACTCTCGATAAGATGACCGTCAACAGTCTTAAAAAGGTACTTATTGGTGCCGTCTACCGAATGAGAGACGTGCACAGGTTCGGTAAATCCCAGATCGGCATTCTCAGCCAACAGGATTCGATTTTTTTTGGAGAGATTTGTCATTTCCTCAAAACTGCGCACACGCTGAACATAAATCCATTCATGCAACTGTTTCGCTGCATAGGCAGGCATACCCTGCTCCAGCACCCAGGCTCTGAGTTCTTCCGGTCGTTTTCCGAGGATTTGATATTTCTCCATAATCTAAAAGACAAAAAACGGGGTGAAAACACCCCGTCTTTTTAGTATTGGTTTATACCTGTATAAACAGGTCTTTGTTTGTATTAATAGAAACGGATACGTGAATCGGTTACTGTCATTGATTTACGCACTGCAGGCATGGTCTGATACATCAAACGATACATATTGGAAGCATTCCAGGAAGCTTTTTCCTGAGCAATGTTAAATACTTCCTGAGATTTGGTGTTAGAAACGACCTTGAATACATAAACGCCCGTTTTACCTTTTACAGGTTCAGAGATCTTATTGATGGAAGCAGCAGTTGCAGCAGCTATCAGGTTGGGTTCTTCACCAATGCCGGCAATACGGTTGATGGAGAAATTAACGAATCGTGCAGAGTCAACTTTCAGGTTGTTTTCATTTGCTAGTGCATCCAATGAAGTGATATTTTTGGATTTCCATTCTTCAGCAATCTGATTGGCTTTTTGCTCATTGATGAGTTCACGTTGCAGGATGTTTGTAACATTCTCTACAGATTGATATTCACCATCGCTGACACCTGTCACGCCAATGACAACAAATTGGTTGCTTTGGTTTTCAAGTATGGGAGATACATTTCCGAGGTCATTGTTAAATACAAATCGAATGGCTTGTCTCATTTGTGAAAGTTGCGCCAACGTGTTATCTGTTTCACGGATGGTTTGAGCCTGCAATACTTCGTAACCGGCTTTTTCAGCGGCTGCAAAAAATTCGTCTGCTGTCTGATTATCTGCGACCAGTCGGTTCAATTTGTTGTATGTTCCACTGATTGATGTCTGACTAGGTGTCACCTGCATATAAACGACTGCCACTTTAGATTTGGCAACAGGAGATGTTTTAGCTGTCACTTCAACAATGTTCAGGGAATTCTTGGACTTAACCAGGAAAGCAGAATTAAGTGGAGCGCCAAAACATGTTCTTACAAAGTTTGTTCCCATTGCAAGCGCGTCAGCTTCACGGAACCAACCCATTTCAGCATTTCCACCACCTCTTGAATATTTTGCAGCAAGTTGAGCAAAATTGCCACCTGTACGAACAACATTCAATAAGCTGTCTGCCAATTTCGTTTCATTTGGTCCGAGAACAATCTGGCGTGCATTGATGGAATCAGGTGCAACCGTTTTGTCTATCAGGCGAGCCATGATGAATGTACCATCTTTATAGACAGGACTCAGGAATGCGCCGTTACCGGAGGTTTGTACGAATGATTTGACAGTAGGGTCAAATGAGTTGTTGGAGATATAGCAATCTAAAAAGCCATTGTCAGAATTTTCATTGACAAAACCTTCGAGATCGGTAGTTGTTGCAAATTCACCCTGGATTTTCTGAATAGCGGTTTCAATAGTCTTATAATCTTGGGTACTTGGTGTAACATTAACTACGACATATTTTGCTGAACGGTATGGTTTCTGGGCGAAGCGTTCTTTTTGTGCATTGTAACGTTTCTTGATATCGCCTTTGCTCACTTTGAACAAGGAATCTGGAAGTGTAGTGAATGGTTTACATACATATACGAAATCCACACTGTTGCTACGTTCTGCAAAGGCAGCTTTAGCGTCAATGGAGTTGGCCTGAATTGTTTTGGCAAGTAACGTATTGATCTTTTCTTCCAGACGTGTATATTTTAATTGATTCTCCCAGAACATCCAGTAGCTTTTCAAAGTCTTGATTTGTTCCTGGTCCTGTGCAGGGTATTCGGATAAATCTTCTTTTTGGATGGTTTGAAGGAAGTTCATCATCAGTGAACGGTCAAAACCTCCTGCCTGGGGATTCTGAAAAATGGGCAACTGTTGAATAATTGGATGAACATTTGCTCCATTGATCATATTGAAAATTTCTTTACCGGTTACGGATACACCGAGCATTGCTGCTTGCTGATCAAGTAAACGTTCACGAACGATGGTTTCATAGACTGACTCACGGATCTGACTGATGACAGCATCATCAATATTGGTTTGACCTGTCTGAATCTTATAGACTTCCTGCATTTCTGCAATTCTGGCATCGTATTCTTTGTAGTTCAAAGATGCATCACCGATTTTAGCTATTTTTTCCTGAGACTCACGGAAAAGAGAAGATCCGGAATTCAAAAAATCCCCGATAATAAAAGCAAATAAAGCCAAACCAATCACGAGTGCTAAGAGCCCTGCTTTATTTCTGATTTTTTGTAAGGTTGCCATATGAGAAATGTATGTTTTAAATTAGTTGCTCGGTTAAGAAAGTTTTGTGAACTCTTTTTTCAGCCTGCGAATATACAAAAAAATGTTTAATTGCTAAGGAATATTGATTATTTTGAAGCTTTCACTTCGTTTTCCACAGGCTTAGATTCCTCTGAATCTATGGGTAATTCACCCGATCCATTTAGAATATTGTACTTCGTCAATGTTTGGTTGGATTCAAAGCCATACCCTTCGAAGACTCCGTCTACTCGTTCAATTCGTATAAATGAGTCAGAATAAATACGTTGATCCCTTTGATCCCAATAAAGTAAGGATGTCTCAAATATTTCACCTTTCAGGTTTATTAGTTTGACATTTTTCTTCAACTCCCAAAGTTTCCGGTTTGAAAAATAACGAGCTGTATCGCACTGAACGATCGATTCAGTTTTCAGGCTGTCGTTAAACCTTTCAAAATAGACTTTCTTGGGGAAATACCAGTATGGATCACTGACCTTGTCATAGATTTCCCAGATTTCGGCTATGACCCGATAACGAATGCGGCCTGAATCAGAAATAAGTGTCGTGACAGAATCAGTGTACATACCTGGAACGGCACCTCTATCCTTGAACATTGGCAAGAAGTCCTTTTTTTCTTTGGAACAGGCAACAGTAAGTAGCATGAGAAATAGTATTCCCCATGCACCTGTTAAGCTTAAACGGTTTTTATGAACTTTTGCTGGCAAAACGTTGTGATATAGATTTAAAAATCAACTTACAGTTTACGTTTCAAGAACCACATTTCATTGAATGTCACATCCAGTGAAACTTTAAAATAGTTTTCCTTTATGGGTAACGATGTAGGTACCAGGAGCTTTCCAGCTTCAAAAGTGAAGTTCAGGGCTGTCTTTTGACCTCTGAGCGGCAAACCGAAACCTAGAGATAGACCAGCATTCCGTATATTTCCATCGGAGAATTTGTAGTAGGTATCACCATATTGAACGCCAAAACGGTATTTGATGGCCTTAAAATAGTTGGTGGCAATCGTTTCCGGTAAGTACTCTACACCCAAAGCCATTCGGGTTGAATTTGACATGGAATCTTTCACTCCATTGATGGATGCTTTGCTCCAGGCTTGATTCTGATAATCCATTCCAATAGTCAGCCGATTGTCGTAGGTGTAACTGGCACCGAATCCAAATGAATTTGGCAATTCATTATGATCGTAGGTTGTGGTGATGATGGTATCCTTTGATGGAATGATGGATGCTTCCTGATTTTCACTGAGGGAAAAAGTGCTGGCATTGGTATAGGTGGCACCAAAAACGGCCTTACCCTTTGTTCCAAACGTCGTCTGATATTGAATACCCAGATCCAGGCTTGGTGCGCCAAGATACAGGGAATTGTACTCGTACAGATTCGTGTTTAAGGAATTGTTGTAAATAATGGAATTGTTGTAAGATATAGACCCGAAAACATATTTAAGATTTGCACCCACGGACAGGTGTTTGCCCAACAAGATACCGGAACCTAAAAAGAGGGTGTTCAAACCGCCTGTACCTACATGCGTTTCTGTATAGTCCGTTTCGCCTCTGGGTGTGGTTCGATTGATGTAATAGGAATACCCAACACTTGAATAGGGCATCAATCCCACGCTCAATCCCCAATACTTTTTCAAGGGAATCTTGAAGGCCAGATAGTCAAATCTCCCGTTTGGATTCACCTGATTCTGGTTTTCCTGGGTGAAAATAGACACAGAAGAGGAAACTCCGAAATCAAAGACAAAATTAACAGTGTCAACTGCTGAATAGGACGCAGGGTTCAGGGGATTGATCAGGGTATTATCCCGTATACCGTATCCGATTCCGCCCATGGCACGATTTTTACCCAAACTGGGATTTTCCAAAGACCCAAAACCAAAACGGCTATAAGGTGAATTGGTATTCTGAGCAGACAAGCAGCTCACAAAAAGTAACAGCGTCAAGGCTGAAAAAAGCTTTTTACGAATGGACATTATATTGTAGTATTCTGTTTAGACCAATGAGTACCAAATTTTTGCACGCAAAGATGCCATTTTTTAGTTTCCCGTCAAAATAAATTAGGTCACCGCCTGTTAAAAAAGCGAAAAGGTTTGTATGCCTGCGTTGCAGGTCCTGGTAACAACCATCAACTTCATAAACTATTCCTTGCATAACTCCTGAGAGAATAGCGGTTTGTGTATTTGTGCCCATTGGTTCAAAGCCGATTTCGGGTTTAACCAAAGGTAGTTTATCTGTAAATTTATTCAATGCTTTTAATCGCATTTGCACTCCCGGGGCAATATTCCCGCCCATGTAGGTACCATCTTCTCTGACAAAATCATAGGTTATGGCTGTACCCATATCAATAATGAGCAATGGTTTCTCCGGCTGAATGCTCCACCCTCCTACTGCTGCAGCCAATCGATCAAGCCCAAGAGTTTCCGGCGTCTGATAGGCATTCCGGATTGGTAGAGGCGTCTGGCTGTTCAGTTGAATAAAACCGGGTATATGCGCAAGGAGACAATCAATAATTTCCGGCTTCAGGTTTTTAACGGTAGACAGAATTCCTGCCTGGATTTCCTGCGCACTGAAGATCTGAAGCAAGTAATTCACACTTAACTCTTTACAGGTCTGAACCGAAACAGGTTCATTTTCCCCTTCAAAAAGAGCCAGCTTACAAATTGTATTTCCTTGATCTATGACTAAATCCATTTAATATTTCAATAGCTATTGAAAGACAAAGTACGGTAAAAATTATCAAAATTCAATCATATTGAGAGCAAACGTTTAAAAACAAAGAGAGCCAGGACTTAATTCATTGGTCCTGGCTCTCACTTTGTGATTATTTAAACTTTTAACCGAGGGTATCTATCCATACACCCTGGAGTACGTCATTAATTCTTGGCAAACTTAAAGCTTTTGGTATTACTTGCACCTTCCACCTTTAATAGATAGACACCTTTGGTCAAATCCGAAACATTGATGCTGTTCAGATAGCCGGTGACTTTCAAAATCTCAGTACCGTAAGCATTGTAGACAGTGGCTGTTACTGATTCATTCTCAAATCCGGTCAAATTCAGACTATGAACAACCGGATTGGGATAGATCGAATAGGAACTTAATGGACCATTATCTTCAATAGACAGAGGTGATGACTTACCATAACTTAAAACATATATCCCGGCATCGATGTATTGACCACCCTCAGTCTGATGGCAATGAACAGCGATGACATTCGTGCCATTCTGGATTAAAGCATTCTTCGCAGCTGGTGACATATCAAACAGATTGTAATTTGATGTAAAACCGTTTATGGATGCAGCGAATACCCCATTTATGTAGATCTCACATTCTTCGTCGTGATGAACATAAAGCTTCATGCTGTCCAGATTTTGTGGAGAAAGACCACCCAGCGTGAAAGTCCGGCGTATCCAGATATCATTTGTATCCCATTTGGTCTTGATGATTGCCCCTGGAGTTCCTGCAGTTCCAAATCCTCCCTGACCTTTGACCCAACCGGTCGGTGTATAGGAAAGTTGTGTCCAATTCGAAGCAGGCTGAGTCGTGGTATAGTCCCAAATCTTTGTAGCTGTAATTGCTGCAGGACACAAAGCTGTCATATATAGATTTTCATTTATAGCCTTGTTGTTTGCAGCAATGATTCTAGAGAAGCCAAGTTTGTTGTATCTATCATAGGATAATAGTCCGTTGACTTCGTTTTCAACATCCGTAATCTCAGTATAAACAGCAGCACTCAAGCCCATATTTGATTTAAACTGGACCAGCAAGTCCATAAAGTCATTGTACATATCGGCAATGGCTGTTGGAGAATCGACCATGACATAACTTCCACCCTTGTCGTATACGTGTCCGGAAAGCTTATAACCAATACCACCGAATTCACCGCAAACCAATGACTGATAGCCGTTGTTATTGGGGTATCCGGGAGCTGGGTAACTATGAACATCCAGGATGTCGCCAGCCTCATCGTAAGGACCACCACTACCCTGGTTGCAAAGTCTGGTGGTATCGTGCGCCATCACTTCATCACTCAAGGCCTTCACATTGTGGGCACCCTGAAATTCGTTAAAAACCACCCACGAGATAATACTTGGACTGTTGTGATGATTGTCTATCATCTTAAACAACTCGTTGTGATAAGCCACTTTATCAACTTCGGGACGGGCATCCATTGTCCAGTAGGAATTAGCTGATGGCATATCCTGCCAAACCAACAGACCTAGTTTATCGGCCCAATAATACCACCTTTGAGGTTCTACCTTAATGTGTTTGCGGACCATATTGAAACCAAAACGCTTGATCATTTCAATATCGTATTTCAAAGCAGCATCCGTGGGAGCAGTATAAAGTCCGTCGGGCCAGAAACCCTGGTCCAGGGGCCCCATCTGGAAAAGAAAGGCATTGTTGAAGAACATCTTGTAGTATGCTCCTACTTTGTTCATGGCTATTTTTCGCATACCAAAATAGCTTTTCAACGAATCAACACCACTTCCATTGCTGTTCAACTTGATATCCAGGTCATACAGAAATGGAGAATCCGGAGACCACAGTTTTGCGTCTGCAACAGGAATGACCAAATTGCTGTTTGCAGCACCGTTAAAGGTCGCAACAATTGTTTCACCATCTTTGACAGCAATAGATACAGTCTGATTGGTTGCATTCCCTTGTGTTAAGACTTTCAGATTCAAAACAGACTGATCCACATCAGGAGTCAGTTTAATGCTGGTAATGGACGTTTGGGGAATGGGCTCAAGCCAAACGGTTTGCCAAATACCTGTGGTGCTGGTATACATTATACCTTGGGGGTTCAAGGTCTGTTTTCCACGTGGCTGACCAGCTAAATCGGTTGGGTCGTAAACTCTGACTGTCAATTCCTGCGATCCTGTTCCCACAATAAAGGAAGTAATATCGTAGCTGAACTCATCATAACCACCTTTGTGTATACCAAGGCTTTGACCGTTGATGTATACTTGTGATTCATAATCGACGGCACCGAAATGCAGCAGAATTTTCTGTCCGGCCCATTCTGCAGGAACTGTGAATGAACGACGGTACCAAAGTCTGTCGTGTGCTTCCATAACACCGGAAATGGCCGATTCCACTGGAAAGGGTACCAAAATCTTACTGGTAAGTTTACCGACAGGCATCACTTCTCCAGCCGAAACACCAGGTTGATATTGCCAGATGCCATTCAGGTTCAACCAGTTCTGTCGAACCATCTGTGGACGTGGATATTCACCCAGAACATTACCGGTATCGACTCTGGAAGCAAAAGGCGTCATTAGTCTGGCTTTCTTCATGGACCAGTCTTGAGCGAATGTTGCAGTAGAAATCAAACCAAGACCTACTATAAAAAACAATCTTATAAATTTTTTCATGTATAATAATTTACTGTTGAATAAAAAAGAACCTCTTACGTTGTACCGCTTTATTTAATAAACCTGGCTACATTGGTTTTACCTTCAGCTACAACCAAAGCGACATAAACGCCTGAAGCAAGGGTGCTTAGATCAATGACAGTCGTGTTACTGGTCGTTTTGACAGACTGAACCTGTTTGCCATATACATCGTAAATAGTGATTTCAGTAATAGCATTGCCGGTCACATGGAGTTGACTCTGGGTTGCAAAAATGTCTGTATTGGATTGGTTGGCCAATGCAACAGATGTAGGGACATCGACGGTAGTAGTTAAGCCGCAATCAATGTATTGTCCTCCAACATTTTGAAAGCATTTAACTGCCAGCACATTTTCACCATTTGGATTGAAATTATTCATCGCATCCAGATCGACAGGCTTTACAACATATCTTGATTCCCAGCCGCTTACAGTCTTGTATGCCAAAGCTCCATTGATATAAACCTCAACCCAATCGTCGTTGAAAATTCTAAGTTTAAGTGCAGCGATAGATGCTGCGGTCAGATTTTGGGTTGTAAATTTTTTCCGTAAGTAAATCCAACCCGGTGTATTCCATTCAGTAGAAGCGTATTGAAATTCGGATAGTTTTCCAAAACCACCGGGACCTTCTGACCAGGCTGAATCGTCAAACTCTAAAAAATTCCAGTCCGGAGTTTGTTCTGTGAGTGTGTACTTCCAGATTTGATCTACTTTTTCAGACGTTTCCACCAACGCTAAAGGCTGCGTTGAATTGGTTGATGCAAAGGCTATTGTGGTTGCCCCAAATAAAAGAAATGTGAGTAAGTTTTTTTTCATAGGTTAAGTGTAATTCAGATATGCAAAGAAAGCCAATTATCGCTTCGGGAGCGATAAAAAACTATTCAATAAAGAATAATAATTGACCAAAGAAAAAGAATAGTCAGTATATACAAAGAGCCCCTTAACGAAGATGTTAAAGGGCTCTGCCAAATTAAAAATAAGTTTTGTTAAACCGATTGCTCAATGTTCCAGACAAAGGCACGGACTCCGGCTTCTTTATTTTGTTCATCCATGGTCTTGATGTACTTCAGGAGTTCAGCGACCTGATCATCCTCCACCATCGTGATGGCTGCTGAATTCATCTCGGGCCAGGTATGGGTACCCATACGAGGCTCACCGTCAACACTTCCACGACCGTCTACTTTTTCCCAGGCTGTATATCCCCGGATGGACAAACGATCGAACAAATAATCCACGCGTTCAGAACTGGTCTGATTATATATGATAAATACTGCTTTCATTTGTTTATTTAGTTAGTTCGTTGTCTTTTTCCTTCATGAATACAAACTGTTTCCGAATGGCATTCGTTTTGTCACGGTCACCATGACGGGCAACCCCGGCATAAAGAACTGGTACAAATATAAGCGTTGCAATGGTTGAGAAGATCATACCTCCAATGATGGATACTCCCATAGGTGACCATATTTCTGAACCTTCACCAATACCCAATGCCATGGGGAACATACCAAGAATGGCTGTCAATGATGTCATGAGTACCGGACGCAAACGGGAACGACCTGCAATTTCCAGTGCTTCGTTCAATTCATGTCCACGGTCACGGGTCAGGTTTATAAAGTCGACCAGTACAATACCATTCTTAACAACAATTCCAACAAGCATTATCAGGCCAAGCGCAGCAATGACACTCATTGTCGTACCTGTCACGAACAGGGCGATAAAGGCACCACTCATGGCAAATGGTATGGCAACCATGATTACAATTGGTTTAGCATACGACTCAAACTGAGAGGCCATAACAACGTACACCAAGATGTTAACGATCAACAACATCAAAGCAAGATTCGTCATGGAGTCCATCATTTCCTCATAAGCACCCCCAACATTGATGATTACATCTTTGGGTACATCGACCTTTTTAAGCTCTGCATTGATTTCTTCGGCCAGAGTTCCAAGTGAGACGCCAACTGGTGTCACGGATATTTTCACCATTCGCTCACGACGCTTGCGTTCAATGTTTGGTGGGGACCAGAATTCCTTGATTTCACCAAGTTCTTTCAATTTGATTTTGGCACCTGTTGGAGTAGGTATGGTTAACTCTTCCAGTTCAGATATGGAGTTTCGGGATTTTTCGTTCAGTCGCACCACAATGTCGTATTCATCGCCACCTTCTTTAAAGAATCCGGCTGAAGCGCCATTGGTCCTGTTTCGGATATAGGTGGATACGATCGCGCTGTTCAATCCATGACGGGCTAATTTTTCTTTATCCAGGACAATCTGTAATTCGGCCTTGTCGTCCTTACGGCTGATGGTTACGTCCCTGGCTCCCTTCAAACCGACACAGCGTGTTTTTATATCCTGAGCCAGTTTGTTGGTTTCATTAAAATCATAACCGTAGATTTCTACGTCCACGGTGCTTCCACCGGCTGACATGTTCATACCACCGCCTGTTACCGAGGAATTGATGACTTCCGGGATGGTTTTTAAATAGGTACGGATTTCTTCGGCTATTTCAACATCACTGCGTTTCCTATCCTTCACCTCCGACAACTTTAGATTCAGGTTTATCAAATTGGTACCTGAATTCATAAACAAGGCAGAGATACCACCATCGTCGTTTGAACCGGTTGAAGTGGACAACATTGTCACTTCCGGACAATGTTCATTGATATACGCCTCAATCAAATGGGTCGTTTTCATGGTTTCTTCCACCCGGGTACCTCTTTGCACTTCGATTTCTGCTGTCAGCATACTTTGGTCAGCGCTTGGCATCATCTCAAATTCCAGAAAAAAGATCAGAATGAAGGACGCGAAAAAGGTTAATATGGCACCCAAAAGCACTTTCTTTTTATTTCTCAAGGCTTTATGAAGGATTCTTCCATACCAGTTATCCAATTTATCGAGTGCAGGTGAAATTTTGCGGTCCCACCAGCGGGATTCATCCTCTTTGGTTTTTGCCTTGAGGATTAAGGCCGACATCATTGGAGTCAGGGTAATGGCTGCCAACATCGATACGGACACCGTTATGGAAACAATCCAGCCCAACTGTTTGAACATGACTCCCATCATACCACTGATCAAGGTCATGGGCATAAATACAGCCACAATAACCAATGTAGTCACAATAACGGAAACCCAAACTTCATTGGTCGCGTATATAGCTGCCTCTCGGGGACTGCTCCCCCGCTTAATGTGCCGGGATATGTTTTCAAGTACTACAATGGCATCATCCACCACAAGTCCAATCGCTATAGAAAGTGAAGAAAGGGATATAATGTTCAGGGTTCCACCTGTTGCGTACAAATAGATCGCTGCCGACAATAAAGATATTGGAATGGTCAGTGCGATAATGAAAGTAGCCCGGAGTCGTCCAAGGAAAAGAAGTACCACAACGACGACAAACAACAAAGCATAAAGCAAGGTTTCAGAAAGTTCGTTTACCGAATTCTTGATAAACTTGGAGGAGTCATAAATAACATCGAGCTTCACATCCGCAGGAAGCGATTTTTCCAACTTGACCATCTGCTCTTTAACCTGGTTACAAACAGCCACCGAATTGGCACCTGACTGACGGGTGATCATCAAACGGACAGACTGCATGCCATTGGCTTGTTCAACGAGCGACAGGTCTTTCCTGGTATCGTGTATTTCGGCTACATCACGCATGAACACGGTCATACCATTGACACTACCTATTACCAGGTTTTTAATTTCATCGCTTTCTGCAAATTCACCCTGAACGCGCAACTGATAGCTTTCAGAACCCATTTTGACGGCTCCTGCGGGCATATTCAGATTGTTGCCCGAAACTGCAGCTGAAACTTGCTCCAGTGTTAAACCATGGGCATCCAGCTTATTGGGGTCAATATCCACATAAACATATCGTTCGGGCGCACCAATAACGGATATTGCCCCTATTCCATCAATACGTTTCAAGGGATTGGCCAACTGATCATCGAGTATCTTCTGAAGCCCCAAATAGCTTTCTTTTGCTGTAACTGTATACTGCAAAATGGGTATCATACTGGTGCTTATCTTATAGATGGCCGGACGATTACAACCTTCCGGCAGGTAATCGTTTATCTGGTCCACACAATCCCGGAGATCATTGACCGCTTCGTCCAGACTTGTCCCGTAATTGAACTCCATGGTCACCATCGACATGTTGTCCAATGATTTCGATGTGATATTCTTGATTCCCTGAACACTGTTGAAAGCATCTTCCAGTCTCTTAGTCACATTGGTCTCAATTTCAGAAGCATTCGCTCCTGAATAAGCAGTCATTACTGTCACATAGGGGTATTCTATCTCCGGGAACTGGTCTATCGGGAGATTGGACAGTGAAAACAAGCCGGCCATCATGACTGCCACGAAGATCATCAGTGTGGTGACCGGTTTGTTTACAGCACTTTTATATAAACTCATAATTTATTTTTATTTTTAAATCCAATGGATCGAACCTTATTTAACCACATTAAGCTTGCTGCCATTTATCAACCTGGCCTGTCCGGATGTAACCAGTTGATCTCCAGCCTTTATTTTATCTGAAATCAATTCAACTTTATCATCGAAACGAGCACCGAGCGTAACTGAAACACGTTCTGCAACACCGTTTCTTTCAAGGAAAACATACCGTTCGTTGGACCCCTGAAGTTTCAAAACGGATTGATAAGGTACCACCATTGTTTTGGTTTCGCCCATCTCAAGGGTTGCACGAACAAACATACCCGGTGCTAAAAGTTGTTTACCGTTGGGTATCTTGAGTTCCACTTCAAAAGTGTGAGCAGATGCATTTACAGTAGGAGCAATTTTAGTCACGGTGCCTGCAAAGGATTTATCTTTATAGATATCGGACTTAACATTTGCTTTCATCCCCATTTTTACTAAAGGATAGAAACTTTCAGGTACGCTGACAATTGCTTTCAGGTCGTTCAGCTGAGCTACGGTCACAATGGGTTGTACACCTGAATACAATTCGCCGTTCTCGTAATTCTTGGCAGTCACGACACCACTAAATGGAGCGCTGATACGAGTATTCTTTTCCAGAAAAGCCAGGCTGTTTTTTTGCACATCCAGCTGGGTCTTGGTCTGATCGTAGATCTGTTGTGAAATGGCACCGGTTTCGTGCAGCGTTTCATAGCGCTTGAAATCATTCTGCAGATTGTCAATACTCAGTCTGGCCTGACGCAAACTGGTTTGATCCATTTGTACCAACGTTTGTCCGGCCCGGACACGGCTACCTACTTCCACATAAATTTTCTCAATACGACCTGGAGTAACTGGTACCAGATTTACATCTTCCCAAGGAGTTGTGTTGGCTGAAAATTCAAGTACACGGCCTATATTTCTGGGTTCAAGAGTGGTGACCCGCACATTTTCCACTACAACGGTTTCTGTTTTCTTAGCGGCATCTGTTTTACCGGAAGTACATGACTGAAAGCTTATTGCTGCCAGTGCAAAAGCAATTACAATTGAAAAATTGATTCGTTTCATTGTCTGTATGATTGTTTTATTAGTATCTATAGTTTATTAAATCAAATCGAGCAGTTTCTTCAGGGAATCCTGTGCACCAAGCAGGTTCATCACCGCACTGATGTAGTTGCTCTGGGCTGTCAGCAAGTTGTTGTTTGCCATTGTCAGTTCCAGACTGGAGGATAGTCCCTGTTCGTATTTCTTGGTAATGTTGTTAAATACCCGCTGGGAGACCTCGATGTTTTTTTTCTGAATTTCATAGGTCGACTGAGCACTTTTCAAATTAAAGCGGAGTTGTTTCTCCTGCAAAAGGAGCTGATCTTTTGCAAGTTCATTATCAAGTTGTGAAGATTGATAGCTTAATTTTGCCTTCCTGACACCGGCCAGATTTTTTCCTCCAACGATCAAAGGCATGCTGGCGGATAGCACCAGCGTGTTTTTCAGAGTCATGTCAAATGCACTCTTCATGATCTTTTCGTTGTGCTGGAAAATGGCTGTAACGCTTGGTAACATGGAGGCTTTGGATAAATCAATTTGCTTCCTGCTCATTTGAAGTCCCAGATTGCTGGCCTGCATTTCCGGATTATTCTCTATTTGAAAGGGTTGTGCCAACAATTCGTAGGAGTTGGATTTTTCGGTAAGAGTAAGCAGTGGATCGGTCAGCTTAAGACCGTCGTTCGCACCTATACCTAAAAGAAGATGCATGGAATTGTATGCCAATTCTATGTTTCTTTCCACCGATTGAAGTGTGTTTTCGAGATTTGCCAGCGTGACATCCATTTGATCCGCTTCTGTTTGTTCACTGATACCTACTTCTACTTTGGCATGAGTGGCTTTGACCAGTTCACGGATATTCCCGATATTCTTTACCAGAATGTTTTTGTTGTCTTCCGATACCAGAATGGAATAATAGGCCATATTGACGCTTTGCTTAATGGCCAGTTCCGTTTGTTTCAAAACGTTTTGCGACATCTGCCTGCCGAGTTCCGACAATTGAATACCAACAATAATATTGGCATTGAAAAGTGCCTGAGTAACCTGAATCGTGGCTGTGCTGGATTCTTGCATGGGAATAACCTGTCCGAAGATTTCCAGATTGGCGCCCAGGTAGTTGTTGTAGCTCATGGAAACACTGCTTTGCGGTAAATAATTCGCAATTGCTGACCATTTGGCGGCTTGCGCTTCCTGGATGGCCAGTCCGGCCTTTTTCACATTTCTGTTATTTTCCAATGCATGCAACCTGGCCTGATCCAGAGAAAAAGACCAATTTTTCTGCTCGCTTTGAACAGGAGTTTCTTGAGCTTGTACTGTCGTTGTTATACAGAAAGCCATCAATAACCAAAAAAATGTTTTTTTCATTGTCAAATTTCTAAATTTGAATGTTGTCATTATAAAAGAACCTTATTGAGTGATACTACTATTATTTACTGCTTGATTGAAATCTTCATCACCAAGCATGTTATCCAGAATCTGATCCAGCTCTTCATCCTTGAGCGGCTCTTCATCTGCCTGTTTTTCAGAAAGTCTTTTGTTCAGGAGTTTCTCGTAATAATCCATCCCCACTTTGTTGCACAAGACTCTCAAATAAATGTCTACGACAAAATTCATTCCTCGACGCAGAGAAGTTTTTCCAATTTCCTTCGGCGATAAACCCGTGAGGGTCATAAATTGAAGTGCCAGAAAACGTATCATGACATCCATATCAAAATCAGACCGGAAAAGATTTTCTTCTATTCCAGTCATGATATTCATACGAATGATTTCACGAACATGTTCCTGATTGTGATGGGTAATTCTTTTGTGGATATCCGGATAATACTTATTCAGATCGTAAAAGAAATTGACGAATTGGTCGTTTTTCCGGGAGGAATGAAAGGAAGATACCTCCATGATCAGATCGATGGCATTTCCGGTACTTCTGCAAGGATTGAATTTGACATCCTGCTTTTTCAACTGCTTTTCATTATGTTCCATCAGAACAGATTCTATCAATTCCTCCTTTTGACTGAAATGCGTGTAAAAAGTTTTTTTGGAAATACGAAGTTCGTTGCAGATGTCATCGATGCTGACACTGCGCAGGCCATACTTAAGAAAAAGTTTTGCCGCAGTTTTTTTTATAGTGGTCCTTAAGCTATTATCCATGTGTCTTGAAAATTCAGGACAAAAGTACAGCATGTTTTCTTATGAATGCATATAATTCATAAAAAAAATACATAATTTATCTATAAACCTATATAATAACACATTAGATGGAAACTTGAAAAACTATAAAGTTTCCAGTTTCCCACAATTACCTCCTATTTATTCAGAATAGGGTTCGAAATCTTTTAATATCGTATACAATTTATGAACAGGTAGCCCCATTACATTAAAATAGGAACCGGAAATCTGTTCTACCCCAACAAAGCCAATCCACTCCTGTACTCCATATGCACCTGCTTTGTCAAGGGGTTTGAAGTGATCCACATAATAATTGATTTCTTCCTCTGTCAAACAAGCAAAAGTAACTTGAGTACCTACCGTGAAAGATTTGCTGTATTTACGACTTGTCAGACAAACTCCGGTAAAGACCCAATGAACTGCACCGGATAAAGCATGAAGCATACGAATGGCATCCGCACGGTCCGTCGGTTTACCGAATATCTGCTCGTCCTTGCACACAATGGTATCAGCCGTGATGACCAAGTCGTTTGGTTTCATGTGACCCAGAAAAGCGTCTGCTTTTTTGGATGCGATGTATTGAGCTACATCGGCACCCTTCAACCCTTCCGGATAAGACTCGTCTACATCCTTCAACGTTTTCACAGTGTATTTCACCCCTAACCCATTCAACAGTTCATTGCGTCTGGGTGAATTGGAAGCCAGTATCAAATTGTATCCTGTAATATTTTCAAGCATTTGTCAGAGATATTACCATCCAAAAGCCACAGAGTCCGTCATCCATAACCCCTTAGCTTTCAAGATTTGTTCAATCAGGTCACGGCCACACCCATCTCCACCATTTTTATTGGAGATATATTTTGAGATAGACTTAATTTCCGTAGCCGCGTCGGCAGGACAAGCGGGCAGTGCAACCCGGGTCATAATTTCATAATCAGGTATATCGTCGCCCATATAGGCGATTTCTTCCGGCTTGATGCCAGTCTGATCCATAAAGTCTTCAAACTGGACTTTCTTATCGCTTGCACCCAGATAAATATGTTGGACACCAAGACTTTCAAAACGTTTACGAACGGCTTCTGTCTTACCGCCGCTGATGATTCCGATGATCAAACCTTTCCGGACTGCTTGCACTATAGCGTATCCGTCTTTCAGGTTTGCTGTTCGCATAGGTTCCCCGGAAATATGCAATGGAATGATGTTGGATGAAAGGACACCGTCAATATCAAATATAACGGCTTTTATGGTAGTTAAATCGTGTGGAATAGTACTCATATAGTATATGTATTAAACTTGTATCACGGACGTATGGCCCGTTCATGTATGCCCTGACTCAGATATTCGTACAACTTTTGCAAGTCGGGATGATTCTTTAAGGACTCCAGTTGATGGTCCATCACAGCGTGATCAAAACGTACAGCAGGACCCGTCTGAGCCAGTACCGGAGACAGAGTCTGAACCTTGTTGGCCGTTTCCTCAATCAGTGGCAACAGGTATTTGAAGTCCAGACCTTTCTCCTGGACGAGTTCTTCGGCTATTCCATATAAATAATTTACAAAGTTGTTGGCAAAGACTGCTGCTAAATGCAGTTGCCGGCGTTGATCGGAATCTGCCGGAATCACCTTTTCGCTGAGACATTGAGCCAGTTCCCTTAACAAATCCAGACTTTCCGGTCTGGCTGTCTCGATAAAAAAAGGAACTATGGAAAAATCTACCCGACGCAATTTGCTAAAAGTCTGCAATGGATAAAAAACACCATAATCTGTTGTATATGCTGAGAGAACATCCATAGAAATCGTTCCGGCAGTATGTACCAACAGTCCATTTCCTATATCCAGACGGGGCAAGATCATTGATAATGCATCATCCTTCAGTGCGCAAATATACAAATCGGCACCGGGTCGGATGAGTTCAGGCCGGGTGACTGCTTCACAACCCAGAATTCCGGCCAGCAGACCAGCGGACTCTTCAGTACGGCTATAAACCTGCAAAAAGCGATGACCTTTTGCAGCCAGTGCCGGTGCAAGCTGCGTGGCCAGATTACCGGCTCCGATCAGACTGATTTGCATGTTCTTAATTTACCTGGTTATACTTACCAATATGGACTTTTTCCCATTGAAGCCGGGTTTCGTCAAAAGGTTTTTTGTCTTCGTTCCTGACGCCAATGGCAATAATGCTTTCAACCCGAAGAGTCTCCGGAATTTCCAGCAATCGGCGAACGACCGCTTCTGAATCTTCACCTTCTGCGGATTTGCGTTCACGAATCTGAACCCAACAAGATCCCAAACCTAAATCTTCTGCTTCCAACTGCAAAACAATGGAGGCGATGGAGGCATCCTCAATCCACACATCGCTGCGTTCAGGATCAGCTAAAACAAGTATAGCCAAGGAGCAACCGGCTATCAGCTGACTACCGTTTTTCTTGCATTCCGACAAAGATTTCAGCATTTCAGGTTGATCCACCAGGATAAACTGCCAGGGGTTTGAACGTTTTGATGAAGGTGACATGAGAACGGCGTGCATCAACTGCTCTACCAATTCAGGACTTATCTGAGTTTCCATGAAACTTCTGGTACTTCTGCGCTTGCGCAATAATTCTAATAAGTTCTCCATAACTATTGACAATATAGAGTGCAAATATACGTTTTATTCCTTAAATTTGCACTTTTACGGCCCGTTGATTCGGGCCTTTTTTTCGGTTTGAGCCCATAAAATATGACCCTTAAAAAAACCACGACACTACTGGCATTTTTACTGACAATGTGCTTGCAGTCCATCCTTGCACAGGGGACTGTGACTATCTCAGGCTATGTTATGGATGCTCAGCGAAATCCCATCGAGCTGGCGACCATTTCGGATCTGAAAGGTGCTGCAGCAACATACTCCGATGATAAGGGTTTTTATACCATTCAACTGCCACGAGCCGACACCCTCATTTTAAAATATTCCTGCATTTCCTATCAACAGGCTACCCGCATCATACCCATAGAAATGAATAACCTGCAAGTCAATGTCGTGCTGGGGACATTCAGCAGAGATTTACAGGAAATCACCGTCAAAGGGCAGCGCAGACAGACAAGCACCCTACAAACACTCGACGCTTCCAGGATCCGAATGCTTCCCGATGCCTCCGGTGGCAGCATCGAAGCCTTACTGGTTACGTTTGCCGGTGTAAGTTCCAACAATGAACTCAGTTCTCAATATTCTGTCAGGGGCGGCAATTACGACGAAAATCTGGTTTATGTAAATGGTACGGAAGTCTATCGACCTTTGTTGATACGTTCAGGCCAGCAGGAAGGACTTAGTTTTATCAATCCGGAAATGGTGGAGGAAGTCCGGTTTTCTGCCGGAGGTTTTGATGCCAGGTATGGAGATAAAATGTCTTCCGTACTGGATATCAACTATAAAAAGCCTGAAAAAACAGAAGCTGTAGCATCAGTAAGCCTACTTGGCACCAATCTTTATTTTGGACAGGCTTCAAAAAACGGTAAATTCACCCAGATCCACGGTTTCCGTTACAAAACCAATGCCTATTTACTGGGTACTCTTGACACCCAGGGAGAATACAGTCCTTCGTTTCTGGATTATCAGACCTATCTGACCTATAAAATCACACCGACGCTGGATATGAGTTTCCTGGGGAATTTCTCCCAGAACAGCTACCAGTTTAAACCAGTAACCAGAGATACCAGATTTGGGACTAACACGGAAACTTACTCATTTACCATGTTTTTTGATGGCATGGAGCGCGACTTGTTCAAAACAGCCTTCGGCGCTTTAACTTTGACAAAATCCATCCGGAACAACTTGAAAATGAGCCTTCAAAGCTCCATCTTTCAAACAGAGGAGGATGAAAATTACGACATTACCGGGGAATATTTCCTTAGTGAAACACCATTGGATAACGGATCGACAGATACCAAAAACAAAGAGACCATTGGTATAGGCACCTATCACGAACACGCCAGAAACCACCTCTCAGCCAATGTTTTTAACGTGTCACACCTTGGCAGCTGGAAAATAAACAACCACAAAGCGGAATGGGGAGTTACCTATCAACGGGAACGCATTTACGACAAAATCAAGGAGTGGGAAATGCGCGACTCAGCCGGTTATGCCCTACCCTACAGCGATTCTGAAATCAAGCTGGTGTATAGCATGCGATCCAACAACGATATGGAAAGCAACCGCATCAGCGGTTTTTTACAGGACAACTGGCGTTTCAGAAATGAGAGTGGTCTTTACATCCTTACTGGTGGTCTCCGAGCCAACTACTGGGATTTCAACAACGAATTACTGGTCAGTCCCAGAATATCACTTACTATTTTGCCAACCTGGGAACACGATTTCACTTTTCGGTTCTCAACCGGTATCTATTATCAGGCTCCGTTCTATAAGGAGTTGCGATATACAAACAAGGTGAATGGGGTAGATACAGTCACTCTCAACAGAAACATCAAAGCACAAAAGACAATTCATTATGTAGCTGGAATGGATTACCATTTCATTGGTCTGGACAGACCCTTCAAGCTAACGGCTGAGACCTATTATAAAAGCATCACCAATCTGATACCTTACACGGTAGACAATGTGCGCATCCGTTATTATGGAATGAATATGGGTGAAGGATATACTGCCGGTCTGGATATGAAACTTTTTGGGGAGTTCGTACCCGGTACCGATTCCTGGTTTAGCCTTTCATTGATGAAAAGTCATGAAACGATCAAGGGTGTAACCGTTTCCAGACCCAACGAACAACGATTTAACGCTTCACTTTTCTTCCAGGATTATTTTCCAAACAATCCCAAGTTTGCCATGAGCTTGAAATTGATCTGGGCAGACGGTCTGCCCTTTGGCCCACCGGATACCGACAAGAGTTTTGCCACTTTACGAATGCCTCCATACAGACGAGTGGATATTGGAGTTTCCAGGCAATTGGTTGCAGGAGAAGATAAAATCATGCAATCCGGGTTGATGAAATATCTAAAAAAGGTATGGATTGGTATCGATTGCTTCAACCTCTTAGACATCAAAAATGTTAATTCCTACTATTGGGTCACGGACATTTCCAACCGTCAATGGGCTGTGCCGAACTACCTGACCGGCCGACAATTCAACATCCGTCTGACTGCTGAGTTGTAATTTTGCTTTAAGAAAAAGCCAACTATATATTTTTTACGTTAAGAAGTCACTCGCACGAAAGAATTTTAAAGGTTTTTAGTACATTTACGCAGAATTTTTTTGAGCTTAAATTGCTAATCAAAACTTAATTTACGAAAAATCATTTTGTTATGAACAATTCTTTTTTCAGCAACTTCACTCCAAAGGAACCCAAATTCTTTCCGATTCTAAAAGAAATGTCCGATGTGATGTTGGTTGCGTCCGATTTAATTATCGAATGTGTGCAGAATGATGACCACGAAAAGGCCATCGAATTTTACAAGAAAATCAAGGAACAAGAAAAAAAGGGAGACGCACTTTCAAACAAGGTATTTGATGAGCTGAATTCAACATTTATCACTCCATTTGACAGAGAGGACATCAACCACCTTTCAAACAGAATGGACGATGTGACCGACTACATCAACAGTTGTGCCAAACGTATCGTACTTTACAACCCAAAACATCTGCCTGAAAGCGCTTTGGAATTGGCAAAACTCATCCGGGAAGGCGCCATTTGCATCGGAAAAGCAGTAGACGAACTGGATGTCCTCAAAAAGAATGCCAAAAAAATCAAGGAATACTGTGCAGAATTGCATGACATTGAAAACAGAGCCGATGATGTTTACGAACATTTTATCATTGAACTCTTCGAAAATGAGAAAAATGGCATAGAAATCATCAAGTTGAAAGAAATTATGTATGAGCTTGAAAAAGCAACCGATGCTACAGAATATGTAGGGAAAATCATCAAGACAATCATAGTCAAATACGCATAATTCAAACCCTACGAAAGATGACCCTATTAATTACCATTATCGTTTTGGCTTTGATTTTTGACTACATCAATGGTTTCCATGATGCTGCGAATTCAATAGCAACGATCGTTTCCACCAAAGTGCTCACACCTTTTAAAGCTGTACTCTGGGCCGCATTTTTCAACTTTGTCGCTTTTTTTATCGCTAAATATGCAATCGGAGAATTTGGTATTGCAAACACCGTTTCTAAATCGGTTGTGGAAGAATTTATCACACTGCCGGTCATTTTCTCTGGAATTATTGCTGCCATTGTCTGGAATCTGGCAACCTGGTGGCTGGGCATACCCTCCTCCTCTTCTCATACACTGATCGGAGGTTTTGCAGGTGCTGCCATCATGAGCACTATCATCGCGAGCGGTTATTCCACAAGTGGTTTTGAATCCATCAAGGGCGATGTTATCATCAAGATCGCATCCTTTATTGTCCTTGCCCCACTGATTGGTATGATTATGTCCTCCCTCATTACCATCCTTATTCTATATTTATTCAAAAGAGCCAATCCACACCGCGCCAACCTTTGGTTCAAGCGCCTGCAATTGGTATCCTCTGGTCTGTTCAGTATCGGACACGGCCTGAATGACTCTCAAAAGGTAATGGGTATCATTGCAGCGGCACTTTATGCAGCCTATTCAAAAAATGGCATAGACATGGGTATCCGCACTATTGGCGAAATGCCTGACTGGGTTGCCTTTTCCTGTTTTGCCGCTATTTCACTAGGTACCATGTCCGGTGGCTGGAGAATCATCAAAACCATGGGATCACGCATTACGAAAGTAACCCCACTTGAAGGTGTTGCCGCCGAAACCGCAGGTGCTTTGACTCTATACTTGTCTGAGGCCCTTAAAATACCGGTAAGTACAACACATACCATCACAGGTGCCATCATAGGTGTTGGTGCTGTTAAGCGTTTATCTGCTGTTCGCTGGGGCGTGACAAAAAGCCTGCTTGTTGCCTGGATCCTGACCATTCCGGTTAGTGCAGCTTTGGCAGCTTTGATATACATGCTGATTGGAGCCAACATAACCGTATAAACTGTTTATTAGAACAGCCCGTACTTTTCATTTTAATTGTCCCGTTTAAAAAGGTTTGATTCAATCGGCCTTTTTAAACGGGACAATTTGATTTAGTGCAATTTAAAGTAGAAACAGAGTATCTGGTATATTAAGTTATTTCTACATAATACAAAAACACTTGTTAAAAGTCTTTGTAAATCGCAGATTTTAGTAAATTTGTGCGAATTCTGATCGCGGAACTACAAAAAGGGTATCCACAACCACCTTTCATTTTTTTTATCCTACTCTTTAAAAGCGATTTAAAATGAACAACTCTTTTTTAAGTAAGTTTACTCCAAAGGAACCCAAGTTTTTCCCTGTTTTGAAAGAATTGACCGATGTCATGCTGGTTGCATCCGATTTAATGATCGAATGTGTTCAAAAGAATGATCATGAATCGGCCATTGAATATTTCAGAAAAATCAAAGAACAGGAAAAAAAAGGCGATGTCTTGTCAAAACATATCTTTGATGATTTGAACACCACATTCCTCACACCTTTTGACAGAGAAGACATTAATAAATTATCCAACAGACTGGATGATGTCATCGACTTCATCAATAGTTGCGCCAAACGCATTGTCCTTTACAATCCGAAAACCATGCCAAAAAGTGCTGAAGTATTGGCACGTCTTATTAGAGAAGGCGCTATCTGCATTGGCAAGGCGGTGGATGAGCTTGGTTTGAAGAAAAAGAATGCCGAGCAAATTAATGAATATTGCAAGGAACTTCACGACATTGAGAACAAAGCAGACGATGTTTACGAAAACTTTCTCATTGAATTGTTTGAAAATGAAAAAGATGGCATTGAAATCATCAAATTGAAGGAAATCATGAATGAGCTGGAAAAGGCTACGGATGCAGAAGAATACGTAGGTAAAATCATCAAGACTATCCTTGTCAAATACGCCTGAGTCATTCGTGAGAAGAAGAGCGGCGTTTAAAAAGAAAACCGTAGGATAGTGCAAACGAATCGTCATAAAGTTCATTAATTCTTTTTAAACGTTCCTTTACTTTTGGATTGTAAAACACTATCTTAGATTCGAAAATCCAAAATTCAGAAACCATGAAAAGGATACGCTCTTTTTTCTACCTCGTCCTGCTGTTTATTTTTGTTGCATCCAGTCTAAATTGCCAGGCTCAAAAAACACTTTGGCAAATCGGAACATCGGACAACAATTACGGAGAATTCGCGCTGTCACCCAATCAGTATAACCAATTTAAAACGGATGGTATATTCATCATTGGAAAATCGGACGCAAAGACGACCTGGCCGTATGTCCACCCCGGACCTTCAGATGGCTGGGCCGGATCCAGGGAACATAGTTTCTCCATCCATTTTGGCATAGCGGCCCCTGTAGAAAACGGACAGTGTCAGTTGATCCTTGATTTAGTGGATACCCATTCCAACATTCAGGATCAACTAAAAATCCAACTGAATGGAAAAGACACCACCATCACATTACCAAAAGGTGCCGGCGATGCTTCCATTTTTGGAGATCCTGCCAAAGGCCGGCAGTATATCGCTACCATAACCCTTCCCGCCAGTACATTGAAAACCGGAAACAATGAAATTCGGATAAGCACTGTTTATGGCAGTTGGTTTTTATACGATGCCATTCGTTTTGAAACACCTGCTGAAGTGCTGCTTACACCAGTGACATCGCAGATAAAAATAGTGAGTACAAAACCTCAGAATGCTTTAAAAAAGGTAAACGGGCTCTTGTATCAACCCGTGAAACTGACCCTTTTTTGTCTGAGCGATTCAATGGATGTGCAACTAAAAACAGGAACATCACCCGTGACATCCACAAAAATTTATTTTGGGGAACAAACCATTGAAACGCTTTTTCCGGCAGTTGAAAAGGATTCCACCGTAAGCATTGAAGTCAAAACAGAAAAGGAAACATCCGTCATTGGAAATCTGTTGCTAAAACCAGTACGCAGACTGACTATTTATGTTCTACCCCATTCACATACCGATATAGGCTACACCGAAATTCAAACAGCCATAGAAACCAAACAGATTCAAAACCTGGTACAAGGTATCGAAATTGCCCGCAAGACAAAGGACTATCCCGAAGGATCCAGGTTTGTATGGAATGTGGAAGTGCTTTGGGCTGCAGATCTGTATTTGCAAAGACAGTCAGACACCAGAAAAAAGGAACTGAGTGATGCAGTCGACAAAGGCTGGGTCAGCTTTAACGGCATGTATCTGAATGTCCTGACAGGACTATCACGTCCGGACGAATTAATGCAGGTTTTCAAATATGCCGGCGAGTTGTCCAAAAAATACAACACCACCATCGATGCAGCCATGATCAGCGATGTACCCGGTTATACCTGGGGAACCATAGCCGCAATGGCCAACGCGGGCATCAAATATTTTTCTGTCGCCCCCAACTATTTTGATCGGATTGGTGATATCCTTGTGAAATGGGAAAATAAGCCATTTTACTGGAAATCCCCTTCCGGAAACGAAAAAGTGCTGGTTTGGATACCGCGTGCCGGGTATGCACTGTCCCATACTGTCAGCGGCATGTCGGATGAATTTGTAAGCAACTATATTTCCGACCTGGATAAAATGAACTATCCGTACGATATTACTCATATTCGTTGGTCCGGACACGGCGATAATGCTGTACCCGATCCATCCATCTGCGAATTTATCAAGGAATGGAACACCACGTATGAATGGCCAAAGTTTATCATCTCTTCGACAAGTACCGCATTCACCGCTTTTGAAAAAAAGTACGGATCGGTCCTACCTGAAGTACGTGGTGACTGGACACCCTATTGGGAAGATGGTGCGGGTTCTTCTGCCCTGGAGACGGGTTTAAACAGAGCTTCCTCCGACAGACTTACCCAGGCAGAAACCCTCCAGGCCATGTTAAGCCCAGGCAGCTTTTCTGCAACAGCCTATGAAAAGGCCTGGAAAAAAGTATTGCTTTATACCGAACATACCTGGGGTGCATGGTGCAGTATATCTGACCCGATGAGTAAAGCCACCCAGGAACAATGGACGATTAAAAAAGGCTATGCCGATCAGGCCAGCAGCCAATCCAAAAGCTTGTTCAATCAGGCAGCAAACACCAACCTTATCAATAGCACTGTTTCAGTCGATGTGGCCAATACCAATTCCTGGTTACGCTCTGACATCGTCGTTTTAACCAAAGAACAGTCTGTAGCTGGTGATAAAGTTTTGGATGAATTGGGAAACCATGTATCTTCACAAAGATTGTCGAGCGGTGAACTGGTATTCCTTGCCAGCAATCTTCAACCCTATTCGACCAAACGCTACAGGGTTGTTCCGGGAACCTCTTACTCCGAATCAAAAGTAGAGGTCATTGGTGGTACTTTGAGCAACGACAAAGTCAGGGTTGAGGTCGATACAAACAGTGGGGCCATCAAATGGATCAGTGGCAGCAATGCCTACAATTTTGCAGGTGCAACCAGTACAAATCAACTGAACGACTTTCTTTTTTTCAATGGTGCTAATTCTTCCGACATCAAACGAAACAGCGTTCCCACCATCACCATCAAGGAGAATGGTCCACTGGTGGCTTCTCTGCTGATCGAGTCGGATGCTCCGGGCTGCACTAAACTGAGCCGTGAAATCCGGTTGTATGCCGGTGCAGACTATGTAGAAATGATCAATACAGTCGATAAGAAACGGGCACCCATACCAAGTGACGCCAATTACAACCTGTATCAGGGAAAAGAAAGTCTGAATTTCGGATTTCCGTTTAAACTGACCAATCCCGTCGTTCGTATTGATGTACCTTTTGGCATTATGCGTCCGGAAATCGATCAGATACCGAGTGCCTGCAAAAACTGGTTTAGCATGAACCGATGGGCCGATGTATCGAATGAAACGGATGGCATTACGCTGGTCAGTCAGGACGCCCCTTTGTTGCAGGTAGGAGGATTGACTGCCAATCTGACCGGTTCGCAAAGTGATCCAAACGTATGGCGCAAAACCGTCGCGCCAACATCAAAGCTGTATTCCTGGGCCATGAACAATCATTGGGGTACAAACTACAGAGCTTACCAGGATGGATTAGTCACCTTCCGGTATGCTTTGCGCCCACATACCCAATTTTCCGCTTCGGAAGCCAGCAAGTTTGCCATCGGACTGAGTCAACCTCTGGTCCCGGTGCAGGTCACTGAAAAGAATCAGTTGACGCAAATGCCAAAAATCGTTTCCGACAACATCATCGTTACAGGCTACAAACCCAGTGACGACGGAAAAGCCTTTATTGTCCAATTATTCAATACTTCGGATAAAAGTGACCAGGTCGTCATCCAGGATGCATCGGCAGAAACCCCGGAGGTTTGGCTGAGCACAATTGGTGAGGATTCCCTGAAATTGATGAAAGACACCGTCACATTGCCCGGCTATGGCGTTATGATCGTTCGGATTAAAAGTTTATTCGGTCTGAATGCTTCCCTGAACAAGACAAATTCTTCCGGTGAGACCATTCGTCTCTTTCCAAATCCTGTGAAAGACATCCTGAAAATCGGCAATGGGAAAGATTTCTCAACCTTTATTGTTACAAACATCAAGGGACAGATTATTCTGACTAAAAAGAACACTAAAAAATCCTCTGAGATAAATCTAAGCTCCATAGATCAAGGCGTGTACCTGCTCAAAGGAATCAATCTGGTAGGGAAAACAGAAATACTGGGGAAATTTATCAAGAGTTAAACTTTTTCACTAAATACAAAGTAAAAAAATAAGCTGCCTAATTATAGACAGCTTATTTTTTTATAGAAAACACACTAAAAGCGTGCTTAAATTTTTATCCGATAATAACCAGATCAACACCTTCCATTACGGTTTCACCCTTGGCCACTTTAATTTCAAGAACCTTACCGGCTAAATCACTGGCAATGGTGTTTTCCATTTTCATCGCTTCAAGCAACAACAATTTATCACCAATCTTGACGGTATCACCTACTTGAACAGTAATGTCAAGGATCACACCGGGAAGCGGAGACTTCACTGCGCCACCGGCACCGGTATTCTTCTTCTGGCCAAGTACTGGAGCACCTGTAGCTGTAACAGGAGGTGCAGAAGGACGTTTCACTACGATTGGGGCTTCTTCGACGGGTTTTTCAATCCCGATAGTAAATGGAGTGCCATTGACGGTCAATTCAACCTCGGTAGCTTCCTCTTTCACGATCTCAACATTGTATTGAGTACCGTTGATGGTATATTTAAATTCTTTCATCGGTTTATAATGTTTTAAGAGTGCTTACCTTCTTTCAGGAAGTTGGCGCATGTTGTAAATTTTTGAACTCCAGGGTGAATAAGACTTGTTGTTTCTTCCAAAAGTTAGAATCGCATTCTCAACATCATGAAATTCAGCGTCTAAGTCAATCAAAGCCATTGCAATGACAGCAGATACTTCAGCTGTTGGCTGGGCAGTGTCATCGTTTTTGAAAAGATTTATCTTACTCATGATTATAAAGGAATATTTCCATGTTTTCTTGGAGGATTAACTAATTTCTTGGTAGCAAGCTGTTCCAACGCGCGGATAACACGGAAACGGGTATTGCGAGGTTCGATCACATCGTCAATATAACCATATTGTGCAGCACGGTATGGATTCTGGAATAAATCAGAATATTCAGCTTCTTTTGCAGCAGCAGTAGCAGCAGGATCTTCAGAGGCAGCGACTTCCTTGGCGTAAAGAACTTCTACAGCACCGGACGCGCCCATAACGGCGATTTCAGCTGTTGGCCATGCATAGTTGATATCACCACGAAGTTGCTTGCAACTCATTACGATATGTGCACCACCATAGGATTTACGAAGGGTTACTGTTACCTTAGGCACAGTAGCTTCGCCATAAGCGTAAAGCAATTTAGCACCGTGAATAATCACACCACCGTATTCCTGACCTGTACCCGGAAGGAATCCCGGTACGTCAACCAAAGTTACTAAAGGAATATTGAAAGCATCGCAGAAACGTACAAAACGAGCTGCCTTGCGCGAAGCATTGCTATCAAGCACACCAGCCAGCATTTTAGGCTGATTGGCTACAATACCCACAGACTGACCGTTGAAACGGGCAAAACCGATGATGATGTTTTTGGCATAGTCACCATGTACTTGCAGGAATTCTCCATTATCAACGATACCGCCGATAACTTCAAACATATCGTAAGGTTTATTGGGACTATCTGGAATGATGTCGTTCAGGATATCGTCCAAACGGTTGATTGGATCGGTACATTTCAAACGTGGAGCTTCTTCCAGGTTATTTTGTGGGATAAATGAGATCAGTTTGCGAATCAGTTCCAAACCTTCTTCTTCACCGTCTACGGCAAAATGTGTAACTCCGGATTTGCTGGCATGTACAGAAGCACCACCCAATTGTTCCTGAGTTACATCTTCACCGGTAACTGTCTTAACTACTTTAGGACCTGTCAGGAACATGTAAGAAGTACCTTTGGTCATGATGGTAAAGTCGGTCAGAGCAGGAGAATATACAGCACCACCGGCACAAGGGCCAAAAATGCCGGAAATCTGAGGAATAACACCGGATGCCAGGATGTTGCGCTGGAAAATTTCAGCATAACCGGCCAAAGCATTGATACCTTCCTGAATACGCGCACCACCCGAGTCGTTGATACCGATGCAGGGTGCACCCATCTTCATGGCTTGATCCATCACTTTGCAAATCTTCAGAGCCATTGTTTCAGACAAGGAACCACCCCAAACGGTAAAGTCCTGTGCAAAAACATAAACCAAACGGCCTTCGATTGTACCATATCCGGTTACAACTCCGTCGCCCAGGAAATGTTTCTTGTCTTGTCCAAAATTGGTGCAACGATGTTTGACAAACATGTCAAATTCTTCAAAACTACCTTCGTCAAGCAGCATTGAAATTCGTTCACGAGCGGTATATTTCCCCTTTGCATGTTGCTTGTCGATGGCTTTTTCACCACCACCCAAACGAGCTTCAGCACGGAGTTCAATAAGTTCTTTTACTTTTTCCAGTTGTGTACTCATATTCAGAAATATTAAGTTTAGTTGTTAGGATTTTCGCACAGCTCCATCAGAACTCCACAGGTAGATTTCGGATGTAAAAATGCAATGTTCAGACCTTCTGCACCTTTTCTGGGCGCTTTGTCAATCAATCTGACACCTTGTTCGGAAACAAAGTCCAGAGCTTGTTGCAGGCCATCCACTGCAAAAGCGATGTGATGAACACCTTCACCTCTTTTTTCGATGAATTTAGCAATGGTACCTTCCGGATCTGTAGATTCGAGTAATTCGATTTTGGTTTGACCCACTTTAAAAAATGCTGTTTTTACCTTTTGGTCAGCAACTTCTTCAACAGCATAACACTCCAGTTGAAGAACTTTCTCAAAAAAAGGGATAGCTTCTTCCAAGCTATTGACAGCAATCCCTAAATGTTCAATGTGAGATGGTTTCATACTACTACTTTTTACACAGAGTATTTTCGTTTACCTGCAATTCGACGCTCATAGACAGCAGAATAGGCAGATTAAACTTAATTTCCTCTCTATTAATTAGGTTAATAATTTGTTTTTAAGAAACGCCACAAAGGTAGAAAAATATATGACGTACTTTATATATTTGGGGTAAAAAAGCGCTAAAAGAAGGAATAAAATTGCACAGAAAATACATTATTGAGCAATTACAGTTTAAAGGCAGAGAATTTACGAATCCGCAGGTGATTTTCCGTGGTTCGAATTCCAAAGAATCCGTTTTGCAAAGGTTTTGGATCCATATAATCGACCAGTACCTGACCATCAAGCACAAACCGGATGCGACCTTTTTGAACAACTATCTCAATTTTATACCAATGATTGGGCTGAATCAGGAAAGCCTCATCTGTATATTCAACCAACGTTTCCGGACGCTCCATGGTATTTCGGAACGCATCATAATCTCCGTCAAATCGCTGGAAGCGCGTGGCTGTATTGGCATTCGTACCGATACACATACTGTAAAGCTGCAAGCTATAATTTCGGCTGAATGCACCTTTTCGGAAGACAGACCGGGTAAAAAGGCTATCCGGATACATGGGGTCAGAAGCCATCCAAAAGCAATTCAGATCACTGACTCTGTCGAATAAACCACCCTGATCCACCACAAACGCTTCGTAGGTTATCCGGATATCACCTTCAAAAGGCATGTTGTTCCAAAGCGTCAGTCCTGCGGAGGTCTGAATATCGAGACAAGATTCATTGTTCAGATAATCCAGGTCGTACCGACCCTCAGCTTCAGCTGTCCAATAAAGGGATGCCTCTTTAAAATGATCGGAAATCAGCAAAGTTTGGGTGAATGAGGCCGTTTTGGCATTCCGTTCTGCATAGGCTCTTTTATGAAGTCGCGACCAGATGGGTGCATTGCAGGAACTGACAAGCAGCGTAAAAATCAGCGAAGTGATAATAACTGCAACCCTACCTGACTTTGAACTTAAAAAAATGGATTTCTTCGTTACCTGCAACATACTCCATTCCAGATTTTGTGTATTGCAAAAATAACAAAAAAACCCAATTATATTAAAAAAAACGAGCTGTTTCTGAAACAGCCCGTTTTATCAATAAGTAAACACATCCATTTGATTACCAAACATTTGCTCTCTTTTCCTTTGACAGATACATTGGATCAGTCGGTTTGATGTCAAAAGCATCGTACCAGGCATCCACATGAGGCAATGCACCATTAATACGCCATTTGCCCAGAGAATGAGAATCAAGCTTGGTGAGGCGAAGCATTTCTTCATCGCGGATATTTCCTGCCCAAAGATTGGCATAAGCCAGAAAGAAACGTTGTTGAGGGGTGAAACCGTCTATTTTTTCACCATATCGTTCCTGATCGGTCTGAGTAAAAGCATTGTAGGAAATCGTCAAGCCTCCGTGATCGGCGATATTTTCACCCAGGGTGTATGCACCATTTGCATGTACATCACCTAAAACAACGATGTTGTTGAAATAATCCATCAACACCTTGGTACGATCCTGAAATTTGCTGGCGTCGTCGGCTGTCCACCAGTTTGTCATATTTCCCGTCTTGTCGTATTTACATCCCTGATCGTCAAAACCATGAGTCATTTCATGACCGATTACCACACCTATGGCGCCATAATTCATCGCGTCATCGGCACTCATATAAAAGAAAGGTGGTTGAAGGATGCCGGCAGGGAAACATATTTCATTGGTGGTCGGATTGTAATAGGCATTGACGGTTTGTGGTGTCATCTGCCATTCCATCTTATCGACCGGTTTCCCGAGTTTGTTGAGGTTGTAATTGTATTCAAATTCAGACGAACGTACGATGTTTGCCCAATAGCTGTCGTTCTTGATTTCCAGATCGGAGTAATCTCTCCATGTATCCGGATAACCAATTTTAACGATAAAAGATGCCAGTTTTTCCTGCGCTTTGGCTTTGGTTTCATCGCTCATCCAATCCTGAGCCTTGATACGTTCACCCAGTGAAATCTGCAGGTTCTTAACCAGTTGAATCATACGTTCTCTGGCTTGCGCCGGGAAATATTTAGCCACATAAATCTGTCCGACCTCTTCACCAAGGACAGCGTCAATAGTGGATACAGTGCGCTTCCAAATGGGTTGGATCACTTTAGCACCGCTCAGGGTCTTGCCGTAGAAATCAAAATTGGCATTGACAAAATTCTCACTCAGGTAGCCGGCAGCATCGTTGATGAGGCACCAGGAAATATAGGCCTTCAACTCGTCTACCGGATTCGTAGAAATTACATTGACTGCAGTCGCGATGGCTTGAATTTGTGCCACATTGAGGTCCTTCAGGTTTCTTGCACCCGTTGCATCAAAAAACATTTTCCAGTCAAATGCAGCCACAGAATCTTTTAGCTCAGCAACCATCAACTTGTGATAATTCAATTCCGGAATACGGGTCTTCTCCTTTTCAAAATGAGCGACAGCCAATGCAGTCTCCACTTTCATCACGGCCCTGGAAGCCTTTTTGGCATCCGCTTTGCTATAACCGGCATTTGAAAACTGGGTTACAATCAGGTTGGCATATTGCGTGCGCAGTTTTTTGGAATCCTTGTCATTCTGAACATAATAATCACGCTCTCCCAGGCCCAATCCACCCTGTGAGAGGTGCAAAATATTCATGGAGCTGTTCATGTCATCGGGTCCAACGTAAATATTAAAGAACGGATTGATGCCACTTTTACGAAAAACGGCTGTCAGTCGAATGATATCGTTAAGGCTTTCAGCCGCATTGATCGTTTTCAATTGATCCTGGATTGGAGCAGCTCCGTCCGCGTTTAATTTCACACTGTCTGTTCCCATCCGGTAGAGATCACCAATTTTTTGAGCACCTGTACCCTTCTCGTGGTTTGATTTACTCATTTCTTCGATCAGTTCCCTGATTTGTTTTTGGTTGTTTTCACGCAATTTGTCGAAAGATCCATAACGGGAATATTCATCCGGGATGGGATTGGCATCCATCCAACCACCTGTGGCAAAACGGTAAAAGTCCGTACCAGGTGCAGCCTTTTTATCCAGATTGGCTATATTCATGCCATTGCAAGAAGCTTTAGTAGCAGCATGCGAAGTCAAAGTCAGCGTACTTAAAGCCATTGGTAAAAAATAAAATAATTTATTCATAATAGAAATCTAAAAATTTTCGAACTTTTGATAACCCATCAGTTCCGGTCTGAAATACCGGTCTGTTTAAAATAGAGTACAAAAATAGCTTTTCATTAAACACTTACCAACAGATTGGTGTTATATATCTCTAATAGATTTGCACTCTTGTTGGAGACCATGTATATTTGCTAAAAAGATTAGACAAATTCAACGGATATGGTTTATTACGCAGAACAAACATGGAGATGGTATGGGCCCAACGATCCTGTGAGTCTTTCGGACATCAGGCAAGCTGGTGCAACTGGCATCGTCAGTGCTTTACATCAAATCCCAAATGGTGAAACCTGGTCTGTCAGGGACATTATGGAACGGAAAAATACCATCGAAGCAGCAGGATTAAAATGGTCCGTTGTGGAAAGTGTACCCATCCACGAATTCATCAAAACACAAACAGGAAATTACCAGCACTATATAGACAACTACAAACAATCAGTCAGGAACCTGGCGGCATGCGGTATTTTTACCATCACCTACAATTTCATGCCCGTTCTGGACTGGACGCGTACCGATCTGGCCTTTATCCTACCCGACGGTTCCAAGGCGTTACGTTTTGAGAAAGCAGCATTCATCGCATTTGACCTGTTCATCCTAAAACGTCCGAATGCTGAAAAAGACTATACCCCGGCAGAAATAGCCAAAGCCACTTCACGCTTTGAAAGCATGTCAAACCAGGAGAAAGATACACTGACCCGAAATATGCTGGCCGGTTTGCCGGGATCTGAAGAAAGTTTTACCGTAGAGCAGTTTCAAAAAGAGCTGGATCGATACAAAGACATTGATGAGGAGAAACTCAGACAAAACCTGATCTATTTTCTGTCAGAAATCTGTCCTGTTGCCGACGAGGTTGGAGCCCGAATGGTGATACACCCGGACGATCCACCCAGAAAAGTACTTGGTTTGCCAAGAATCCTGAGTACGGAAAAAGATTTTGAACTTCTGATAAATGCAGTACCAAATAAATCGAACGGTTTGTGCGTCTGTACCGGGTCTTTCGGTGAACGAAAGGACAACGATATGGTCAGCATCATCGAGCATTTTGGCGAACGGATTGATTTCATGCATCTCAGGAGCACGCAAAGCGACGAAGAAGGCAATTTTTACGAAGCGAACCACCTGGAAGGCGATGTTGATATGTATAAGATCATGAAAGCACTGGTGACATTGCAACAAAAAAGAAACTGCTCCATTGCCATTAGAGCCGACCACGGACATCAGATGCTGGATGACCTGAAGAAAAAAATCAATCCAGGCTATTCAGCCATAGGAATGCTTCGGGGATTGTCTGAATTAAGAGGTCTTGAGATGGGTATAGTCAAATCGCTTTATCCCCACTGACCCATCTTTATGTAAGTTTGACAAAGGTTTTAGGCACTAAAATTAAAACCAATATGAAACAGTCAAAACCATTTGCAATTACCATCAGCCGTCAGCTGGGATGCGGGGGCTCTGAAATCGGTCAGACACTGGCAGATAAAATGGGCATCTTTTATGCAGACCGCGAAATTATCCGAAGTGCAGCCAAGGAGCTTTCTGTTTTGGAAGAGGACATTGATTTCCGGGATGAGAAGGTACCTTCCTTTTGGCAAGCCTTGTTTGAAAACAATTCCTTTGCACCCGACATCAACGTAATCTGGAATGAAATGCCACCCACTGACCGCGAACTTTTTGAAGCAGAAGTAGGTGTCATCCGGCACATTGCCGAAGAAAAATCGGCTGTTATTATGGGGCGATGCGGTTTTGATGTGTTACGGGACCACCCCAATACGATCAGCGTATACCTGTATGCAGACAATACCTTCAGGAGCGAACGGATACAAAAACAATTTCAGATAACCCCACAGGAAGCTGAAAAGATGTTGCAGAAAAACGACAAGGAACGGGCTCTTTATTGTAAGTCTTATACTGGTAAAGAATGGTCGGTCGCAAACAACTATGACCTGTGCATCAACACCGGCAAAACCGGGTTCGATAATGTCGTTGAAGTCATCTTGAATTATTTGAAAATCAATGGGATGATCTAAATCCGTTTATCGAAATCGGATGGCACTTAATGCTGAAGACGGTAGACTAAAAATGATAAAAGAACAGATTGAATCCAGAGGCATCCGGGATACACTGCTTTTATCGGCTCTTGAAAAAGTGCCCAGACACCTTTTTGTCCCGCCCGAATACCGAGACCTGGCCTATTCTGACCAGGCTTTGCCTTCCTATTGCGGTCAAACCATCTCTCAACCCTACATGGTGGCCATAATGACAGAACTCCTTGCACTTGACAAAAGCAAGAATGTCCTGGAAATAGGAACCGGGACGGGCTACCAAACAGGTATCCTCGCGAAACTGGCCGGTGAGGTCTATTCGATGGAAATAGTCCCTGACCTGCACAAACAGGCGCAAATAAACCTTTCAGACTTTCATTTCTCCAACATTCACTTTATCCTTGGTAACGGATACGAAGGCTACCCGGCGGCGGCACCCTACGACGCCATCATCGTGACAGCAGCACCCCCGATTATTCCGGAAAAACTAAAAAAACAGTTGGCGCCAGGCGGTAAAATGGTTGTACCTGTTGGCGAATACAGACAAATGCTCTATCTACTGACCAAAGGATCAGATGGTTTTTTATCGGAAAAAGAAATCTTTCCGGTCGTTTTTATCCCATTGAGAAAATAAGCGAGCTACATGCCCAAATGCTTACAAAGCTCGAATACAACTAAAGCCGGCCACACGATGGCTTTTAATACACCAACCACTCCCGCCCAGAAGCCAACGGCATGCATGATGAAATAAACAGCGGCACCAATCATGCCCAAACCATACACTGCACCAGATGATGCATTTCCCTGCATATCTTTTCCCATGATCTACATTGTTTTAGATAAATTATGCTTGCTAAAATAGTAAATAATTCTTCTGATTGTTCAATTATGAATATTATTCATGTTTTATTGAATTTTATTCATTTTTAAATACACTTTATTTATTTATGTATTATATTTGTACCATAAAACACTATTAATATGCTACCAACTCAATGTCCAAGTTGCCGCACTCAACTCAAAGTGAAGTGCCTTAAATGTGAAAATTGCGAAACGGAAGTGAACGGCACCTATGATTTGCCTGTGCTGGCTAATCTTCCGGAAGATCAACAACAATTTATTCTTCGCTTTGTAAAAAACAGCGGAAGTCTTAAAGAAATGGCATCTGAGCTGAAACTCAGCTACCCCACAGTAAGAAATTTATTAAATGACATCATCCAAAAAATTGAATCCTATGAAAAGTAAAGATATTTTCGGATTAATGATCAATCCGTTTACCCGTATCGCCGGCTTGCCTGCCTTTGGCCTTGGCCTTCTCTTTACGACACTCATCGGATTTTTTGGTGCAGCGAATGGTGTGATATTTGATGGTGTACTGGATGTTCATTTTCCGGGTAAAGTTACCATCATTGATTCATTCCTGTATCTGGCCATTGACCTGTTTTCGCTTGTTTTGGTCATGTTTATTGCCGGACTTTTTGTTTCCAGGTCGTTTAGGTTTGTGGATATACTTGGCACGATGACGCTTTCAAAAGCCCCCTTCCTTATCCTTGCGCTGGCAGCCTATTTCGTTACAGTGCCCGATATGAAAGACATCCTGGAAGACCCGAGCATCGTCTTACAATCGGCATCCTTTCTGTTTATCCTGATTTTGTCTTTCCCCATCATCATATGGAATATCACCCTCGTATACAACGCATTCAAAGTTTCGTGCGATGTGAAAGGGACCACTTTAAACATTAACATCATTTTTGGTTTGCTGATCTCCGAGATTATTTCCAAAGCACTGATTTACCTCCTGATAAAAAACAGTTTTCAACTAACCTAAAAATATCAGAAAATGAAAAAAACACTTTTTTTCGGCTTATTTCTACTTTCAACCTGCCTGGCATTTGGTCAAGTTCTGAAAGTCGATGCAAACATCACAGCTCCGGATCCCAATTCAACCGAAACTGACATAACCCTGACCACCAAGACCGGACAGATTTTCGGAACACTGGCTCTCCCTAAGTCCTTTTCAAAAGGCCCCGTTGTCCTTATTATTGCCGGCTCAGGTCCGACGGACAGAAACTGCAACAACCCTATGGCTCAATGCGATGCCTATAAGAAAATGGCCTATGCACTTTCAGCAAAAAAGATCGCTTCTGTCCGCTACGACAAAAGAGGCATTGCCCAAAGTGCAGCCGCAATGGGTCAGGAATCCAACATCCGCTTTGATCACTACGTGAACGACGCCAAAGAATGGATCCAATTACTGAAACAAGACAAGCGTTTTACAGAAATCATCGTCCTGGGCCACAGTGAAGGCTCACTCATTGGAATGATTGCAGCTGCTAATGCCGACAAGTTTATTTCCATAGCAGGTCCCGGTGAATCAGCCGATAAGACACTCAAAACTCAATTGAGCGCTCAGCCCAAAGAGATTCAGGATATGACCTTTCCCATCATCGACAGTCTGGCAAATGGAAAAACGGTGGACAATGTCAACCCAATGCTTGCCTCTCTTTTCCGTGCAAGCGTTCAACCTTACCTGATTTCATGGTTCAAATACGATCCACAAATCGAAATCAAGAAACTGAATATTCCCACTCTGATTGTTCAAGGTACAAACGATATTCAAGTCAAAGTGGACGACGCCAAACGCCTTTCCGTTGCAAACCCCAAAGCTCAATTGGTCCTGATCGATAAAATGAATCACATTCTACGACTCGTAGACGGTGACGCTCAAGCAAATCTGGCCACCTACAACCAGCCCTCACTCCCATTGGCAGTGGAATTGGTCAGTTCTATCACCAACTTTATCCTGAAATAGTTGTAGCTTAATGACGGTATTTTGCATCTTTCTTGCATGGATCAAAATACCGTCATTACCCTAAATCTATCTTCAGAATCATGAAAAAAATACTTTACTTGATTGCAGCATTGGCTGTCGGATGCATTATTTTCAGTTGTGCAAAGTTGGAGGATCCCTTCGACTCAGAAGGATTCGAGCCCATCATCGAAGCAGGCATCTACGACAATCTCCTACCCGATTCCACCTACAGTTATTATGAAATCAGACGATTTCTCCTTTACGACACCACCTCTTACTCTGTCATTACCTCCTTTGGCGCCAACACCTACCCCGACTCCATCCAACCTATATATAAAGGTATCTGCGATACAATGAGTCAAGTTGCCTACTGTGAAAACATCATGAGTATCAAAGACAACCATGTGAAATTCTGGACCAACCTGAGTGACATCCCCACGTTCCTCGGTACCATCGACACCAAAAACGAAGCGTTGCTGCTTGCCCATTTTATGGGTTTCTTCTTTCGATTTGATGACAAGGAGAATGGGATCAAAGAGACTGGGGATTCGTACGTCATTCATGCATTCAGGTATGTCAGCACATGTTCGCCGGTGCAACTGGATCGGTTTTCGCTTAAGATCTACAGGAGTGGTGAGGTTTGGATTTTGGGAAGGGAAACGGAGTCAAAAGTGGATGGGGCTTGTATGTAGTTAAGGCTGGTTTAAAACATTTGAATGTTATAAATATCAGTTTAAGAACGAGCAAAACAATATTTATCACGACACTAATAATCCAAATTTTGGTAATACCAATTGCAGTATTTGGAAATGACATGCGCCCTTGGCTCAGGCGATCTGGGCACCCGTTAGTGCAAGAAAAGAATCAATAAATCATCTTCCTTCGTAATGTATTAAGAGTTAAAATGATATGAAGACATATAATTTATTATTTTAGTGGTTGAATCAACATTTTTAGTACAAACAACAAAAAAAATAGTATTAAAATGGAACAACGAGTTACCTACATTACTTTAGGAGTGGATGATTTAAATCAATCCATTGATTTTTATGAAAACAAACTTGGCTGGAGGCGTTCAGCGATGAGCAATAAAGATCTGATTCTTTATGAGTTAAATGGAATACATTTGTCGTTGTATTCTAAAAATGAATTAGCAAAAGATGCGACCGTTGATTCAACTGGAAGTGGTTTCAAAGGATTTACGCTTGCACATAATGTTTGGAGCGAGAAAGAAGTGGATGACTTAATTATGACTCTTAGAGAGAAAGGCGTTAGAATTGTAAAAGCACCACAGAAAGTGTTCTGGGGTGGCTACAGTAGCTACATATCAGATCCGGATGGAAATTTGTGGGAGATTGCATATAATCCATATCTGAAAAAAGAATAGAAATTTCCTGCCAATATGGTTGAAACGTTAGCTTTCAAAGTACAACAACCTACCCAAAAGTAGAAGAGCTTACTAAAGCTGGATTGATGACGCCGGAAGGCAAAGGCATTTAAATTCAGAACAGAAAGCAAATCAGAGATATATTCGCACGAAAAAGAGCCCATTCCTCTTGATGAGGTCTATGAAAAACAATTTAAAATGAACGAGCCCGCATGGGACTTTTTTACTAGTCAGGCTCCCTCCTATAGAAAAGTCATTATACACTGGATAATGAGCGCCAAACAAGAAAAAATCAGACAATCAAGACTTGAAATAACAATAAAAGAAAGCGAGCTACAGAAAAAAAAAATTTAATAAAATAAATCAATAATGGTAAGCAATCAAGCCGATAAACCGGTGATTGTGTTTGAAAACGGACGAGGTTCAACATTTGATGATGAATTTCATTCAAAACTGGAAAATAATTCTGCAACAATTTGGTAACCTCGCTATACGATTGTACTTTCACCTTTATTTTTAACTATGCTAAATATTGATGAATTGGTAATTTATTTGTAATAATATCGAATTCTATCGTTAATTCTCATTTTACATAGAAATTAAAAACTCAATCATGAACAAATTTAACACCTCCTATAGGTTTCGGATGACATCTATAGCTTTATTTGTTTCGATAGTCTGTTTTTCTCAAACTTTTACAGAACAAACAACCATATCATTGATTGGGGTTGAAAATAGTTCAGTTAATTGGGGCGATTACGATAATGATGGTGATCTCGACATACTAATCTCTGGTAATGGGAGAAAGGATTTATACAATACGATTCCAGTAACCAGAATTTACCGCAATAATGGAGATAACAGTTTTTCGGAACAAACTGGAATAGTGTCAATTGAAAAAGAGGGTGCTGCAGCTTGGGGGGATTACGACAACGATGGCTACCTGGATATTATTTCAACGGGACCTGGTAATACGAGCATTTATCACAACAATGGCGATAATAGTTTCACTGAACAAACTGTGATTTCGTTAACAGGGATTGAAAACAATTCAAAACCATGGGGCGATTATGATAACGATGGCGATCTGGATATTTTAGGAGTAACCAAAATCTTTCGAAATAATGGAGGTAACAGTTTTACGGAACAAGACAATTGTTCGTATAAAGAGGATAATACGGGTAGCTTAGTTTGGGGGGATTACGATAACGATGGCGATCTGGATTTTCTATTAACTGGAAAAAGTATTTCAACAATTTATAGAAATGATGGCAACAGTAGTTTTACTGCACAATCAGAAATACTGTTAAAAGGATTCAATAATGGAACTGTTACCTGGGGGGATTACGATAACGATGGAGATTTAGATCTCCTGATGGCAGGTAATAATTATTGGACAAACATTCCTAAAATTACAACGATCTATAGAAATAATGGTTATATCGGATTTACAGAACAAACCGATATATCATTAACGGGAATAGAAAATGGCTCCGTTGCATGGGGGGATTACGACAACGATGGCGATCTGGATATTTTAGTATCAGGTTCCGGGATTTCAAAATTATATCGAAACAACGGTGACAATAGTTTTACTGAGCAAACTGATATCATGTTAAAGGGATTAAAAAATTGCTCAGTAGCGTGGGGGGATTACGACAACGATGGTGATCTGGATATTTTACTAGCGGGGTTTAATGGCTCTACGAATATCACTACCATTTACCGCAACGATGAAACATTAGTGAATAAGAGTCCTGATGCACCAATTATTCTCCAGCAAACAGTTTCAGGAACCGATGTCGTTTTAACGTGGAAATCCGTATCAACGGATGAAACACCGACTAAAGCAATCAGCTATAATGTAAAAGTGGTACGTCAGTCAAACTCTGTTACTGTCACCTCACCTCATGCCGCTAATAATGGTTATCGAAAAATTGCAGCAATGGGTAATGCACAACTGGATACTGTCTTTACGGTAAAGAACCTGGAAAAGGGTGTTTATACCTGGTGTGTACAGGCAATAGATAACAGCTTTAAGGGTGGTGCCTTTTCTACGGAAGGTACATTTACGATTTCGGCCAGTGTTCAAACGGACGGATTGACTGTTTCAAACATTCAGGGATCGTCCGCATTGGTTAAATGGAATCGGGGAAATTTAGCCAAATGTGTTGTATTCATGAAAGAAGGTGCTGGCAGCATTCTGCCGGTAAATCATACGACCTATATCGCTTCTGCCATTTTTGGCCAGGGTACAAATGCAGCTGACGGATGGTTTTGTGTATATAATGGTGTTGGTGATAATGTTGCCATTTCAGGTTTAAAAGGACGAACAAATTATTCGGTACAAGCTTTGGAATATGACGGATTGGTTGGTTCCGAAGTCTATTTATCTTCTGTAGTAGCAGATAATAAAGAAAATTTTACCACACCTCCTTTCACCAAAAAAGATATATCAACCTCGTCGAATACTGTTCAGACAGTAAACTGTGGCGATTTTGACAACGATGGTGACCTTGATAATTTAGCAACTGGTAAATCAGATAGTAATTCAACAAATATTTATCGCAACGATGGAAATTTTAGTTTTACAAATCTAACAGGTATTTCGTTAACACAAATAGGACTAGGCGCAGCAAATTGGGGTGATTACGATAACGATGGTGACCTGGATATTTTATTAACAGGACATGGATATAACATCTTACCACAAAGTAAGAGTTACGATGTTATCGAAATCTATCGCAACAATGGTAATTCCAGCTTCACCAAGAGCATAACATTTCCTGTAGGTTTCTTTAATTCTGCAATCTGGGCTGATTTCGACAATGATGACGACCTGGATATTTTATTAATAAGTTTAAGAGTCTCAAGATACTATTGCAACAATGGCGATAATAGTTATACGGAACTATCCAATATGTCAACAGAAGGTGCTATTGATGCAAATGTTGCCTGTGGAGATTATGATAACGATGGCTTTCTGGATATTTTGTTAACAGGTTCGAATGGTTCAACAAACATAACAAAGATATATCGCAACGATGAAGGTAAGAGCTTCACAGAACAAACAGCTATTTCTTTAACAGGGGTCAGTGATGGCTCAGCGGCTTTTGGCGATTACGATAAAGATGGTAACCTGGATATTTTATTGACAGGATCGGGTATAGCAAAAATATATCGAAATAATGGTAATAATAGTTTTACAGAACAAACCAACATTTCGTTAAATGGAGTATCTAAAAGCTCTGCTGCTTGGGGCGATTATGACAACGATGGCGACCTGGATATTATTTTGACGGGTTTGAATGGTGTAACGAATATTTCAAAAATTTATACTAATAATGGCAATAATAGTTTTACGGAACAAACGGATTTTTTGTTAACAGGAATTTCAAGTGGTTCTGTCATCTGGGCAGATTACGATAACGATGGTGACCTGGATCTTTATATAAATGGAAAGACAGAAACAGGCACAATTTCATCCATCTATATCAACAATTTGACAAACGTAAAAGAAATAGCAGATAATGCTCCTACCAGACTCGTACATACAATACTGGGTTCAGATGTGATTCTAAATTGGAAGCCTGTTATAACCGATGTTTTACCTGCAAAAGCATTGAGTTATAACGTTTCTGTTTATATGGGTATTGATTCTTGTGTCACACCTTCTAATTCTTTGAATAATGGGATCCGTAAAGTTGTGACTATGGGTAATGCTCAAGCTGATACTACATTTACCCTCAAAAATATACACAGTGGTACCTATTACTGGAAAGTTCAGTCAATTGATAATGCGTATCAGGGAGGTGCCTTTTCAATAATAGATTCCTTTTCGATAAAGAATTCCGTGCAAGCACATAGTTTGCTTGCTTCAAATATAGATGGTTCAAGTGCGGTTCTACATTGGGTACGAGGAAATTATAATAAATGTGTTGTGTTTATCAAAGAAGGATTTGGTAATGCCAAACCGTTGAACAATAGCACATATTCTGCATCTGCATTATTTGGACAAGGCACAACCGCTGGTGATGGTTGGTATTGTGTGTATAACGGAATTGGCGACAATGTTACTGTTTCTGGTTTAAATGGTCTTACAAATTACAGTGTACAAGTTTTCGAATTCGATGGAGTGGAAGGATTTGAGCATTATTTAACAACTACTGCTATTGAAAATCCATACAAATTTAAAACATTTAACTTTTCTAAACAGTCAAGCAATTCATTAAAAGAATTTGCTTTTGGTTCTTCGGCTTGGGGAGATTATGACAATGATGGATATCTGGATATTTTAATAACGGGCACTGCTGGGAAAGGTGCCGAATCAAAAATATATCGAAATAACGGGAATAATACTTTTTCGGAACAATCCAACATTATGTTGACTGGAGTTGAGTATAGTTCTGTCGCATGGGGGGACTATGATAATGATGGTAATCTGGACATCTTGTTGACAGGTGCTACTGAAGGAGAAAAAGCTGTTTCAAAAATTTTTCGGAATAATGGAGATAATAGCTTTAAGGAACAAACAACTATTTCTTTGACTGGTGTATATAATGGTTCAGTTGCCTGGGGTGATTATGATAATGATGGCGATCTGGATATTTTATTGACTGGACGTATAGGTGATAATATGTATATAAGCAAAATTTACCGCAACAATGGGACGAATAGCTTTACGGAACAAACGGCTATTACATTGCCGAATGTTGGCTATAGTTCAGTTGCCTGGGGTGATTATGATAATGATGGCGATTTGGATATATTACTGGCTGGTAACTCTGGATTAAATATTATTTCAAAGATTTATAAAAACGATGGGAATAATCGCTTTACAGAACAGACCGGTATTTCATTAACTGGAGTATATTATAGTTCAGTATCCTGGGGGGATTACGATAATGATGGCGATCTGGATATACTATTAACCGGGGCGCCTGATTATGGTTATCAAACCTCAAAAATTTATCGTAATAATGGAAATGATAACTTTTCGGAGCAAACCGATATTCTCCTAAAAGGAGTGGAATCGAGCGCTGTGGCCTGGGGCGACTACGATAATGATGGTGATTTAGATATCCTGTTAACGGGGTATTCAAGGGGAAAAATATCTAAAATATATACCAATGATGGAAACAACAATTTTACAGAACAAACCGATATTTCAATATTGGGTTCTCAGTTTGGATCTGCTACCTGGGGGGATTATGATAACGATGGCGATTTGGATATTCTATTAAATGGGACTATTTATCGCAACTTCATTACAAATAAAGGCCAAGAGCAAAAGCCAAACGAAAAACCCTTGAGTCCAAAACACCTGACTTCAGTTCGAAATGGAGATACAATCACCTTATCCTGGGAAGGTGATGCAAGCGATGAAACACCCGTAAAAACACTTAGTTACAATATTGCTATCGGTCGAACAAAAGATTCGTTGTTTGTTGGAGCCACACACGGTTTTGATGCGATACGAACCGTCGTATCAATGGGAAACACTGACTTGAACAATTTTTATACTATAAAAGTTGATTCAGAAGCTTATTACTGGACAGTTCAGGCTGTTGATGGTGGATTTAGAGGAGGCGACTGGGCTCCGATCGATTCATTTAACATTCAATCTTCCATAATCGATCCTTTAAATATTGACTATACAATTTTTCCAAATCCTGTTTATGATATACTTACTATTACAAGTACAAATGTAATTGATTCTAAAATCTGCATTTATACATTAAATGGAGAATTACTAAAAACAGAATCAATGACAGATAAAATAAAACATATTAATATACAATCCTTACCAAAGTGCATTTACATGTTGCGGATTTTTAATGATAAAAAATCGGTTGCCAAGAAGATTGTAAAATTAAATTAATAAAAGATAAACGCTGAAATACCTGACACTTTGCATCAATGTCAACGAAGTAATGAAAGATCTTGTTCCCAATTATAAAAAAATAAAGCTACTAAAATGAATATAAAATTATTATCAATTCTGGGCATATTAACATTGATTCCTTTAGTTGGGTGTCGTACCGAAAGTTTAGAAAATAAATCTAAGGCATTATTCGATTACACTCCAATGGAGAACATAAAAATTTTAGATACAGTAAAAATTATAAACAATTCGGAAAATTCTTGCTTTTTCAAATGGGATTTTGGTGATGGTACAACATCAGGTAAAAAAGAACCCTATCATATTTACACTTCTTCTGGTACCTACAAAATTAAATTGCAGACTTCTAACGAAGAGGGTTTATCAGATTCAATCAGTAAAATAATATATATTTCTGATGAGTTCAGTTTAAATAATTTCAATGTAAGACCCTGGATTGATGCATTTTCATTCGATGTGGATAGAGATGGTCATGACGATTTTTGGTTTTCTGCGTATTCTTTTTCCGATATAAAACAAGGGATTAATATTTTTGGATCATATATTGTTCCAATAAAAAATTATGAAATATTTACTGATAGTATTTCCATACCCTATAAAACTATTATTCCAAAAAAATTTAAAATTGGAGATACAATTGAAAATTCAGATTTTACCTCAAACAAAGAAATTGAATTTTGTCGCTTTCATAATCAAGGAACTATTCAAAATAATCTCTGGTTAAGTAATGTGGACAGTTACGTTGGTTATCGCATAAAAGTTAACAATGTAACCAAAATAGGCTGGATTAAACTTAGAGTTTACGACTATTCTTCTATATATATGATCAGTTTTATACAACCAATTGAGACTGAAAGTTTAATAATAAATAAATAATATCAATTTAAAGCATTTGTCCTTTTGTAAAATTTAAAACAAATAGATTATTGAGATACTATAAATCAAAACAAATTAATAAATTTGATGCAACATTGCCAACACAAACAATATTGTTGGTTAATCGTATCCTATTTTTATGGAAGAACACTTAAAACTTTACTCCAATAGGGAGATTACAATTGCTACTTATTTTGGAGGACCAATGGCAGCAGGTTATCTAGTAAAGAAGAACTATCAGGTGATGGGTGATTCTAAAAAAGGAGTTCTCTCACTTGTAATTGGAATAGTCTCGACAATCCTTATTTTTGCAGGAATATTTTCTTTACCTGATTCTATAATAGACAAGATACCCCAACCGCTGATACCATTAATCTACACGGCTATAATATCTCTGCTGGTTAATAAGTTACAAGGGCCGTTTATTAAGTTTCACAAATCAAACGGCGGATTAATTCATTCGGGTTGGAAAGCAGCTGGTGTTGGTGCAGTGTCCTTACTTATACTGATTGCATCCGTTGCATTAACAGCTTTTATTGCAGGTGACTTTTCAAAAAGTGCCGCTTTTGACGGCGAAGGTTATGATAAGGAAATTGCCAAATTCACGCTGAATGAAAATAAGGCAATGGAAGGGTTCAAGATAACATGACCACGCAATTTAATGATAGTGGCGTAAACAAGACAATCTTGCTGGTTGCAACCATGGCAACCCATTTTTTTAATCCTTTTATGGGGGCAGCCGTTAATGTTGCTTTAAAAAAAATTGGAACCGATTTCTCGATGTCAGCTGTCGGGTTGAGCTGGGTTTCCATGTCATATCTACTTGCTTCTGTCATTTTTCTGGTGCCTTTTGGAAAGCTGGGTGACACCTGGGGCAGAACCAAAATGTTTTTGTACGGGACTGTTATCTTTGCTGTATTCACATTACTTTGTGCTTTTGTAACCGATGCCACCATGCTGATATCCATGCGATTTCTACAAGGCATTGCATCGGCAATGATGACAAGTACACTGATGGCAATTGTCATTTCAGCATTTCCACCCGAAAAAAGAGGAAAAGTGATCGGTTTGAATGTATCGGCCGTTTACGTAGGTTCATCCTTAGCCCCAATGATTGGAGGGTTTATAACTGATGCTTATAGCTGGCGTAGTATATTCCTTATAAACGCTGCAGCAAGCGCATTAATTGCTGTTCTGATCGTTTGGAAACTGAACAAGGAATGGTCAGAGACTGTTAAAGAAAAATTCGATTTCAAAGGTACTTTGTTGTATATGATTTCAATCTCGATGCTCATGTACGGTTGCTCGAAAATTCCTGAATTATGGGCAATTCTTCTGACATTGGCCGGATTGGGCGGTTTGTTCATTTTTGCAAAAGTGGAGTTAAAAACGTCGTTTCCGGTATTGAATATCAGGATGTTTACAGAAAACAGGGTCTTTGCACTGTCCAATCTATCAGCATTGATAAACTATGCAGCTACCTTTTCCATGTCGTTCATGCTCAGCCTATATCTTCAGTATGTAAAAGGCATGCCAGCCAGGGAAGCGGGCATGGTGCTTGTTGCACAACCTATTCTGATGGCAATTGTTGCATCTTTTTCGGGACGGCTGTCCGATAAAAAAAATCCACGCGTTTTAGCGGCTATTGGTATGGGAATAAGTGCCATTGGATTACTTATTCTAAGTTTCATTAGTTCAGAAACGACCACCGTCTATATTTTGGTTGGATTAATGGTTTTAGGTGTAGGTTTCGGTCTGTTTTCATCTCCAAATACCAACGTTGTCATGGGGTCTGTGGACAAAAGGGTTTACGGAACAGCCTCAGCAATATTAGGAACCATGCGCAGCACTGGAATGATGTTTAGCATGGCAATTGCCTCTCTGACAATTCATTGGTTTTTGGGAGAATCGCAAATCAATATGACCAATTTACCGCAGTTGATTTCCAGCACAAAGTTCGTTTTTGCTCTTTTTACTATTTTGTGTTTATTTGGGGTCTATACTTCGCTTGTGAAAACGAAAATAAATTTAAAAAACGCATGAAACGATTAATCTTCTTTTTACTGACATTAGTATCTATCACAGTTTACGGACAAGAAAAGAATGAGAAAACATTATTTGTCATAGACTCGATTCCAATATTCCATAATTTAACGGAAGAAGAAGAAAGTAACTTATCTGAAAATACGGTGGACCTGATTACTGTTGTAACCAACAAAGCTGACTTTGGTGAGTATAAACTATACGATATCGACAAATTAATCTTTATTTTTACGAAAGAATACACAAAACGTCCTGAGGATATTAAATTAATTCCGTCGTTTGCCAATAAGTTTTATCAAAAAGAAGATAAATGGTGTTTGAAAGGGTTTTCAGTACCATACACCGGTAAATTCATCGATTACTACTTAAGTGGAATTAAGAAAGAGGAAGGATTTATCAAAGATGGATTAGACGACGGGCTTAGAACGTATTATTTCAAGGATGGTACCATGAGGTTATACACCAATTATTCAAATGGTGAGCTGAACGGAGAATCAGGAAGATATTTCTCAAATGGAAAACTGCACTTTAAAGGAATATACAAGAATGGAAAAGAAGCAGGAACCTGGACTGAATGGTATTCAACTGGAGTTGTAAAATGGGAAACAGCCTATAAATCCGGAAAAGCCCGACCGACCAAAGAAGTTGTCAAGGCTAATTCTCTTTTCGATAAAGGGCTTAATGCTTTTGATAAAGGAAATTTTACAAACGCTGTCATGTTTTACAACAAAGCACTAGAGCTATGTCCAAATTGCAACGATTTCTATTTTCATAGAAGTAGAGCCTATTTATACGATATGAAATTTGACGAAGCACTGGCAGACTGTAATAAAGCCATAGAGATTGAACCAATAAGCATGGATGGATATAGTCAAAGAGCTTTTATCAGAATCAGAAAATATGAATTTAAAGATAGTCGGTTATTAAGTAAAAATAGCGAAATCTCTGTTTATGCTACCAAACCTGATATAGAAATCCCCACAGACGAGAAAGATAAAATTTGTAGCGACTTAAGAAAAGGTTATGAACTTGGAGATACGAAAAAAATGATAACCGACGCCCTCAAGAAATATTGCGAAGAAAAATAAATGATGGAAGATTCTAAATCATACAGCTTACGCGAAGAAAAGGCCAATTACCTGACGCATGCCTTAGGAGTACTCATAGCGGTAGTTGCTATTGTTGTGTTAATGCATAAAGCCATTGTGGCTGACAATGGGTGGGCAATTGTGGCGTATTCAATTTATGGATTCGGTATGTTGGCGTGTATGCTATCGTCCACGATTTACCATTATGTACAGGAACCAAAAACAAAAGCATTTTTGCGCCATTTTGACCACGGGAGTATTTATATACTTATTTCGGCCAGCTTTTCTCCCATCACCCTGATTTTGTTGCGAAATGAAGGGATTTGGGGTTGGGGCCTTTTTGCCTTGGTTTGGTTTTTTGCTTTAATAGGACTTGGTTTAAATTTTGGTAAACTGAGAAAAAATAGTAATCTCAAAACGACATCTTTTGTGCTTATGGGCTTGTCCATTTTTATCGCCGTGAATCCTCTGATAGAGGTCGCTTTGTCAAGAAACTGCGTTCCTGTTTTATATTGGATGGTGGCTGGTGGTGTCTTTTATATTATTGGCTCGTTTTTCTATGCATTGGCAAAACGGGAATTTATCCACACGATATTTCACGTTTTCGTGCTACTGGGATTGCTATGTCATATCGTATCGGCCTTTCTCATACCATTACACTAAATTCTAAAACCTTATTATGAAAATAAAATTTGGTCTTACACTATTTCTCTCTTTTATAGTAATCGGTCATTTATTTAGTCAGAATCCGACCTATGCCATCCATTTAAGTAACCCAATAGGATTTCTTAATAAAGTCGGTGCAAAATTTGAGTTGAAAACGAATCGGA